>Ga0307478_10000995_pt1 | contig 26311 bp, 28 predicted proteins | sample atmos_gasesECM4C_2_FD_203713 | JGI IMG/M metagenome (GOLD analysis project Ga0307478, IMG submission 203713) | Hardwood forest soil microbial communities from Morgan-Monroe State Forest, Indiana, United States - atmos_gasesECM4C_05 | ecosystem: Environmental > Terrestrial > Soil > Temperate...
CGTCCCGTGTCTCGGGCCATCGCTTTCGGTCGTTGCGGTGAGCTGCCGAATTGCTTGGTATGGAACTTTGGTGGTGCGTTCAACTGTGGCCGATTTTCCTTAGGGGACCAGCACTGTGCCCACATGGATTCGTGACAACGAATGGAACAGTCCAGAAATATTCAGGAGCCACAACACGACGGCGATGACCACGATGCCGTTCAGGATGGATTTGATCGATCCCAGCATAGGGATAAACCGATTCACAATCCACAGCAGGACACCAACCACTACGAGAACTTCCAGAATTTGAATTAAAGGCATGATCTTTGACCTTCCTTCTTTCAGAGCTAACCCTCCCATCCCTGGAGAGGAGTGGCCCTTTGCGATGTTCGAGAGTCTTTAAAGGTCGAATCGTGTTCGGCCGCAAGGTTTGGCGGCGAACACGGATGAAGTGCGCTGATTCGCTGGATGTGGCCGCCGCGTGACCTGATCAGGACACGACCCCAGCGACCTGAAGGTAGGAACTGCGATTCAGCCTCGCGGCTCCGTCTGCACACTCAGAAGATAGCTAAGAATGACAGGTGTGGGTGGGAGCGTCTGAGCAAGATAGCTCACAAGTGAAGAATGATCGTTACGAACCGAGGAGTGGATCCACGCGGGCGCGGGGTTCCTGTGCAGGTTCGGGATCCGTTCCTAAGCGGGCGCCCGGGAGCGAGAGGACCGTACGGGCATGTGTGCATGCGGCAAATCGAATTCCTGTCCGCAGTCGAAGCAGACCTTATATGTGCGGCGTTTGATCGTGAACACACGGCTGAGGTGGCGGTGCCGGCAACCGAAAATAAATTGGAACACAGTCAACAAGAGTTTCATAAATCCTGCGTGCGCTGGCGGCGCTCGCAACTTCCGTTCGCAGCCAGCCACTCGAGTAGAGAGCGCACGCTGGCCCGAGCCAGGGCAATCGCGCAATCCGCCGCTCCGTAGTAAATGTTGAGCGTATCCCCATCCGCGTCCATTGTGTATCCGCAGGGGAACACTACATCGTCAACGTCGCCATGGCGTTCGTACGACGCTTCCGGTCCAAAAATCCACGAATCCCCCCGCAGCAAGCACTTCTCCGGATTCTCGAGATCGAAGAGCGCCAAGCCCAATCGGTACAGACAGCCGGAGGGCGTGTGCCGTACGCCGTGATAGAAGACGAGCCATCCTCTGGAAGTCTCAATAGGCGGCGGAGACAACCCGATTTTGTTCGCATCCCACCAGGCGCCACGGCGGGCTTCCAGCATGAGCCTGTGTCTGCCCCAGTAGCGCAGGTCGGGGGAGTAGGAAATCCACATGTGTGACCCCAGCGTCGTCATGGGCCGATGAATCAGCGCCCAGCATCCGTCGATTCGCCGCGGCAGAAGTGCGGAGTCTTTGTCGTCCGGCGGCATAATCACGCCGTAACGTTCGAACGTGCGGAAGTCTTTGGTCAGCGCCAGAGACACTCCGGGACCGCCTCGCGAATAGGAGGTGTAAGTGATGACGTATTGCTGCAGTTCAGGCACGAACGTGATGCGAGGATCTTCAATACCCCAGATCTCTTCCGGATAGTTCTTCGGGTCAGACATCAATGTGGGCTCACTATCGATCTGCCATCCATCGACACCGTTGCGAGACCGCGCAGCACAAAGATGCGACAAGCCACGGCGGTCTTCCACGCGGCAAAGCAGCAGAGTTGTGCCATCGGCGAGCAGGGTCGCGCCAGCATTGAACACGCTGTTGATCTCGTATGGCCAATCTTTTTTGCTCAGGATCGGGTTCGTGGGATTGCGAAGAAGCAGTGGCTCGAAGCGAGTGCTCAGAAGACTCACTTGCTTTTCTGCGGGCACAGTCATGAAAGGATGTCCTTTTGTTCAGGCGCTTGCAGAGACCGCATTTCGACGAGCGCCATCAAGAACGATAGCGTTGATTCTGCTCCCTGATTTTCATTGGCACGGTCGGGGTGCAGGCCATCGCGGCAGCCGCCGGTTGAGGAATCATAAAGAGGCAATTGCAGATCGTTGTCACCGAGGAACCAGTTGAAAGCCGACCAGGCTTCGTTGCGCCAGCAGCTGTCACCAGTTACGCGGTACGCTTGCAAACAAGCAGACACCGCGCCTGCGGCTTCAAGTGGCTGCTGATCGAAGCAGGCCTTCTCACCACCCTGGCGATAGAAGCCTTGTGAACCGATTGGAACAAAATGACCGTGGGTTTCGCGCCGCTGCGTTTGTGACAGCCAATCCAGAGATTCGAGGCCGGCGGAAATCATGCGGTCATCTGAACAAGCTGCGCCAATTAGCAGCAGGGCTTGGGGCATTCTCGCGTTTCCGTAAGCTAGAACGTTCTCGAACCACTTCCAGTCCGGGCGTCGGATGGACTCATACATTTCGAGCAGTCGCCGGCTGAGGGAGGATCGCACTTTCTGGGCGTCGCGGTCTCCGGGATATGAAGTGAGGTATTCCTGAATTCCGAGCAGGGTATACGCCCAGGCGCGCGGGCTACGGAATTCCAACACTGCGGGAAGAGAAAACTCGAACAAACGTCCGGCAGCACCTCTCAGTCCATGATCTTGGGATCGGCCTAGAACCGTCCCCAGCGCCCAGAGGGCGCGCCCATGACAGTCTTCAGACCCCTCAGATTCGCTCCAGCGACGATCGTAGCCGAGAAAGTTTTTGAATCTCCCCTTCGAGGGATTAAAGGCATGCTCGAGAAAAGATAAATACAGGGAAGCGGAATTTACGGTAGGTGTGTCAGCTTGCCCGGGTTGATTGTCTTCCGGTTGCTTCACATCCGGTCGCTCGAGCAGTGCAGCGAATATCACAGCGCGGGCATTGTCGTCGGTGGTGTATCCCTCGCTGCGGTTCGGGATTGTAAAGATCGCGTGCTGCAGCATTCCGGTGCCGTCGGACAGACGATAAAAATGATTCAGCTTCAATTCCGGCAACTGATCTAGAGACTTGGCAATCATTCGGGATGCGAACTGCACTCGTGGACTTTCTGTGCGGTCGTTGCGGACGCGCGAAAAACTTTCCATGTAACCCTGCGCCACTCGCTTCCACACCATCTCCCTCGCGAACAGGTAAGCACGTTTGCGCATGGCGTGGCGAATCGCAGGAGTGTCAAGGAGTTCGATAGTCTTATTCGCAATCGCCTCGGGATTCTGGAATGGGACCAGCGCTCCCCTGCGGTCGTCCAACAATTCGATCGCATGCCAGTACGGCGTGGAAATGATCGCTTTCCCCGCACCTAACGCATAGGCAAGCGTCCCGGATACCACCTGGGCTTCGTGACGGTAGGGCGTAATGTAAATGTCCGCGGCGCCGATGAATTCGACCATCTCTTCCGGGCTGACAAAACGGTTGTGGAAGGTCACTTGCGCTTCCACTCCCATTTCTTTCGCCAAGGCCTGCAAACTGGCTCGATACTTATCGCCCTCTCGACGCAGGATATGAGGATGAGTAGCGCCTGCGACGATGTACGCAACATTCTTGTGTTTGGACAGAATCTGCGGCAAAGCTTGAATTACGTTTTCGATTCCCTTGTTCGGCGAGAGCAGGCCGAACGTGAGCAGAACCGCTTTCCCTTCCACGCCAAAGCGGTCCTTGTAGAAATTCGGATCCAGGAAAGGCAGGTCTGGAACTCCATGCGGCACCATGTCGATTTTGTGGCCAGGCACCTTATAGATCTCCTGCAGGAACTGGGACGACAACTGGCTCATGACAATGAGCCGGTCGGAGAGGTCCGTGATCTCTTCCATCACCAGCATTTGGTCAGGGTTTGGCTCGCGCAAAACAGTGTGCAGTGTGGTTACGACTGGCATTTTCAAGCCACGTAGCAGATGCAGGATATGACTTCCGGCCGGACCACCGAAAATTCCATACTCGTGCTGCAAGCACACCATGTCGATGTTGTTGAAGTTCAGGAATTCGGCTGCTTCGTCGTACGCCCTCACGTCGTCTTGTGCGAGCGACCATCGCACCCGGGCGGGATAGTCGTAACCCTCTTCAGTGTCATTGATTGGGAGCGCCAACAGCCGAGCGGTCCCGTACTCTGCGGAAATCGCGGTGCACAGATCAGTTGTGAATGTGGCGATTCCACAATGTCGCGGAAGATAATTTCCGATTACTGCGATTCGACTGGGCAGAGCGGCCTTTGATTGCAATCGTGCGCGCCCGGCTGCGGGCCCGTCATTTAATGCAGGGCGACGGGCTGCCACTTCTAAAGTACTTTCGGAGAACGCGGTGTTTAGCAGCGACATTTGTTTCTGAACCTGGTGAGAACCCGCGCCTAGAGGGGCCCGATCATCTCGTGCGAACGCTCGCGCTTTGAAAGCAACCCGGCTGTTTAGACACTCTCGCCTTTGGATTGGCGTTTGCGTCGGCAATATGGATTTACCTTTTATCAGTATTCAACGCGAGTGGACCTGCGGACTGTTCAAAATTGACCAGTCGCGCGCGAGTGCGGGCTACTCACGGAGTTCGCTCTTCATCACGAATTCATCACCGCACAGAATTCGCTTTGGAATTTCGGACTGCGCTGGCTTGTCCCCGCCTAGAGAGACCTCTAGCCATGAGAATCGCAGCCCGACGTAGATGGGAGTCGCGAGTAGTGGAAAAGCTTTAAAGAAGGTGAGCCCCGTGCCCGCGATCGGTCCTCGGTGCGTTTGCTTTCCTTTTCTGAGCGACCTCTGACTCCGCTTGCAGCCAATCAGTTACCTCGTGCCCATCATTGCTCCCGCGTTGCTCGTAAAGTTCATAGGCACGGCGGCGAATCTGATCTTGAAGCTCAGATGCTGATTTTATTACGGTTACGGCTGGTGATGTTTCACGCGCAGTAGGTGCGGAACGGTTGATTGTCATTGGAGTACTCCTTAAAAGTATCTGTTTGCCGTGCATCAGGCCCTCATCCCGAGATCGGATGGTATAAGTGGGGTGGTGATAGTAACACTGCAACCCCAGTTTGACTGCGCGAATTCCGGACTTTGCGAATAACGTGCAGTCGTCTGCGCGAATGGTACCAGCCCGCATAAGCCGTCACTGCCACCAAAGCCTCTTATTGCAGTGCAGAAGTTCCGTGACACATGCAACGTCGATTTTGTCCGCAGCAGGCTAAACTGCAACCTGCACGGGCACTAACTCCGGACTGCAACCGGGGTATTGGATGGATTTGATAGCGTCTTCGGCCGTGATTTTTCCCATCATCAGTGCGAGCTTGCGGTTGGTTGTCATCTGCACCGGGGTCGGATCAATCCTCTGTACGTAGGTAGGGGCGCGAGCCGCGCCTCGGCTAACTCTTACAACAAATCTGATGTTTTTCATGAACACTCCTGTTCGCTCGGGAGAAACAAACGGGAGGCGAGAAAGGCGCCTCCCATTTCGATGTACTTACGCGGCCTTGCCCTGCACTTTTGCTTCCAGGCTTTTTTCGCTGCCGACATTCACCTTGATCTGCTTAGGTTTGGCTTCGGCCTTCTTGGCAAGGCTAATCTTCAGCACGCCCCGGTCGTAGTGAGCGCTTACTTGCCCTGGATCGACGGAACTGGGTAGCGTGAACGAGCGGGTGAAGCTTCCGTACTGCCGCTCGACACGACGGAAGTTCTCCTCTTTTTCTTCTTTCTCGATGTTGCGCTCGCCATGAACGGTGAGGGTCGTGCTCTCGATGCGGACATCGATGTCTTTTTCGTCGATGCCCGGGACCTCAAGCTTCAGAGTAATGTTGTGCTCGTCTTCGTAGATGTCTACCGGCGGCGCGAAGCTGGTGGTCGTCAATGCTTCTTCCGGTCCTTCGGCGCTGCAAGACTCACGGAAAAGACGATTCATTCGGTTGATGCGCTCTTGCATTGTTGACAACTCACGGAAAGGTTCCCAACGGGTCAATAGTGTCATAGCGAGTTCCTCCTTCAGAGGGAAAGCTAAGAGGGAGAACTTCAGATGGGCTGACTTAGTTCAGAGAACCTGAAAGAGTAAGAAGAGGAAGCTTGCTCATTTATGATGCTATGCTTCTACGCAACTATTGTCAAAGTGGCTTTGATGATCGTAGACCGACGACTACATACCTTTGTATGGCTCGTAAGGAGGCTCTGAAGGCGCTGGCTTCTCGGCGTAGGGCCTATAAGGCTCGGGCGAAGTAGTCTCCTCGGTGTAAGGTTTGTAAGGATCCCCGGGGAGCAGTTCTGGTTGTTGGGCCGGTTCCGAGTCCACAGGTGCTCCCGTGCGAGATATGGATTCCTTTGCTGATTCGTTTGTCTTCGTGGCCAATTGGTTGGACATGGGTCGCTCCTGAGAAAGGGTTTGAACGATGGAGATCTGTCTATGGGCAGATGCATTGAGCCAGAAGTTCCGTCGCTGCCCTGCACCCTTTCTACACAGATCATGGACCCCGCCGAGATTGCGCGATGGTCACAATTGACCATCTTTGTTGGCTAATTACCGCGCATTATGCAGGCATGAAAGCCAAGCAGAAGCAGGCTCTCGCCGTACGTTGTCCTACATGTGGCGCAAAACCAGGGGAAAAGTGCGAACTCAGCACGGGCCTACCCCGCACAGAACCGCATCGAGATCGACGCTTGGCGGCCTCGGAAAACTGAGTAGGGCGGAGATCTTCAGGCGCCCTCCGGCTATGCGAGCGACGAAGACAGACGGTCGAAAGCTACATCTATCACGGCCGAAGCCGCTGCGCTTTCTTGCGTAGTAGGCGTTGAAATCTGGAGAAGTCCCTGCCGGCCCAGGTTCGGGGGAAGCATGAACAAGTTTTGGTGTTGCATCGCGACATCCAGAACGTGAGCCAGCCCCTCAGATTGATATCCATTGTCAAAACCAATACCGGCGGCGTGAAATGTGTTCGCTGACATCCAATACTGACAAGCCAGTAGCCAATGACCTCGGGTGAGGGATGACCAGACTTTGAGATAGTCCAGAGTTCCGCCTGTGGCAAACCCGTATTCAATGTGAATCAAGCCGGTGGGAGTGCCGCGCATCAAATCGGCCCAGGAGATGACAACTGCCGATTCAAGAATTCGCTCTAGGTTTCCGTTCGGGTTCATAAGGGCTTTCTGCGGGTAACCGACGCGCTTCTCAACCTGTGGCCCATTCCGCGTTGTCCTGGGACCGCTGGCGTGCTTCGGCGCTATCCAGATTGCAGCTCTGTTGCATGTGGCGAGAATGCGCGGACACCGTCACGTAGGGCACGCCGAGGAAATGCCGGGTAGCGATCGCGGTGACCTCGAGGGCATTGAAGTGCTGCTGCTTTACCTTCCCTAAAATCCGTTCCAACGCGCTGTGGATCTTCGCCGCGCCAAGAGATCCAAAGAACATCACCTTGACTTCGGCAGCCATGAAAAAGAAGTTCCACCCCGCGGCGTGGATCTTGCGATCAAGAGCAAATCCATCCACCACCTTGACCAAGCTCCAATTCCCGAAGCAGGGCTCAGTTTCAAGCCCAAGAATCTGCGGCATTCCGGGCCACTCTTTCATTAGAATTGTGCCGGCTTGAATGGTTGATGGCATCGGCGTAGTTGCGTGTCCTTTTTGCTGCACCAATATTGGACCGGTGGGCGAACAAAAACTGCTCAAAAGTGACCACTCTTGCCGAGAGTTGTCGAGTGTGGCTCGTTGCGGAATCACGGGTAAACAGCGATTTATCCGATTGCCCTTGATCATCGAGACTATACTTGCAGCAGGATGCCTTCCTCGCTAGCAACCAAGAAGAACGGCGGATTTAACCCCAACACGTTTCTCGCGACCATTGGCGCGGGCAGGAAGATCCTTCTGGTTCCGAAAAAACAATCGATATTTGCGCAAGGGGACGACGCGGATGCCGTTTTCTATGTGCAAAAAGGCAAAGTGAGGCTCACGGTTGTTTCCAAGATCGGAAAAGAAGCAACGATTGCGATCGTCAACCAGCGAAACTTCTTCGGGGAGGGTTCGCTGGCAGGCCAGCTGTTGCGAATGGGCTCGGCGGCGGCTATGACAGACTGCGAGATTCTCCGAGTGGAGAAGAAAACGATGATGGACGCTCTTCATCGGGAACCCGCGCTTTCTGAAATGTTCGTGGCTTATTTGCTCGCTCGGAATATCCGGTACGAAGAGGATCTTGTCGACCAATTATTCAACTCGAGCGAGAAAAGATTGGCCCGCGTCCTACTATTGCTTGCCCACTTTGGCAAGGACGGCATTCCCGAAACGGTTGTCCCTAAGATCAGCCAGGAGACTCTGGCCGAAATGGTTGGAACCACTCGATCGCGTGTCAGCTTCTTCATGAACCGATTCAGGAAGCTGGGTTTCATTCACTATGCCGGAGGCTCGGAGGGCGCCCTGCAGGTCCACAGCTCGCTGCTCAATGTCGTTCTCCACGACTAGAGTCGACAAAGAAAAAGGGCACCCCTGAAACTCAGGATTCACTTCCCGCATCTCGGCTTCGGCTGAAGCGTGTTTTCGATACGGAGTTCCTTATAAAGGTGGTCAGCTCCTCATAAAGGTGGTCAGCTCCTCTGACGGCAATCTGCGCTCTTCCAGGTTCGCTGGAAACCGGGGGGATGATCTTTTCGACGATCCCCACGTGAGGTAGTGTTCGGATTTTCGGTGGCCCTTTGAAGTCTCAAGCGCGAGCGCCCTCCGCTACTGCGGCTTCTCGTTCTGCTTCGGCCTTTCGTCCTGAGACTTCTTTTCTTCCGGTCGGGGCGCGGGTCGCTGGTACTGTTGTTGCTGTTGCGACCGTTGTTCCGACGAAGGGGCTATGCCCTCGGATGGCGAACGCTCGCTTGGCGGCGGAATCACCGCCCGCTGGGTATGCTCGTTCCGATTGGGTTGGGGCAGGTTATTCGGCTGGTCGGCCGGCGTACGATTTGGCTCCGACGGTAGATTCGGCTGGGCTGTGGACGGTCGCTCCGGTTCGGAACGGTTGTTCGGCTCTGGCTGATGACTCGGCGCAGGTTGATCCGAGCGCGCAGAGTTGCTCTCTGAACGCGCGGACGGTGCATTAGCCGGAGGCTGAGCTGTGGCGCGATTCACCGGAGCGTTATAAGGCGTCCCCGTTTGTTTCGCGTGTACGACAGCGCGGTCGCTGAAGGCCCCAAGCCGGGGTGTAGCCGCCACTTCTGGTGTGCCACGGTTCACGGAAGCTCGCTGCTCCGGGTTCCTGCGGGCAGCTTGCTCATGTTGCTTTTGAGCGGCCACTGGCGGGACGTGTCTCCCACGCGCCGCTGCTTCGTCTTCAGGTCTCGGTCGTGCGTCGATCCCGCCACTGCCGCCGTTGTAGCTGACACGGTTCACCGTGGTGTTAATGATGGTTGTGTTGTAAACGTTCGTAGTAGTGATGCTCACGTTATTTACGGAACGGTTGTAGTAAAACTGTCCGTCCTGCCAACGCCCGCCCTGGTAGCCCTGCCCGAAGTACCCGTAACCGTAAGTCACTCCGCCATAAAAGCCTACCTGCTCTCCCCAGTAGCCTTCGTTGAAAACATATCCGTTGCCGCGCCAACCCCAATAGGCCGGAGTCCATAGCAGCCCAGGTTCCGGAGCGGTAACCCATGTTCCCGGCACCCAGTAGTAACCGTAGTCGCCATTAGCGTAGGCCCAATAGCCAGGGACCCACAGATATCCATCGCCGGGACAAAGCGGTTGCTCGTAGACGGGCAATTCCGGCGGTGCGAATGAAATCGAGATGCCGGCTTGCCCGTAGGCTGCCGCTGATATGGCGAGCAATAAGAGCGCGAACAGCGGCGAAACAACGGAACGGGTGATACTCATTGTGATTCCTTTTGCCCGAATGATCCTCCGCGTGCCCGGTGATGCTGTGCGGCTGCGGACTGCGGGGATGAAGAGGCACGATTTCCGGACGAGACGTACTCAGAGAGTGCCTCGTTCGCAAATGTTTCTAAAAGAGACCTTCGCACTTCCGAAGGTCTAGGTCTGAGCAAGAACGCTCAGTTCGATCTTTGCCGCTACTCAAGCTGGCTAATGCAGGTCGGCACGATCGAGTGCTTCTACGAAAGCGGTGGTCAAGTAAGATCCTTTGTTCGCATCCGCAGGTACCCACTCGATCGGCTGCAAATGGCGTGCGCTCCCAGGGGCGGTCGCCGTAGTCTGCCGATGGCCGCACGATAGGCAGATCGCTCCCACTTGGCGGATGTCGGTTTCTTTCGATATTTCATTCTCGCGAACCGCCAGCGACCCAGCAATGACTGGACCCTGGCACGCATTACACGAATAAGCGGAGAGGTGAAGATACTGTTTTTTCATTGGGATTCCTTGAAAAAGAGAGCTGCGAGACAATTTTCAGAGTCGTAAATCGAATGGACAACAATCTAGTGCCAATCCCCTCCGTTTATGTTTGGTTTGCTTTCCGCTCAAGGGAAACGGCGCTGAGCGAATTCCCGCACTCCAGACAAACTCGCTTGGCTCGCGGCGTAATGAGCCCGCAAAACGGACATACCCTTTGAGAGCGAACTTCCTGAGTTTGTGGTCTAACGCTCGCCAGCAACGTTCCAAGAAATTTCCGTGCGGACCCCATCAGCCGACGGAGCAAGGGACGATACAGTTCCATCGATTTCACCTCTTCACTGATTGCGCCGAGTTCCGGCAACGTAACGATGGCAGAGTAAGGTCCCGGATTCTGTGCAGGATTGCTCACATTTCCCCCTGATTCCACAATCAGCCACTGCCGATAGTCGATCTGCATCGTTAGAACTGAGCAATTCGGATCAGCTATTCCTTTCTGCGCGAGCGATCATGATTGCAGAGACGAGCAGTTCTTCTCTCTCTTTCAGGTCCTCTGAACTAAGTCAGCTATCTGAAGCTCCCTCCTCTTAGTTCTGCAGTTCCCGAAGGAAAACACTTTTATGAAGAAGACAGTGTCACTGATGTTGATGTGCGTCATGGGTATGCTCGGAACGTACGCGTGGGCTGGTTCGGCGCGTGAAGACACGGTTGCACGCCTGCAATCTTCGGTCGATGTTCTGCACGCCGTTATGGCGGCTCCGGATGAAGGCATCCCTGAAGAAGTACTCAGCAACGCGAAGTGCATCCTCGTGGTGCCGAACTTGATCAAAGGCGGCTTCATCTTTGGCGGCAAGCACGGACGCGGCGTGGCGACGTGCCGTAACGCTGAAGGTTGGAGCGCTCCAGCTTTTGTCTCGGTTGGCGGCGGAAGTTGGGGATTGCAGATCGGAGTCGAAGGCGTGGACCTGGTCATGTTGGTCATGAACGACCAGGGTTTCCAGCACTTACTTTCGAGCAAGTTCGAACTGACCGGTGAAGGATCGGTGGCAGCGGGCCCAGTTGGCCGTCATGCATCCGCCGGAACGGACTGGAAGATGAACACCGAGATGTTGACTTACTCTCGCTCCAAGGGCGTATTCGCCGGCCTGACGCTGGAAGGTGCAGTCGTGGAGCAAGACAATGACTCCACTCACGCTATCTACGGCAGGCACATGATGTTCCGCACCATCCTTTCGGGAAAGGCCGCAACTCCGCGAAGCGCGGATGCGTTCTTGAGAGCTGTGTCCGAGGCTGGCCAACAAGCCAAGATTGCCGAAGCAAAAGAAGACAAAAAGTAAGCGAGCGGACTATCACGCAAACAGGTATTGCGGATGGCCGGAACGAAAAGACTGATTCCGACCAGCCGCAACTCTGCGGGAGGTTCACTGTGGCAGCCGACATCGACACAAAAGTGATCACCGCGAATTTACAGCTACGGTTTCGAGCGTGATGTGTCTATCCATAGTTGCTCGCATCCAGTCCGTAAATCGTGCCTTAAGTGCGAAGCACTGTGGTCAAGATTGATCAGTAATCAAACCGTCAAGGCTTGACACTGGAGATTCAAGTACAGAGGAGATTATGAAACTGTTTAAGATAGTGGCCCGTGTGCTGTGCGTCCTAATGCTCTGTGTGCTCGCGGTCCCACGAGCGACAGCCGATGAAAACAACAAGAAAACCCAAGTGACTTTCACGGAACCGATTGAGGTTCCAGGGATGATACTGCCGGCGGGGAAATATACGTTTGCGCTGATGGATTCCCTGAGCGATCGAAATATCGTGCAGATATGGAATGAAGATCAAACCAAGATCTTTGCGACTATACTGGCGATCAACAACTATCGTCTGACGCCGACCGGTAAGACTGTGATCACATTTTCCGAGCGGCCGTCGGGAACTCCGGAAGCGCTTCACGCCTGGTTCTATCCCGGAGACAACTTTGGGCAGGAATTCGTATATCCAAAGAACCGTGCGCGTCAGCTCGCGCCAGCCAATAAGATCCCCGTGCTTTCGCTGCGGGCCGACGCGATCCCCGACGCACCGAGCTTGAAAGCGGCACCCCTGATAGCCGTCACCCCTCAAGAAACAGAGGTGTCAGTGGCCGAGGTGGTCCAACCACAGCCTCAAACAGTGGCAGCTGCGGAACCGCCGAATCAACTTCCGACAACCGCTAGTTCTCTATCGATATTCGTGGCAATTGCACTGGTCTGTTTGTTAATTGGCTTGGTAATGCGGGCATTTTCGAAGAGACCAACGGACTTAAGTATCAACCAGTCCAAGAAGTAGGGTGAAGCCAGTTAGCCCGGCGAGCAACTGCCACAAGGTCCAGCCGTATGGGATTAGAAGAGTTGGAGAGCCACAAAACAAGCTGGCTGCAACCATTCCTACGATGGAGTTCGCGAGGAATGCTTGCAGCCGGTATCGCGCTGTTGAGCCTGATGGCCGCCGCGACGCTGCAAGCGAAGCTTTACCAAGGTCACGCCAAGCATCTTCTTCAGAGCGAGATCCAGAGGGCGAGAGAAAGCAAAATTAGCCGTTCAAGCGCAAGGGTTAAAGAAGGTGACGTTTTTGGCCGCCTGGATATTCCGAGGATAGGAGTCTCGGTGGCAGTGATAGAGGGGACAGGCTCCCGAACGTTGCGGCTAGGCGCGGGACATATCGAAAGTACTTCGCTTCCTTGGGAAGCCGGAAACAGCGGAATCGCTGGCCACCGCGATACGTTTTTCCGCGCTTTAAGAGACATTCGCAGGAACGACGAGATTCAGCTTCAGACGGCAACTGGGCTATTCCACTATCAGGTAGATTGGATGAAGGTCGTTACTCCTGATGACGTCAGTGTCCTCGCTCCCTCAACCGAAGCTGCACTCACGCTTGTGACTTGCTACCCATTTCAATTCCTCGGCGCTGCGCCAAAGCGCTTCATCGTGCGGGCACACAAGTACTAGCGGCTCGTGAGCAATTGTGACCAGACTTGGGGAATAGTGTCGTCTATGCTAACCAAACAATGACCGTCCCCAGATCAATACTGTGCATACACCGAGATCCCGCCCAATTGAACATCTTGCAGCAAAAGGGATACGCGGTGATGACTGCGACTCATGGAAGCCAAGGTTTGCGGCTGTTGATGTCGCAATCGGTGGATGCGGTCATACTTGAGTACTACTTGGGTCTCCTGGATGGCGCCGCCGTTGCGGATGAGATCAAGAAGGTCAGACCGCAGCTCCCGATTGTCATGCTTGCCGAGAGCCTTGAGATGCCTCAGGGCGCTCTGAAATCAGTAGATGCCCTCGTCACCAAGTGCGATGGCCCTCACCTGCTGTTGGCAACCATTGACTCCATACTGCAAGTAAGGGACCGCCTCCACTTCGAGACTTTTGCAGAGCCAGCGGCGCCAGAAGAAGAAGCCATGCCGAATCCTGCGAAATGCCAGATCCTTGTCGTCGACGACGACCAAAGTGTACGTGAGAGCGTTGCCATGTCGTTGATGGCAGCTGGGTACGATGTCGTCGGTGCTGAAGACGGATTCCGCGCGCTCTCACAGCTAAAAACGAAGCTACCCGACTTAATACTCTCCGATCTCGATATGCCAGGTATGTCAGGTTTTGAGCTCCTTTCTGTGGTGCGCCGTCGTTTTCCCCAAATATCGACTATCGCAATGAGCGGCGCGTATGTCGGCAACGAGCTTCCCTTTGGCGTGATCGCGGATGGCTTCTTCGCGAAAGGTGGCCAGTCCAAGAATCTGCTTCGGACAATTGAACGATTGCTTCTTCCTGCTCCGGCGCGAATCAGTGATCGCTACCGAGAGTGCGCTCCCGCCTGGATCCCGCGCAATGGCAACGACTCCAACGCAATGCCCTACGTAGTTCTGACGTGTGGGGAGTGCCTGCGCGCTTTCTCGATGAACCTACAGGAAGGAACCACTGGGAAGGTCCTTGAAATACCGTGTCGCTTCTGTCACAGCATGAACCGTTACATTATTCAATCATCCGGCCACGATGCTCTTCAAGCGTCTGCGTAAGGTCTCCGCCGCTTTAGGCTCGTCTGGAGCGCCTTGCCACACTCTGAACAACATGTTTCGTAGCACGGCGTGATGAGCCGACAATAAAGTGAGCAATTCGGACCAGCTATTACTGCTGATCTGCGCGATCATGATGATAATTGTCGGCAGAAATAGAAAGGCAGTTTCGGCCGATCAGAACCTAGATGACGAGACTCTCGTTCCCGGAATGGTCAACGTCACGAGGAGGTACGAAATGCGCAGCTTTTGGGAACAGATAGGCGTCCTGGGCCCGATCTATCGATTGCTGGGCGTAGGCTTGAATGACGACAATATCGCAATGAAACTGAATCTGCCCGGAGAGAAAGTACAAAACTGCATAGCTTGGATGCTTCGTTTTTTGAAGCTGAAGAACCGTCAGAAATTAGTGCTGTACTTTTCAACGGCAGCGTGATTCTGCAATCGCCCGAAGGGGGCACAAACATGACAGTCACCTTACGGAAGTGTTTTGGTGCACAAGTAGCCTGTCTCAGCCTTTGGCCGATTTTAGCAGTGGCTCAGTCCTCTGATCTTGCGCAAAACTTGGCGGATTGCAAGGCTGGGCGTGATACTTGTAACGTCTCCAGGTTGAGCCCGTCGGAAGCGGCAGGCTTGGCTCTCAAGGGCCGTCGGCAAAACGTTGTGAACTGCCGGAACCGTTACGATTCCTGTGACCTTTCAACGCTCACTGAACCGGAAGCGATTGCATTGGCCGTCGCCAACCACCGGCGGAATGTGACCGACTGCGCCGACGGGATGTTGTCCTGCGACCGGTCCAAGCTCACCGCGGTTGAAGCCCGCACCATTGCCGAAGAGCTGCAACAGCATAATCTCGCCAGATGCAAGGATGGAGCGGGCGTCTGCGATCCTTCCACACTGACTCCAGCGGAAACCGAGGAAGTGAACATCTCCAGGCGCCAGCTCAATGCATCCGACTGTGCAGACGGCTCTGACCCGTGTGATCGGGCACAGTTGACTCCCTCGCAAACCAGGGACGCAATCGCTGCGGAACACCAGCGCAATAAGCAGAGTTGTCAGAGCGGCTGGAGCGCGTGCGACTACTCGAAACTCAGCCCGCTGGAAGCAAAAGAAACAGCCTATTTAGAACACCAGCGCAACCTGGAGGCTTGCAAGGATGGGAAGGAAACATGTGACTATGCAGAGCTGACCATCGCCGAAGCCAAGACCCTGGCAGATGCTGAACACAAGCGCAACTACGCGGCTTGTCTGAAAGGGTACGGCTATTGTGATCCCTCCCGGCTCACGGTTGAGGAGGCTCGTACGATCCACCCTGCTAACTAATCTTCCAGAGCGGGGACAGACGTTTCTTCTGCGGAGCTTATGATTCAACGAGAGTGTCCACAGTGCGGTAGCGAACTAGTGAGGGCAAGACGCTCTGACCAGGCACCAGGGCCGATAGTCGTCCACACAGCATCTGTTGGCTGGCGGTGCAGCGTTTGCGGAGGAGAATTCACCACCGAGCAAATCCGCGACAGCAAACGGGCAAAATCCACAGTCGTCGAGCACGTATAGGCTAGCCTGCTGTCTTCCCACTCATCGTTTTCATTCATTACGTGTACGAGAAGTTCTGGTCGCTTTGTGGACGTTTACCCGATGGTCATGGTCTTTTTCTCGTCCGCATGTCGATTGCATGCTCACGCAACTTTCGGGCTACTTGCACCATTCCTATGGCTTGTGCCCTCTGACGTTTTGCGTTGCTGATCAATTCCTCACCGGCGATAGTCCGTCGCTTGGAACGGATGCTCGCTTCTTCCTTGCCATCTCGTCCATCATGCCACGGGAGGGCATGCCTGAACTGCCGAGTCTCTTTGCCGTCGGGCCAATCGCAGTTACTCCGGTGCTTTGGTGGATGGAAGCTGGCGCCCCTCGCTCCGCACGTTTGCCGCAATTGACGCTGCACCCGCACTCGACCACGAGCCTTCCCGTCGACTCGCTGCTGGTTCAGGCGGGTCTCAAGAATTTCAACGGCAGCTTTAACCTCATCCTGGAAACGGAGGCCAAACCTGGCGCGCTGTTGCTCGACAGTGGCAGTGTCGATCACACTAATACTTACGTGTTTGAGGTCATTCCTCAGGCCATCGGCGAGAGCATGGCGAAGTCGTTGTCGTATTTGGAGCACTGGAAGAGGCGACGACACGATGATCACGATCTGGAATCCTGCTGATGAAGCTCAGGATTTCGTCTTCACACTGTTGTTTTCCGGCGGATCGTATAAGTATCCCATCCCTCTCGGGCCAAGAGCGACGCGCACGTTCATAATCTCAGAAATCATTCACAACCAGATTCCCGATGCCGATGGCAACGTCATTCCGAGCACGGTGCATGAAGGCAGCGCCAAAATCTCAGGCAGCCGGGCGGAGCACGAGCGCATCCTGGTCGGCATCGCTGTGGGCGTCTACAATGTGCAGAAGGCCACCTGCGCTCCGCAGTGCACCAAGTGCGATACGTCGGATTTCGGAGAGCTAGAATTAGACCCGTTTGCCCTAGGAGTGGGTGGAAAAACAGCAGAGAAGCTCGTTGTCATGACCAGTTCTGGCACTGTTTTGAATGCCAGTGCCAGTGCAACGTGGAACAGCAGCGATACGACTGTGGCTACTGTATCGGCTGGGACGGTGACCGGAGTTAAGGCGCGGACATTCACCCTTTCTGCAGTTTCAACCAGCGACTATCCATATGGTGGCTTCAACTGTGGCTACGGCTGCCCCGTGGCAGCTGTCGGCGGCAGCTCGCCCGGCACGGTTTTTGACGTTGGGACCAACGGGAAGGACTACATTTTGTAGGCACCGATCCCAACGAGCTCTTCGGCAATCGATATCAGGTAACAAATAGCGCTGGCACTGCGGGCCCGCAGCCCCCCAATGGTACTTGCTGCGCCGCTTCCAGCGACTCGTCCGACACGGTCACGCAGGTAGAAGGGCCCCCCAATAACCTCTTCGAGTTCCAGTTCCAAACCCTACAACCGAGCACCACCTCTGGGCATAGGACTCTAACGTTTGAGTACACTCTCTCAAGTTCAGAGGCGACTTCGTTTCAGAAGAATGTCACGGCGCGGCAGTTCTTCTACCTGACAAACAATGATCCGTCGAATACCTGCACGCTGAAATACGGCACGGTCCGCGCGTACGTCTATACCGTCTATACCCATCCGGATCGTACCGCTGTGCTAAACACTGATGGCGTCACAGGCACCGCGGCGGTTGAAAACTTCAATCCTCCACTCCAGTGCACGAATACCGTCGGGAACGGGGCCCTGAATTCTAATGCGCAGATCGTTGATAACGTCGGCTCCGGCTGCTCCAGTCAGCCTCTAACATGCACCCAAACTACCACGCAAAGTATAAATGTGGCCGGCTATCAGGTCAGATCGAATACACTGCAGTGGACGAGTACCGGTGTTACATACACGCCCGGCGGCCCTACGCAATGAACATCCCTGCATCATTGGTGTGCCTCATGCTAGCTCTCGTCGCTCCAGGTCTCAGGGAGGCAACACCCGCTGGCAAAGGCAGTCAGGTCCCCCGCAAATTGACGCTGGACGTGAGAATAGATCACTTCGATGTCGCAGATGCAATTCTCCGCGACGGCATTTCTGAACTGAGCCTGAAAAATGTCGAGGGTCTACACTTAGGATTCGAGGAGATCATTCGAGACAAGTTTCAGGACGACCCCAGGGCAATCAGTGCGCACTTCTCGCTTCACTTAGAAGCTATAACCGTGCGGGAGATTCTGGATGGACTCTGCCGATCCGACGCGCGCTACACGTGGTCGGAAGACGGGGATTCCGTGAATGTCTACGCTAGAGCGACGAAAGATGACCCGTCCTATCTGTTTAATTTGCGAATTGATCACATAATCGTCACCGATATACCCGACCCTAACCAAGCGCTGACTCCGCTCTCAAAATTTTTCCCAGAGCAGCAGGTCGGCTACTTTGGTGCCGGCCTGGGAGATAACACTTACGCGGAGCCGTGGACGGCCGGGTTCGAGCGTTTGACGGTCCGGCAATTCATTAACAGAATTGCAGAGCACATGGGGCCACGAACGTCTTGGGTCTGGGCGGGAGGCCGGGAGGAGAGGATGTTCACCTTCCTCAAGGGCGGCTTTCACACCCCATGGGAAGCCAGTAAGAAGTGACGTGCTCGGGCCGGTGGACTGGACGGGTGGCCCGGCATGCCACTTCTGAATGAAATCGCGGCCTATGGACGTTAATCGCGATAGCTTACGAAGCATCCTGCTTACGGGATCCGTATGGCTATCTTTCTTCGTCTTCCAAACTTATGCAGCTCCAACTCCCCAGCCAAACGAGGTTCTCCGATGGAACTCCGCTGCCCTTCAGGGCACACGCGACGCGAAGCTGGGCGCTCCCGTGGTCGCGCGCGCGCTGGCGATCGTGCACACCTGCATGTTCGACGCTTGGGCCGCCTACGATGAGCGCGGTCGGCACACAATTGCAAGGCGCGCTGCAGCGGCCTGCTTCCGAACGAACGCTTGCCAACAAAGAACAGGCCATTAGCTACGCCGCTTACCGTGCGCTCGTGGACGTGTTGCCCCTTGACACCAATTCGGTTTACGTCCCACTGATGAAGCAGCTCGGCTACGATCCGAACGACGACTCCACCGACATCGAAGTTCACCTGGTACGACCATTTGAAGGAACTCGAACACATTAATCAATAAGAGCGAGCAGCCGTGTTAGTGCCCGAAGCAAACTTGACCGGCAAATAGCCAGAACAGAAATTGGCGGGAACGACACCCGCTGAATCGTTGAAGCGCTCATCCAGTCACACACGAATCCAATTCAACAGGATCAAGCCGAGCGCTCCGGCGCCCACAATAAACCACAAAGCAACGCCCTGCAGTAAAGGACGAAATCCAACCTTCTTGACAGTCTGCTTGTTCAGTCCGGTACCGATCAGAAACAGGGTCACGGTGAGCCCAAGCCTGCCTAAATGATTAAGAGCTCCAAAGACCGGGCCAACTTTGGTCAAAAGCGTGTTCAGCAGAGCCGCCAGACAGAAAAATAAAATGAACCAAGGCCATTGAAAGCGAGCCTTCGATTTCAACATCAACGCGGTGACGAAGGACAGCGGAACTATCCAAAGCGCTCGAGTCAGTTTAATCGTCGTGCCCACGGCCAGCGCTGTTGTTCCATACTTGGCAGTAGCCCCGACGACGGAACTGGTGTCGTGAATCGCCAGAGCCGACCACAACCCGAATTGTTCCTGGCTCATGCGCAAAATAGATCCCAGAACTGGGAACACAAATAACGCAACCGAATTCAGGATGAAAACTGTCCCCAGGGAGACCGCCATCTCCTCCTCGTTGGCGTCCGCGATCGGCCCGACAGCGGCGATCGCACTGCCCCCGCAAATCGCTGTGCCCGCACTGATCAAAAACGCTGGTTTCCGCTCAACTCCGATCAAGCGCCCTAATGCAAGGCCGAGCGCCATCGCCAGGGTGATGCTGGCAGCGGTGTAGACAAATCCGGCGCGCCCGGCTTCGAGAACCTGATGGAGGTTCATGCCGAATCCCAACCCCACCACGGAGGCTTGCAATAGGAACTTGGACAGTCGCTTGCTCTCTACATCGAAAGGGTGAGACAGCGTAAATCCATAAATCAGTCCGATCAGCAAGGCGATGGGCGGAGAGATCAGTCCGGTGGCGGACAGAATCACTCCCACGAAAAAAAGGGTCTTACTCACGGTCAGGGTTTGTTATGCCTTCAAAACCTTTAAGGATAACTCACCGTGTCGATCGGCGCTCTCGTTCCTTCAATTTGGAGTGGAATCCACCGAAAACACCTAAAACAACCGAAAAATAACGGGATTTCTTGTCGATCTGCCTGTTCTTCAAGCGACGAAGAAATAGCGGCGCAACAAGCGGGCTCTTTTGGTAAGGCGAAACTGGCTGCTTAGGGAAAGCCGATGCATCTCTGAATCCTTTTCCTGAGGTTGAAATCTATTGAAAACTACCGTTTCGTAGTTGCCGTTGCTGCCCGTAGCACCTGTTAACTGTCTTGTTTTGATACGGAGAATGTATGGCGAAGCGAATGATCCTCATGTTGGTCGTCGTGCTGGCTCTTTTGGGGGGCCTTGGCTTCATAAAGTTCCGGCAAATCGAGGTTGCCATTGCCCAAGGTGCGAGCTTCCAGATGCCGCCGACCGCGGTAACCACGGTCGTTGCAACCCGTGAAACCTGGCCTTCGACGTTGTCCGTGATTGGGACTGCCGCGGCGATCCAGGGAGTCACGGTCAGTGCCGACCTGCCTGGTACCGTGGACAAGATTCATTTTGAATCCGGACAGTGGGTGCATGAGGGAGACGTGCTCGTCGAACTCGACACCCGCCAGGAACGTGCGCAACTAGCTAGTCTGGAAGCCCAGCGCGATCTCGCCGGCATTAATTACGATCGGGCGCAGCAGTTGGTCAAAGCAGGTGTGATCTCGCGCTCCGAGTACGACAACGCGACGGCTCAGCAAAAAGCAACCGAGGCCCAGGTCGGCGACATTAAGGCCGCCATCGCTCGGAAGACGATCCACGCTCCGTTCACAGGATCTCTGGGAATACGCCAAATCAGCCTTGGCCAGTATCTGGCGGCTGGGCAGGCCATCGTTGCTCTGGAGTCTCTGAATCCGATCTACGTGAATTTCGGCGTTCCGCAGCAAGACACCCCCAACGTGGTACTGGGCCACGCGTTGCGCGTCACCAATAATGATCTGCCCGGCATCGCATTCGTCGGTCGAATTACTGCGTTGGACTCGATCATCAATGAGCAGACTCGCAACATCCAGGTGCAGGCGACTTTGTCCAATAAGGCTGACAAGCTGCGTCCCGGAATGTTTGTGCAAGTTGAGCTTCCGTTGGGACAGCCGCGCCAGGTGGTACCGCTGCCTGCCTCTGCTATTAACTATGCGCCCTATGGTGATTCTGTCTACATCCTGTCAGACATGAAGGACGCAAAAGGGAACAGCTATCGCGGCGTACGCCAGCAGGTCGTCAAGATCGCGGGCTCGCGCGGCGATCAGGTCGCGGTCACTTCTGGTGTTAATCCCGGCGACGAGGTGGTCAGCTCTGGCGTCTTCCGGCTTCGGAATGGTGCTCCCGTTCTGGTGAACAACACGGTCAAGCCGGGAAACAGTCCCAGCCCCAAGCCCGAGGACAGCTAGAGTCCTCGCGCCCTTCGTTGTTTCGCCGCGGAGCCAACCCTCTAAGGAGCAGCAGTTCATGAAGATCACCGATCTATTTGTGAAGCGTCCGGTATTGGCGATGGTCGTGAACCTCGTCATTTTGATCGCCGGATTGCAGTCGATTCGCTCGCTGAGCGTGCGCCAGTATCCGCGGAGCGATATCGCGGTGGTGCAGGTTACGACTGTTTACGTCGGTGCCAACGCCGATCTCGTGCGCGGATTCATCACGACGCCGTTAGAGCGCGTTATCGCCAGCGCGGACGGCATCGATTACATGGAATCGACGAGCGCCCAGGGGCTCAGCACCATCCTGGTGCACCTGAAGATCAACTACGACACGACGGCGGCGCTCACTCAGATCCAGGCCAAAGTGCAACAGGTCCGCAACGACCTGCCTCCGGATGCACAAATTCCCGTCATCGATCTGCAAACTGCGGATAACCAGTTTGCGGCTGTTTATCTCGGATTTTCTTCGGCCGATCTCGATCAGAACCAGATCACCGACTATCTGACTCGAGTGGTGCAGCCCAAGCTCAGCGCGATCAGCGGCGTGCAGCGCGCCGATATCCTGGGAAATCGCACTTTTGCCATGCGCCTGTGGCTGAAGCCGGAGCAAATGGCAGCCCGCGGTGTCTCCCCGTCCGACGTCCACGACGCGCTGGCGAAGAACAATTATCTGTCTGCCCTCGGCAGCACCAAAGGTTCCATGGTGTCCGTGAATCTGATCGCGAACACCGACCTGCGGACTCCGGACGAATTCCGCCAGATGGTGGTGAAACAGCAGAATGGCGTGGTCGTACGCCTGGGCGAAATCGCCGACGTGCAACTCGGCGCGGAGAACTACGACCAGGACGTCCGCTTCAATGGCGAAACTGCCACCTTCATGGGTGTTTGGGTTCTACCCACTGCGAACTCTTTGGAGGTCATTCGTAACGTGCGCAAGGCTCTTCCGGCAATTCAGGAGCAATTGCCTACCGGGATGAAGCTCGGCGTGCCCTATGACTCGACCGAATACATTCAGGACGCGATCAACGAGGTGCTGCACACGCTCGGAGAGACTCTGCTGATCGTGGTGGTAGTCATCTTCCTCTTCCTTGGCTCGTTCCGCTCGGTCTTGATTCCGGTGGTTGCAATTCCGATCTCTTTGATCGGCGCTGTCTTCCTGATGCTTCTGGCCGGGTTCACCATCAACTTGCTGACTCTGCTCGCGATCGTACTCTCGGTTGGTCTGGTTGTTGACGACGCCATCGTGATGGTGGAAAACGTCGAGCGCCATCTACAGATGGGGAAAACGGCATTTCAGGCCGCGAAGGATGCTGCACGCGAACTAGTCGGGCCGATCATCGCTATGACGATCACGCTGGCGGCAGTGTATGCGCCGATCGGCATCCAGGGTGGATTGACCGGTGCTCTCTTCCGCGAATTTGCATTCACGCTGGCTGGCGCCGTTGTGGTGTCGGGCATCGTGGCCCTCACCTTGTCCCCGATGATGGGTTCGAAGTTGCTGCGAGCTGGAGATACCGATAAGGGCTTGCCCGGCATCATCAATCGGCGCTTCGACAGCTTCCGCAATCTTTACGTTCGCTTGCTGTCGGGTACCCTGCAGTACCGGCCAGTAGTGCTCACGTTGTGGGGAATTGTCGCCGTTCTGATGATTCCTTTCTACATGTTCTCCCAGCGCGAACTCGCGCCGGCGGAGGATCAAGGCGTCGTCTTCGGCGTCATTCAGTCTTCGGCAAACTCCACGCTCGATCAGACTGATCTATTCACCGATGAGGTGTATAAGGTTTACAAATCGTTTCCTGAGAGTGGCAGCATTTTCCAGATTACCAATCCCGACGGCGGTTTCGGCGGCATGGTCACCAAGCCTTGGAGCCAGCGCACCAAGACCGCGCAGCAACTGCTGGTAGAGTCGACTGGACCTCTTTCCAAGATCGCCGGAGTCCGAGTGATTCCATTGACGCCCCCACCGCTTCCAGGTGGCGGCAATTTCCCCGTCGACTTCGTGATCGCATCGGCCGCTGAGCCACAGCAAGTCAGCCAACTGGCTGAGCAGATCACGCAAAAGGCAATGGCCAGCGGAATGTTCATCTTCGCCGATACCGACGTGAAGTTCGACCAGCCGCAGACTGAGGTTGTTTTCGACCGTGACAAGCTCCGATCGCAGGGCGTCGACCTGAGCCAGGCAGGGCAGGATCTTGCCACGATGTTGGGTGGAAACTATGTCAATCGCTTTAGCATCCAGGGACGCAGCTACAAAGTCATCCCGCAGGTGAAGCGGGTCGAGCGCCTGACTCCAGATCAGCTGTCGCAGATTTACGTGAAGGGCTCGGCCGACAAACTGGTTCCGCTTTCAACGTTCGCGACCCTGCGGACCACCACCGAGCCGCGATCGCTAAACAAGTTTCAGCAGCTGAACGCGGTCCGGATTCAAGGTGTGATCCCGCCGCCAGTGCCTCTCGATAAGGCTCTGACTTTCCTGGAGGACGAGGCCAAGAAGGTACTGCCGCAGGGATTCACCGTCGACTATGCGGGCGAATCGCGGCAGCTTCGAGTCGAGGGCAGCAAATTCCTGGGAACGTTCCTGCTGTCGGGAATCCTGATTTATCTCGTACTCGCCGCCCAGTTCGAGAGCTTCCGCGATCCGTTCATCATCCTGGCCGGATCGGTTCCGCTCGCCATTTCGGGCGCTCTCACGTTCTCGTTCCTGGGCTTCACCACCCTGAACATCTACAGTCAGGTCGGCCTGATTACCCTGGTTGGCCTGATTGCCAAGAACGGAATTCTAATCGTTGAGTTCGCGAACCACTTACAGGAAACGGGCTTGAGTAAGTTGCAGGCGATCACCGGCGCGGCCAGCACGCGACTGCGGCCGATCTTGATGACGACGGCCGCGACTGTATTCGGCCACTTCCCCCTGGTTCTAGCCAAGGGCCCGGGAGCCGGAGCCCGCAACAGCATCGGTATCATGTTGGTCAGCGGCATGATCATCGGCACTGCGTTTACATTATTTGTGGTGCCGTCGATTTACATGCTGGTCGCCAAGACTCACCGTGCGATTCGCGATGAAGAGGAATCGGAGATCAGGATGGACGAGCCAGTCGGGGCTGGTGCGTAACGAACACTCGGAAGATTAAGCAATGGCAATCAAAGAGGGGCGCGGAGAATGCGCCCCTTCTTTTGGACAGAAATCCCAACCTCTTGCGACTAATCCGCAGCCATGCCTTGGGTTTCGCGGTCCCATTCCTGCGTGGGTTGCGGCAAGTCAGTTCCGAATTTCTCCCGCCGCAGTTGTGCCTCGAGAGCTGCCAGTTGTGCCTCGATATCCTGCTCCGCCTTCCGTTTGCGGATGACCTCCTCCCGGTAGCGGCGCAGGAAGTAGTCGATCGTCTCAACTCGAATGCGGATAGACCCTGACGGTTTGTTTTCGTCGAGGTCCTTAAAGCAAAAATACGGCGTTCCAGACTGCTCAATGATGCCTTCGATCACCCCATAAATCGGTGCATCATGCCCGCATTTGAAGCTTGATATCTCCAGCGCAACCAGGTTCGGATGCCGCGCCGTAAATTTCGCGGCCCAGACTTTGTGATTGGTGCTGCAGGAATACGAATTCTTCCAGGCGTCGGTGATATCCAATGGGCTGCTGACGATTCCAGCGCGTACTTCTTCCCCGAACAGCCGTTCCAGGAGATCTTCATCGATGGGCAGCGTGTTCTGCGAAAAAATTGGATAGCCGAGCTTCTGGAACTCGTCGAGAATCTCGTGATTCAGACCGGGATCGTGATGGTAAGGCCGTCCCAGCATCACAATGCCGATGCGATCTTCGCGCTCCAGTTGATCGAGCACCTGCCGCGCGCGCCGCCGGATATTGGTTTCATACTCCTTCAGCGCTGCGAATCCCGACTCGACCGCCCGATCATTCTCTTCCTGGGAGAGCCCTAGTGCCGGCTGCCAGGCCTGCAGCATCTGGTGCGCGAACAATTTCCGATCGGCAAAATTCAGCACCGGATCGATGTACTTCACATTGTGCTCGGCGAAGACATCGTTCTCCTTCGTGAAGGCCGCCTTCACCGTCTCCGGAGTCGCAGTGACGGTCGGGCAGGCGTTCGCGCCCACAATCTTTACCAATGGTGAATGCAGCACGTCGTACATGGGGAAGAAGATCGCATCCAGAGGTTTCTTGCGATGCTTTTCCTGGATGAGGTTGTAGACATGTGAGATCCCGATCTTCGCCGGGAAACAGGGATCAATCGCGCCGCGGCTTGCGCCGGCCCGATATAGCTCGGAACTGGTGTAATCGGAGTAAATGATGTTTTCCGGCTGCACGCCGAGGCTCTCAAAATAGGCGTTAAACAAGGGCGCGTACGTGTAGATATTCAGCACGCGCGGAATGCCGATGCGGATTTTCTTGCGATTCTCCATCTGGGCGTGCCGCTCTTTGTCACCTTTCTTCCATCCCGCCCAGCCCTTCGTTGGGAGCGGATCGGCGACGCTCTTCGCATTTGTCGGCCGGAAGACTTCTTTCGAAGCGTAATCGACGAAATTCGGGTGCTGCGCCCGAATGGAATCGAGCCCAGCCTTGATTCCCTTCATGTCGTTAACGTCTTCGACCGTGCCCTTTTCGCAGGTGGCAATGATGAGCCGCTGCTCGCCGTGCATGAGTGGAACCTTGGTGACCTTCTGGATGGGCACAAAGCTGAGGTCGTTCTTCGGTTGCGTGCGGATGTCGATGAAAGTCCGCAGGCAGTCGTTCTTGCAGAAGTGACAGCGCGTGTCTTCATTGCGCGTCGTGCGATATTCAATCTTGCGCACCGC
>Ga0307478_10000996_pt1 | contig 26289 bp, 23 predicted proteins | sample atmos_gasesECM4C_2_FD_203713 | JGI IMG/M metagenome (GOLD analysis project Ga0307478, IMG submission 203713) | Hardwood forest soil microbial communities from Morgan-Monroe State Forest, Indiana, United States - atmos_gasesECM4C_05 | ecosystem: Environmental > Terrestrial > Soil > Temperate...
GCAACTCGACAAGCCTCACGACTACGTCGTCTACGTCTTCGATGAGCGCTCTCCGCACCAGGGTGGACCCCCCAAAAAAACCACCATCGACATGCACGCCGGTGAAAGTGAAACTTCGAAGATGATGATCGCCCACCCCGAACTCGTGCATCCCGAGCGCGCCACCAGCGAGTCAGGCGCCGATCAGGCGCGTCAAAAGATCCCCGAGAGTGTCTACACCGGCATCTGGTGGTACACGCGTTTCCCCTTCCATTATTCCGGTGATGGCTCTGCCGCCACGAAAGAGTTAGGTGAATTTCAGATGAAGTGGTGGATTGATTCGGTAGTGAAAGCGATCCGCGAAGTGAAGGCCGACGACGTCAGCCCCAAGCTGCAAAAGGAATTCTTCGAAAAGAGCGCCCATCCGCTGGACACGCAACCGTAGAAACGCTTCCGGTTGACGCTGCAAGGGTCGATTACGAACTCCCGATCAGCACACCCGTGATGAAAACCAGCACGCCACCCAGTCCGACCTGCAGCGCCGCGGTAACCCAAGGCGTATCCATATAACGCTGCCGAATCCACGTGATCGCTCCCAATTCGCCCAGCACGACCACGCCCGCGGCCCATAACGCCGCACGAAAATCTTTGATCAAGAACGGCAGAGTGTGCCCGATTCCGCCCACCGCGGTCATCGCTCCGCAGATCAACCCACGTACCCACGGATGTCCGCGCCCCGTAAGGCTTCCGTCATCAGACAACGCTTCGGCGAATCCCATACTGATGCCAGCCCCCGCCGACGCCGCCAAGCCGACAAGAAACGCGTCCCAACTCTTCTGTGTAGCCAGCGCAGCGGCAAACACCGGCGCCAGCGTCGATACCGATCCATCCATCAGGCCCGCCAGCCCCGGCTGCACGATCTGCAAAACGAACAACCGCCGCTCGGCTACTTCCTCGTCAGCCTTCACGCTATCCGGCAACTTCTGTTTGTCGAGTTCCTGGGCCCGCGTCTCATGCGAACGCTCTTCGTTCGCCAAATCGTCAAGCAGTTGCCGCATGCTGACATCCTGCGTGCGCGCCGCGGCCTTCTCGTAAAAGCGTCGCGTCTCAACTTCCATCGTCGACGCCTCTTTGCGCACAGCCTCGATCCGCAGCGGACGCACCAGCCAAAGCGCCGGCCGCTCGACAAAGCCACGGACATCCTGCCGCCGGATCAACGGAATATGCTCGCCAAATTTTTGTCGAAAAAGATCCAGCAGCCTACGGCGGTGCGCGGACTCCTCCTCGCGCATGCCTTCAAACATCGAGGCCGTCGCCGGATAATCCTGGCGCAGTCCCTCGGCAAAATCCGCGTAGACGCGTTCGTCCTCCTCCTCGAGTGAGATCGCAAGTGCCAATACTTCGCGTTCTGTGAGTTCTTCGAACTTTTTCATGACGCCATAGATTACCTGCCCGCGCGTGCCGGACACAAATCTGGATTTTCGAGAGCGCTCCTCTGTGCCCCGCCAGGTGCGTATCTCATTTGCTAATCAGTGAGTGAATCCTCGAGCAGCCCGGTCTGCTACTATCCATCCATGCGGCGCCGGAAATCGGGGGGATCGCGCCAGGTCTCCAGTCCAGCCAGGAAACGGCCGACCCGTGAGGGCAAGCATTCGCCCGAACTGGTCATCATTACCGGCATGAGCGGTTCCGGGAAGGCCTCTGTGCTTAAGGCCTTCGAAGACCTCGGCTACTATTGCGTCGATAACCTGCCCGTCCAACTCATTCCTGAATTCGCGGAACTCGCCGTGCAGTCAAGTGAAATTCGCCGTACGGCTCTGGTGGTCGACGTTCGCGAAGGCTCCAAACTCGAGAAACTTCCTGCCATCCTCAAGTCGGTCCGCCACATGATTCCCACCAAAGTCGTCTTTCTGGAGGCCTCGGATGCGGTCCTTCTGCGGAGGTTCAGCGAAACCCGCCGTCCCCATCCCCTGGGAACCGATGCTCCCGTGAAAGCCTCCCTGAAAGCCGAACGGCGTCATCTGAGCGCTATCCGGCGTCTCGCCGATTTCGTGATCGACACCTCCAAGTTCAACGTTCACGAGCTTCGGGCCCACATCAACGAGCAATTCCATGAACGCTCCCCCGAACGCAGCATCCTGGTCTCCAGCGTGAGCTTTGGCTATCGCCAGGGAGTGCCTGAAGATGCGGACCTGGTCTTCGATGTGCGCTTTCTGCCGAACCCGCATTTCGTGCCCGAGTTTCGCCCGCTGACCGGACGCCATCCTAGTGTGGCGAAGTACATCCGTTCGTTCCCGCAAACCCGCGAATTCATCTCCCGGATTTCCGATCTACTCGTTTACCTGATCCCGCACTACATCCATGAAGGCAAGAGTTATCTGACGATTGCCTTCGGCTGCACCGGGGGCCAGCACCGGTCAGTCATGATCGCCGAGGAAGTAGCCAAGAACCTCCGCAAAGCGGGGTACCGTTTGAAAGTCGTGCACCGCGATAGCCCAAGATAGCCGCCTAAGTTGCCGAAAACCCGCCAGAGGAAGTGAATACGACATCGTTCTCCAACGCAACTCAAGTAAAATAGGGCCTTGCACGCCACACCAACTCGAGCGGCAGTCCTGTTTCCGGGCATGCCCCAACCGGGAGCCTCATGCGGCAATTGATGCGGCTCATCCGCTACGTATCGCCCTTCTTAGTGCAATTGCTGCCTGGCGTATGTCTGTTAGCTGGTGTCGGATTCTTCGAGGCCTTCCGCCTCATCTTGCTCAAACCGGTGCTGGACCGCGTCCTCAATCCCAGTTCGGGCTCGGAGAACATCGTTCTGTTTACGATGCCTGAAAGCGGGCATGCGATTTACCTCCAGCGTTTTGTGCCATCTCACTTTCACAACGCATGGCAAATCGTCGCCTACGCGCTCGTAGCCTCAACAATTCTGAAAGGAGTTTTCGACTATACGGGAACGTATCTCGTGAATCACGCCGGTTTCGGCATGATCACCAATCTGCGCAATGACCTCTACAACTCAGTATTGCGGAGATCGGCGGCCTTCTTCACCAAGCACACTACCGGGACACTCATCTCGACCATCATTAACGACATCGAGCGAGTACAGTTCGCCATGTCGAGCGTGCTGGCTGAGTTCCTGCAGCAATTCTTTTCCTTCGTGTTTACCGCAATTCTGGTAGTGATCCTCGGTCGCGAACTCGCCTGGGTGCTGGTGCTGTTCGTTCCATTCATCATTTATTCTGCAGTGCGGATTGGCCGCCGTGTCCGCAGCACGACGCGGCGCGGCCAGGATCAACTCGCCGACGTGCAGAATATCTTGCACGAAACCATCACCGGCAACCGCATCGTCAAAGCCTTCGGCATGGAATCCTGGGAGGTCGCGCGCTTCCGCACGGCCGCTCAGCGCCTCTTCCGTGCCAATCTGCGCTCAGTCGCCGCCGCTGCCGTCAGCTCTCCTCTCATGGACATTTTCGGGGCCATCGCCATTGCTTTGCTCTTGCTGTTGGGTCGCGACCGGATTGCCCATAACGAGCTCACGCTTGGCGCTTTCGTCACCTTCGTCGCGGCCGTGCTCAGCATGTATAACCCCGTCCGCAAGTTTGCTGTCTTCAACAACAGTTTTCAGCAAGCCTTAGGCGCATCCTCGGAATTGTTCAAGTTCATGGACACAGAAGACGTTGTCGCCGAGAAGCCCGGGGCCAAGCGCTTGCCGCGGTTTTCCGAGAGCATCAAATTCGAAGGAGTTTGCTTTTCTTATGAAGGGAACGGCGACGTCGGCCGCGAGATTCTCCACAGCATCAACCTGGAGGTCAAACGCGGGGAAGTGGTCGCCGTGGTTGGCTCGAGCGGCGCCGGGAAGAGCACACTGGTTCATCTGATTCCACGTTTCTTCGATGCAACGTCCGGACGTCTCCTCATCGATCGCTACGACGTTCGCGATGTCACGCTCGCCTCCCTGCGGGCGCAAGTTGGAATCGTGACCCAGGAAACGGTGCTGTTCAATGACTCCGTGCGTAACAACATCGCTTACGGCCAGCCCCACGTTCCGCAAAAAGAAGTTGAAGCCGCCGCGCGAGCCGCTCTTGCTCACGATTTCATTCTTGCGCTCCCTTCGGGGTACGATACCGTTATTGGAGAACGGGGTGTCCTGCTTTCCGGGGGTGAGCGCCAGCGTCTTGCCATCGCCCGCGCACTATTGAAAAATGCGCCCATCCTCATTCTGGATGAGGCTACGTCAGCGCTCGACAGCGAATCGGAGGCTCTGGTGCAGTCCGCGCTGCATAATCTGATGACCGGACGCACTGTGCTCGTGATTGCGCATCGCCTGTCAACCGTGCGCCGCGCCGACCGCATTGTGGTCATCGAGAACGGCACTATCGCCGATATCGGCGCGCATGAAGAATTGATGCAGAAACTGGGCACCTATCGGCGGCTGTATGAGTTGCAATTCGCAAGTATGGAGTCCCCCAAAGCCGTTGGAACCTGAGCACTACTGACCGCATTATGCCAATACGATCCATGACCGGTTTCGCGCAGGTGAGAGGTGAAGTGCCGCCCTCGCCGGCCACCGCCACTCCTGCCAAGGCTTCGTCGAACGGTCGCATGGGGTTCTCGCTTTCGCTCAAGTCGGTAAATCATCGCTTCCTCGACCTCCATTTCCGCCTCCCTTCGGGCACGGATGCTCTCGAGATGCAACTTCGCCGCGTTCTCAAAGAGAACATCGCGCGCGGGCACGTTGAGGTGACTTTAGGCTTGGAGCGCTCGGTCAGCGAAGCCTTCTCTCTCAACCGCGAAATCATCGGGGGCTACATCGCTGCCTTTCGCGCCGCCGCTGCCGAATTTTCCCTATCCGCGGACCCAGACCTCAACGCAGTGCTGCGCATTCCCGGCGCTCTCGACTCCGCACAAGAATCTGCTGACGGAGAGGTCGAAGCTGCCGTTATGGCCAAAATTGCCGAGGCGCTGGAGCGTCTGAATCACATGCGGGAAGAAGAAGGCCGTGGCATCGTCCGCGAACTACGCGAGCGGATGACTCATTTGCTTGAAGCGGGCAAGGGCGTACAGCATCACCGCCGCGCCGTCCTGCAACACTACAGCGAGAGATTGCAAACGCGTTTACAGGAGTTGCTGGGAGCCAGCATTGACAAAGAACGTGCCCTGCAGGAGGCAGCCCTTCTGGTCGATCGCAGTGATATCCAGGAAGAAATCGTGCGCCTCGAAACTCATGTTCGGCATTTTTTGGGATTGCTTGATGAGGGCGGAGAGATCGGCAAAAAACTCGACTTCCTTCTCCAGGAAATGAATCGCGAAGCCAACACCTTGCTATCGAAGACTTCCGGCCTCGCGGGCGAGGCCCTCAAGATTACGGAGGCTGGCCTGGCTATGAAAGCCGAAATCGAGAAATCGCGCGAGCAGGTGCAGAACCTGGAATGAGCCCGCCTCGCAAACCGATTGTCTACATCATCTCCGCCCCGTCTGGTTCGGGAAAATCCACACTCGTCAATGAACTGCTCAAGTTGGTCCCCGATCTCGATTTTTCCATTTCGTACACCACTCGTGCTCCCCGTGGCAGCGAGCGTAACGGAAAGCAATATCACTTCGTAACCCGCGAGGAATTCCAGCGGATGGTCGATGCCGGTGAATTCCTGGAGCATGCTACATTCGATGGAAATTTGTACGGTACAGCCCGACGGTATCTCGCCGAAGCGGAGCACAAGGGCCGGGATCTGTTACTTGACATCGACGTCCAGGGAGCGGCACAGATTCAAAACAAGTTGCCAGATGCGGTCAGCATTTTTGTGCTTCCGCCGGACAAGAAAACGCTGGAATGGCGCCTGCGCAAACGCAGCGAGGATCGAGAGGAAGTCATTCAACGCCGACTGGATACGGCCGGTCGTGAGATTGAAGAGTATGATCGGTACAACTTTATTTTGATCAACGACCAGCTTGAGAAATCGATCGAGGGGCTTGAGGGCATCGTGCTCTCCGAACGTCTGCGGCGGGCAGGGACGACCCTGTCCAACGAAGAACAAGGGACAGTCCAATTGGCTGATCACCTTCGGCTGGAAAATGTCAAGGACAGAGTGCAGCCGATCCTGGCGTCCTTTCGGGAACCGCCGTTCTCGGCACGCCCCTAGGTTTCGCGGTATCATTTCTTGAACGCCGAAAGCGGCGTGGACCGGAAAGTCAGCTGGGCGCGGGACACGTTCCGAACGCTGGTCCTGTTCCGCAATACACCTTGAATGCTCGGCGCTGATTGCGTCTTCTAAATCGGTTGCAGGGGAGAGTCCCAATGAAGTTGATCGAAGGCTTTGACAGCAACTACCGGTACATTCTCGTAGCGGCGCGGCGTGCCCGCCAGCTCCAGTCCGGCGCCCCGCCCGTGGTGGACACCACTTCTCGGAAGCCATGCCGCATCGCACAGGATGAGATCCGTGCCGGTAAGGTGAAATGGGAAATCCCTGACACCCGCACCGTCGCCGAGCAAGCCGGAGAAACCCTGGATAAAGCCTTGGGGCAGGAGTGAGCGATTGTTGATTTCCTGACTTGATCGCCGATTGCAAGGGCCTGGATTATCGAGTGCTATTGAATCAATAGTCGAGAATCAACAATCTAAAATCCATGAAGATCGCCCTCGGCGTTACCGGCGGCATCGCAGCCTATAAAGCCGCCGAAATCGTCCGCCTCTTGCAAGATCGCGGCATCCGCGTGCAAGTCATCATGACGCATGCCGCCCAGGAATTTGTTCGTCCCCTCACCTTCGCTGCTCTTTCCGGCGAAAAAGTCATCACCAGCATGTTCGCTTCTGGCGAAGACCATGAGCCCAACATCGATTCCGCAATCGAGCACATCGCTGTCGCCCAGTCCATCGACGCACTCCTGGTAGCGCCCGCTACGGCCGACGTGCTCGCGCACTTCGCGCAAGGAATTGCCAGCGACTTTCTAACTACGCTCTACCTGGCCACCACGGCGCCGGTAGTGGTTGCACCCGCGATGAACGTCAATATGTGGAACCATCCCGCCACGCAAGCGAATCTGGAAGTACTGCGCAAGCGCGGCGTCAGGATCGTGGATCCGGGCTCCGGCTATCTCGCGTGCGGAATGACGGGCGCTGGCCGTCTCGCCGAAAACGAGGCCATCGTCGCCGCGGCCCTTGAAGCGCTGGGCGCATCCCAGGACCTTGCGGGTGAGACTCTGCTGGTTACCGCCGGTCCGACTCGCGAAAAGATTGATCCAGTGCGTTTTCTGACCAATCGTTCCAGCGGACGCATGGGATATGCCCTCTCCGAAGCGGCTCTGCGCCGCGGCGCGCGCGTCTTGCTGGTCAGCGGGCCGACGTCCTTGACTCCTCCCGGCGCGGCGGAAGTGACTCCTGTTGATTCGACCGAAGAGATGCGAGACGCGGTTCTGAAACTGCTGCCGCACGCGACGATCATCATCAAGACCGCCGCGGTCTCCGACTATCGCCCGAAAACGGCCGCGGACCAGAAGATGAAGCGCAAGGGATCGATGACACTGGAACTCGAGCCCACGCCTGATATTCTCAAGGAACTTACTTCTCGCAAGACCGCTCAAATTGTGATTGGCTTTGCCGCCGAAACGGAAAATGTGCTCGAGAACGCCCGCCAGAAGCTGTTCGCGAAAAATCTCGATGCCATCGTCGTCAACGACGTTTCTCGTGAAGGTGTTGGCTTCGACTCCGACCGCAACGCTGTGACAATTATCACCCGTGACGATGTCATCGAAGTCCCCGAAACCACCAAGTGGGAAGTCGCACAGCGTGTCCTCGACCAGGCTGTGCGATTGCGTCAACTGCGCAAATCCGCCGTGAAAGCCTGAATACGCTGCGAACACTGATACGGTCGTACGCCCCGACGGCGCGAGAGCGCTTGCTGACAACTCGTGATTCGGATCCGCGCATTGAGTGTCGGGCGAGAAACATTGAGCGTGGGGCGAGAAACACACGATTCGTGTCAGGGCACGGCTTCAGCCGTGCCGTCCCGAGCCACAAACAGGCGGGCTTTAGCCCCTGAGTGCATGCCGTTTCGGCTGTTCCCAGGACGCGTCACTAAGCCGTTCGGCCCAATGGCGTACAATTCGGTCGAATCTGCTTAAGGAGCTTGCCAATGACGCAAAAGGTGATCGAAGTAATTGGGACATCGAAGGAAAGTTTTGCCAAAGCCGCTGCGAGCGCCATAGCCGAAGCGGCCAAAACCGTCCGCGGGATAAAATGGGCGCACGTCGACTCGCTCGACATGGAACTGGACGGCGCGAAGGTGGTGTTATATCGCGCTTTGACAAAGATTTACTTTGATGTAGAGAACTGAATCATCTCCCACGAGTCATGCCAATCGAATTGAATCCAGCACAGCGCAGTGCGCTCGCCGAGCGCCTGCGCTATTATCACGAACTGGGCATTTACGATCTGTATCGGCGGGAACGGTTCCCGGCAGAGGATGCTTCAAGCCTAACCGTCGCGACCGAAGCCGCCGAATCCCTTTCCATTCCGACACCAAGACAGCGAGAGGAAATGCCAAGAAAATCCGCCGCGATTGCGCCTTCTGTCGAAGCGAACATCTTCGAAGTTCTGACGACCAGACCTGAGCAGAGCGCCGCCGATCCAGTTTCAGCGCTCAAGCTCATTCGCGAAGACCTCGGCGACTGCACCCGCTGCAAACTCCATAAGCAAGGCCGCAAACAGATCGTGTTCGGCGTAGGTAATCCACGGGCCGAACTGATGTTTGTGGGCGAAGGACCGGGCGCCGATGAAGACGCGCAGGGCGAACCTTTCGTAGGCCGTGCCGGACAGTTGCTTAACAACATGATCAAAGCCATGGGCCTTCGCCGCGAAGACGTCTACATTGCCAACGTGGTCAAGTGCCGCCCGCCCGGCAATCGCACCCCTGAACGCGACGAGTGCGAGACCTGCTCGCCATTTCTCATGCGCCAGATTGCTGTCATCAAGCCCAAAGTCGTTGTCGCCCTTGGCGCGGTGGCAGCGAAGAATTTGCTCGCGATCAATGCGCCCATGTCTGAGCTGCGCGGTCGCTTCTACGATTTCATGCCGGCCGGCGCCCGCAGCAGCGACCCAAATTGGCAAGGGGCAAAACTTGCCGTGACCTACCATCCCGCATTCCTTCTCCGCGACCCGCGCCAGAAAGGCGAGGCCTGGAAAGACCTGCAGATGGTCATGAAGTATCTCGGTCTGAAGCCTCCGCCAAAAGCAGAATAGGACGAATTTGTCATCCTAAGCGGAGTTGTCGTGCGTGCAGCGAGCGACAACGTAGTCGAAGGATCCCTGCCAAGGAACACAGCCAGCCTTGCACACGCCCCCCGTAGTTTATCCTTTCACTGAATGCCCGAATTCTGCGACGTCGCCGTGCCCGTGCCTTTGGACATGGCCTTCACGTATCGCATCCCCGCCGATGCCGCGCCAGTGATTGGCGGGCGCGTACTCGTTCCTTTTCGCCAGCGGCGCATGACCGGCATCGTCCTCGAACTTCACGATCGCAAACCTGCCGTCACCACCAAAGCCATCATTAGCGCATTGGACCCTTCGCCGATCCTCGACGAATCCCTCATCCGCCTCGCTCGCTGGATCGCCCACTACTATCTGGCTCCCATCGGAGAGGTCTTTCGGACCATGCTTCCTCTGGGCGCCGAATTCAAGCGCTCGATCGTTTATCGCATCACCGAAGAAGGGCAAATGGCTCTGCACCTGGCCGGTATGTCCGGATCGTCTGCTCGTGCGCGTCGTCCACCTGAAGAACAGGCAGCCGAGTTTCGCGTCCTCGACTATCTCGCCGCGCAAGAACCGCCAGCCGATCTTGCTCGCGAACAGACGCTACGCTCCGCAACCCAGGTTTCGCTCTCGATCCTTGATGGAATGGTACGCAAGAAATGGCTCTTCCGCGAAGACATCTCCGGCGCTCATGACGCGACACGCATCATCAAAATCGCGCTCCTCAAATCCGTCGACGGCAAACTCAACGCCAACCAGCGCACGCTCATCGAAACGCTGGCGGCATCAGGAGGAAGGGTCGCGGTCGAAACCTTGCAGTCGCTTGAAGTTCCTCGCACAACACTCAAAACGCTAGTCAGCCGCGGGTTGGTCGAATTGATCGAAGAACCCGCCGACTTCACTGTCTCCCGCACAAACCCGCGTCCCTCGCCTTTCGAATTCGAATTTACCTCGGCACAACAATCGGCCCTTGCCAGCTTGCGGAAAAGCGTCGATGCCCGAGCCTTCTCGGGCATGCTTCTCCACGGGGTAACCGGCTCAGGAAAAACTGCGGTCTATCTGGCGGGAATGCGGTCCGTTCTCGACTCCGGTCGGTCCGCCATTTTGCTCGTTCCTGAAATCGGTCTGACTCCGGCTGTTGCCGCGGACTTGCATCAGATCTTCGGGGACCAAGTCGCTATCCTCCACTCCGCCCTGACCAACCGGGAGCGGGCTGAGCAATGGCATCGCATCCGGCGAGGAGACGCACGCATCGTGGTCGGCACGCGTTCCGCTGTGTTCGCCCCCGTTTCCGATCTCGCTTTGATTATCGTCGATGAGGAGCATGATTCTTCGTATAAGCAGGAAGAAACTCCACGCTACCACGCCCGCGATGTCGCGGTGATGCGCGCGAAGATGGCCAACGCCGTAGTTGTGCTCGGTTCCGCCACCCCGTCTCTGGAGTCGTACTTCAATGCTAGGAAGAACAAGTACGCTCTGGTTGAACTTCCCGACCGTGTCGAGCAGCGTCCGCTCCCCGAAGTGCAAATCGTCGACATGCGCCAGGAATTCCAGGAGACTGGCCACGAGCAAGTCATTTCGCGCACGCTGGCGGCCGCAATCAAAGAGCGCCTCGACCGCAAAGAACAGGTCATGGTGCTGCTCAACCGCCGCGGTTATTCTCCCGTGGTTCTCTGCCGAACTTGCGGGAAAAAACTGGAGTGTTCGAACTGCGCCATCGCGCTCACGCATCACAAGCGTGAGCAAAAGATGGTCTGCCACTACTGCGGCTACACCACACGCGTTCCCGAAGCCTGCGTGCACTGCGGCAGCGAATACGTCTACTTCCTTGGAACTGGTTCAGAAAAATTGGAAGAACTCCTCCACGGCATTTTTCCGCAGGCGCGCATTGCCCGCCTTGACCGCGACACCGTGCGCGGCCACGAAGATTTTGAGCGCACTTTGAATGCCTTGAGTGAAGGCGAACTCGACATTCTCGTCGGCACTCAGATGATCGCCAAGGGACACGACATCCACGGCGTTACGCTAGTAGGAGTAGTCGGCGCCGATGCCGCTCTCGGCCTTCCAGACTTCCGCGCCGCCGAGCGCACCTTCCAACTTCTGACCCAGGTCGCTGGACGCGCTGGACGCGGCCAGTCGCCCGGCAAAGTCATCCTGCAGACCTACTTTCAGGATCACTACGCAGTGCAATACGCAGCGCAGCACGACTTCGTCGGCTTCTACGAAAAGGAGTTGCGCTTCCGCAGTTGGATGCACTACCCACCCTACGCCGCGCTGGCCAATGTTCTGGTGAGGAGTGACAACCTCGACGACGCGCTACGATGGTCCGGCCTTCTCGGAAAATGGTTCGATCAAACGCGCCATGAAGGCGTTCGCGTCCTGGGCCCTGCGGCGGCGCCCATCCTCCGGCTGAAGCGCGACTATCGCTATCACTTTGTGCTGAAATCCCCCAGCCGCGAAAAGCTCAACGCCACGCTCCGCGGCATGTTGACCTACGGCATGCAACAGAAGATCCCGCGCACACAAATGATTGTCGATGTTGACGCGATCTGGTTGATGTAAAAAAGGGCGGCCACTGAACCTTGGCCGCCCGCAATCTGATTCACCTTGTCCTCGATCTCTGTTCTGTTAGTCTCCCTGCGCCGCCTCGTCTTTGATAAATGCCATCCCATGGGGGCTGACCATTCCGGTGACGACGTTTGTAATGACACCGTTGTCGAGATTCAACCTGCCCACTGAGGTCGGCGTCGCGGAATAAGCCGCCGCCGGCGAGAAGATATCCTTCGAAATTGCGTATATGGTTTCGCCGTCGCGGTCCGAGACCAGGATCACCCCATGCGACGCCGTTGCGTAAATAGTGTCATCAATCTGCACCGGAGCCCCATTCAACTTGAGCGCCAGATGGTAGACGCTCTGATCGAGTGCCCCTGCATGATGCAGAATGATCAGCTCGGCGTCAGCCTGGCTGTCGAGCACCAGGTCTCCAAACGGATCGAATTTCATCGAATCAGGATCCTGAAGGTTCAGCGCGACCGGAGTGTCCGTAGGAATATTGGTGGCAGTGGCTGTGCCTGACAGAACCGGGCTTACGCTGACCATGTTGCCGTGGAGTTCCGCGCGCACGATTGCTGGAGCATTGTTCGGGTTATTCGCAGGATTGGAGGCACTGATGAAGACATCATGTCCTCGGAAAGCCATGTCGTCATAGCCTCCACCATGGGGCGTCGGTCCGAAGGTGTAAGTCTTCTGAGTGTGGGCCACCGGATCGATGATCACCAGGTTCGGGTTTGCATCCTCGTTCTGCATTGCCCACAAATGCTTGGTCAGCGGATTCACTTTCAGCCCGTCATTGTGTCCCTTGACGCTATACGTGGTGATGATATTGCCATTGCGGTCGTACTCGACAATCGTGCTGCTCTTTCCGTCCGCCCCGGTAGTGGACACATTATTGCCAAAGCCGACGAAGACGTGCCCGCCCACCACGGCGATGGAGTCAGGTTGCGTGTAAACTCCGGGTACGCTGGTGGCAAAAACAGAAACACTGTACGGGGCCACCGCTTTGACCTGCGCGAAAGCTGCAGCAACCGACAAGACAACAACAGCGAGTGGAATCGTTCGCGGTGAAACGCAAAGTCTCATGGATTTCTCCTTGGCTGGAAATACTCAGGAATTCGGAGATTGATCTTAGAAGCGCCGCGGAGGGCCAAGGTTAATGGTTTGTTAAGACTCTGTGAATTGAAATTCAGGAGCCGCGGCTGTTGCATCCGGCCGTGTCCGTCAGAAATCGGTTCGGAACGGCGACATCGTAAACGTGAGCGCCAGCATGAGGAGCGCGAGTATGGCCAGAATCCAACGATTGCCCGGAAGCTCCGGAAATTCAGGCGCTTGCCGCTGCCGATGTGTGAACACATTCATCACCAGAAGCAGCGCGGCCCACACCGACCACCACCGATACCGCATCGCCAGATAGACGAGTGCGATAACGGTGATCCACGAGATCACCTTGTGCGCGCGCGGGTTGAGCGCGTAAACAATATGCCCGCCATCCAACTGGCTGCTGGGCAGCAGGTTCAGCGCAGTGGCAAACATTCCCACCCAAGCCGCAATTGCAGTGGGATGCAGATAAATCTTCGCCAGCGGCAAGGCCGCAACTGACTGTGCGGGAGAGATTGCATGAAGCAGGTCCCGCACCACATAAAAGATCGCTGGAAAACCCAGGTACAAATTCGAGGGCCCGATCCCGGGCGCGAGAGGCTTCGATAGGCCCATCGCAACCACCAACGTGATGACCGCAACGACGAAGCCCGCGATAGGTCCCGCGATTCCAATATCGAAGAGTGCCGCTCGCGAGCGGATCGGCGCTTTGATCCGAATCACCGCCCCCAGTGTCCCAATCAGCGTCGGCGCCGGGATAAAAAACGGCAGTGTTGCCCGCACTCCGTAATACCGGCAATACAGATAGTGCCCCATTTCGTGCGCCAGCAGGATCGTGAGCAGAGTGGCAGAAAACGGTATCCCGAGCAGCAATCGCGAGGGTTCCTGCAATGCCCACGCCAACGGAAAGAAGGGAAGATATTCATCCCCCACAGCGAACGGCGGCAAGTTATGCAGGAAGTTGAATTCCATCCGCGCCCCAACGACCAGAGTCGTGAAGCACGTCGCCAGCAGCAGCAGCGCATGCAGCCAGTAACGCTCCCGCGGTTGCGGAATTACCGGCTCGGGCAGAACGTACTCGTACTCAACCGTCGAAGTTGGAATGGGGGAATTCGGTTCCGGCATGCGGATTCACAAGTCCGGACCTGGGTCCGAACATTCTTTGATGCTACTACGAGCAGAGAAGAAGGAGGAATCGACACCAGCCCTTGTATCAGCCCTCTGGCGAGGTCCTAGTCGATCGACTGCAACTCTTTCCCCGGCTTGAAGCGCACGGCCCTTCCCGGAGGAATTGACACTTCGGCCCCAGTGCGCGGGTTGCGTCCAATCCCCGTCTTGCGCGGGCGAACATTAAATACGCCAAACCCTCGCAGTTCAATGCGATTGCCGCGCGCAAGCGCCTGCTTCATGCTCTCGAAAACCGTTTCCACCGCCAGTTCGGCTTTGGTCTTGGTGATGCCGGTCTTGGCTACCACCTCATTGATGATGTCGAGCTTGATCACGAGCGGCTCCCGGGGTGCAGGCTAGAATGTTCTTTCAAGTCATTGATGCTAAGGGAGATAACTGAGATTGTCAACCGGAGCATCAATCCCGTAAACTGACAGGCACACCAGCCAAACGCAATTGAGTAATTGGAATAATTGTCATCCTGAAGCGGGCGCTTTTTGCCCGGCGAAGGATCTGCGCGAGCCGCGCGAATCGTCCGTGCATTTTGCGGACGAATAAATCGCGCGTTTGGCTCGCCTTCTTATCCCCAATTACAAAATTACAGAATTTTCTCCGAAGGAGCTGCATGCCCAAGAGTGACCGCTGGATCCGCAAGATGGCGCTGGAACATGACATGATCAACCCGTTCTCTGAGAAACAGGTGCGCGAGGGGGTGATCTCATACGGGCTGTCGTCGTACGGCTACGATCTGCGCGTGGCCGACGAATTCAAGATCTTCACAAACGTGAACAATGCCCTCGTCGACCCCAAGCGGTTCGACGAAAAATCCTTCGTGAACGTTACCACCGACATCTGCATTGTTCCCCCTAATTCCTTCGCCCTGGCGCGCTCCGTCGAGTACTTCAAAATCCCCCGCGATGTGCTCACCATCTGCGTCGGTAAAAGCACCTACGCCCGCTGTGGCATCATCGTCAACGTGACGCCCTTCGAGCCCGAGTGGGAAGGCTTTGTCACTTTGGAAATCTCCAACACGACGCCGCTGCCGGCGCGCATCTATGCCAATGAAGGTCTGTGCCAGATCCTGTTCTTCCAGTCCGATGAAGTTTGCGAAACCAGCTATGCCGATCGGAAAGGCAAATACCAGGCGCAGAAGGGAATCGTCCTCCCGAAGTTGTGAGAGGGCGATAGCTATCGTGGAAGAGCGGCTCTTCAGGGCCGCGTAAGGAAAATCGGAAGGTCGGGGCTTTTGCCCCAGTGGTTTAACGTAACCCTCGAATAGGTCGATACGACCTTACCGCTGATTTTCGCCTTCTTTGTACATGTACTTGATGGCCGGCTTGTAGATCATCACGTTGGGATCGCCGGAGTCGCGATTCACCTTGATGCAGTTCCGGTCATACCACTCGATGATGCCGTGAACCTCTTCGCCGTCCCGCAGAACGATCACCATGGGAGTGCGCGATTGCATCTGCTTCTGATAGTAAAAATTCTCGGCGTTCGTCGTCTCCGGTGGCGCTGGCTTCTTTCCGCCTCCGCCCCCCATCAGTCGGTCGCCACGATCACGGTCATTTCGTTCCATGCGGTCATGCCGCTCGGGTCGATCACGCCGCTCCTGTGGTTGTGCTGGCATGGGGCTGTGGTTGCCGTGGTTCTCCGTTCTCGGCAAGGTTGGACGAATCAATTTGCGGTTGGCAAAATTCTCTTTCTCGGCGGAGTCACCCGCGGGAACGGGCATCATAATTTCCTTCATCGTGGCGCTACCTCGCACGCACTCGCGCAAACTTCCACACGCGGGGGTTACTGGATGGAAATCGACGAAGGCGTGAAAATTTCCACTACGGTATCACAGGAATCTCCACCTGACAATGATGTTACGCAAGCCAACAATCCCATAGGTCCAATCTGGCACTCCTGTACAATATCGATTTGCCTCAATCTCACAGAGTGAACGGTTCGCCCGGATGCCTTCAAACCCGCGCCGCCTCGGTCCTTTAGCCGGTATTGGTTAGGTCTGCACCCCGCCGTTCCACACCGCTCAATGTGACGATCGCGACCAGGCTTGCCACCAGGACGACCGTCCATGCGAGTACCGGCGGATAGCTGCCTCCAAACCGTGTTTCCACCAGCCTCGCCTGGATCACCGCGTTCCTCGACGACAGCAGATTTCCAAGTTGGTAGGCGAACCCCGGAAGCGTGCCTCGGACGGATGGAGGGGAAAGTTCGTTCAGATGCGCCGGAATCACTCCCCAAGCCCCCTGCACCATGAACTGCATCAGGAAGCCGCCGACCGCCAAAGTCGCGACGCTATGCGAATACGCCCACAGCGGCACTACCGGAATCGCCAGCAATGCGGCCAGTGCAATCGCTTTCCGCCGCCCGATCCGTTCCGACCATGTCCCAAACAGAATTCCTCCCAGGAGCGCCCCCAGGTTGTAAATGATGGCAATTTCTCCTACAGTCCGCGGCGGGAATCGCAGATTTTTCTGCAAGAAAGTCGGATAGACATCCTGCGTGCCGTGACTGAACGAGTTGAATGCGAACATCAGCAAAACCAGAAAAAGAAAAAGCCACTTGTTCGACAAAATATCTTTCAGCAGATGTCGTTCTGATTCCCGCGACACTTCCCCCTGCAGCCACGCCGGAGATTCGTCGACCTTGCTTCGAATGTAGATCACTAGAAATGCCGGGAGGGCTCCAATCACAAACATTCCGCGCCAGCCGACGATCGTGAAGACGCTTCCATAAACCAACGACGCGATGAGGTAGCCCATCGCATAGCCCTCTTGCAGCAACCCGGAGAAGAAGCCTCGTCCCTCGGGGGGCAGCGTCTCGAATGCCAGCGCCGCGCCGACTCCCCACTCGCCTCCCATGGCAATTCCAAACAGCGCTCGCATCAGGATGAAGACCTTGAATGACGGAGCGAACGCGGACCCCAGCTCAAACACGGAATACGCGATGATGTCGATCATCAGCGTAGGACGGCGCCCGTACTTGTCGGCGATCATCCCAAACAAGAATGCCCCCACCGGACGCATCGCCAGCGTTATAAAGTTGGCTTCCAGGATCTCCGACGGCTTCATGTGAAACTGGTCGGCTAACGCGCTGACACAAAACACAAGAATGAAGAAATCAAACGCATCCAGCGACCAGCCCAAAAAGCAGGCAACAAACGTGTTCCGCTGAACCCGGGTGAGGCGCCGGAAGTGTCCGATAAATTCCATGAAGGTTTGCCCAGCTGCCAGCGAAAGACCCAGCGGATGCTAGCATAAGCTCTAGAATTGACACTCAGAAATCGGCGATCGCAAAATCTCCATGCCCGAACTCGACCTCCCGCAACGCCAGTCGACCGACACGCTCATGCTCACCGGCTTCTGGTACCGCGCCCTGCCCGCCGGTTGCGTTCATCGCCATCAACTGCACAAGGCGTCGCTGCTCGAGATCCCTCTTGTCATCGGCCGCGACCGCCTCGGACAACCCTTTGCCCTGCGCGACGCTTGCCCACACCGCGGCATGCCCTTGAACGGCGGAACGTTTGATGGAGAAAATCTGGAGTGCCCTTACCACGGCTGGCAATTTGACGTGCACAACGGCCAGTGCCAACTGATACCTTCACTGACTCACGATCAAACGCTGAGAGTCGATCGCATCTACGCCGGCAGTTATCCTTGCGAAGAGCAGGACGATTTCATCTGGGTCTACATTCCCGATCCTGGCCCGCCTGGCGCGGGCTTCACCGAACCCGCCGAGCCGCCCGACGCTGCCCCGCAAATTGAAAAATTCAGCGAGAAGTACAAGCTCGCCTACCTGCAAGCCGAAATGCCCGTCAGCATCGACCACGGCATCATCGGCCTGATGGACCCGGCGCACGGTCCCTTTGTCCACCAGGCTTGGTGGTGGCGAAGCCGCCACAGCATCCACGAAAAGCAGAAGAATTTCGAACCGATCCCCAACGGCTTCCGCATGAGCGCGCATACTCCCAGCTCAAACTCCGCGCCCTACAAGCTGTTGCGCCTTTACGCCGACGCCGATTCCATCACCACGACCATCGATTTCGTTCTGCCCAATCTCCGCACCGAAACTATTCGCGCCGGGAAATACTGGTTCTCCAGCCTCACCACGGTTACTCCCATTACGCGCACTCAGTGCCGCATCGACGTAGTCGCTGCATGGAATTTATTCCGCTGGCTTCCCTTCGGTCCCGAACTGCTGAAATTTGTCTTTGCGAAATTTGTCGAGCAGGATCGCCGCACCATGGAAATGCAGGCCGAAGGCCTAAAGCATAACCCGCACCTCATGCTGATCGACGACGCCGACCGCCCCGCTAAATGGTATTTCCAGTTAAAAGCCGCCCACCTCGAGTCAAAGCGCACTGGAGCCGAAATGAAGCATCCGATGAGCGGCCCAGTCATACTGAAGTGGAGAAGCTAAATGTGGGGCGGACACTCCTGTCCGCCTAGCCGCGAAGAATGCAGACCGAGCGCCAAACGGTGTCTGTTAAGAAAAAGTAGCCGCGAAGCGGCGCCATGTGAAAGCCCGGCACGCCAGTGCCGGGTGAGAGTAAAAAGCAATCGAATCCCTACGGCGCCTCTGTCCCTGAAGATTAATCCGTAGCCAGCCAATCCAGCGCTTCTTCCCGCGTCTTGAACGTAGGAAACTCGCGCTGCGAAAAGCTCTTGATATTCTCGACGAACACGTGCGGCAGACTCTCTGCCCCCACCCATGCCGACCGTTTCACATACGGACGATCGAGCGTGAGCACCTCCTTCAGGCGTGTCACGACTTTCTTGTCCACCTCCGCGCCCGTGAAGTCGGCGAGCGTCAGCATCGATCCGGGAGCGTGGCGGGCGACAATCGCCCTGGCCTGCTCGATCAGAAGCAGAATTTCCTTCGCCGTGCAGTGGCTCAAGTCCGCCATGAAGATCGCGTTTCCCTTATGCTTAATGAACCGCAGCCGCTCCCCCGTGATCCCACCAGAAGTGTCCTCTAAGCTCATGCCAGCAGTCCCTCCACCACGCCGTAAGCCCCGTCCAGCGCGGCATCCAGCGCGGACGCATCTTTCCCTCCGGCCTCGGCCAAATCCGGCCGACCCCCGCCCTTGCCCCCAACTTTCTGCGCGACCGCTCCAACCACCTTCCCTGCTTGCACGCGCGACGTAAGATCTTTCGTCACGCCTACGATCAGCGCCACATTTCCATTCGAAGCCGATCCCAGCACTACCACTCCCGACCCGATCTTGTCTCGCAGTTGATCGACCAGCGTCCGCATCTGGGCCCGTTCCAGATTGTCCACGCGATGCGCCAGCACCTTCACGCCCTTTACTTCCTTCACTTTCTCGCCAATATTCGCCGTCGAAGAAGACGCTGACTTCATCCGCGCCTGATCGAGTTCCCGCGCCAACCGCTTGATCTCCGCATCCTTTTTTTCGAGTTCAGCTTTCAAAGCCTCAGCCGGAGAGAACTGTTTGTCGCTATCCCGAACCAACTCAGAAGCGGGTGTCCCATCCTTTCGCGCTTTTTGCGAAAGGGTGGGAGATACGAAACTAGACACCACGTTCTCAAGTTGATGGTCCTTACGGAAGTGGGCCAGCGACCCTTCACCAGTGATCGCCTCCACCCGCCGCACCCCCGACGACACGCTGCCTTCTTTCAAAATCTTGATCAGCCCGATCTCGCCCGTCGCCCCGGTGTGCGTCCCGCCGCAAAGCTCCGTCGAAAAATCGCCAATCCGGATCACCCGCACCCGGTCGCCATACTTTTCGCCAAACAGCGCCATCGCGTGATACTCATTCACCGCGACGTCGATCGGTACATTCTCGATGGTTTCGACTTTTCGGTTGCGCAACACTTCCTTGTTGATGATGTCCTCTATATCCTGCAACTCTTCATCTTCCACGGCGGTGAAATGCGAGAAGTCAAACCGCAGATGGCCAGGCGCCACCAGCGACCCCGCCTGCTTCACATGCCTCCCCAACACCTCGCGCAACCCGGCATGCAGCAGATGCGTCGCTGTGTGATTGCGCATCGTCGCTAGACGAATATCAGTGTCAACGACCGCGTCCACCTTGTCGCCAACTCGAATGACGGGGGTGCCCCGTCCTTCCGCCTTCTTTACGGAGGGCGGGGACTTTGTGACAACCTGATGCGCCCGCACCCCCTGAACGGGGTAATAACATCCCTTTACCTCGGCGACGACGGTATTGTGATCGTCAGAATAAAACCACCCACGATCGCCGACCTGCCCACCGGCCTCCGCATAAAACGGCGTGTGATCGAGAATGACCTCACCCTCTTCACCCGCCTTGAGTTCCTTCACGCCCTGTCCATTGCGGATGATCGCCAGTACCTCGCAGTTCTCGGACCGCGTCTGTCGATATCCTTCAAACTCCGACTTCGGCAACTGCTGATAAGCCGGATTCGCCGTCTGCTTGGCCGCACCCTTCCAGGAAGCCCGGGCCCGCGACTTCTGTTCCTCCATCGCCCGGTCAAACCCAACCTGATCAAATCCGATGCCCTGATCGCGTGCAGCATCCTGCATGAAGTCCAGCGGCATGCCGAATGTGTCGTAAAGCTTGAATGCATCCTCTCCGGCGAACTCGCCCTTCGCCTGTTTCAGCAGTTCTTCCAGTTTCTCCAGTCCAACATCGAGCGTGTGCGCAAAACGCGTTTCCTCAACCTGGACCGTCTTCGATACCCGCTCCGCGGTCTCGTTCAACTCCGGATACGCATCCCGCATCAGATCGCGTACCCCAAACACCATCTCGTATAGAAACGGCTTCGTCTGCCCAAGCAATCGTCCATGCGTAATCGCCCGCCGAATGATCTTCCGCAGCACATATCCGCGCCCCTCATTCGACGGCAGCACGCCATCGGAAATCAGAAACGTGGCCGCGCGCGCATGATCGGCAATCACTCTCAGAGAAGCCGCAGATTTGTGGCTCGATTGTGTGGGGACAGCCGCCCCCGGCTGTCCGGCCGAGCGAAGCCCGGCTTTTTTCCCAGACCCCAACGTCAACTCCGCCGCCCGCTTGATCAGCGGGGTGAACAAATCCGTCTCATAATTCGAAATCACTCCCTGCAGCAGTGCCGTCACCCGCTCCAACCCCATGCCGGTATCGATCGAAGGCTTGGGCAGCGGTGTCAGCTTGCCCGACGAATCGCGGTCAAACTGCATGAACACCAGATTCCAGATCTCCACATACCGCCCGCAATCGCAGGTAAACGCGCAATCCGTGTGCCCTTGATCCGACGCCGCGGGTCCCATGTCGTAATGAATCTCGCTGCACGGCCCGCATGGCCCGGTATCACCCATCTGCCAGAAGTTGTCCTTCAACCCCATCTCGTAGATGCGATCCTTGGGCACGCCCTGCGCTACCCAGAAGTCATACGCTTCGGCATCGCGCTCCACGCCCGCTTCGCCCTTGAAAATCGTCACAAACAACTTGTCCTTCGCAATCCCAAACCACTCCGGAGAAGTAATCAGCTCCCAGGCGTAAGCAATCGCATCCTTCTTGAAATAATCCCCAAACGAAAAATTCCCCAGCATCTCGAAAAACGTGTGATGCCGGTTCGTGAACCCGACATTCTCCAGATCGTTGTGCTTGCCGCCCGCCCGCACGCATTTCTGCGAAGTGGTCGCCCGCGAATAGTCACGCTTCTCCAGCCCCAGGAACACGTCCTTGAACTGGTTCATCCCGGCATTTGTGAAAAGCAAAGTCGGATCGTTCGCGGGAACGAGCGACGACGAATGCACTTCCTTGTGCCCTTTCTGCACAAAGAAGTCCAGGAATTTACGGCGAATCTGTGACCCGGTGAGCATGAAACTCAATTCTAAACGATAATTCCTGGCCCCATTGACGCCCGAAAATGCAAAAACCACAGGGGACATTTCGAACGCAGGCGAATTCGCCTCAGTTCTCTCTGTGTCCCCTGTGGTTAAGATGGATCGACTCTACTTCACTGCGTCAGCAGTTTTTTCCGCACCCTTCTTGGTGTCATGTCCGACAGTCTTCACACCTTTCTTGACTACGCTCCCTGTTTTCTTCGCGCCCTTCTCGGTCGCTGTGCCGGTCTTGCCGGCCGCCTTTTCCGTATCTTTGCCCGCGGTCTTTGCGCCTTTCTCAGTATCCTTTGCCGCGGTCTTGGCGCCTTTCTCGGTGTCCTTCGCCGCTACCTTGGTCGCATGTCCGGTCGTGGTCGCAGCTTTTTTGGTCGCGCTGCCGGTCTTGTCCGCCGCCTTCTCCGTATCTTTTGTCGCGGTCTTGGCTGTGTTCTTCATTGCGCCGCCAGATTTGTCCGTATTGCTGCTGTCCTGCCCAAAAACCATCGGCGCCGCTATCAACAATGCAGATGCAAGAATTACACACAGTTTCGTGCTCATACGCCCCTCCTTAACCTGTCAACCGAGTTGTAAAACGATTTCGGCTAGGCAGTATGCCGGATTCGACGTCTCAACGCAAATGCCGCGACCCTTAGATGCGTAAGATGCAGTCTATAGAGGGTCAGTTCAGGATTCACCTTCACCCTCCAGAGCGGTAAGCGTGTCGTCATCCACGTCCCACTTCTTCAGAATGACAAAGATCGTTTTCATCCTAAATCCCGCGCGCATCAACTGCCGAAAAATCCGCGCCGCCTGCTTTTGATCCTTCGGCTTCTCGAGTCGCTTCTTGCGCAGATATTCCCGCGCCTGCTTCTCCTCATTGACTTCCTCAAACGCCGTTTCGACCGCCTTTTCAATGACTGTCCCGTGCACGCCTTTTGCCTTCAAATCGGTAATGACGCGCATCCTTCCAAACTTCTGATTGTCGCGCCGCATGGACGAGAACGAAGCGGCATACTGCGAGTCATTCAGATACCCCCGATCCTTCAATCGGCGGATCACCAGTTCGACCAGCGTCTGCCCATACTCGGACTCTGCATCCTCGATGCGCGCCCGCATCATCCGCTTCAATTCCGCGACAGTCCGCATCCGTCGCGCCAAAGCCTCAACCGCGTACTCATACAACTCATCTTCCGAATAACTTTTTCTTCTGGGACGCGAAAACGCCATAGCTAACGATAGCGCACATTCCCTGCGAGTACCGAGCAAGAAAAAAGGGCACGCGTGATGCGTGCCCATTCATAAGGAGGCAAATCAAATGCAGAAGGCGAAGACCCTGAAACCTTGAAACCTTGAAACTTTGAATCTTTGCAACCTTGAAACCTTGCTCTACCGTCCCCCAAACCCCGCCGACTGCATCGACTGCCGCGAGATATCCGACGTCGACGCAATACCCTGCATACGCAGTTTGAAGTCGTCGGCGTTGGAGGCGTTCTCGAGCGCGGTTTCGTAGTTCACCAGTTGGGCCTGGAACAGATCCCACAGCGACTGGTCGAATGTCTGCATACCGTATTGCGACGTGCCTGCCGCAATCGCGTCGCGGATGGCACGCGTTTTCTCCGGCACCAGCACGCATTCGCGAATGTAAGCGGTGTTGATCATCACCTCGACGGCCGGCACACGCCCTTCAGCATCGCAGCGCCGGACTAATCTTTGGCTGATAATGGCACGCAACACCGCCGCCAGTTGCATACGAATCTGTTTCTGCTCCGGCGGAGGAAAAATCGAAATCACGCGGTTGATCGTTTCCACCGCGTCCAATGTGTGCAGCGTCGAGAACACCATGTGGCCCGTTTCGGCCGCGTGCAGTGCCGTCGAGATCGTTTCCAGATCCCGCATTTCGCCCACCAGGATCACGTCCGGATCCTGACGCAACGAAGCCCGCAGCGCCGCCCCAAACGACGGCGTATCTACGCCGATCTCCCGCTGGTTGACGTAGCCTTTTTTATCGCGATGCAGAAATTCGATCGGGTCTTCAATCGTGATGATGTGTTCCGCGCGCGAAGAATTCACGCGGTCCACCATCGCCGCCAGCGTTGTCGACTTACCGGAACCGGTCACGCCCGTCACCAGCACCAGGCCACGCGGCATATCGCAGATCTGCTCGACGACCTTGGGCAGGAACAGTTCATCCAGCGCCCGTATCTTGGTTGGAATGACGCGCAGCACCAGTCCCACGTTCCCGCGCTGCTGAAAAATGTTCACACGGAAGCGTCCCAGGCCGGCTACGCCGTATGCCATATCGATTTCCGTGGTCTCTTTGAATTTCTGTTTCTGCCGTGCCGACATCATGCTGAAGGCCATATTCAGCATGTCTTCAGCGCTTATACGAGGCTGGTCGGTCAAAGGCACCAGTTCGCCATCGATCCGCAGGTGCGGATAGTTTCCTACCTTCAAATGCAAGTCCGACGCTCGCCGTTCCGTCGCAATCCGCAGCAGATCATCAATATTCATGCGATAGTCATCCGTAGAGGCGTTGCTCGCAACGTCTCTCTAACCAGGTATCCGACGTCAGGGACACCAAGCACCTTCAGCACAAACCCATTCCTGACGCTCCTTAGCATCATCGCCCGAATCGTCACCCTCCCCAAGATGACCTAGGTAATGGCCACTGATTGGTAAGTAGACACAGACCAAAGTTCGCTCCACAACGTTCTTTTCCCCAGTGGAGCCCTGGTCGCCCCCCGCCGCCAGTTCTTCCGGCGCAACAGCGATGATTTGTTTTGTCCCTTGGTTACGGGCCTCCGGACCTCCGGCCGAGCCGTACAACCTCGCTAACCCTTTTTCTTTCAGTCAGTCCAACAGTCAGTCCAAACAGGTAGCGACCAGGGGCGGTTTGGCTTCACTCTTTCGAGGTAGTGAATGCGTACGCTGCTCGATACCTTCACTCAGATTCTTGGAACCTTGTGGGCCCACAAGCTCCGTTCGTTCCTCACGATGTTTGGTATTGCCTGGGGTGTAGGCTCCCTCCTGCTTCTGGCAGGCGTGGGAGAAGGCTTCCGCAGCGGCAATCGCAAACAGCTCGAATCTTTTGGCAAGAACATTATCTTTTTTTGGGGCGGCCGGGCGCCTGCGGTCGAGGGCAGCTTCAATTCCATGAAGTGGTTCAACCTGACGTATGAAGATTATCTAGCGATCAAAGCCGAATCGAAGCTGGCCCTCAACATTTCGCCCGTCATCTCGCGCGACGACATCCGCGCCGTCAGCGATTACACCAGCACCAACGGCCAGGTTTCGGGCGTCCCGGCAATCTATAGCCAGGTGCGCACTATTCCCTTGCAAGTAGGGCGCTGGATCAACGATGACGACGATTCCCAACGCCGGCGCGTCTGCATCCTGGGCCGGGAAATGACTCGCAACATGTTTCCTGGACGCCCCGCCGTCGGGGAGACTGTCCTGCTGAATGGGGTTGGCTTTCACGTGGTCGGCGTGCTCTCCATGATCGGCCATGAAGAGCAGAATGCGACCAATGTTCGGATTTTCATCCCCTTCAACACCATGCGCGAACTGTTTCCACTTACCGGCGACAATTCGAAAGAAGGAAATGCCATCTCGTTTATCAACTACCAGCCACGCAGCTTCGACGAGAATGAAGTCGCTAAAGCCGAATTGCATCGCATCGTGGCCCGCAATCACGGTGGCTTTGATCCCTCTGGTACAGACATCTGGGAAGAATGGGACACGGTCAAGAACCAGAAAACGATGGGCAAGATTTTCACCGCCATGGACTGGTTCCTCGGCGGCGTCGGCCTCGTCACACTTGCCCTGGGCGCGATCGGCATCGTCAACATCATGCTGGTCGCCGTCAGTGAGCGGACCAACGAGATCGGCCTGCGCAAGGCTCTCGGCGCTACCCATCGCAGCATCCTGTTCCAGTTCTTTCTCGAAGGTGCATTCCTTACTCTGCTGAGCGGCGCGATCGGGGTCGGCGCGGCCATGCTCGTTCTTCATTTGCTCGCTGGAGTGCAACTTCCGCAAGGTTTCGACACCCCACGCATCGTTCCGGCCTCAGCCATCGGAGCCGTGCTGTCGCTGGCGCTTGCCGGGATCACCGCCGGGCTCTATCCCGCGCGCAAAGCAGCAATGCTCGAACCGATTGAAGCATTGCGCAAGGAGTAGATTTATGACACGCGATCTGCTCAGCGAAGCCTACGGCGCCATGCGCCACAACCGCCGCCGCACCGCCCTCACCATGCTTGGCATGGCCTGGGGCATTGCCACCGTCGTCATTCTGTTGGCCTTTGGATCTGGTTTCGAGCACGCTATCAATCTGATCTTCAGTTCCTGGGGAACCGACGTCATCGGAGTCTTTCCCGGCCGCACATCTTTGCAGGCGGGTGGCGCGAAGGCCGGCAGTCAGATCCGCCTGAAGA
>Ga0307478_10000997_pt1 | contig 26247 bp, 22 predicted proteins | sample atmos_gasesECM4C_2_FD_203713 | JGI IMG/M metagenome (GOLD analysis project Ga0307478, IMG submission 203713) | Hardwood forest soil microbial communities from Morgan-Monroe State Forest, Indiana, United States - atmos_gasesECM4C_05 | ecosystem: Environmental > Terrestrial > Soil > Temperate...
ATGTAGTTGCTCTCGCGCCCATCGTCAAATGTGAAGAGAACCGGCGGCTTGGCATGATTCTCGGATCGAGAATTCTGCTCCCACAGCTTCGTGAAATCCTGCAGACTGACAATCGTAAAATGTTCAGAGACCCACTCGAGTTGTTTGCGAAAGCGCGCCTCCAAAGATGTGGGAGTTTCATGCATTCCGACCACGAGGCCGCGATATCCTGTGCTAAGACCTTGCGCGCGGAACGCCAGTTCATCAGTGCGCGCGAAAGCAGCTGCCCGGATCAAGAATGCGCGCGCCTGGCCTCTAAGATTCATTGTTTCCGGCAATCCAAACGTAATCTCTAAATCAGTCCGTCGCCGTCCGCCGGCACGGGATACCAATCGTGTGTCGGCAAGAACTTTGATCGATCGAGGAACCAGCCGTTGGGCGTTTCGAATGCGCGCCACTGAAAACCTTTTTCGCAAAACAGTTCCTGTTGTTCCAAATTTTGGTTACGCAGAACAATAGCGTCTACCCTCTGTCTGTAGCGAGCGATGAGCGCCCCCGCGATTTGCACCCACTCAGCTGGCGAAACCTCAGGGTAAACATCCAGTACATTGAGGGTTTTGATCTGCTCGCGATATCCACGAATGCGCTGGTTCACCGCGACAAATACTTCGCGGTCGAGTTCGCCGCTGCGGAAGGCGAACCCTGCGACCGTGGCATCCCTCCCAGAGAAATAGCGCCAACGAAGATAAGGCAGATCCCGCGCCGCCGTGAGCTCGGTGGAAGAATTTTGAAGCTGTAGAAGATCATTCACCTGCTCAGCCGATGTGAGAGGCCGCAACTTATCGGAAGAGGAGCAATCGATCTTTAACGGACGGAACGCTCCAGCGATCGTGGCCAATGAACTTCCTGCCAATGCCGATAGCACGCGATTTGAATAGCGGCGATGCGCCACCTCTTCGGCGATCGGCGGCCAGCGCAGCACACCGAACAATTCGCCATCGGAGTGCGGGATGGGGCGAGCCCCTGCCGCCTTCCACAAGGCCGCAGCCTCGGCGTTTGCCGAAGTGCCGAAAAGTGGATACCGATTTCCCAGACGGCAATATTGCAGAAAGATCCGTCCTCCATAGCCTCGATGACGATCGTCGACATAGAACAAGCTCGAACCCATAAGGAGGATCGTTTGTTTCTCGCAGCGGAAGAGTTGCGGGCTGCACAGAATGCATCCGACAAGCTGATCGGCGGAACGCAATCCAAAACCAAGAGGATCTTCAGCTCGCAGCGCGGGATTTTCCAATAAAAACCAGCGCAGATGAGCTTCCACGGAGTCCCAGCTCCGGCCAGATTGAGATGCTATAAAGCTTGCGACTTCGGGCAGGTCTTTCCGTTTGATGGAGATCAGTTCGGCGCGCGGCGGTTGCTCGCGTCGGGTTCCCACCGGTGCGCTCATCTCGCAGCTTCCTTGTAAATCTGCAGCATCTTCTGAGCCTGATGCGACATCGTGAGACGGTCGAGGATCGTCTGCCTCGCCGCCCCGCCGATTTGAGCCCGCAAATCGCCGTCACTGAGCAAAACTTGCAGTCCCTGCACGAGTTCATCAAGACCGTCGACCGGAATCAACCATCCGTTGCCGGGGTGCTGAATGATTTCATCGATGCCCTGCCCGCGACACGCGATTACCGGTTTACCACTCGCCATCGCTTCCAGGTAAACGCAGCCAAGCCCTTCGTAGCGGCTGGGCAAAACGAAGAGCGTGCAACCCTGCATCGCCTTCGCTACATCAGCGCGGCTTCGCCTGCCGAGAAAATGAATTTGATCAGTGATGCCGAGATCGGCGGCCAGTCTGGCGAATCGTTCTCGATCCGCGCCCTCGCCAATGATGCGGCATTGCAAATCCGGGAACAAATTCGTAAGTTTGCCGATCGCCTTAAGCACCAACTCGTGCCCTTTGCCTGCCAGCAGATTGCCGACGATCAGAATTGTCGGCGACTGCGCTGATTCATGACTGAAGGCAATCTCGGCAGGAGTGAAGCGGCCAGGATCGGTACCGTTGTAAACGACTTCGGCTTCCACTGACTCCATTCCATCGCGGAGAAGCCGCTCGATCTTTTCGCTGATGCAAATTACTGTATGCGCATTTCGATAAACAAACAAAGAAGACTTCCGCCGCCATCCCGCGGCGATACCATCTTCAAAACAATTGTTGAAGACATCCAAGCCATGAATGGTAACAACAAACGGAATACCCAATCGCACCGAGAGAAGCGCAGCAGCATGGCCGCAAGGCAGCGCGGCATGGGCGTGAATCACGCTGATCGGGGAGCGCTGATGAAGTTGGCGGATGCGGCTCAAAAGAACTGATTCAAGAAATCTGCCGGCGCTGGACAGACCAAAGTTGCCGGGCAACTGCGGATAGCGGATCCATTCCGCAGGAAACTCGCGGCTCGATTTTTTCCGGGGATGATAAAGTGAATCGACCGCGATCACTGAGGACTCGATCCCTTGAGCTGTGAGTTCTTCAAGAGTCTCCGCGACGAAACAACCGCTGACTTCGTCACCATTCGATGGATAAAAAGGAGTGAGAGTGAGGACGTGCAGCTTCACTGGCTTTGCCTTCTCCACGTCCCCGGCGCGAACAGGGAACCCAATACCCTGAGGTTGGATAGGCTGAGAGTTGATAGTGATACGCAAGCTTTGAATCTACCTGCTCTGGCTGGCCTGCGTCGAGCGCGAGAGAATTAACTCGGCAAGACCGGCGATAGTTACGAATCGCGGATCCTGCAGATCGTTTTCGGAAAACTGCATGCCAAAGTGCTGCTCGATCTCCGTCACGAATTCCACGACTTCCATGGAAGTGAGCCATCCTGCCTCAAAGTAATCGGTATTGCGCAGGGTTTCCGGGGCGGTCTCGCCAATTTTCTTTGTAAGCTTTCCTCTCGCGACAAACCAGTCGGTGAGCCAATCCTGAACCCGATCCCTCAACTCAATTCCGGTGTTCATTTTGAGTCTATTTTTCGATGGCTACGCAGCGGGCTGGGGAACCGTCGCATCCCTTCAATTTGAGCGGCATCACGATAAGTTCCACCTCTGCTGCGGTTATGGATTTCAGATTGGTCAAATATTCCACCAGCACCACGCCTGCCCTTAACAGCACTTTATGGTTGGGAGAATCTTTGGCGGTTCCACGCGAATGTGCCGGGTTATCCGGCGAGGGCGTATCCATGGCGATGAGCCGGACGCCTTTCTCCACGAGCCATTGCGAGGCATTCTCCGACAGAAATGGATATTCATTGTAGAACTTCAGATCGCCAAAATATTCTGACCAACCGGTGCGCAGAATTAACCGCTCTGGAACTTTTTCCCCAAGCTTCTGTTTGAGATCGGGGACATCGAACTCCCGCAAAGGTTGGCAGCCGGTAAAATCCACCAGCGTGGCCGGGCCGATCAGCACCTCCAAGGGCACTTCATCGATGGTTCTGCCGCCCGGAATGAAATGACGCGGCGCGTCGGCGTGCGTGCCGATGTGCGTTCCCAACACGACTTTCCGGGTCTCGCGGCCTTCGATCCCGTGCCGGCCGAGAATTGTGATCTCGACCACGGGATGCCAGTGCGTCGGAAAGGTCATCATGCCTTCTTCGATGGGCAGCGAGAGATCAATAATTTTCATATGTGATCTTCATACTCGATCATTATGGGTTGATTCGGTGTAGAAATCCCAGCGCGGACCAATCAGCGGGATACCTCTGCGTTCTCGGCCGCGTGCGTCCGCAACGACGATGGTGACGCGCTCGATGTCGAACCTACCTGCAGCTTTTCGGCCACTAACTCGCGAATCCGGGCTTTCTGAACCTTGCCGCTCGCGGTTCTCGGAAATTCGTCGATTGCAATGTAGCGCGCAGGCTGTTGATGCTGCGCCAGCGTTCGCTTGGCATGCGCGACAACCAACTCAAGTATCAACTCGAGAGTTACACCGGGGTCGAGCTTAAGAACGGCCACTATATCTTCACCATACAATTCGTGCGGAATGCTGACTACGGCCACGTCGGCGATGCCGGGCACGTGCATGAGCGCCTCTTCGATGGCCGCCGGGCTGATGTTTACACCACCGCGAATGATGAGATCCTTCTTACGTCCAGTGATAAAAAGCGATCCCCGATGATCAAGATGGCCAACGTCACCGGTAGGAAACCAGTTCGCCGTATTTATTTCTGAAACGTTCCCCGCCGAATCCAGATAGCCCGCCATCAGGTCCGGCGTCAGTATTTCGATTTCTCCATGCAGGGCCGGCGCGGCTGGATTTCCTTCGTCGTTTACAATCCTCAAACTTATTCCTGGCAGTGCGTCGCCAACATACCCGGGCCCGTCCGGAGCGCCTGCGGAACGCGCGGTGACAAAAAGAGTCTCCGAGAGACCGTAATTCTCGATCAGCCCTATGCCGTATCTCGATTCAAACTCCGCTTTCACTTTCATAGGAAGCGGAGCGAAACCAACAAACGCCTGACGAATCGAGTTGCGGCAGAAATCTTCACCGGTGCAGCCGCGATCCATCCGCAACAGGATCGACAAAACGGTCGGCGCCAGCCACAGCGTATTCACGTGATTTGATTTCGCTTTGTCCCAAAAGTGCAAGCTCGACCGCGCATCGAACACGTGGTCCACAACCACACTCGCACCGCACAAGAAAGGCAAAATCAGCAGATTGTAGAGACCGCCCATATACGACATGGAGAGCGTTAAATAAAACCGCGAATCCTGGCCAATTTCCTGGGCGCTCGCGAAAGCCGAAGCGTTTCGCAGCATTCGCCCCAGCTTGTGCGCCAGCCCTTTCGGCTTCGCCGACGTTCCCGAGGTGTACATGATTACTACGAGATCTTCGCCATCCGCCGATTCGAGGGGCACAAAATCGCTCGCTTCACCGGGCAAGTCGATCTCAAGTTGATCGAGTGCAGATGGGTTCAGGTTCGCGTCAGTCGCTGTCACTAACTGCAGCGCATTTGCATGAAGAATCTTGACCGCGTCGACGCTCGCCGCTCCCGCCACGACGAGAGCAGGTTTGCAACTCGCCAGAATAAATTGGACTTCGCTTTTACTCAACGCGGGACTAATGGGGACAATCACGGCGCCGAGATAAATGCAGGCGAAGTAGAAGACCGCCAGTTCACAACAGTTCGGAACCATCACCGCGACACGGTCGCCCTTGTGAATGCCCCGCCGACGAAGATCCGCGGCTAAGGCACAGGCCTGCCGGTGGAAATCTCCATAAGTAATTTCACGGCTCATAGCGGCGTCCACCAGGAAGACCCGCTCCCCGTGGCGCGATACCACGTCCATGATTGTTTCGCGGATGGTCATTTGATCGCCAGACTTAATCGGGCTTCGCTTCGCCGGTCTCCGCTCGTGGTCATTGCATCGCCAAAGTGCGGGATTGCGCCGACTTCATGAGATTTGAGATGGAAGCCCAGCGGTCCATCTGGCCGCGATAGGCGTGATTGGGATCGAGCTGCAGAACCGCCCGGCCGGGAGTATCCATTTCGAAGCGGGGATAGTGGCCAGCGGTAATCACGACTCCATCCGGCAACAAGAGTTGATCAATCGAGGTTGAGTCCGCAGCATCCGGCGGACAAAGCAGCAACGCGACGCCGATGCCTAAATCGAAATGCATACGGTCGGAGAAGTCGGTCATCTGCCAGCAGTTCGCGGGGGCATCGGCTGCCAACTCTCCGTGCACGACAATGTTGCTGAAAGTCTCGCAGCAATGACGCAACAGAGAGGCATTCGGAGTTCCATAAATCAGCAGACAGAAATTTCCAAAGCGATGGGCTGCCGTGGTCACCACATCCTCCACGTAGCTGGCAAACAGCCGCTTCGAACGAACCGGCAGGATTCTTTCCTCGCTCACAATCCCTTTCAGCGACGAGGGCCACTGCGCAGCCCAGGTGCCACCATCCTTGTCGTTGAGATAGAACGGCACGCTGTTGCCGGTCATTTTTAACACTTGCTCCAGCACTTCGAAAGAACCGTAAACCACCCTGCCGAGCACAACCGGACCCTCTGCAAGCACCAGGTCCGCCAAAACCAAGTTCTGTGACGGCGACTCGGAGGCAACGAGTTCCAGCACTGGACGGGCGCGGCGCTTGGCGCAGGTGACCGTCATACCGTCTACGAGCGATTGCACCGCCGAAAGCGAACTGCTGATGCTGTGCGCCGAGATCCCGGGCACCGAGAACGAGGTGAGCATCTCCCGGGTTTTCGCCGCTGTCGCTTTCGGCAAGCTCGCGGCGACTCGATTCAGATTTTCTTCGTCGAGATTCACGGAGTCGAGTTTGCCCATTGCGACCACCAACCTGCGCAACTCAACGCCATGTTGGCGCGCAGCTGCGGCGACCTTGGGCAGGAACGACGAATGAAATTGGCTGCATCCCATGGCCACGGACATCATGTCGTAGAGCTGCGTCTGCGCCATGAGCGGGCCGATGAACTCCTCCGCTGCGTCCATCACATCGAACAGATCGATGCCCGTGTCGAGGCCAAGATTGTTGAACACTGCGACTGCGACTTCGGTGGGAACGTTGCCAGCGCTTCGTCCCAACCCATAGAGAGTGGAATCGATGAAGGTCGCGCCGTGACGGACTGCCTCCACGCTATTGGCGACGGCGAACTGGAGGTTGCTGTGACCGTGAAAGCCGAGCTTGCTGGAGCAGAGCTCACGGGCAGCACAGAAATAACTCCGCACGTCATCGGGAAGCATGCTGCCTGCAGAGTCGACGCAGTAGATCACGTCCGCACCCGCGGCCGCGCCCTCGCGTGCCTTCTCGGCAAACCTCGCAGGCGAGATGGCATAAGTCTTCATGAAATTGAGGCAGACCTTCAACCCCAAATCCTTGGCCAATGTGAGGAAGGGATAAGCGTCTTCAATTTCTGTGGCGTTGTAACCGACGCGGACAAAATCCAGTCCCGCTGCGCGGGCCGATCTCAGTTGCTCCGCCGTTCCAATACCTGGGATAAAGAAACATCCAATCTGTGTGTTCGGCGCGGCGCGCTTTGCGACTTCGATAAGCCGCTCGTCGCTGGCCGGCATCGTGCCTTTGCCCGCTTGCGCTGCTCCGAGTCCTACGCCGTGACCGATTTCAATCCAGCGAAAACCAAGACGTGCCAAAACGCCAGCCAGGATCGCCGTGTCGTTCTCGGTGAACTTGAAGTCTACCGCGTAGCTCCCATCGCGAAGGGTGCACTCCAAAATCTCGACATGCGGGGCCGAAAGGCCTTGCCGATGCGAATCATTTCCCATCCGCGAACCTGACGGATCCGACATCGTTTCTCCGGTGATTGGTTTCTCCGAAACGCCGCACTACTGTGCTTGCTCGCTGGTTTGTTCGAGCCAGTATACTACCAGTCTCACCCTCTCAATCGTGCCTTTCAGTGCTCACCCACGAACAGATTTTGTTGCATCGATCAAGTCTTGAGCCCATGCTTCTGGAGAGTGCTCTGCAATTTTTTCCCTGCTCCTCGCCCCCATTTCAACTCGCAGCGCGGAATCTACCGCTAAACGTTCCATGACGCCGGCGAGCGAAGAGGAGTCCCGCGGCGGAATTACAAATCCATTCCAGCCATCCCGCACCAGGTCCTCCGTACATCCTGCAACGCTGGTTGCAACGACCGGCAAGCTGCACGACATCGCCTCGTTCACCACCAATCCCCAGGGGTCGCTGTGAGTTGGAAAAATCAACGCGTCTGCCAAACCATAAAACTCCGCCAGCTCCTCGCGATGTGCAAAACCGGGGAACAAGATGGTTCCGAGCGCAATCGCTGATGCTCTCTCCATCAGTTTCGTACGGTCGGAACCATCTCCAACAAATACCAAGGAGACCTCTGCGCGGATTTCTTCGCTGAGCTTAGCGTAGGTCTCCAATAAATCGAATACTCCTTTGGCTTCCACCAGACGCCCAACGTAAAGAAAGTAGCGCGCAGGCAACGAGTGGCGAGTGCGTACTTGGACAGCATCGCGCCGCGCGGCGTCCGCGAGCACTGAAAATAACTGGTTATCAACGGCGTTCGGAGCCGTGAAGATTTTTTGCTCGGGAATTCCGAGATCCTTCAAATAGTGAAACGACGATTTCCCGGAGACGACGAACCCCCGGCACAGCCTTAGAAAACGTGTTTTCATGAATTCCACCAACCGGTGGCCGCGTCGCGCGTCCAAGGCCGTGCTTTCGGACCAAAGCAGCAACGGCACGCGATGAATTCGCGCCCAACCCGCCGCTTCCCACGAAGCCAGATAGTTATATCCGCCGCACAACACCACGGTCGGCTTGATTCGGTTCAGCGCCGGGACCAGCCCACGATTCACCAGCACATTATGCCGGCCGAAGCGCTGCCGCCATGAGGGCAACACCTCGTACGAGAATCTGATTTCGTCTTTGTACACGCGCCACTGGCGCAAGCTGGGATCGTTCTCGGAGAGAAAAATTACATGGAGCTCGATTTCCGATCTGGCGGCGAGAGCATTGAACACAGGGATTCGGTAGGGCGCGATGATTTCGGTGATGATCACGAGCCTGGGAGTCAAGTGATCGACTCCAGCAAGGGCTGCACCAGATCCGCTGCCTCGGTTATTTCCCCAAAGCACACGTTCGCATCATCGAGTTCGAAAGTGAAGGCGCACGCGAGCCTGGGCATTGCGAGGCTGAACATGGCGAAACCGAACCTGGCGCAGAGAGCCATACTACTCGCCGCACTCGCACGACGCAGTTTTGTGACGGACGCAATCCAGCAGCGTCATCCAACTTTCAGCGACGACGCGCCAATCGTAAAGCTTCCGGCATCGCTCGTAGCCGGCTTGTCCCAGCTGTCTACAATATTCGGGGCGTGCCAGCAAATCCGAAAGTGCCGCGGCAAACTCGTTCGCGTTCTCCGGGTCTACCTGCCTCCCTGCATCGCCAAGCACTTGAGGAATCCCGCCTCGGTTTGACCCTACCACCGGCGTCGCGCAAGCCATGGCCTCTGCGTTTACCAACCCGAATGGTTCCTGAAAAAGGGACGGACACGCAAAGACGCTCGCTTTCTGGAACCACAGGGGCAAATCTTTATCGTGGTCAAGGTAGCCGGTGAAGTAAATTTGGGCCTGCTTGTTCTTGTTGAGCGAATCCGCCAGTTCACGTACTTGCCGGACGTAGGGCGTCTCATGATGCGTGCCGAAATTCGTGGTGCCACCGATTACCAATTTCGCATCGGGATGGGTGTCGAGCAGTTTTTCATAAGCTTGAAGAAGTTGCAGCACGCCCTTCTCGGAATCAAAACGCCCGACAAAGAAAATTGTCTTGGGTTCGCGAACTTCTTCACGTGGATAAAACAATTGCAAGTTGGCGCCATTGAGAATTACATAGGCTTTGTCATTCAGCAGACGGGACTTCGCGGCGAAGGTGCTCCGCAAATAATCGCTGCAGGTCACAATGGCGTCTAAACTTGGAGCGAGAGCGTCCAGCGCAGGGCCGGGCCAATGGCCGAGATGATCGTTGTGGAGGTGCAGGATGATCAATCCTCCGTAACCCATTCTCCGCAGCGCCTCCACCCACTGCGGACGGTTGTGGATGTGAACAACTTCGAATCTCCGAAATCGCCGGAGCAGAGCGCGCAACCAGAGAGTCTCTTCGTAGCGGCGGGCCACAGGAATTCGCGCAACCAGATTGCACGCCCGCCAAGCTTCGCTGGTTTCATGCCGAAGCGGGTATAAGTCTTCCCGCGCCGTGGGAAAGCCAAATACTGTGACATCGAGCCGGTCGTGGAGACAGCTGTAGATTTCATAAGTCCAGCGCGCCACAGCGCCGCCAAAATAGCGGCTGAACTGCTCACGCCCCGAGAGTAAGACAGCCACTGAGGGACGTCTCGACTGTTCTCGGGAGCTCACCTGGCGTCTCCGAATTGTTGCATCAGCATTTTTCTGCCCAGCACAATCAGCGCGATCATATAGACGACAGCACCGGCGCTCACCACGATCAACGGCCGCGCAGTGTAGGAGTTGGTCAAGCGAACCGCGCCCACCATCAGCAACCCCGAGAATCCGGCGATCAGGATGATGGGGTTCTTCCATAAATCGCGCAGTTCCTCGGGAATCAAGAGGTAGGCCGTGATGCCGACTGTTGCTTCTGCCAGAACGAACCCAACGCACCCTCCGGGCAAACCAAAGAAATGAACCAGCACCAGAGCAAGCGCGATGGCTGCAACGGCACCCGCTGTGGCCGAGATCAAACATGCGCGGTGCCGCCCGAGAGCATAGAGAACGGTTCCTGACAGCAGCGATGCGACCGGCGCGGCCAACAGAAAGCCTGATGTCCACCGCACCGGCCCAACCGCTGCCGCGTAGTTCGCGCCCAAAACCCAGGGCACAACCAGATGTGCGGTCGCGAGCGTTCCTAACGTGAGAGGTATGCTGATGACCGCCATGGCTGAGACGGCCGCCTGCACCAGCCTTCGTAATCCGGAGGGAGATTGCGCGGAGAGCGCAATTCGCGGCATCAGCACACTGAATGCAATTCCGACGAAGTTGCGCAGGAGATCGACAAATCGAACTGCGGCTGCGTAAAGACCTAGCGCGTAATCCCCTAGAAACCAGCGAACGACAATGTGTCCAGTCCGGTGGTAGACGGTGCCCATCAGAGTAGTAGCGGCATAGTGAAAGCTTGGCACCAGCATCGCCCGCCAACGGCTGGGATTTATCGCGAGCGGCGGGCGGAATCCGTTATGCCAGAGCGCAACCCAGCCGGCAAGGTTCGTTAACAAGGCTGATCCTAAAATGCTGACCGGAAGCCAAAGGATGTCGTGCGGAGTTCGGACCAGGAGCAGAACTCCCACTGCATACAATGCTTGCTGGATTAAGGTCAGCAGCGAGCGCACGTGAAAAAGTTCGAGCGCGTTCAACAGAAAATCCGCTCCCGTCAGCCCGATCAGGGTCTGGCCTGCACCATACCAGTACAGCAGGCGGCGAACATCGGAACGCACTTCAAAACCGGCAACCACCATCAGGACAGCGATCGCAACCGCGCAACCCAACACGCGCAACGTCAGAAAATCCGGAACAAGGTCGGCCGCGGCATGCCGGCGGGCTGCAACTTGCTGAACAGTGTAGGTCGAGAGTCCGGGATTGGCGACCACATCGAAAAAGGCGCACAGTGCGACCACATAACTCCAGAGGCCGTAGGTCTCGACACCGAGACGCCGCACCAGGACCGGGAATGTGATCGAAGTGATTAGAAGCCCGGCGACACGCGCCGTTCCCACCGACAGAAAAAATCCGCCGTAGCGCACCAGCGCACTCGATCGTTTCAAGTTCGGGTCACCATGCGCGAGCAAAACTCTTAAGACGCTCTGGGTTGATGATAAAGCTGACGCTTTGCCACGGCTTCCTGAAAAACTGCGGCCCACTGCTGGGCAATATCATCCCAATCAAATTGACTTGCATGGCGAACCGCGGCGTTGCCGAGGCTTCGCCGCAGGACGCCATCACCCACCAGCAGATCGAGGCGTTGCGCGAGATCCGAATCCGTTTCGACAAGGAAACCGGTCTTACCATTCACCACGTAGTCCGAGTGATACAGACCCATGGCAATGCAGGGAAGGCCGCAGGCGCTGGCTTGCAGCAAGACTTGCGGATTCCCTTCGACAATACTAGGAAAGAGAAAAATATCCGCCTTGCGCATTTCCTCGCCAAGCTTTTCCGGCAACAGGTGTCCAAGAAATGATAAGTTGCCGCAGCCCAGCTGCTGCGCCAGATCGCGGCAATCTTTTTCCGTTTCGCCTTTACCCGCGATTCGAAACTGCGATCCCGGCAATCGTGCAGCTTCCCGGATCACCAACTCTACCCGCTTGCGCGGCTGTAATGATCCTGCATAGAGGACGACCGGAGCGGCATTCGCTGCACACTCAGGCGACGCAAAATAATAACGCTGGTCGATGCCGTCATAAATCGGGCTGGCTTCCACTCCGAACATTTGATGAATGGTCTTCACCACATGTTTGGAATTTCCGAAAACCATATCGCCTTCTATCACAGACCGGCCAATCAGCCCGCGGCCGGTCATCTCATTCATCGCAATCACAATGTATGTGATGACCGACGTTCTTAGCCCCATGCGCTTTCGCAATTCAAAGAAAGCCCAGTCCAAGGGGCCGGTGCGGGGAAAGAAATATATATCCGGAGGAGGAAGAAGACAATGTCGAAGCAGCCGCAGCGTATTGCCCCGCTTCGTCCACGGCACAAGTCGCGTGTTTTTCCGGGCGCTCAGCCGCGGATCGGGAGCATCCCCGTCGCACAGCATGGTCACATGGAACTGATCTTCGGGAAGACGCGCAACGACCTCCTTCACCGTGAGATTCTGCGCGTTGGTGTTGTCCGCGTTGGCATCCGACGGTGTGAAGATAGTGATCGGACGAGACCGGGAACGAGTCATTTTGAAAGCGTCGCAGTGGCTGGGAACATAGTCTAAACGCTTTTTTGCTCCTGGTGTGGCAAACACACGATTCCGCAGCGTGGACATAATTGATGCCTACGGCTCAACGCTGATTTCCGTGGACAGCGCCGATTCCGCTTAAGACGCCGCGAACCACTGATTCGATTCTTGGAGAACGGCTCAGCAAGGTGGCAGTGCGATACCGCGTAATTTCCTTAAGGTGACAAGACCAGGATGTTGTCGCAGTGATGTAAAGAGTTTGTCGCGTGCTGTTCCCAAAGCGCTCTTTATAGCCTTCCGCGCCCAGGCCGAGGTCGACGCGATTCATGTCCTCCCGGTCGCAGCCGTCCATCACAATTTTCGCCAGTAGGCAGTATCCCGGAGAATCCGCTTCCCAGCGGCTATCGAAGGTTGGCTGATACCAAAACCAGCTTCCATGAAACTGAAACCCGTAGTTCCACGCGACCGGCTGATCATTGACCATGAGTTCGCTTAACGTCACTACTCCGGAATCAGAAAATCGCCTTGCAAGTTCTTCGAGAAAATGCCGCCGTTCCGGCGTGGCGAGGCTGCTCGTGCGCCCCGTGGCTATGAATCGCGCTACATGAGCATCGGCAAATTGCGGCAAAGCCGATTGAATCTCCGTCCAGGACTGCAAATGAACGAACGTCACCGGGCCCTCACGCTCCATCTCGCGCAGATAACGACGCAGCTTTTTTTTGCTCGCGAGTGAAGCTTTAAGTTCCTGACGCTTTTCGCCGGAACCTAGGTCTACCTGCGCGCATAAATACGCGGGACGCGCGTAGATATGGAAACTGTGCTTTGCCGAAGCCTGACGCAATGCGTCCGCTGTCGCTGAGTCAGCCGGAAGATTAGCCAGTTGCAGAAACTTCGGCTTCGGCTTCAGCTTTACCAGTTCCGCGAAAACCCCATCCACGAACTCGGGCCGCCGACCGGGAGGGCTGAGGAATTCACAATAGTCCGCCGTCGTGGCGCCGAGAAAACTCATGTTTGCCCCGGCAGCATCCGTCGCCAAGGACGCGACTCCGACCAGATCGTCGCCGTCGTAACCCAGGAATAATAACGGCGTGAGCAATGCTCCATAAGCCGCTTGCATCGCCAACGCCCACTCACAGGCGTAGAAGACTTCAGGCCGCTCCACCTGCAGCGCCAGTTCGTTCCACCGGCGATGCAGCGAGGAATCTTCGGGTATGCTTCTATGCGAGACGATGCGCAAAACTCACTTCTCTTCCGGGGTTCCGTTATTACAAAACACATAGTAGTACCAACCAGTGATCCATTGACTGCTGATCATTGGGTAGTCATCCCCGAGCACTCGGAGCAACGTGAAACCAAATTTTCCGAGTTCAGCCACAACTTTCGCAGGAACCGCATAGCGAGTGTTCAGCCCACCGTGCGCAGAGTCCATCCAATACCCCTCGCCTTGCCAAAACAACTTCGTGGGGAATCTGCGCGCGGCTCGCCCCATGGACTGCACTGTTGAGTGCAACGCTGCCAGCACGACGCGCGCGGCAATCAAGAACCCAAATAATGGGAAAACGAGAACAGGCATCCGCTGCGCAATGCTCTCTGCCAGGTTTCGCATTCGCTGCCGATTCCACGATACGCGAACCAAGATCGACCGCGGATTGTGAGAAGAAAAAATGAAGACTCCACCCGGTCTCAATACACGACGAATTTCTCTCAGCGCGCGGAAGCGAGCCTCGTCCGGAAGGACGTAATCGAAGGCGTTAAAAGCCACGACCACGGCATCGAAGCTGGAAGGAGCGAAGTTCGATAGATCCGCGGCGTTTGCCACCTCAAACTCAAGTTGCGGAAATTTTCTCCTGCAAGCCGCCACCATTTCCGCGGCATAATCGGCACCCACATAGCGCCCTGCAATCGACGACAGATGCGGGGTCAATCTCCCACCACCCACGCCTAGATCGAGAATGTCCATTCCTGGCCTGAGATACTCGTTAAACAACAGCCGCTCGCAAGGCGTTAAATAATCGAGCGCCGCATAATAGTTCGCAATCTCAGGCGAGTTATATGTGTGAATGTTAGGGTCAGGCTTCGGATGTCTATCGGGATCAGGCTTGGGATCGACCATCGGGAATCGGATCAGGGACTTCGCTGGGGCTTACGCGGTCTCGCCCGAGAGGCGCGAGCGGAAGTCGCGATGAAAGCCGGAGACGTGCGCTTCGAATTCGGACAAGCTCATGTCCGCCGTCACGTGAACTCTGGGCAGCGCGAACCGCGGCAACTGCGCGCCGAATCCGCCGCCGATGTTCATAAAGGCGCACTGGAAGCCAGCTTGCTCCGCCATCTGCATTTCGCGGTTCGTCACCGACGCCGGATCGCCAAAGGGATAGGCCAAAGCCCAGACTGGTTTTTCGACAGCTTTCTCCAGCAGGCTGTGGCTGTCGGCAATCTCCTTCCACGCCAGTTCAGAACTCTGCAGCGAGAGGATCGGGTGGGTTAGAGTGTGCGATCCAATACTCATCCCTTGTTCCACGAGATCCCGCAAATCGCTCTGATTGAGCAATCCGAAGCGGCGGTTTTGCACTTCGTTGTTTGAACCCGCCGTGCCCCCCGGCTCGGATAATCCCAATCGAGCACACATTTTTTCGAGGAGACGGACTCTCATGGATTCCTCACATTGCGACAACTTCTTTACCAGGGTCCACCATGCGGACCGTCGCTGCGCCTGATCTTCCAAAACGACACTCGCTCCCAACTCATCGAAAGAGTAGCTTCCCGACGCCGCTGCCAGCAGTGCGAGATAGAGATCCTCATACCACAACGTCTGCGAATGCTCCGCGGCAGAAGCGCCCAGCACAAAGAAGAGACAGGCAAGATTCTGCTCGCGCAGAATCGGCGTCATGTCGGTGAGAGCATTTCGCAGACCGTCATCGCAGGTCAGAAGAACGGCCAGTTCGGGTAGATCCTTGCCCTCAACAATCCATTCACGCACCTGCTCCGGGGTTACTACGTGGTAGCACTCTTTGAGAAGCTGGAGTTGGCTTCGAAAATTCTCTGCAGTGACGAGACTTCCATCTTGCTGCGGGTCGGAGACCTGATATCCCTCCGGCAGAACGCCGTGATAAGTGATCACGCAAAAGCTGCCGCCATCCGCACGGCGACGAAGGTATCCGCTATTCGCCAACCACGGATACACAACACGCTTAAGAATCGGGGTCACAACCAGCACCTCATCATCGGACCACATACTTTTAACTCAGAGGAGTACCGCGCTTGATTCTCTGAGGTACAATGCTGCCCGAAATGTTCGTACGATGCCGAAGCTGCAGCCCATGTACGAAGCGAATCCAGCGTGCATTCGCAACGCATGTTTCGCCTTCGATTACCGGGCAATCGACATGGCAGTAATCCGCTCATACATCTCCAAAAGCCTCGGGAAGTTTCTATCCCAGTCTGCCCGTTCCTCTACGATACGCCGGTTTCGCTCCGAAAATAACCTTCGCTCCTCGGGAGTAAGACGCGCGGCGCAAAGCAGTCGGTTGGCAAATCCTTCGGCCGAGTTTACCGGCGCCAGCCATCCGTTAAAGTTCTCCGTCACCCATTCGCGGTTGGAGGGAATATCGGTCAACACCACAGGCAGTCCAGTCGCCATCGCTTCTAGCAACGAAATGGATGTGCCATCCGACTGTGTGCAACTTAGGTAGGTGTCAGCAGCACGAAACCACTTTGGCATGTCTTCTTTGCCGTAAGGACCCAGCGTTCGAATCACGCCGCCTAACCTGTGAACACCAATGAACTCGTGCACCATCCTGGCTTCGGATCCGTTTCCCAACAATAACAAGCGCAAAGAAGAGTCGATTCGGAAAGCCTGTAGAAACGCTTCCAGTAGAGTCGTGATTCCATAAATCGGCGCCCACGAGCGCGTGCAAATAATGACATGCGTCCCAGGTTCGCGTTCGAACTGTTCTTTCGGAGGCAGATCGCCCAACGGGCCAAACAATCCTTTCTTAATACCCCACGGAAGCTGCACAGTGCGGGAGTCCGGTATCTCGCGAAATTGCTTTGCCCTGGCTCGGATCGTGTCACAGTCGCAGAAGAAACTATCCGCACTTGATAAAGCCACTTGCGTCGCATGCAGGAGTTCTAGACTTTGCTGCGCGTATAACAGAAGATCAGATCCCCAGGAACACAACAGCCACGGATGAAACTCCGACATCGCGGTCACGTACCCGCACGTCTGAATGGGCCCCGCATGAACGACATCCGGTCTGATCTCAGCTAACAACTCTCGGAACTCGGGCAGAAAAATGGCGAACGTCCCTGGCGACAGATTCCGTGGGATGGTCTGCTTTGTCCGGGCCCAGCGAACACCTTCCGGCAGCCAGCCCTCCGCCAGGCATTGACTTCCCGGGTCCAGAAACCAAACCTCCAACCTGGACTGCGAAAGCTTCTCCAGGAACCGCTGATTATGTCCGGACGTGTTATCGGAAAAATATAAGACCCTCACTCGTCGCCCGCGCCCTCCGCTAACAGAGTCCATTGCAGGTATTCGCCATGCAGCAGATCGCAGCGCAACTTTTTTCCGACCACGCGTGGCAGGTCGAATGGCATAACCGCCTCTCGCGGGGCCGGCCTCAAAGCCTCGAGCATGTCCGCAGTGAGGACCGTTCCGGCCTTCAAGTCTTGAGTTGTGCGCAAGCAGCGCCGTTGCACCACTAGTGTATCCTGCTCGTTCTCCGCAACGAACTTTCGCGTGGAGCCCAGGGCATATTCAAGTTCCCTGGTCCGATCGACCATTTCACGCCACGATGCGGGCGTCATTGAAAAAGGGTGGTCCGGTCCTTCGCGCCGGTTGTTGTCTGTAAAGTGCTTCTCGATGACACGCGCACCCAGCGCGACCGCTCCTAACACTGTCGCGTGACCTGGAGTATGGTCTGAAAGGCCGGTGACGACCGATGGGAACATCATGTTGTAGGTCTCCAGCACGCGCAGATGGATATGTCGGAAATTCTGGAGGCTGCCGGTGTAATTTGTGTTGCACTGCATGAGCACGAGCTGCGAATTGATTTTGAGAATTTCATCGGCCGCCCGCTGTACTTCGCCGATGTCGGAAGCGCCGGTCGCTAAAAGCACCGGCTTTTGCTTGGATGCAACCCGGCGCAACATCTCAGGCCATGTGATATCCCCCGAGCCAATCTTGAACAAGTCCACGAAGGGGTCGAGCATATCAACCGCTTCTAAATCGTAGGGCGCCGAAAAATATTCGATCCCGCAGGCTTCGCATTCTGCTTTCAATGCGGGAGTCCACTCCCACGGCAAGCTCGCTTCCCTATAAACCTGGAAAACGCTTTTCTTCCATTTCGCCTGGTGAGAAAGCTGACCTCCCAGACTCTTGAAGCCGCGATCGCTGACGATTTTCGCTGCGCGAAAATTCTGGAACTTGGCTGCGTCAGCGCCGGCCTTGGCACAGAGCCGGATCAAAAGTTTGGCTCGTTCGAGTTCTCCGTCATGATTCGCCGAAATGTCGGCCACAAAATATGTCGCGTGCTCTGCCCCCACGGGCTTTTTTCCCAGCTTCAAGGTCATTCATGAACTCCGCTAAGGCGGTTCTTGAGTTGATCGGCATAGCCGTTTTCGCGCAACTCGAAAAATCTGCGAAGGCCTGCGTCTACATCGGGCAGGGAACGCCCGAGTGCGGCGCAGACTTTGGCTGTGTTCAACGATGTATCCCGCGGCCGCAACGCCTTCAGTTTCGCATCCGCCATGCGAGTCGCGAACACCTGCTCCGGATCGAAAGCAAACTTGGCAGCCACGCGCCTTGCAAACTCATACTTACTGATGCACTCCGACCCGACCACATGGTAAATCCCGGATAGATTTTGAGCGACCAACTCGAGCAGCACCTCCGCAACATCGTTCGCCAAAGCGGGGCAGAAAAACACATCGGAGAAACCCGGCACCGCCTTCCCCAGAGTCAGCCGTTTCAAAACCCATTCCGCCAGGCTATCTTTGTTCTGCGCATTCCAACCATAAAGACTAACGCGCGCGATGATTGCCTCGGGATTCAAACGGGCTACTTCTCTTTCGCCTTGCAACTTCGTCGTAGCATAAACATTCAGCGGCGCCGGCGTATCCGTTTCGCTGTAGTGACCGCGCTTGCCATCGAACACTGAGTCGGTTGAAACGTATAGCAACTGGACGCCACTCCGCGCGGTGATCTCTGCAATGGCGGCCGCGGCCGTAACGTTGAGCCGATGAGCTTCGTCGGGATGCTCCTCGCACTGGTCAACGTCGGTCGCGGCTGCACAATGCACCACGCTCGACGGCTGAAATTCCCTGAAAATTCGGCATGTATCTGCCTGATCCGCAAAATCTACCGCGAGCAGTTTCACTCCCTCTATGTGGATGGGATGCTGATGATAAAGCCCGATCACATTGATCCCACGCTCGTGCGCCTGCGAAACAACGCTGGCGCCAAGCAGCCCACTAGCTCCGGTTACAAGAATCATTGCGAATGATTGCCCCAGAAATTTGTGCCCGCGAACTCAATGCATTGCGGTCGTGTACGCCCTGCGCGATGTCGTCAATAATTCCCGCAAGCGACCGGCTGCGGCTGGCTGCCAGCAGTTCTTACTCACTTCCGGACTGACAGGATAGCGCAACAGATATTCAGGAATCTTTTCGATCTCGCTCGGATGATCCAAGCCGATTCCCGCGCCGAAGCGAATAAATTGCTCCACATATCCATACGGCCAGAATTCCAGCCACTTGCACAAGAAGCACGGAATTCCACGAACCGCGCACTCCATTGCCACGGTCGACAGTATCGTGATGCCAAACCAGGTCTTGGCCAGGAGTTCCTCGCTGAGGGGTTCGCTCACAATCCTTGTGACATCTTTCTGTTCCGAAGAAAGTATCCTGTCCAGCATGCGGGCACGTTCGTTTACGCTTTCTGCCGGATGCAACTTCACGATCAGCTCGCGCCCGGTGGCCATGGCCAAGTTTGCAAGTGGTGGCAAAATATCTCGATAAAACTCTCGCGGCCGCCCTCCAAGCACGTCGTAGGCTTCCGAAATGAAAAGCAGGTAAGGCCGGTGAGCGTCGCGGTTCGATCGAGCAGACCCGTTCCAGTTCGCGGGCAGCGCCGGAGCTCCGATCTCGACTCTTTCCTGTGCCACGCCACACCTGCGCACAAGATAATCCTGCTCCATCTTTCCCTTCACCCAGATGGTATCGCCGTGCGTGCGTTTGAGAACGTAACGGCCATCCAGCGCTCCATGCTGGCATGCAATGTTCACCAACCCACGCTCCCGTGCTAGCAGCAATGGAATCCGGGTGTAAGGATTACTGTCATCGGCACAAAGCACGGCCTGCACCGGTTCGCTATCGAGAACCTTCCGCCAGGCGTCCCGCACCTCGAACCCCCGGCGGAAGCGCTGCGGAAAACTGTCCAAACAACCCATCCGGATCAGAATCTCGAACTCCGTGACTCCCTCGAATTCGCGAAGAAGAGAACGCCACCGATTTTCAATCTCCGCATACTCTGCGCCGCGGTCGCGCACCGACGCATATGAAGAGAGCCACGCGGTCTCTACATTCGGCGGCGGGTCCGGCACCCAGCCACTCTGCCGCGTGGTAATTAGGAGAAAGTTTTCCGTGGGAAAAGTCCTGGCATAGGCTACGCCGGTTCGCGACACGTTGATATAGGCCGTCGGAAGTAACACCACCGGCCGCGTGGAGGGTTGCCGTTTTCGTGCGAGCCGCCCGCGAAATTGGTACCCCGCATCGTACTTATCCCAGAAAACATCGACCATCTGCGGCGCTGAAAGTTTGTTCGCGACCCGCACATAGTGCCCCAGCCCGCGCTTTCGCGCTCCCCTTCGCAACGGAAACACTTTCACCCGCGTCGCCAGCAAACATTGCAACATGCTGGCATGAAGACCTGGCCGTGAGACATGGACTTCATCCTGAGAACCAAGTGTCTGCGCAAAGCGTTGCAACAGGATTAAGGTCTCCACTTCGCCATGGACCAGAATCGACATGATTTCCCACCAGTCCAGACCATGCTCGTCGACCAGGCGGCCACTGCCCTGGCACAACACGTTACGTACCTGACGGAAATCATCAAACCCGTGGCGAAGAGAATCGAGGGCAGTTGCGGGACAGTGGAATTGACTGGTCCAGCGCGCATAGCTATTTACCCCTCCGATTCCAAGATCAATGACGCCGTCCCACGGCATACTTGCCCATGGGCCGCATTCGGGATCGTCCTCGGAATGGAGCAGCAGGATTTTCATGATGGATCGGCGTTCCTGCTCTGCCTAACCTTCCTGTAATGTCTTTTGCAGCACCGATCGATTGATCTCAGCGAGTTCCGGTTCGCGTTTCATCAGATTCAAGGCATCGTTGAACGAGAATGTTTCATCTCTGAGCCGGGAGTAAACTGCGCGAACAAACTCCAAGTCCTCTCGAGTATCCACTGTCCAGCGATAGGCGCTATGGTCCGCTTCTCCCGTCACGGAGAGAATCTTGAAAAGGCCGGGGTTTTCGTAGATGTAAGGCGTCACATGAGTGCGCTGATAGGGATGGCGCGCCTCGGTCCAAGCCCGTTGGAGCGCAGCAAAGGTCATGACTTCGGTATCGAGCCCACGCGGATAGGTACGGACGCGAGTGTTCGAGGCATAGTCAGGTTGTTCACTCAAAAACGCGCTAACGGTTTTATCGACGATCTGGGGATCGATCATCGGACAGTCGGAGGTGATTCGCACCACTGCCTCGGCGTTGTTCTGGCATGCAGCCTGATAATAGCGGTCGAGCACATCCATTTCATTACCGCGGAAACAGTTCACCTTATGCTCTCCGCACCAGGCCACAATCGCATCGTCAGCCGGGTCCGTGGTCGTAGCAATCACAACTCTGTCCAGGGTCTCCGCTGCTTCTGTGCGGCGGATGACGTGAAGGAGCATGGCGCGGCCGCGAATATCGACGAGGACTTTGCCCGGCAAACGCGTGCTGCCCATTCGTGCCTGAATAATGGCAATGACTTTCAACGGCCCCCCGGGGTTGCAGGTTGTGCGTTGATCAGCTTCTTCTTCAGAAGAAAGACCGTATCGACGTTTGCTCCCTCAAGATAAGGAATACGTTGTTCGCGCACGAGTTCGAGGTCATTAAATCGCCTCAAATACTTCTGCGCGTAATCCATCTTCCACAGGAGTTGACTGTGACCGCGATAGTTCACCTCCATTACGCTGGGGGCGTAATACTCCATGCCCCAAATGAACTTCCGGGCGCAACGATGGATCTCATCCAAGGCGCGAGGAAGATCCTTGGGCGCTATGTGGATCAGCACTCCAGAAGTAAACACGATATCGAACGAGGCGTCGCCATAGGGAATGGACAGAGCCGAACCTTGAGCCAGCGAGATGTTGCGGGAGCGGCTCCGCGCCATCTCAAGGGCGTAAGGTTGAAGCTCGATACCCGACAAATTGGTATATTCCATGCGCTGGAGAAGCAATAACTGATTGCCAGCGTTGCAGCCTACTTCGAGAAAAGTCGCGTCTTTCGGAATCGTGCGAAGGAAATCCTGATTAATGGCGGTTCGGGTAATTCCGAAGTATTTGCGATAGAGCGAATCGAGATCCTCAACGTCGAACGTGTTGCGATCGGTATACTCCCTGCCAAAGTCGGCGTTCCAAATCCTTGTCTGAGCAGTCTCCGCGGACGTGGACACTGCAATATTGCTGCGTGATTCATTGCCGCTGAAGCTGGCCATCTCTGCGTCCTTCATTGACGTTCACTGTAGTAGCGCAAGATTTTGGTTACCGCCGTGATCACATCCTCAACATCCTGATCGTTCATCGCGTGAAACATCGGCAAGCTTAGCAGACGCGCGTATGCGTTCTCCGCGACGGGATACTCGCCCTCTCGATTGCCGAAGCGGTCGCGGTAGTAGGGGTGACAATGCACTGGAATATAGTGGACGTTCACTCCAATGTTCTCTGCGCGCAGCGCGCGAAAAATCTGGGCTCGATTCGCAGCCAATTTTTCGAGATTGAGCCGGATGGGATAGAGATGCCACGCAGGGTTCACCCCGGCACGCACCGCAGGCAGGGTCACTCCATCCAGATTGCGGAACGCAGCTGCATAGCGAGCGGCAATTTCTCGCCGGCGCTGCAGAGCTGCATCGAGTTTTTTCAGTTGCGACAAGCCTAGAGCACAGGCGATATCGGTGAGCCGGTAGTTGAAGCCGAGCAGAACCATTTCGTAATGCCACTGACCTTCGCTCTGCCGCTTCCGGGCGTCGCTCGATATACCGTGGTTTCGGAACTGCCGCAGCGACTCGGCGTAATCCGCACGGTTGGTCGTCACCATCCCGCCTTCTCCGGTCGCCACGTGTTTTACCGGATGGAAACTAAACACCGTCATGTCGGCGATGCTGCCAGTGTGCCGCTGCCGATATTCGGCACCCAACGCGTGACACGCGTCCTCAATCACGATCAATCCATGACGCGCCGCAATTTCCAAAATGCCGTCGAGGTCGGCAGGATGGCCCGCATAAGCCACCGGAATCAGCGCGCGGGTGCGAGGCGTGACTCGCTCGGCCGCTTTCTCCGGATCGAGGTTTAACGTGTCGGCACTAACATCGGCAAAGACCGGCGTCGCTCCTTGATACAGCACGCAATTCGACGTCGCCGCAAAGGTCATCGGTGAGGTAATGGCTTCGTCGCCCGGTTCAAGTCCGGCGGCGAATACGGCGCCGTGCAGCGCCGCCGTGCCGGAACTGAAGCTCACCGCATATTTCGCGCCCACGCGAGCCGCGAAAGCTTCTTCGAATTCGGCGACCTTTGGGCCGGTCGTCAGCCAATCGGAGCGCAGCACATCCACTACGCCCTGAATATCGTCTTCCCCAATCGACTGCCTGCCGTAAGGCAGCAAAGTATTGCGAACGGGAGTTCCTCCGTCGACGGCGAGCGTTTCGTGGGTGACAGGAAGTACGCGCATGGAATCGGTCGTACGTGAAAACGGTCGAACAGGGGTCGTGCTGTCACCCTCGCGTGACTCTCGGATCACCGGGAATGACACTTCGCAAGATACTTCTACGCCGGCACGCGCACTTTGATCTCGGAGCCCGGCTCGATCAACTCCTGGAGTTGCTCGTGAGTGAGCCACTGCTCGTTCGTGTCGCTGGTGTAGCGGAAGCCTTGCGGGAGCGCCCTCGCGTGAACCCAGTTCGCTTTTTTCCACCAGGGATGCGAGGGCTGGATAATGTACATTTCATCCAATTCCACCGCATTGCGCGCTTCATCCTCAGAGAGCAGCACTTCGTGCAGTTTTTCTCCGGGACGAATGCCGATGAATTCGATGGCGCATCCCGGAGCTACAACTTCGGCGAGATCGACCAGACGCATGCTGGGAATCTTGGGCACGAAGATTTCGCCGCCGTGCATCTGCTCGATGGCCCGGATCACAAAGCGCACGCCGTGCTCCAGCGTGAGCCAGAAGCGAGTCATGCGCGAGTCGGTGACCGTGATTTTTCCGCGCTTGCGTTGCTCCATGAACACCGGGATCACGCTACCCCGGCTGCCGACCACGTTGCCATAACGGGCGCAACTGAAGCGGGTCTCCTGCGCTCCGGCGTAAGCGTTGGCCTGCACGAAAACTTTCTCGGCGCACAGCTTTGTGGCGCCGTATAGATTGACTGGATTGACTGCCTTGTCGGTGCTGAGCGCGAGAATGCGCTCTACGCCCTGGTCGATGGCGGCGTCGATGACATTGCGGCCGCCCATGATGTTGGTTTGAATCGCTTCGAACGGATTGTATTCGCAGGCTGGAACCTGCTTTAAAGCCGCGGCGTGCACCACGACAGTGACGCCGGAGAAAGCCCGCTGCAGACGACTGGGATCGCGCACATCGCCAATAAAGTAGCGCAGCCTGGCATCGTCGTAGCCGGCCTCGCGCATGTCGTGCTGCTTAAGTTCGTCGCGGCTCAGGATAACCAGCCGCTTGGGATGATATTCGCGCAGCATGATCTCGACGAACTTCTTCCCGAACGATCCAGTCCCGCCAGTGACCAGTACGACCTGTTCCGACCAATTCATCGAGCTGCCTCGGATCTCTGTCTTCGCTTTCGTGTGTCTGTTTCCGGCTGGAACTATCGAGTGCAGGGTAGTATAGCGAAGTTTTTGCCATCCGCGCGAACTCTGCGATTCCGAAATTGGTTGCTCCGAAGATGCGGGTCTTGTTTCCTGAATCCGTTTCGAGTCAAGCAATGCTAGAATGTCGTCGAAACCGCCACATCTAAATTGAGAGCATTTGCGGGCGATGAACCAGCCATCGAGTCGCCGGTTTTGCTTCGGGTTTGCGGCGCGTCGATCCGTTAAGCCTGAAGGCGAGTGAATTTGTTGAGGAGAGTGCATGGATTCTGCATCGCTGGTGCCGGCCAATACCCCAAACGTTCGCGAGATGCAGCCTGTCGCGCCGGATTTGGGTAGAAACTCCGGCCAGATCAACCCGGGCCCGCGCGTCTATCCCGAACTTCTTTCCCAGGAATCCGCGCTCGGCGAATATGTTCGCGTTTTGGTGAAGCGCAAGTGGACGGTTCTCGCCTGCCTCGTCACGATCTTCTCCATCGTGGCAGTCGCCAGCCTGAAGATGACGCCGGTTTATGAAGCCAGTGGAAGCATCGCCATCAACAAGGCGGATTCTGGGTTGGTAAACTTCAACAATTCACCCACGTTCAATGTCGACTATTACGATCCCACCGAGCTCGAAACGGAAGTAAAAATTCTGCAGAGCGATCTTCTCGCCCTGCAAGTTGTCAAAGAACTGGGTCTTGACCGCCGTCCCGAGTACGGCGGAAAGACGCCCGCCCTGCCTTCCTCGCTCGATCTGGCGCCCGATCCGTTGCAGGCAGACAGCAGCCGCACTTCGGCTCTGCTGGGCGGCTTTCGTGGCAGTCTGCGGGTTACCCTGGCTCCCAATACCCACATCATTGAAGTGCATTACCGCAGTCCCGACAAGGATTTAGCTGCGACCGTGGTCAACACCCTGATGAGCACTTACACGGAGAACAACTTCAAGTCGCGCTTCGATTCCACAATGCAGGCCTCCGACTGGCTCTCCAAGCAACTCGTCGACTTGCAGATGAAGGTGGAGACTTCGCAGGAAAAGCTGGTTCACTACCAGAAAGAGCACGAAATCCTGGGCATCGACGAAAAACAAAACATCACAACCGCGAAGCTCGACGAATTAAACAAGGCATTGACCGCCGCGGAATCCGAGCGCATGGATAAGGAATCGGTCTACCGGCTGGTCCAGGCTGGGGATACCGAAACCATCGTTTCTGCTGCCAATGTCCTGGACTCCGCTGGGACGCAATCGGCCTCCGGCCTGTTGGAGGGCCTACGCGGCAAGGAAGCCGACCTGAAGATTCAAGCCGCCGAACTGAATACTCAATTCGGACCGGCCTACCCGAAACTTGCGCAGGTGAATAATCAGATCAAAGAAATCGAGTCGCAGATTCTGGCGGAGACCAAAAAGCTCGCGGGCAAGATTAAAGGCCAGTACATGGCGGCCTTGCAGCGGGAGAGCATGCTGCACGACGCCCTCGAAAAACAGAAGCAGGAAGAAAACAAGCTCAACGAAAGCGCTATCGAGTTCAGCTTGCTCAAGCGCGATCTCGATACCAACCGCCAGCTCTACGAAGGATTGCTCGAAAAGCTGAAGGAAGCCGGTGTTTCGGCCGGACTCCGTTCCAACAATTTCCGCATCGTCGACGTGGCCCGCGTTCCGACCGCGCCGGTTGAGCCCAACATTCCGCGCAACCTCGCCTTCGCTTTCATGC
>Ga0307478_10000999_pt1 | contig 26145 bp, 17 predicted proteins | sample atmos_gasesECM4C_2_FD_203713 | JGI IMG/M metagenome (GOLD analysis project Ga0307478, IMG submission 203713) | Hardwood forest soil microbial communities from Morgan-Monroe State Forest, Indiana, United States - atmos_gasesECM4C_05 | ecosystem: Environmental > Terrestrial > Soil > Temperate...
GCAGTGTCATCATGGCGTGGCATGAGTCTGAGCAATCCGTTTTGCACGGAGGCGCGAATGGCCCGCCAAACAGCACATCAGACTTGACACTAGGTTAGAAAACCGAATGGCAAGGAAGATTGCTAGTTAACTCTTCCGAATACTCGCAAAACGACAGAAACGGGCTCAGATCAGTATGTCGGCTGGAAAGGGGCCGCACGGCGTAACAGAACGGCAACGGATCCCGATTCCTCTTGCGTAGCGCGAGGTAAGGCCGCCTTTCGGCGGCCTTATGCTCATTACCCGCCATCCTGCACAGCTGTTCTATTTATTGCACTACCAAGGTCAGACGTGTCGTGTGTTTGGCCTTTCCGGACGTGCCTGTCACCGTTAGGGTATAAGTTCCCGCCGGAGTAGCTTTGACTGCAGACGCCCGCTGTACCGTCGAAGTGCCGGCCGCACATCCACCGAGAGCAAGTAACGAAACCATGAGCAGCATGGTCAATCCATGTTGCGCGAGTTTCGTGCGATTGTTGCGTCCCATCAGGAGAATTCCGAACAAGCCGAACGGTATGAACATCCACGAAGCGAGAATGCCCGCCCTGCTTGCGTGATTCTTGGACTGGAGCCCAGTTCCGGTCGTGCTGACCATTACTGTGACGGAAGTCGATCCCGCGCCAGGAGTCAGCAAATTAGGAGTCACGGTGCAGCTAGCGAGAAGCGGGGCTCCGCTGCAGGAGAAGCTAACCGGATTGGAGAAGACGCCTCCCACGGAACCCACCGTCAACTCGTAAGAAGCGCTGCCGCCGGCGCTGACAGCAGCGCTTGCGTCGGGGGCAGAAGCGACGAAATCGACTCCCGATCCACTGAGGAGGATCGTTTGTGAGTTGCCCGACACGTCGGTGAGCTGGAGGCTACCGGTACGAGGACCGGCGGCGGTCGGGACGAAGCTGACCTGCACTGTGCAGGTTGCGTTGGGCGCCAGGTTTCCGCAGTTTGTACCGGTCGAGCCGAAGTCCCCGGTCATCCGAATTCCGTTGATGACCACAGCGGAGTTCCCTAGATTCGAGACGGTGAGGGTCTGGCTCGCGCTGCCACTACCGACTGGCGACGATGAAAAAACCAGGCTGGAAGGCGCGAGCGCAAGACTCGAGGAGGCTCCAGTGCCCAAGCCCGACAAAGATGCGGAATGAGGGCTTCCCTGCGCGTCGTCGACAATGGTCAATGTACCGGAGCGAGGTCCGACGGCTGTCGGAGTGAAGGTGATTGTAAATGTACAGAGCGATGCGGCTGGAACGCTACTCCCACAGTCATCGGTTTCGGCGAAATCGCCTGAAGCGGTCTTGCTGCTGATATTGAGTGCCGCCGAGCCCATATTGCGCAAGACGACGGTTTGAGGAGAAGACGGGGTGTTCACGAGTATAGAGCCAAAATCCACGAAGAAAGGTGATAGTGCAACTGCCGAGGCGCTCGTATTGGGGTCGATTTTGGCAACAAACGCGTCACTGCCTCCGCCGAATACAGTCTGGAATGCTCCCTGCGTGACAGGAAAATCCGCGGATTGGGTCCAACCTGTGACGTAAATTGCACCGGAATTGTCGAGAGCCAGACTTTCCGCGGCGGCTTCTGGTGCCTGTCCACCTAGAAATGTGGCCATGACCTGGGTAGTTGCGGTCGCATCGATCTCGGCAATTACGACGTCGCCGTTACCGGCATAATTCTCTATCGGTTTTGTCAATGAGAACTGGGTATCACTTCCCAGGACGAATGCGTTCCCGAGGGAATCCACCGCGATTGCCTGCCCCGCCATTTCATTCGTGGCAGCAAGATAGGTCGAATACTGCAGATTCGCTCCGGCGCTGTCGAGCTTGGCGATAATGGTCCCATTGCAATTGGCCGACGAAGGATCACAAATGTCGGTGTTAAGAATCGGAAAGCCGTCGTTCGCAGTGTCGAAGCCGGTCACGTATGCCGCCCCAGTCGAATCCACCGCGATTGCGTTCAGAAAGCTGGAGGTCTGCCCGCCAAGGAACGTCGAGTAGATGAGTCCTCCGGAGTTGCTGAGCTTTGATACGAATCCGACATTGCTGAGGGAGTATCCGGGAGAGGTAGTAGCGTATGCCCCTGAGGTGACTGGGAAGTTAGTCGTGGTGGTGTTCCCGGTGACGTACGTATTTCCGGAACCGTCGATGGCTACTCCCATCACTTCGCTGTCTGGGAAGCAAGCGGTGCAGGCTGTAGCATTCAGCGTGTTACCCGCGAGATAAGTGGAGTAAATGAGGGATGCGCCATCGGAAGCGAACTTGGTTACGAAGCCGTAGACGCCCCAGTCGCCGAACTGATCGGCCGAGACGGTCGATTGATATGCCGCAGCCGTCGGGAAATCACTGGACGACGTACTGCCTGCTATCACAACCTGATTCGATGGATCGATCGCCAGTGAATTGGCCGATTGAGAGGTGGTCCCCCCCAGGTACGTAGAAAATATAATCGAAGATCCATCCGACGAAAATTTCGTGAGGAATGCGTCCTGAGTTCCGCTTAAGGTCGATTGGTAAGGGTTGAGCACCGGGAAGTCGGTGGAGGTGGCCGTGCCCGCCACATAGATATTTCCGGTAGAATCAAGGGCCAGAGAACTCGCTTCGTCGCCGCCACCCGTGCCGCCAAAATAGTCTGCAAACACAAGCGATGATCCGGTCGGATCCAGTTTCGTCAAGAACATCCTGAATTTGGTGGATGGGTATGAACCGAGAACTGCCGTCGGGAAATCGGGCGAATCGGTAATTCCAGCCACAAAAGCATTTCCGCCGGAATCTACGGTAATCGCCTCGCCAAAATCGTCACTGGTTCCGCCTAAGTAGCTCGAGTACACGAGCACAGGATCGATGATCAACGGCTTCTGTCGATCGTAGCTGCCCACTGTGAAGCCGACCTGCTTATTTCCCTGCGGCGCGTATTCGCCCGAGAGTGGTACTCGCACGCCGTTCCTGGTCTGATAAACGAGCGGGGCCTGAAATCGCAAGCTTGTATTTCCCTTAGCCAACACGAGATTCCCAAGGCCATCCACCTTGAGTGAATCAGCGCCGTTCACGGCAAAGCGAATCTGGGTCGGGTCAGCGCCGGGAGCAAGATCGAAATCATATTCGACACGGCCCTGGTTGCCGTAATAGACAAGATCAATTCCAGGATACACATTGCGATAACGGACCCTGGCGTATGTCGGAACATTCGTGCGCCACATCGCCCGGCTGCGACCGATGAAATAGTTGACTTTGGTCGCGAGAGGCTGCTCTCCAATCACTTCCGGGTTCGTCGATCCGCCAACAAGGGCAATGTTGAGTACGGTGCCGGTTGATTTCTGTACGAGCGCGTCCCTCCAAAGCTTGCGCCCGGCGTACGATCTCTTCGAAGCAAATGTTAGGGGCGTGAACGACGGAGCAGAAGAGGTCACTTCCGATGACTTCAACGCCAACACCATGCCTGATGAAGTCAGGAATATAGAGTAGCCGTCACCCCGAGAGAGAAATTTGACCTTAGAATCGGTTTGCCCCTGATTGGGCTCGAAGAACAGCGACGGATATCCGCTCGATCGAATCTGCGGGGCGGACGGAACGGCTCCGCGCGTTGGTATCGAAGATTGTGGCTCAGCAGCCACACACATCGAGATACCGATAATGACCGTGAGCATCACGTTGATGAATTGTCTTGAGCGCATCGCAGTTCCTCGCAATTGATAAAAGAGCGTTGACCTTACTTACCTTCGACATAGCACTGCCGCCCATGCCGGGTCATCCCCACTGTTTAATAGTGCAAGATCGATGCCGAACTACATCGCCTTGAGGGAAGGCAACAAGGATCAAGGAAACTACAAGTTAGAAGGGACTGGAGAGCGCTCGGAGTGTTTGCGGCGCGAAATATGTCTGGATTCGGGAAAGGCAGTGCAGTATCTGGATCATAAGGGCTGCAGAGACCCTAAGTTGTTCCGCGCTTTCCAGACCGCAACCCAGGTTCACACCTGGGGCAAATGCCATGGCTGAAGCTGGCGTCCGAGTGTTGGGTCACGTATGACTCGAGTGTGTGCCAGTTTCCGTCTTCCCCGCGAATTCTCTTGCACCAGGCGCAAATCGGCAGGAGTCCCCGGAGAGTTCGAACTTCGGCGAGCGTGATTTGCAGGGACCTGAGAGCATTCTGGAGTTCCCGCTGAGCTTTCTTCTGCTCTGTTACGTCCATCGCATGTCCGAGTACATACGGAGGGGTGCTGCGTTCGTGAACAACAAGGTTTCGGTATTGCCACACTCGCTTCATCTGGTTGCGGCCTACAACCAACATGTAACCGGAGTCCTGACCCTGAGTGTATATTCGCCGCAGGTAGTCGACAAAAGAGCCTCGAACCGATGGCGCCAGAAATTCAGATAAGTTCCGTCCCGGGCCCGTTCTGGGGTCATAGCCAAGAGCCTCGGCGGCTGCAGGATTGATGGACAAAAGGGTGCCCTGCATGTCGTGAGTGCAGATGAGACCCAGACTGTTTTCGAAGAGGCCCTTGTAGCGATCCTGGGTACGCTGAAGCTCTGCCTCCACTCGCTTATACTCGTCATAGAAATGGCCGTGAGGCGGAGGCTCGATTCCAAAAATCGATTTATCCAGGTCGATGCATTCCAATCCAACGTGCCCCTCGTAGTTGGTCCCTTTCTCGCCGACCCACACCGCCCGGTATCGAGCTTGTTCGCCGTTGGATTCGAGAAAGAGTATGGTATCCGGAGCCAGCGGCGGGAGCCCTTGCAGCCGTGCGCCCCGAGCCCCGATTTCGACCGTAAATGTGTTTTGCAGGAACGGGTGCCCGTAGGCGTCGCGTCCCATCACGCTGACAGGTTTGCAGCCGGGAATTCGCTGCTCCTTGCGCAGCCCCTTCGCCCATCCGGGTTTTGTTCCAGTGGACATGTCATTCAATCTCTAAGGCCGAACTGTACGCTGATAACTCACTTTGTTGCAGACTCGTAGTTCGACTGTTTCGATCGATCAGAGATCGTTGAGGGGTTTCTTAATGCGCTGGTTTGCTTTCAGCCAGTCATACAACGTGATCAGGTCTACCGGGGGAATGCGCAGAAACTCGCAACCAAATCGGCAGTATTCCCTTGTCCACAAGGCGCGCGCATGAACAAGAACATCTCGATTTGCACCCGGCAAGCGTACTCGAAACGATATGATGTCGCCGACCAATAGAGGTTCTCTCGTGGTGAGCCCAACTCCACCGTCGCCGATATCAAGGAGAGTTACTGGCAGAGTTTGACCGTCTTCTCGAGTGGCAATGATGGAGGTCATTAGGGCATACCGGGCGTGCCGTCGATGGTCCACGAGCATTCGCGAGTAAGCTGCCTTCAATGAGGCCTTACTGGACTCCGCCGTGATGGGCTTCTTGAGGACGACATGAACTCCGGGCAGACAGCGGTCCGAGGACGAAACCGCCAGCACCGTTGGCTTTCTTGACTTTTTGCGCTGCCAAATGTTGTGCAATAACTCCGATGATGAGGTACCTTCCCAGTCAATCACAATCAGATCGGCGCTCCCTCTGTCCAACATTTCGTGGGCTCGCTCAGACGTTAAACAAATGCTGGTAGAAATTGACAGATCACGGAGGATTCGGATGATGATCCGGAACACGCCGGGATCGCTCGAAACGAACAGACACTCGAATGCCATTTCAGACGTCATATGCGACCTGCCGAACAGTCTTCAAAACAAAAGTCGATATATTGGTTCAAGGGCCCAAGCCTTTTCAGGTTGCTTGGCTGTCGATCGCGGCGCCAATGGGCTGCATGCGAACCACAGCATTTTCGAACGTGCAGAAGCTACGCACACCGGTCTGATTCAGAGCGACCGGAACCGCGGTGGCATAGTACCGAACGGCGGGAGGACCACCCGCGCCAGTGCGGCAAAGTTGTAGCCGCTGCTCGTCGAATTTATCGCTCTCAGACTCATACCCCGTACCCGAAGTGGTATAGGCAGTTCCGTGCCCATCCTTTACTGAAAGGCAGCGCTAGATTCTAAACAGCTTGGCTGCTTCTCCGGAGCAGGTTCGTGTCTGGAATTAAGACAGGCTTAGAAAAGTGAGCACTCGCTGTGCGCCAACCCGTTTTGGCGCTTTGTATCCTTCTCTGAACAACGTCTTCGTGCTGCAAGTCAATGCATTATCGGTGTGAAAACCGCGCACGCTGTCTCGGATAAGGACACTCTCGAATGTTCACTAGATTGGAGAGGCGATTCAGATCCAAGAAGGTAATTGCTAGGCAAGGACTTATGCTCGTCACCCGAGCTATTCAAACGGTGCTACTAAGAATAAGATTGGCCCCTCTCGTGCGCTGAGTCTATGAACGCCTCAATCAGACGGCAGGTCGAAAGGTCAAAAGAAGGTTCAAAAAGCAAATAATCATGAAGATCTTACTTGCGGAAGATTCCAGGGTCTACCGAAACTTGATCGTCAATTGCCTGGAGGAATGTAATTTTCCCTATGTGGTTGCAAAGGACGGGACAGAGGCCTGGCGGTGTCTCGAGAGTGAGTGGGCTCCGACACTTGCCTTGCTGGATTGGGTCCTGCCGGGGATGAGTGGACTCGAGTTGTGCCAGCGCATCCGGGCCAGAACTCATAACGAGCAATATGTTTACACAATTGTCCTAACGGCGAAGAATCAAAAACGAGACCTTCTCGAAGCGTTGGAAGCCGGAGCCGACGATTACCTTTCAAAGCCATTTGACCCGCTCGAACTCAAGGCGCGTCTTTTGGCTGGGAAGCGAATCATCCTCCTGCAACGGGAACTGATTGCCGCCCGCGAGTCCTTGAGATTCGCGGCGACACACGATTCCTTGACCGGGCTTTTGAATCGAGGAGAAATCATTGCTTTCCTGCGCCGGCAAATTGCACGCAGCCGTCGCGAAGGCAGTCCGGTCGGCATTGTGCTAGCGGATCTCGATCATTTCAAGAAAATCAATGACACGTTTGGACACTCTGCGGGTGACTCGGTTTTGCAGGAGTCTTCGCGCAGGTTTCGAACTATGTTGCGCGTCTACGATGGTGTGGGACGATATGGAGGGGAGGAATTTCTCTTAATTCTGACCGGCTGTGACCTTGAGGCCACCGTTCGTCGAGCCGACGCGATCCGGCGAAACTTGACGACGGAACCGATGATTACAAGCCAGGGTAGTGTTAGCGCGACTGTAAGTATGGGCGTCACGGTCGCGAATCCCACCTCCGACATCAGTGTCGAAGCCTTGCTGGAAAGAGCAGACGAAGCTCTGTATCGTGCGAAAGCGGCTGGGCGCGATCGTGTCGAAACTGATTTGCGAATCAGCGCCGGGGCCGAGCAACCTCTCGCAGTCGGGTAACTGCATCATTTCATGATGACTCGAGTCTCACCGCTTTACTGCCCAGCTCTTTTTCGCGCCGCTTTGGGCTGATCTGGCTTGTTCGATCCCGTCTCTGACCTCTTGGGATGCTGGCCCGGGCAAGGATCAGGATATCTCTGCCTTGCCAAAAGACCCGACATTTCCTCTGCGGCTACGGCCCGGGAAAAGAGGTAACCCTGTCCCCATTCACAATGCATTTGCCGGAGCATGCCCACCTGGCGCTGGTGCTCGATGCCTTCGGCGACCACGCTGAGGCCCAGATTGTGCGCCATTGAGATAATGATTCGTACGATCTCGGAAGTCTCCTCATCACTCTCCATACCGGAAATAAACGCACGGTCAATCTTCAGCGTGTTGACTGGAAATTGTTGAAGCCGGCAAAGGGATGAGTAGCCTGTGCCAAAGTCGTCGATACTGAGGTGTACACCCAGAGCTTTTAACTCCGAAAGAACGATGGCAGAGTGTTCTGCATTTGCCATGCAGATGTTCTCGGTAATTTCCAGATCGATACATGCTGGGTCGATCCCTGTTTCAGCAAGGATTTCGCCGATCTGAGTGGCAAGATCCGATTGCGCAAACTGTTTCGCGGTTATGTTGACGCTCAGAGTCAGGGGGGAAGGGGATGGGAAAAGTCGATGCCACTCGCCGAGTTGTAGACACGCTTCCCGGAGAAGTTGCCGGTTAATCCCCAGAATGACCCCTATGTCATCGGCAACTGCAATGAACTCTCCCGGCATTACCAATCCGTCCGGCTTTTGCCAGCGACTGAGCGCCTCACAGCCTACAATCCGCCCGTCTTGAAGAGAGACGAGCGGCTGATAGTGCACGCAGAACTGCTTCAACTCGAGAGCCCGCCGCAAATCGGTTTCCAGCTGGAGCCTTTTGAGCGCATTCACCTGCATGGCTACATCAAAAACCTCATATCGACCTTTGCCTCCGCGCTTCGCGCGGTACATCGCAACCTCGGCATCGCGAAGCATGTCCTGCGGCTCCGCGCCGCTGTTTCCGCTGAACACGATGCCGATACTGGCGCTGACGACCACTTCGTGATGGTTAATTAAAAATGGGCTGGCCAGCCGTTGCAGGATGCGATCCGCGATGCGTACCGCGTCGCTGGGGTCATGGAGCTCTTCTACCAGCACCATGAATTCATCGCCCCCGGGGCGAGCCAAAGTGCTCTCGGGTACAAATACGATGACACCGTCTTCGGTTTGCCGGGAGACGGTGTCGACAGTGCGCAGGCAGGCCATCAAACACCGCGAGATCTGCATCAATAATTCATCTCCGGCGTCATGTCCCAGGCTGTCGTTAAAAAGTTTGAATTCATCGATATCGATCAGGAACACCGCGAACTTATAGTCGCGATGACGTCGCGCGACCGCAATCGCGCGCTGCAAACGATCGAGAAAGAGAGCCCTGTTCGGCAGGTCGGTCAAAATATCATGAAAGGCTCGATGCATGAGCAGGGCGTCGCTCTGCTTACGCTCGGTGATGTCCCGGTTGACGATGACTAACCCGTCGATCTCGCCTTCTAACGCCGGAATCACATTTGCCGTGGATTCGAATACCCGCCATGAGCCATCTTTGTGGCGGATGCGATATTCCAGGCGCTCGCCATAGCCGGTCCGTAGAGCTTTTTCGGCTGCTTGCAGGACCCGGGCACGGTCGTCGGTGTGGACCTGCTCGATGGAGGAAGTTGCCGCCAATTCGTCAGCCCCGTAGCCCAGCACCCGCTGATATGCGGGGCTATTGTAGAGACGCCGCCCGTTCCGATCCACAACCGCGATCATGTCGGCTGCGTTTTCCGTGATCAGCTGAAAGAGTCGCTCGCTTTGGCTAAGCCGACGCCTTATGCGCTGGAGCTGCAGATGTTGATAAATGGTATAAATGTCAAAAAGCAACACCAGCGCAGCCAGTCCGCGGACCCACTCCCTGAGGCTGAGGAAATAAAAAGGATCAATCGGAGTATGAAAGTTGGGGAACGTCAGCGAGAGGATGCCGACTGTAAGAACCAGCGTGACGGACACGGCGAAGGCCCATAGCCACCATTCGCGGCTCTCTACCTCGCGGAGTCGTGCCCAGTGCGGGTCCCCTGCACGTTGATCTTCAGACCAGTGAAACACCGATTGTTCCCCTTTCTATTTGCAGTTTCCTCTATTCCAGGCCTGCGGATCCTTCATCTTCGAAGCTCGTGGCAATGGCACATAGTGACTGTTACTCATGGTTACTACCGTTTATTACGTTCTCGCGATTGCACTAGTACATTCACCAACGTAATCTCGACTCATGACGGATCGCGGCCACCAACCAAAGGCGACCAAGATGGGCAGGGGCGAGCTATCGGCGATGCCGACAGGGGGGATTGCAATCATGAAATCCGTATTTCGTTCCATGTTGCCCGTACTTGTGCTGGTCGGAGTTTCCGCGGCGGCTGATCTGCCAGATGCGCCCAGCGCCGTGATGCCGATGGCAAGCATGATGGTGGTCGCGACAGTACCCGCAGTAAGCCCGAGAGTCGTCGAGACAAAGACTCTTGATATAAAGTTTGTCAGCTTGGCCCTCGTCTCTGCTGGCTCAACGTTCGCCGATTCTTACACCACCCTGTTTGCAACACAAAACTGGTTAGCTGGCAAAAAGGGCGTCTGCAACATGGAGGCACAATCTCCTTACCTGTACGGAATTCATCCCACAGCAGGCCGGGCTTATGCCGTAGCCTCAGCCAAGAGTGCCGGCTCCATCCTGGCGTCGTACTATCTTCGCAAGCACCACAGCAAGCTGTGGAGTCTGCCACTTGTCGCTAATTCCGTCCTCAGCCTGCAAGGCACCGCTCAGAACTTGGCAACTTGTAACTAGCGCCTCAAATCAACCAGCAGGTTGCTTACTGCACGACCAGGGTTAAGGGGACAGAATGCTGCCGGGCGCCCGACGACCCGTCTACCGAAATCGTATAAGTTCCAGCCGGAGTCGTCGGCCCGCTGGGCTGCGGCGCAATCCCGGTCCCGCCAGCACAGGACGACAAAATCAGCAGCGACGCAACGATCGCGCATAAAAGCAACCAACCAGGCTTACGTTTCCTCTGCCCCGGTCCTGTCAAAACTGCGCCGAAAAGTGCCAGCCCACTCAATTGCAGCCAGAGCACGCAGTAGATAGGAATATTCGAATTCTGGCGCTGCCACGATGCGCTAGCTTTGCTCGCCGTTGAAATGGTTAGATTTACAACTCCGCCGCCAGCGCCTGGAGTTACTGAGGCCGACGAAAAACTGCATAGGGCATCTGCTGGTGTGGCACCACAGCTCAGTTGTACCGGGCTGGAAAATGCGCCGCCAACGGAGGTTACCGTCAATGAATAGCTCGCGCTGGATCCACTCTTCAGCCTAATTGACGGCGGATTGACCGAGAGGTTGAAGTCAGATCCCATTCCGCTGAGAAATACCGTTTGAGGGCTGTTGTTTGCATCATCCGTGAAGGTAAGGCTACCGCTGCGGGATGCCGCAATCGTCGGGATAAATTTGACGCTGATGGTGCAGGAGGAAGCTGCGGGCAAGACCGGCGGACAGTTGTTTGTCTCCGAAAAATCGCCCGACGCGGTGATCGCGCTAAGGTTGAGACTCTGGTTGCCGTTATTGAAGAGCGTTACGGCTTGCTGCGCGCTCGAAGCACCGAGGGTTGTGGGAGGAAAGCTTAGGCTTTGTGGGTTAATCGTCGCCATTGCTCCCGACCCTGCTCCGCTCAGGCTAATGGTGTGGGGAGAACCCGCGGCATCATCGGCTATGGCAAGCATCCCGGCCCGCGGTCCTGCAGCCGTCGGAGTGAAGGTGATTGACAACAAGCAACTGCCCGTGGCCGGAACACTGGGCGTGCAGTTATCCGTCTCGGCAAAATCGCCCGTCATCGTGATTGAGCCGATGGTCAACTGAGCGCTTCCCATATTGCGCAAAGATACGGTTTGCGAGGCACTGGTCGACCCGATCGCTTGAGTTGCGTACTGAAGGCGGTCGATGTTGAATGTCACTGCGGGAGCCGAGGCCGGCCCTATCTTCATCAAGAATGCATCGGTGTTGCCAGCGTCGTTCTTCTGGGATGCTCCCGGCGTCACCGGTAAGTCGGTCGAGTCGGTGGAGCCCGCAATGTAAATGTTATTGTTAGTATCGGCAGCAATTCCGGCCGGGTATTCGTCGAGGCTCCCACCCAGATACGTGGCCCACAATTGCGACGTACCGGTCGGATCCAACTCCACCAGCAGGATTTCATTTCCGCCTGCATAGGATTCAATCGCATTGACCGTCGTATACGAGCTATTAGCCGAGCCTGACAAAATATACGCATCATCGTTCGCGTCCAACACAATGGATCGCGAAATAGCCGAATTATTCGGGCCGAGGAAGGTTGAATATGCGAGACTCGATCCTGTTGGATCGAATTTGGTAACAAATCCGTAGCTGCATGCGAAGCCGTATACGGCAGGATCGCAGATGCTCGTTGTTGTAAGCGGGAACGTTGTATTGCTGACTGCTTGTCCAGTGACAAATGCCGAACCCGAACTGTCGATGGCTACCGCATTAATGGTGGTAAACGGCACGCTGGTCTCATAAAAGTAGGTGGAATACAGAAGACCGCCGGACCCGCTGAACTTGCTTAGAAACCCTACTAGAGCGTTCTGGCTTGTCGTGTTCGTCGTCTGGAAAGTCCCAGATGTGACGGGAAAATCGTACGTATTTGTATAGCCTCCCGCATAGATGTTGCCAGCCCCATCCAGTGCGATCCCATTCACATTATTTGTGGGGGAAGGCCAGCATGGTGTTCCGCCGCAATTGCTCGGTGCATTCGAACTACCTCCGAGATAGGTCGAAAAGATCAACGAGGAACCATTGGCTGCGAATTTGGTCAGAAATCCGTAGTTTCCGTAAATTCCTCCCTGATTCGCAGGCGCGGTCGGTTGATAGGCATTCGCCACCGGGAAGTTCGTCGAGGACGTGTAACCTCCGACGATAATGTTCTGCGTTGCATCCAGGGCAACGCCTACCGGGACGTCAGCGCCGTTTCCGCCAAGGTATGTCGAATATAACAACGAAGATCCATCGGAAGAAACTTTGGTTAAGAAGGCATTGAAGGTGCCCGGAAAACTGCCCTGATAAGGATTGACAACCGGGAAGTCACCTGAAGACGTACTTCCGGTGAGCCATACGTTGTTGGACGCATCCAAGGCGATGGCATAACCGTAGTCCTGACTGCTCCCGCCGATGTAATCCGCAAAAATGAGATTCGAGCCTGTGGCATCCAACTTGGCAACAAAAACGTGTGGAGATCCGTTGGCCAGCGATCCGGGGACCGCGAGGGGAAAGTCAATCGAGTCTGTGAAACCGGCAACGTACGCGTTTCCCAGCGAGTCGACCGCAATACCCTGCGGATTATCCGTTCCACTTCCGCCAAGGTATGTGGAGTAAATCAGCACGGGATCGATCACCAGAGGACGGCTTGAATCGTATGGGACCACGCGAAAACCGACGTGGGTTCCATGCTTCAAAACATATCCGCCATAGACGGGCACCCGTTGGGAATGCACAACCTGATAGATCACTGGAGCTGCAAAAGTCAGTCGATCGTTCCCGACTTTCAGGATTAAGTTTTGTGCGGAATCCAGTTCGATCTGGCTTGCACCTTGAATCTCGAATTCGATCGCCTGCGGATCGGCCCCTGCGTGGATCTCAAAGTCATATTCAAGCTGCCGATGACTGCCGTAGTACAGAAGGTCAATTCCAGGGTAGATGTTCTTGTACCGGACGGCTCCGTAAGTTGGCACATTCCTACGCCAACGCGCAGGGTTGTTTCCAAAAAAGTAATTTACTCGCCCAGGTTGAGGATCCTCGCCCACAACGCTGGGTGTGTTGGCCGCACCTTCAAGCCTGAACTGCACAGATCGCTGAATTTGACTTTTGCTGGCTTGACGGCCTGAGTGGGTACCGACCTCCTGCGAGGGTCGCAAGGCCAGAGTCAATCCTTCGGAAGTCAAGAACGCTGTGTAGCCGTGACTATGGGAGAGGAACCGAACATTCGGGCTGCTTTGACCCTGATTGAGTTCAAACGTCAGGGGAAGTTTGCCGTAGTCCGCTTGAACCGCAGCTGAGCCGGATACTTCTTGAGACTGGGCTGCCAACGTCAACGGAAGGACCGCGATGAACAGGATGCGTACAAGGTTCCTCGAAAACATGTGATTACCCTCGTGATCATGCGGACCGGACCGATGGGGATGACGGCGAACCGCACCACCGTATGTGCATGGCACAGGCCGAATCCCGAAAACACGGAGGGATGACAAGTATCTGAAAACGCGTGAGTTAAAAGGGGTTGGGGGCGGAGGGAAGCGACTCTGGGCGGGGAAGTGGTCTGGCTTCAAGACTCGCGTCTGCCAACGGGACGTCGCGCTTTAGCAAGCGGAGCGACGCCTGTTTGTGCCTGCGGTACACCAAGGCACTGAAGTCCATGTACTGAACGTTATTCCGGCGGCACAGACTGATGCTCCCAAGCTCGCAGTCTCGTGGAACATATAACTAAGTCTCTGGCGCGGACTTACTGCGTCTTCCCGATCTGGCTGCCTTGGTCCGCAACGTGCATTCAACGGATATGCCCTCTCCCACTTAGATGGCAGTGCTCCGCTGTGAACCGATTAGCGGAATTGGCTGTCAATGTTCGCCGCGGTTCACAGGAGATCGAATGAAGTTCGAAACCGAGCACGGGCTCGATCCGCAAGACCAATACCCGGCCGTCGTCCATTCTTCGGCGGTGGGCTTAACCCGTTCCACGGTTGATTCCACGGAAAGCAAGTTCGAATCTCTATTTCAGAATGTTCCTGATGCTCTTGTCATCGTAGATAACGAGGGATGGCTCGTGTACATAAATCAGGCTGCTTGCGAACTGGCAAGCATAGAGGCGATCCACCCGGCGAGTTGTCACATTGAGAAAGTGTTTGCGTTCCAGGAGGACTGGGGTGCCGTATCGAGCACACTGAAACGCGAGGGGGAGTATCGGGGTCATGGTTGGATTTGCCGGCACAACGGGACACGCAGGCTCGTCGAAATACGACTGTCGGCCGATGTTGCAGACGGGAACCACCTGGCGGTCTTCCGCGAAATTTCCAACCCATACATTACCGAATGTGAGTCGGTGCTTAGCGAAAAGCAGCAGTCTGTGGTCAGCGTCGCGACAGGGGTGGCACACGAGTTAGTCAATCTGCTGAACGTAATCGGTGGTCATACGGAATTGCTGCTGGCTACGATGGGAACGGATGACGCAGCCAAGAGCCATGGACAGAGCATCCTGGCGGCAACGAAGCATGCAGGAATGTTGGTTTCCCAACTCGCGGCCTTCGGAAGACAGCAACTCCTGTCGCCATCCATGGTCGATCTCGCAGCCTTCGTTCGCAGTCTGAGGAGCTCCACCCGAAGCTTAGTACCCGAAGATATCGATCTCATTTTCGCCGACTCGACCGAATCCGTCTGCGTTTGTGTCGATCGAACCCAGTTGTGTCAGATCATCTGGACGCTTGCTTCAAGAATGGGTGGAGGTCTATCGAAAGGTGGAAGCCTCACTTATGTAGTAAAACAGCTGGAACTGAAGTCGGCGTGTCAGGGTGTAAATTGTGTGATTCCGCGAGGCCACTATGCGGTTCTCGAGTTACGAGGAAAACTGAAGCGCTGCAACGGCGCCGCTGATTCTTTGTCGGGAATAGGGGAAGGTGAATCGGTCGACGGCTTTCGTATTCCGGCCGTGTCCAGCACGATTCGGCAGAATCGCGGATTTATTGCCGTCGATCGGAATTCAAGCGAGATCATTTGGAGTGTTTACTTCCCCAGAACGACCGGTCGGGAGCTGGCAACCCACAACGAAGAGTCCCCGGTTCCCGGCGGTGCCGAAACAATCCTCTTGGTTGAAGATGACCCGGCGTTGAGGGAGGTCACGCGGGAATATCTCAAATCTCTGGGCTACAACGTGTTTCGCGCCAGCAACGGAGAAGAAGCCTTGGAGACGGCTGGTTCGCTCGAGCGCATTGACTTGCTGATCACGGACGTGCGGATGCCGAAGATGGGTGGAGATGAACTGGCCGAGGTAATGATCCGTCAGCGCCCCGGGATTCGAATACTCTTTCTGTCCGGTCACATTCAATGCGAGAGTTCGCAGCACTTGACGGAGCGGCGAAATGCTCTGTTCAAGCCGTTCACACTCCGATCTCTCGCAATCACGATTCGAGATCTTCTGAACGGGCGAGAGCCATAACACCCTCGGTACTTTGATTCGACGAACTCGTTGGCGCAGCGATAATCAGTTGGGTGAGTGCTCCTTCTCGTCTTCAGCTTTCATTCGCGATAGCAGTTGGTAAATGGTGGCCCGACCGATTCCTAAAACTTCCGCTGCCCGGGCTTTGTTTCCTCCGACCCCTTCCAGGACGCGAAGAACATGCCGACGTTGCATCTCCTCGAGCGAGAGGAAATCATCGCCTGCGCCCAGCTCCTCATTCAATGGCCCTCTCAGTCTCTCCGGGAGGTCTCCGATGTCGATGAGATTTCCATCCGCCATCATGCAGGCGTTGCCGATGACATTCTCGAGTTCCCGCACGTTCCCGGGCCAGGGATAGGTCGACAAGCGGGTCTGCGCTCTGCGCACCAGTCCGGCAATGGGTTTGTTGAATTCGGTCGAGAACTTCTCGATGAAGAATCGTTCCAGCAAAGGCAAGTCTTCGCGTCGGTTCGCCAGAACTGGCAATCCAATCTCCACCACCGCGAGGCGATAATACAGATCCTCACGAAACTGATTCTCGCGAACCATGGTTTTGAGATTGCGGTGCGTAGCCGCGATCACCCGAACGTCGATGTTGCGTGGGGTTAGCGATCCCACGCGCTGTACCTGCCGATTTTGCAACACCCGCAGTAATTTTGCCTGAGCTGCAGGAGCAAGTTCGCCGACTTCGTCTAGAAATATCGTGCCTCCGTCAGCGTGTTCAAACAGCCCAACTTTGTCCTGGTTGGCGCCAGTGAAGGCACCGCGCACGTAGCCGAACAACTCGCTTTCCACCAGGTTCTCAACGAGCGCAGAGCAATTGCACACCACAAACGGACCGCGCGACGATGGGCTTAGACGATGTAATGCACGCGCGACGAGCTCTTTTCCGGTTCCCGTAGCACCTGTGACCAATACAGTACGGAAATGCGGCGCGATCCTTCTGATCTTGGCATACACCTCCAGCATCAACGGACTGCGACCCACCATGCCCTCAAACTGGTAGGCGTCGATGAGTTCCTGATCGAGCTTCAAGGTTTTTGCGCGGTTCTCAGCATCCGCGATCAAGTTTGCGATTCGCGAGCGAAGCCTTTCGATGTCCAGCGGTTTGGTCAAATAGTCGGACGCTCCCTTCTGAATCGCCTCCACTGCAGATTCCGCGGAGTAATGCGCCGTAATGAGAATGACATCTGCGCCGGGATCGATACTGACGATCTTTTCCAGAATTTCGATGCCGCTGTACTTTGGCATCACCAAATCAAGCAACACAATTCGTGGCCGTACTTTAAGGAAAATTTCGAAACCCTGTTCCGGATCTTGTGAGGTCAGGATTTCCAACTCTTCCCGGTAAAGAGCGGAATGAATCAGCTCAAGATTTTCAGGGTTGTCATCGATCGCCAAAAGGGTGATCTTACTAGGCGAGTTCATTTGTTGCTCCAGATTCAAGATGCGATGCGGTTTGGAGTGCCTGGAAAGACTTTTTGCCGGGGGAGATATCACTCGACGTTTTTAAACTTCTCGACCGATCGAAGGGCATGAGGACTCGCCTCTCTCGATAATTCGACAAAGGCCTACGAAAGGCAAGAATCAATCTCACCCGGGGTGATCAAGATTGCAGAGATTTGCCTTATGCAAGGCTTATCGCAAAAAACAAGGGCGGAGTCAAGGGGATCAAGCGAAGGCAGGTTACGACCGGAGTGTTGCCGATCAGGCACCCAAGTCAACGGGATTCGGCGAATTCAGCCAGTCGGACCAGAATCACTCCTGCAAGATCCATTCGGCGGACCTCTCGGTGAATTCAAAGGCGTACCGTTGCCAGGGAGTATCAGGAGCTTCTCTCCGCGCAACGCGGGCCTGTCCTACATATCGATCGTGAGCCGCACCAGAGAGAAATACCTGAAACGATGACTGCGTCGACAAGTTGAGCGCCAGCGTGCACAGGAAGCCACCGGCAGAAACATTCTCCGTAGTCGCGAGTTGTTCGAAAGACCGTTGAGACTCATCGATACCCTTCAGTTTGAGAATCAACCTCATCCGCACCCGCACGTGAGCCCGACGCTCGGATGGTGTGCCTTGCAGTTCAGAAGCGAGGCGGCTTTTCAGTTTGGTGAAGTCAATGGGTTTCTCAAAATAGCCTGCAGCGCCAAGATTGCTCATGTAATCGCGATATTTCGCGGCCGACTCGCCCGTAACCACAAAGATGGGGATGCGAGAGGTGTAGCTCAGATTGTGAAAACTTTGGCACAGCTCGAAGCCGGAACAGTCCGGCATCATGAGGTCGAGCAGAATCGCGCGCGGCTTGTGCTCTAATGCCAATTCCAGCGCCTGCACTGGATTTCCGGTGTCGATCGTCTGGTAGGTATCAGACAACCGCATCTTGATCAAACCGCGCATCGCGTCATCGTCATCGACTACCAGGATCTTTTCCATATCTCCTCACATTTCGATTGCGAGTTGATTACACCGCCCCGACTGCGATTGACCTTCCGTCCAACGCTTCCCGGACCTTACGGGCCAACGTTTCCCGCGTAAAAGGCTTAGGCAGGAAAAAGCTTCCCTCGGCCAGAACTCCGTGCTCACCCACGGTTTGACCGGTGTATCCGGACATATAGAGCACGCAAATGCCGGATCGCTGTTTGACCAATTCGTCAGCCAGAGTGCGTCCGCTCATGCCCGGCATCACCACGTCGGTCAAAAGCAGATGAATAACACCATCGTGCTCCGCGCTTCTTGCCAATGCATCGGCGCCACTCTCTGCCTCGAGAACTTGATATCCGCAGAGTTCCAGCAAATGTCGGCTGAGTTTGCGTAGAGATACTTCGTCTTCCACTAACAGCAGCGTCTCCGTTCCATGTAGGGGATCGGAAAGTTCGTCTTTGAGCCTTTGCGCTTCGGGATGATGCTCAGCTTTTGGAAGATAAATGTTGAACGTGGCGCCGGCTTCCGGTTCGCTGAGGACGTCGATGTAACCCCCGCTCTGTTTGACGACACCGTAGACCATCGATAAGCCGAGCCCTGTCCCTTTTCCCTTTTCTTTTGTAGTAAAGAAAGGTTCAAACACCCGCGCGCGAGTCGTTGCGTCCATGCCAATTCCAGTATCCGCGACGGTCAGCAAGATGTAGTCGCCCGCCACGACGGGATAGGGATAGCGACGTACGAAGGCCTCATCCATGTGGAAGTTGGAAGTCGTGAGCTTCACTTCTCCGCCCTTGGGCATGGCATCACGCGCGTTGACCGCCAGGTTCATGAGGACCTGCTCGAGTTGTCCCTGATCGGCCTTGATGGACGCCAAGGCGGGGTCTAGATCGGTTTTCAGCTGAATGTCTTCGCCAATCAAGCGCTTTAGCATTTTCTCCATATCCTTGACGACGACATTCAAATCGAGCACATGAGGATCCATGACCTGCTGGCGGCTGAAGGCTAGCAATTGCCGCGTCAAAGCCGCTGCACGGTGACCTGCCTTCAGCATTTCATCCACGCATTGGCGCAATGGGCTTTCCGCAGGTGTGCCTTCCTGGACGACTTCGCCGTACCCGATGATCACGCCTAGAAGGTTGTTGAAGTCATGGGCCATACCGCCCGAGAGCCTGCCCACAGCCTCCATTTTTTGAGACTGACGAAACTGTTCTTCCAGGTGCTTCCGTTCGGTCACATCACGGTTGACGATGACGAGCTTCTCGACTTGGCCCTCGGTAACCACCGTGCTGGCTTTCGATTCGAGCACGCGCCAACTGCCATCCTTGTGCCGCATGCGATATTCGAGAGCTGTCCCCAGACCGGTGCGCCTCGCTTCTGCAGCAGCTTTCAAAACCTTCTCGGTATCTTCCGCGTGGACCTGATCGAGGGCGTTTGTGCTTCTGAGCTCCTGATCGGTATAGCCCAGAATCTTCTGGTAAGAGGGGCTGTTATAGAGTCGCCGCCCATTGCTGTCGACCACCGCGATCATGTCCGCGGCGTTCTCGGTAATCAATCGGAATAATTCTTCGCGCCGCAGCAGCTCCTTTCGAACTTCCTGAATCTGAAAATGTTGGTAAATGGTGTAGATGTCGAAGAGCAGCACCATTCCGACCAGACCCAGAATCGTGTCGTTCAAGGGGGAGAGATTGAGTTCCGGTCGATGGATGTGCAGTGCGGGGAAGCCGAAGGAAACGATGCCGACGGTCAAAACCAGCGTTATCAGGACGGCGCATGCCCATAACCACCATTCGCGACGTTCGATGATCAGCATGCGGTCGCGCATGCTGGCTTCCCGATTCACATATTGCAGTTCAGCGTTCATTACGGCCTATAGCTTTCATTTTCGCGTGGAGTCCTCGGCTACGGTTCATCACGACATCAGCCGCATTGGACTCGCTTACCACTAGGAAGCACGGTTGCTGCCATCTGCTCCTGATAGGTGGGGTTCACGATGACTACTGAAAGTTATTGGAAGCAAAAGGCTTGTCCGAAGCTCAACTCTTGCTCCAGAAAGAATGAACTTCCCGTTGTACTTGCGCTGGAATCAGGTCCAATTCGTGGACAAATCGATCCCCGCCGGAGTTTGTTCGGAATTTGTAAAAAGAGGCACGTTGGTAACTAAAGCGCGAAATATCGAATGGTAAAGTCGGACCGCGAAACCATAAGAATCCGCCGTGGCGTTTGAGAAACAAATCGGTAAAGAAGCCTACTCCAAGCCCAAACTGTCGCAGAGGAATGTAGAACAGGCGAAATTGTTTCTGGTTGGGCATGCATGGATCGGCGACCAAGGCGCTCGAGTGCTTCTTGAGTTATTGTTTCCAATTGCCGACGGCTGTCGCGAACAAGTCTGATGAGAGAGCTAAGTTTGTGCCGATATTTCGCCACACCTAAGAGGGAGTGCCGACATTTCGGCATCGTGTCGAATGTTGTTACTACCTATCTCACCGTCGGAGTTTTGCGGGCCAGGAAGGATTTCTCAGACAGTTAAGAAAGTAGTGCATAAAGGTGATATTAAGAAAGCAGTGCATAAAGGTGATATCTGGCAGTCTTTCCCGCAGATTGCCAAGAACAGTAATTGGGACAGAGCTTTTAGGTTCGGGTTGATGTCCGCAATCGTCGGAATCTTGTATCTCGCTAGTGCGCTGATGGACGCGGCCAATGGCAGGCGCTACCTTTTGCACGACAACTCGCGAGATCGTCACGGACTCGCTGATCGGACTCTCGTACGTTGCGATCTCCTGTACGCTCGCGTATCCGGTTTCAAGTTCGGGTTGTTAGGTTCATACACCTTACTACCCCGCACACTGCGCAATGACCTCGATCTCATCTTACCGGCCGCCTTGGCACTAAAAATAAACGTCGGAGTACCGCACGCTGAGTTTTCCAGCACCCCAGTTAGGTGTGCAATGCCTCCCGCACCCACGAAAGAAGCGCCTCCATCAAACGGCAAAGATATGACGGGCACGACCATCTTTATTTCGAGGCTCTGCGTCGATTGAACAAGACTGGGGCAACCCCGATAAGATGGCGGCTGCAATGTGACCTTGGCTGAGGAGCTGGCATGTAGGTTGTACAGATGGGGGAAGGTGATCCTAAAGCAATTGCAGAGGCAATCAGGGAGAATATGGGCGTACTGAATAGCCTTCATCTGCGGACGATAGACACGCTCAGTAAAAACGACGAGCTGCAAATCAGAACCCTCTTTTGGACTTTTATAAAAAAAGCAGCGGATCGAAGGAATGCAGTAGCGTTCGATCAAATCCCAGTTAGTGCAGCAAAGATGCTGCACGTCTTGGCTCCGAACTTGCTGTCACCGTGGGATGACAGGAGTTCGTATCATTACCGCTGCGACCGAGATGCTTTTGTCTACGTCAACTTTTGCTGGATAGTACAGCACCTCGCCGCCGCTGTCCCACCGGGGTCGATTCGATGACCGCCGCCTCGCGACGCGACGCGCGCCCGCTCGATGTTCTGATCCTCGAGGACAATCCGTCGGATGTGACCCTCTGCCTGCGCACGTTGGAAACGGCTGGAATCCGTGTAGCGGCGGACCAGGTCCGGAGCGCGAACGATTTCACGAGAAAGGCGAACTCGTACGCATACGACGTCATCCTTTGCGATTTCACTATTCCCGGCTGGAATGGATTGGAAGCGCTGCGCTTTGTCCGAAATTCTGGAAACGATGTACCATTCGTCTTCGTTTCGGGCACCGAGGACGTCATGGTCGACTGCATTAAAGAGGGAGCAACAGACTACGTCCTCAAGTCCGATCTGAAACGGCTTCCGCACGCATTGCGGCGCGCTTTGGACGAGAGAGAACTCCGGCGTCAGCAAAAATTATCCGAAGAACAATATCGGATGCTCTTCGAGAGCAACCCGCAGCCGATGTATGTGATCGACAGGAACACCCTGCGCTTTCTGGCCGTCAACGAAGCGACCGTCGCGAGGTATGGCTACTCGCGGCAGAAATTCCTCGACATGACCATTCTCGACATTCGGCCTGCAGAAGATATTCCCCGTGTCTTGGATTCGATTCTCAAAGAACATGGGCCAGGAATCCAGCAATATGGATATTGGACTCACAGGACTGCGAACGGGGAAACGATCAATGTCGAGATCTCGACTCAAGTTGTCACGTTCAAGGGAGTCGATGCAAGGCTGGTGCTGGCTCGCGATGTGACGGAGATGTGGAAGAGTCAGGAAAAGCTTCGCCATTCTGAGGAACGATTCTCGAAGGCATTCCGATCGAGTCCTGTCGCAATCACCATCAGCACCAAGACAGACGGCCGCTATGTCGATGTAAACGAGGCCTTTCTTCGAATGGTGGGATATCGGAGAGAAGAAGTGATCGGACGCGGTACGCTGGAGCTCAAAATTTGGGAACAACCGAGCGACCGCCCCAGAATGATTGCGGAGTTGGAACACGCGGGCCGGGTCGTTGCCTTCGAAACGGTTTTTCTCTCGAAGTCGCGGGGACGGCGGTTGGTTCAGGTCTTTGCCGACGTCATCGTCCTGGATGGCCAACAATACGTCCTTGCAATTACCAATGACGTGACGGAGGCAAAGAGCCTGGAGAACCAGATGCGCATGGCTCAGAAGATGGAGGCGGTAGGTCAGTTGGCGGGCGGACTGGCGCACGACTTCAACAATATGCTAGGCGTGATTATTGGTTACTGTGACCTACTCGAAGGCCGCATTGAAAGCGAAGCCGCGCGGAAAGATATCTGGCAGATCAAGAGGACCGGGCAAAGGGCTGCGACTTTGACCCGGCAGCTTCTCACCTTTAGTCGCCAGCAGTACCTGCGCAGCGTGGTGCTCAATCTGAATACGACGATTACCGAGCTCACGCAGATGTTGCGTAGCGTTGTACCTGCTCACATCGAGTTGACTTTTGAGCCTGAACCCAGTTTGGGGAACGTGAATGCCGACCTGGGACAGATCGAACAGATTGTCACGAACTTGGTGATGAATGCCCGAGATGCCACGCCAGGAGGCGGGAGGATCACGATCAAGACGTCCAACGTCAAATTGGATGACGTCTACGCGAGAAATCACCCCAAAGTTCATCCAGGATCGTATGTCGTCCTTTCTGTCTCTGACTCCGGCTCTGGAATGGATCCGGCAACGATGGCTAGAATATTCGAGCCTTTCTTCACGACGAAGTCTGTTGGCGAGGGCACAGGCCTAGGGCTGGCAATGGTGTACGGAGCGATAGAGCAGGCTGGAGGTCACATCGAGGTAGAGAGCGAGATCGGCGTTGGAACGACTTTCAAGCTCTATTTTCCGCGAATCGATGCGGTGGAGCCTACCCGTCCCGCTGTTCTGCCGGAACAAATTACCGCGAAGGCAAAGGAAACCGTTCTCCTCGTCGATGACGAAACGGATCTGCGAGAAGTCACCCGTGAACTTCTGGAAAACGAGGGCTATAAAGTTCTCTCAGTGCCTGATGCACAAACGGCCATTAGCCGGGCCGCGGAGCACCAAGGTGTGATACATGTTTTGCTCACGGACGTCGTGCTGACGGGAGTCAGCGGTAGCGAACTCGCAAAACGACTGGTGGCATCTCGCCCCGACATCCAGGTGTTGTATATGTCCGGATATGCGGGAAAATTTCTTGCAACCCAGGATCTGGCCGTCTCGCCGGGTCCTCTTATCGAAAAACCATTCACGAAAGAGACTTTATTACAGCAACTCCGCATGGTCATTAGAGAACGGAGTCACTACCGCTGAACCTCTCTTGGATGCAATCGTTAAAGTCGTGGACACCCCGTTTGGCAGACGCCCGTTCCGCCTACATGTTGATCCGACGAAATGGCGGATGTCATTGCAGAGAACCCGTTAGGAGCTAATAAGAGATCCGGCCGCTGATCGCACGGCTTGACGGAGCCAGACATGCGGTGGATCGCTGTTCAGCCTTGGATGCCAAGCCATCAAGAAATAAAACGGACGCAACTCTTGAGGTGCTTTTACAAGGCGTAGGTCGCGATTCCGTTTGACGGCTGAGGTCATGCCAGTGGTCAAGGTCAGCACAAGTTCTGTACCTGGCAGGCATTGCAAAGCCACACCGAAGTACGGTATCCGAATAGAAGAACTGCGTTTCACACCGAGTGCCGCGAGTCGCTTGTCTGGAATTGTCTGCACGCCGCCATAAGTAGCAACAACAATGTGGCTCGCTGCCAGGTACTGCTTTAGCGAGAGTCGGTCTCCAAATTGGCTGTCACGCGCAACGGCGCATACCCAATCCTCGCGATAGAGCCTTTCACTTTGAAAGTGCACCGGCAGAAGCCCGTCATCAATGTGAAGAATAAGATCGAGTTGCCCGCGTTCCACCAGTTCCGAAATACCGGCCTGCCAGGGAAGGAATTCAAACTGTACTTGGTAACCGTCCCCATACTGCCGGCACAACCGAGGAAGTAGGACGGTGCAAACATTGTCAGGGCCCGAGATGCGGAAGTGGCTCTTCTCCCGCATAGGATCAAACAGGCTGGGCGTAACCAGATTCTCTATCCTCGGCAGCAAGCCCTCAAGCTCCTGGAGAATCTTGCGGCCTCGCAAGGTGAGTTCGAAGCCTTGCGGCGATCGCACCAGAAGGTCATCTTGAAACATCATCCGGGCGCGCTGCAACGCTCGGCTAACCGCAGGCTGGCTCAGCAGCAGCCGAGATGCGGCCGCAGTGATGCTTTTCTCCTCCGCGATCGCGGCAAATGTAATCAGGAGGTTCAAATCGACTTGTCGTAGTTTCTCTAGGCGCATGGCGGCCATGACCATTATGCATGAAGCGCATGTCGTTAAGGAATCATCTTTGACTGTGTAAGCAAGAAGAGTGCACAAGGAGGAATTCAATGCAACGGGGAAACGGTTTGCAACACAAGCGGGTGGTTGTGCTGGGCGGTTCGTCAGGAATTGGTTTGGAGGTCGCCCGGCAGGCAGCGTCGCAAGGAGCGAGCGTCGGTATCGCTTCCAGTAATGCGGAACGAGTTCAGAAAGCCGTTGAATCAATCGGCGGAGAAGCAGAGGGCCAAGTGGTTGACGTCTCGGACGAACGAGCCGTTGCAACCTTCTTTTCGAAGCTTGGCACTTTCGATCATTTGGTATTCACCGCGGGCGACACGCTGCATTTGCACGACCTTGCCGCTACGGATCTCCAACAGGCCAGACGCGCCTTTGAGCTGCGTTATTGGGCGGCACTCGCCGCGGTCAAATACGGAAGCCCCCATATTCGGAATGGAGGCTCTATCGTGCTCACAACCGGAATCGCGGGCCAGCGCCCGCAAAAGGGTTGGGTAATCGCGGCCAGCGTTTGCGGAACCATCGAAGCACTAACGCGGGCTCTAGCCGTCGAGTTGGCACCAATACGGGTTAACGCGGTATCTCCCGGAGTCGTTCGGACAAACCTCTGGCAGAGCATGAGTGCACCGGAGCGCGAACGTCTATACGAAAGCGTGGGAAAGAGTCTCCCGGTTGGCCGAGTCGGCGAGGCTGATGACGTAGCGCAAGCCTATTTGTTTTTGATGCAGGAAGGATTCAGCACCGGGCAGACCATCGTGGTAGATGGCGGTACGGTCCTGGTTTAGTGCCGCAATAGTTCCCAACCGGCCTCCACCTCGGAGACATTCGAAAGGCCACCAGTGCGGCCGAGGAACCGCTCAAGCTGTTTCAGAACCGCTATGCCGGGGGCGTCGATACGTACCTGCAAGTGGTCACTTCGCAAACCACAGCTTTAACGAACGAGAGAAACGACATCGACATTCTGCGACGACGCCTCGAAGCGAACGTGCTCTTGATCAAAGCCATGGGCGGAGGATGGGATGTCTCGCAACTGCCTCAGTTATCTTATTGCTCGCCCAAGGCATCCAATCACCACATTGGATTACGCAGTTGAGCCAGTTGTGGCGCAATGCGCGATATGGTGGCGAACCATCCGCTTCAGTCGCTCGTACTGACGGCTACCGCCAAACAGCCGCGCTTCTCAGAATAATGCGACCTTTAGTGGAATGGGATCATCAACTTTTGAGTAGCGCCGGCCCGCAACCCACACCG
>Ga0307478_10001000_pt1 | contig 26122 bp, 24 predicted proteins | sample atmos_gasesECM4C_2_FD_203713 | JGI IMG/M metagenome (GOLD analysis project Ga0307478, IMG submission 203713) | Hardwood forest soil microbial communities from Morgan-Monroe State Forest, Indiana, United States - atmos_gasesECM4C_05 | ecosystem: Environmental > Terrestrial > Soil > Temperate...
ACCAAACATTTTTGTGAGGGCGAACACCGCTTCATAAAAACGAGATGCGCGATCGATGTCGTCGACGTAAAGAGATGTTTCGAGCACGCCGGTGAGCGCAGGCATGTTAGAACCCTTCCGCGATTAGACGTGAGAGCGTAATCGAGGGCGCGGCGGAAGTTTCATGGCGGGCTTCGAGATAGCGCTCCACGTATTTGCCGAGAACGTCGCCTTCGAGATTTACCGCGTCGCCGGGTTTGCGGTCGCGAAGGTTGGTATGCTCGTAGGTATAGGGAATTACGGCGACTTCCGCGACGCGCGAGTTGCGATTCCAACGCGCGACCGTAAGGCTGATGCCATCAATGGTGATGGAGCCCTTGGGAATGATGTAGCGCGCAAAATCTTCCGGAACTTCCACGCCAAACCACCAGCTGCCGCTTTCCGGACCTTCCGAATCGAGACGGGTCACGCTACCCGTGCCGTCGATATGTCCCAGAACGAAGTGCCCCCCGAATTCTTTGCCGGCGGTGAGAGGCTGCTCGAGATTAACGCGCGAGCCCTTTTTCAGCGCGCTGTTTTTCGCGCCGAACGATGTTTTTTGGATAGTTTCGCCAGAAAGATCGGCGGAAAAATAGTCTTTGCCGAGAGCTACGACCGTGAGGCAGCAGCCATTCACGGCGATGCTGTTTGACACGGCTAGCTCAGACGCGACGCCAGATGCTTGGATCGTGACGCGTCCGCCGAAAGGCTTCAAGTCGAGAGCCTGGATCGTGCCGACGTGTTCGATAATTCCGGTAAACACAGTTTCCCCGTTTTCCCAATTCTCTTGCTTTGCGCGCTTTTCCTCTCGAGTGTACAGCATTTCGCTGCCGAGGCTGAAAGCACTAGACTGAAGCTTGCAGCATTACGAATAGCCATCGAGGTCCTGCCATGAAGGCCTGTCTGCTCAACTCGCCCGCACGGATTGAAACGAATCCACTTCAGTTCACTGAGGTGCCCATACCCAATCCTGGTAAGGGTGAAGTGCTGGTGCGCGTGCACGCCTGCGGCGTGTGCCGCACGGATTTGCACGTGATCGAAGGCGAATTGCCGCCGCGAAAATCGCCGGTCATTCCGGGGCATCAGGTCGTCGGCGTCGTCGAGAAATTGGGAGAAGGCTCCCGACGTTTCGCGATCGGAGTGCGTGTTGGCGTCGCATGGCTGCACCATACGGATGGCGTGTGCGAGTACTGCCGCAGGGGCGAAGAAAATCTTTGCGACAGCCCGACTTTCACAGGATATAGCGTGGACGGGGGCTACGCGGAATATATCGTCGCCCCCGAAAATTTTGTTTACGCGGTTCCTCAAGGGTTTTCCGATGAGCAGGCCGCGCCTTTGCTTTGCGCCGGGATTATCGGATTCCGCTCGCTCCGCCTTTCCGGGATCAAGCCCGGCGGACGGCTAGGATTTTACGGATTTGGCGCGGCGGCGCACGTAGCCATTCAGGTGGCGCGATATTGGAACGTCACCGTCTATGCGTCCACGCGCGACGCGCGTCACCAGAAGCTGGCGTTGGAACTGGGCGCGGCGTGGGCCGCCGGAACTCTGGATGCGCCGCCGGAAAAACTCGATGCCGCAATTGTTTTTGCGCCAGCGGGAGAGATTGTTCCGGCGGCGCTTGCCGCGTTGCGCAAAGGCGGCGTGCTTGTGCTTGGCGGAATTCACATGAGCCCGATTCCGTCGTTCAGTTACGACTTGCTGTATCAAGAGCGAATGATTCGCAGCGTGGCGAATAACACCCGGAAGGATGGCGAGAATTTTCTGCGCATCGCGGCGGAGATTCCGGTTCAGATGCACACGCAGATTTTTCCGCTTAGTGATGCTAACCGCGCGCTGAACGCCTTAAAAAACGACGCCATTGAAGGCGCGGCCGTGCTGCACGTCGGCGAGTGAGATACAGCGCTGTGGAGTGCGGGAGCCAGGCTCCCGCTTTCGGAGTCCACGCTCAAAGTGGCGTCGCAAAAGCGGCAGCGGGGGCTGCCGTCCGCCAAACCTAGCGGTATACGTTCTCCAGATGGGCTTCGATCGCGATATCGGGGCCGAACGAATGTGTCCGGACACCTTGCAGCGTCGGGAACTTGAGATTCGGCGCGATAGCAAAAGGAACGCGTGCTTCGCCGGAAATTTTCGGCGCATAGAAGAGAAAAAGTTTGTGGACGATTCCCCCGAGGAGGGCGGTGCCGTTAAGCGTAGGGCCGGCTTCAAGGAGCACGCTGAGGATTTCGCGGCGGCCAAGTTCGGCTAGAACAGCTTCGAGATTAATCTGACTCCTGCGCGAGTCGACACTGATGACTTCGATGCCGGTCCGTTCGAGTGCGCGAAACCTGCGCAGGTTCTGGTTCTTCCGCGTGAAAACGAGGATATCGTCGTTAGCTGTGTGCACGATGCGGGAATGCGGCGAGAGCGTGAGGCCACAATCGAGAATGACGCGCAACAGCGGCTTGCGCCGCGGCAGACCGCTGCGATCCGTCAAAAGCGGGTCATCGACCTTGATCGTACCGATGCCGGTCAGCAAAGCGTCGGCAGAGTGGCGCATCCGCTGAACTTCAGCGCGAGATTCATCCGATGTAATCCAGTTTTGCCTGCGCTGCAGGCTGGCTTTCTTGCGGAACCTGGTGTGTTCACGGGGAAGCGCGAGCTGGCCATCGAGTGTCAGCGCCGACTTCAGCGTAACAAATGGTTTCTTCGTGCGAATCCAGCAAGCGAAAGCTTCGTTGAGGCGGCGGGCTTCTTCCTCACAAATGCCCGATTGGACTTCGATCCCCGCGGCTCGCAGGCGATCGAATCCACGGCCGGAGTTAACGGGATTCGGGTCCTCCATGGCCGCAACAACGCGCTGCACGCCCGCCGTAATGATCGCTTCGGTGCAAGGGCCAGTGCGGCCCATGTGGTTACACGGCTCCAACGTGACGTACATCGTCGTGCCGCGCGCTTTTTCGCCGGCGGATTTCAGCGCGACGATTTCCGCGTGATCGCGCAAATCATACTGGTGAAATCCTTCGCCGACGATTTGTCCTTCGCGGACAAGAATACAGCCGACCATGGGATTGGGACTCGCAAGGCCGGCGCCTTTGCGCGCCAGTTCCAGCGCGTGTTCCATGAAGCGAGTTGCGTGAGCGTCCATTGTTCAAGCAAAAACGGACTAATCGAAAAGAGAGTTCGCGTAAGTTTCCGCGTCGAAGGGCACCAAGTCGTTGATCTGCTCCCCGGTGCCTACAAAACGGATAGGCAATCCTAGTTCGCGAGCGATAGCCACGACGATGCCGCCTTTGGCCGTACCATCGAGCTTCGTAAGAATGATGCCCGTGACGGTTACGGTCGAAGTAAATTCGCGCGCTTGAGCAAGACCGTTTTGGCCCGTGGTTGCGTCGAGCACCAGAAGCACATCGTGAGGCGCGCCGGGAATGACTTTCGCCGCGGTGCGCTTCATTTTTTCCAGCTCGGCCATGAGGTTGGACTTAGTGTGAAGGCGGCCGGCGGTGTCCACAATCACGGCGTCCGCGCCGCGCGCTTTGGCTGCGGTGACGGCATCGAAAACGACAGCGGCAGGATCGGCGCCGGATTTTTGTTTGATCACGTCAATGCCATTGCGCTGCGCCCAGATTTCGAGTTGCTCGACGGCGGCGGCTCGGAAGGTGTCGGCAGCACAAAGCACAACGCTGAGGCCTTCCTGGCGCAGGCGATTCGCAAGCTTGCCGATGCTGGTGGTCTTTCCCGCACCGTTCACGCCAACGATAAAGATGACTCGCGGGCCGGAACCGTTTGTTGAGCTTGCGATATTTTGCGTGGGCGTAGGCGCCCTGCTGCCGGTCGCGATGCCGCCCGCGTTGCCGAGCGCCTTGCCGTCGTTCATAGTCAGAATGCGCACGATGTGGGACTTGATCTCGCGCTTGAGCTGGCTGGCGTCGGAGAGCGCATTGCGATCAAGTTTTTCCCTTACGGCGTCGAGAATTTCGCGAGTCGGTTTTACGCCCAGGTCAGCGGAAAGCAGAGCCGTTTCGAGTTTTTTCAGCAGCGCAGGGTCAATCTTGCGCTCGCCCAGAAAAATGTTTTCCACCGACTCAGAAAGCGCCGCCTTGGTCTTACTGACCGAAGCTTTCAGCCGTTCCAGCAGCGACGGCTCGACTTTTTCCGGTTTGCCAAAAAGCGAAATCATGAGGTTAAGCGCTTTGCAGTCAGCGCAATCTGAAATTGTAACAGACTGCTGACAGCGCTGGTTCATTCTGAAAATGCAAAGTGAACGGGAATTAGGCGCTTACTTCGGGGGCAAAGAATAAGCAACCCAAAGCCCAAGAGACATGACAGAACTGTGCGGAGCACAATCATGATTGCTAGACAGTGACTTCGACGGCGCTGAGGCGAAGCTTTCCCGAATTGATCGAGGATTCGAGGGCGTTGACGACGACGGCGTCAAACTTCGACCCGGTGAGAGACTTGATGCGGTTCAGCGCAAACTCGATGTCCATCGCTGACTGATAGGGACGATTGGTAGTCATGGCATCGAGCGTGTCGGCCACGCCGATGATGCGCGCCATCAGCGGAATCTGCTGGCCCTGCAGGCCGTATGGATAACCGCGGCCATCGATATGTTCGTGGTGCAGTTCGATGCCGGGGAGCATCTCTTTCAATTGCGAAACCGGGCGCATGATGTTCGCGCCCTTCACAGTGTGTTGCTTCATCAAATCGAATTCCTCGGGCGTCAGTGCGCCGGGCTTTTTCAGGACGCGGTCCTCGACGCCGATTTTGCCCACGTCATGAAGCAATGCGGCAACACGAAGCTTGTCCAACTCTTCGGCTGAAAGGCCCAGCTCACGCCCGATCAGCGTCGAATACTTCGCTACGCGGCCGGAGTGACCGCGCGTGTACGGATCCTTTTCGTCGATGGCCGCGGCGAGCATGCGAATCGAGCCGATAAACAATTCGCGGTTTTCTTCCGCCGCTTCCTTCAGCTTTTCGATGTACTCCTCGATGTCGCTGGCCATTTTGTTGAAATTTTCGGCGAGTTCGCTGATTTCCGACGCGCCGCGCACCGGCGAGCGCTGATGAAATTCGCCGCGGCTGATAGCGCGCGTGGAAGCTGCAAGGCCGCGAATCGGCCCGCTGATCCCCACGGCAAAAAAGTAACCGAAGAGAATGGCTACGAGGACCACTACGGATACGAAGGCCAGCGCTTGGCGGTTTAGTTCTGTAACTCCCGCGTCGGTGCGAGCGTCGTCCAGGCTCCGCTCCGCGACGACTGCCCAATTGACCTCGGGAAATGTGCTGTACGTTCCAATCATTTCCACCGGGTGCTTCGGTCCGCCCTCCAAAAAGCGAATGGTCTCCGTATTGCGGAGTTCTTGAGGCAAGGCGCGAATCTGCTCGACGAGTTTTCCGCTGGCTTCCGCGCCGGGCACGAAATTGTTCGTATCTGGATGCGCGACGATGCGCCCGGAGTGGTCCACGACGAACACCTTGCGGCCGCGCACGCTGGCGTCCCTCAAGCGGTGTGAAATCAGTTCTAGCGAGACAACCGCGGCGAGCATGCCGGTAAAATTGCCTGGCAAGTCCTTGAGCGGCACGGCCAGCACAAAGGCCGGTTGGTTGCTCGGCGCAAGAGCAAGGGGTTCGCTGCGAAACTTGACGATGTGCAACTCATCGGATTGCATGCAGTTCTGAAACGCGCGCAGCAGGGCTTTGGCCACAAACGGATCCTGCTCGGCGCGGAAATTACCCTGGGAAGCGCTGGTACCTTTGCCGTTCTTGTCAACCGCCGTCAAGTAGAGGAAGGTGTCGCGGTTGCTGTCGACAAAGTCCTCGAGGAGCCGCGTGACCTTGGGCTCGGCGGCGGGGTCTTCGACATTGTCGATGAGTCCCGTCAAAGTCAGAATTTGCCGCTCGCTGTAGAGCTGTTGCGTTTGATTAAACTCGAAGAGCTGAATTTCCTGCGCCAGAGACCGCGTCAAATCGGATTGTTGGACACGCTCGTTATCGCCCAACTTGTCCTGGCTAAGCTGGAGCACTTGGCGGTGATACAGCCCGATAGGCAGGGCGCTGACGAGCAACAACGCGCCCAGAACGAGCCACAAAATGCGCACGCGTCCTTTGCGCAGGCGTTGCCACATGGATAGGCCGGGTTCTGGCATCTCAACTCCTAATTTTAGGGGAATAGAAGAGGCAACGGGGGCTGCGAATGGCCATGCGTCGCGCAATTGCAACTGGAACCTTCGTACTAGTGGCGGTCACCTGGTCCGATACGCTCTCGAACAGGCCCGAAACAGCTTGAGAAAGCCTATATTCGCGCCATGCTATTCGCGCTTGAGGGGGCGCTCCATAATGCTCCGGATGGCCTCCCGGGGAGGCCGGCCTTGGTGCAGGATGGCCTCCACCTGCTCCGTTATGGGGAGTTCCATCCCGGTATCGCGGGCAAGGGCCAGAAGCGCTCCGGAGGTGCCCACGCCTTCGGCAACCATTCTCATGCCTTCCAGGATCTCGCCAAGCGGGCGGCCCTTGCCCAGTTCGACGCCTACGTGTCGGTTCCTGCTTAGGGAGCCTGTACAGGTCAGCACGAGGTCGCCGAGGCCTGCAAGACCGCTGAGCGTTTCCGGGCGGGCACCGAGAGCTATGGCGAGCCGCGTCATTTCCGCAAGGCCACGCGTGATCAGCGCCGCCAGCGGATTCGAGCCGAGGCCGATGCCTTGGCAGACTCCCGCCGCGATCGCCATCACATTTTTCATCGCGCCGGCGAGTTCGACGCCGAGCACGTCCTCATTGGTGTACAAGCGAAAATTCGGCGCGGCGAATTCCTCCTGAAGTTCATTCGCCAGGGCGAGGTCGTGCGACGCCATAACAACCGCCGTTGGTTGGCCGGCGGAGGCTTCCGCGGCGAAGGACGGTCCGGAAAGAATCGCGAGCCGCGGAGGAAATTCTGGCGACACCTCTTGAGAAATCACTTCACTCATGCGCGCGTGCGTAGCGGGCTCCAGCCCTTTCGTTGCGCTGACGATCGGTATGCCGCCGCCAAGGTGCGGCAGAACGTGCCGGTAGACGCTGCGAGCGTGCGCGGCGGGGATGGCCCCCACGACCGCTCCGGCGTTTTTCAAAACTGTCGCTGCGTCATGCGAGACTTGCACTGTCTCCGGAAGCTTGTGGCCCGGTAGATAGGGCTTGTTCTCGCGGTCGCGGCGGATGGATTCCGCGAGTGCCTCGTCGCGAACCCACAAGGAAATCTCATGCGGTTTGTGCGTGCGAGAGAATACGATCGCCAGCGCCGTGCCCCAGCTTCCGCCGCCAAGAATGGCGATGCGCTTCATGGCTCATCCTCTTTTTTCTTGCTCAGTGAAAATTTCGGCTCGTCGCCCTGCACTAAGCGCTGAATATTGGCGTCGTGCTTATAGACAATCAGCAGCGCCGCAGCCAGTGAGCCGAACGTAACGGCGTAGGGCGGGGCGTGATGCGGCGCCCAGAAAAAATAGATCAGTAAAGGCATGGCCGCCGCCGCGGAAATCGAACCTAGCGACACAAAGCGCCAGTAGAGAACCACGAGAAAAAATAGAATTGCGGCTGCAAGAAACGCGAGCGGGCTCAAGACCAGAAAAACGCCCGCAGCTGTAGCAACACCTTTGCCCCCGTGAAATCCCAGCCAGATCGGGTAGCAATGCCCAACGAGAGCACATAGGCCAGCGATCATCATCCATGTCGAGCTCTGGTCTGAGAGGCGCGCGGCAAGAACCACAGCCAGCGCGCCTTTCGCGGCGTCCAGCAGCAGCGTGAGGATCCCCGCGACCGGCCCGGCGACGCGCGCTACGTTGGTTGCTCCGATATTGCCACTGCCTTCTGTGCGAACGTCGGCCGCTCCGAAAAGTTTGCCCAGCAAAAGTCCAAACGGAATCGAGCCGAGAAGATAGGCGGAAATAGCAATCGCGACAGATGTCACGTTGATGGAAGTTGCGGGCATGCGCGCTAGCTCTCAGCTCCGATCCGAAAAGAATGCAGCGTGGTGTACTCGGCTCCTGAGGGTTTTAGCCTGCTCTCGATGAGGTGAAATTCGCGCGCCTGGAACGAGCCGAAATCGCGCGCACTATTCTTCTGGATGGCGACGCGCAGCTTTTCGTGCAGCCCGGGCGGGTCGAACCGCGCCAGTGTCAGGTGCGGGACGAAAGTCTGCTTTTCTTTCGCGATGCCCTGCGTTGCGAGCGCGCAATCGATATTTCCAGCAAGCGTTTGAAGATTCGTTGAGGCGTTCAGGCCCGTCCAGAGGACGGTTGGGCGGTTTTCATTTGGGAAAAAGCCCAATCCGTGGAATCGAAGCTCAAGCTGTGGATCGGCATGAACCGTCGAAAGTGCTGCGCGAATGCCGTCGAGCTTGGCTTCCTCCACTTCGCCAATGAATTTGAGTGTCACGTGAAGATTCTCCTGGCGCACCCAGCGCAGCTGCTTGTACGCCACTTGCGACGACAATTCTCGAAATTCTTTGATCAGTGCTGCCAGATTGTCTCCCACGACGGCGGGAATCTCCAGCGCGACGAAGAGACGCACGTTCAGGCCCGATTCGGAGGCTGCTTGCCGTTGTAGAGAAAGTAGATGCGGACCAAGTCCAGCGCGAGTTGACTCGCCTGCCAGCGAATGGATTCGCGGTCGCCGGGGAAGCGCACGCCGCGTTCTTTGACGCCGCCGGCATGCGCCAGCGCGATGTGCACCGTTCCGACGGGTTTTTCTTCGGTTCCACCGCCGGGGCCGGCGATTCCCGTGATGCCGACTCCAAACGTGCTGCCCACGCGGCGCCGAATTCCATCCGCGAGAGCCACGGCGACTTCCGCGCTCACCGCGCCCTTGGCTTGAATGAGTTCCGCCGGGACGCCCGCCCACGCCGTCTTGAGCTCGTTGCTGTAGCAAACCACTCCGCCGAGAAAATAGGAGGAGCTGCCCGCGATGCTCGTCAGCCGCTGCGCAAGCAGGCCTCCGGTGCAGCTCTCCGCCGCGGAAATCGTGGCGTTGTGCAGCGTCAACTCCGCCGCGATCACCTCCTCGAGTGGCGAGCCATCCTGGCTGAAGATGCGGTCCGTCAGCGCGATCTCAAAGCCATTCACGATTTCATCGAGTGTTTTCTTGGCGTGCTCCGCGTCATCCGTCCAGATGCGCAGATGGACTTGCGTCTCGCCGGGCGCCGCGAGCACGGTCGTGCTCACTTCCGGAAAGCGTTTGTAGATGCCCATGATGCGCTGCTCGACGTGCGATTCGCCCAGCCCGGTGACACGAATTTCGCGATGAAACATGCGCACGCCGGAAGCGCGGCGCTCCAGCCGCGGCAGAACTTGTTCGCGAAACAGCGGCTTCAGCTCGCGCGGCGGGCCCGGGAGCAACACGATAAAGTGCCCGCTGTCTTCCAGCCAAAGGCCCGGTGCGGTGCCGCGCGGATTCTCGAGAATTTCAGCGCCTTCAGGAACCATCGCCTGGCGAACGTTCACTTCGGGCATTTCGCGGCCCAGCGCGCGGAAGCGCCCCTCGATGTAGCGCAGAATCTCGTCGTTGCGCCGAAGTTTGCGATTGAGAAGCTCAGCGACCGTCTCGCGCGTAAGATCATCTTCCGTGGGGCCAAGCCCGCCGGAGGCAATGATCAGCGGCACGCGATTCAGCGCGTCCCGAAACGCTTCGCTTAGTAAATCGCGGTTGTCACCCACAACCGTTTTTCGCACCACCTCGATCCCAATTTTATTCAGCTCCTCGGTGAGGAAGAGCGAATTGGTGTCGAGCCGGTCCGGCGTGAGCAGCTCCGAACCAACTGCAATGATTTCTGCTTTCATCGTGTCAATTATCCGAGAAGTGGCAAACCGCGGACTTCCCAATCGAGCGTAAATAGCGCGCCGGTGGTCGCGAGAATCGCGCGGCCCGAAGATTGCAGCGCCATGCCAACAAGTCCGGACCCGCTAAGGACCACGTCGGCGTGCGCTTGCGGCGTGATGCGAATGATGCCGCGACGGCCGCCATAAGACCCCGCAACGTAAAGATTGCTGTCGCGGTCAAAAGCCAGCCCTTGCGGACGTCCGAGCCCGCGAAAAAACGTAGTGACGTCGCCGCCCTGCGTGATGCGGTAAACGCGGTCGTAGCTGGAGGTGGTCGGCCCGGTAACGTACAAATCCCCGCTCGGATGAAACGCCAGATGATACGCGGCGAGGGACGGCTCGATGGTCGCAAACACAAAAATTTCGCGGCTCGGACTAATTTTGAAGATCGTTCCGCTGCGGTCCCCCACGTAAAGATTTTCGTTGCGGTCAAAAGCGATGCCCGTGGCGACGCCCATGCCCTCAATCCACTGCTCGGCGCGTCCTTCCGGCGTAATACGGTGAATCGTGCCGTCGTTCCGGCAGGAGACGAAAAGATTCCCCGCACGGTCCACCGCCAGGCCGCTCGGATTCACAAGCGAAGTGACAAAAGGTTTCACGCTGTAGTTCGCCGTAATTTTATAGAGCGAAACGGGCACGCGTTGCCCGCGGTTGCCAGAAAACGTGACGTACGTATTCCCGTCCGCGTCGACCGCGGGATTGGCGATGGGGTGCAGATTGTCCGCGATCAGCACGCCGATGGAGACGGGATGCGGCTGGCTTTCGTTGGCCGCGCTGCAGACGCGGACCACGCCGCCGCTCGCGCCTTCCGGGACTCGCGCGATCAGCCGCTGTTCGCTCGCCAGAGCCAGGCCGGCCTCCGTCTCGCCAAAACGCACCACCGGACGCGGGTGCGCACGCGAAGCGAACCCGCTGCCGTGAATGACGATCTCGCCGCCGGGAATCGCGGCGGCAGGCGCAACTCGATCGATCCGCGGGATGCCGTTTTTTTCTGCCGAAGACCCAAAGCCGAATTTCATACCCAGCCAAGCAAACCAAAGTGTAACGCTACTCGCAACAGGATAGCAGCGTAGATGCCTGCCATCCAGTCATCCGCCATGATGCCCCACCCACGCGGAAGTTTCTCGAGTTGGCGGACCGGAAAGGGCTTCCAGATATCGAACACTCTAAAAAGTACGAATCCCAAGAGCAGGTATTTCCAGTTCACAAGACTCAGCGTGAAGAAGATGGCGTATGTGGAAAGGTCCAGGTGCTCCGTCAGATGCGGCAGCGCGATGGGAATCAATGGCAACAATAGCGCGAGATGCTGCCCCGCAACTTCGTCGATTACGACGAACTGCGGATCTTTGATTCCCGAAAAGTCCGCCGTCCGTGAAGCGCTCCATACCCCTATCGCACCGAGGAGTACGAGCAGGCCGAGCGCGCAGACCAGCGGCAACCACAGCGTGGAGTTGTGAATGTCGCTGCCAGGAACCAGAAAATGGGTATCGGAAAACACGGCATCCGTAAGAGGGTGCAGCGAGAACAGCTCGCGAATCGACGTTGGCCGCAGAAAAAAGATCGCCGAGAGCACGGCCGTTGCGACTCCCACGAGTGAGCCGAATGTGCCCGGAGCTTTTGGTATATAACCGACGCCGAATGCCGTCGCTATGGCGATCGCCAGCCGCGGTTTTCCTTTGGGAACTGTCGCTTCGCCAGGAAGTTCAGTGGATGGTGTCATCGGGCTTGCGGTACCCCTTAAAGTCCTCGTCTTCGTCCACCGCTTTTTCGCCGCCAGAATCGTTGCCCGTTTCGATCTCGCTCATATCGAACACTGGTTCGGACACGACGTACTTCTCGCTGGCCCAGTTGCCGAGATCTCGGTCGCGGCAGCGCTCGCTGCAAAAAGGGAACTCTGCGTTCATCTCTGAATCGGTTGGCGTTTTGCAAATCGGGCAGCGATGTTTCATCGGATATGACTCTCGACGGCTCGCGACTCGCCTCTCGCCAAATCACGATGCCGGTATTTTTCTTCTCTGTGAACTCTGTGCGCTCTCTGTTGAAATCCCGTTGTAACACAGTGCTCACGGAAACCGCAGAGCAGGTTTTCTAAGGAGTGAGTATAGCTCAGCCGAGGACGCGAAGCGGAGCGCCAGTGGCAATCCGATGGAGCTTCTCGGCCGGCGGAACGCGGGAAACGGACGCCGCATCGGTGATTCCCCCTACAATGGGCCGCAACCGGGGCGGAATCTCGACGACGCGGCCGATCAGGTCATAAGTATCAGCTTTGATGATTTCGACGCGCGCGACGTCGCCCATCTCGGCCGTTTCGCCGTTCGGCAATTCAATGTCGGTCAGGTAGAGCTTGCCGTCAATATCCGGCGCCATGCCTTCGAGGCGCGCTTCCCACACCAGTGGATTGTCCTTCGACGGACCTTCCACAAGTGCTATCGCGGTGCGGCCCTTCCATGCGCGCAATTTATCACGCGAAATTTTCTTTTGAATGGCCATCAACCGGTTGCGGCGATCGGTAATTGTTTCCGCGTCGACTTTCGCGTCGAGCGCGTAGCTGTTCGCGTTGTCCACGTCCGAATACTCGAAAACACCCATCCAGTCCAGATTGGCGGCGCGCACAAAATCGCACAGCTCCGCAAAATCCGCTTCCGTTTCGCCCGGGAATCCCGCGATAAACGACGTGCGCAGGGAAACGCCGGGAATCGTCGCGCGGATGCGTTCGAGAAGTTTCAGGAAAGCGTCGCCGTGTGAGCCGCGCTTCATGCGCGCCAGCACGTTGCGGCTCGCGTGCTGCAGCGGCATATCCATGTACTTGGCCAGTCGCAGATGGGCCGCGAGCGTATCCAGCAATTTTTGCGTCACGCGATTCGGATAGGCGTAAAGGAAGCGCACCCACAACAGGTCTTCGACCTGCGCCAGCCGCGCAAGCAATTGCGCCAGACCATCACGAAGGCTCAGGTCCTCGCCGTAGGAAGTTGTGTCCTGGCCGATGAGCGTGATTTCGCGCGCGCCCGAGGCGGCGAGATTTTCCGCTTCACGCACCACAGATTCAAAGCGGCGGCTGCGGAACGCTCCGCGCAATTGCGGGATGATGCAAAATGTGCAGGGATGATCGCAGCCTTCGGCGATCTTGATATACGCGGCATGGCGCGGCGTTGTAATCACGCGCGGCGTCAGGTCGTGATAGAGAAACGCCGGCGGCGCAGCGGGCAATACGCGCAAATCGCCGTCCACGGCTTCGAGAATGCGCTCTACTTCGCCCGTTCCCACAACGGCATCGACTTCCGGAACCTGCTCGAGAATCTGGTCGCGAAAACGCTCCACCAAACAACCCGCGACGATCAGCTTGCGCGCTGCTCCGAATTTCTTGTGCTCCGCCATCTCCAAAATCGCGTCCACAGACTCTTTTTGCGCGGACTCGATGAAGCTGCACGTATTGACAACAAGAATCTCCGCTTCATCCGCGCGCGGAGTCAACTCATAGCCTTCGCGCGTGAGAATACCCATCATCACCTCGCTGTCCACGAGGTTCTTCGGGCATCCCAGGCTCACAAATCCGACCTTAGTCATAGGCAGTAAATTAGCGCCTTTGCGCAATCTTCAATTGTAACACGCGGAGGAGGAGGGATACCAAACCGCGGTAGCACAGGCACTCCTGCCTGTGCGGTCTTGAAGCGATGCGAGAAGTTCAGCGGGAAGCGAAAGAGGAACGAATTTGCTCCAGTAGAGCGCGGAGGCGAATCGTGTCGCACGGCGCGCCGCCATAACGCGCTTGCGTGTAGTGCTGCGTGAATTCGTGCACGGCAGGTGCGAGACGAGGCTGCGAAACGGCCGCGGCAAACTCAAACGGCGTTTGCGTGGGCTGGCGCGCAAAGCCACGCCGCGCCAGAACGTATAGGAGTTCGCCGTAAAGCCGCGAAGCAAGCTGTGGATTGGAGCGCGCCATCTCCGGCGAACGAAGCTGCCACGAGAGCCAAAGCCGCCGCGCGAGCGCGACAACCAAATCGAAGCGCAACGCCAGCAGGAACAGCGCAACGGCGAGCGGAAGCAGCAAGCGAAGCCCATTGTCCCAAGACCGCATCCACGTTCGGCTCTTTGCTTCTTGGTGTGCAAACCAAATGCGTGCCGTCTCTGTCCAGGTGCGCGTGTTGCGCTGCATGGTTTGCGCCAGCAAAATTTGATGGATGAAATCGTAGTTGATCACCCACTCGTTCCAGGAAAGCTCGAACCAGTCCATATACTGGCCGAGGCGCGAGAAAAAACCTCCGGCGAATTCCACTCCCGGCGGCGTGGGATCAAAAGTTAGCCAGCCCGTCCCAGGAAAATAGACTTCGACCCAGCTGTGCGCATCGCTGGCTCGCACGATGTAGTCCTCGCCGAGGTCGTTATATTCTCCCGGCAAAAATCCGTTCACTTCCCGCGTGGGAATTCCCAGCGTCCGAAGCATGATGGCCATCGCCGAAGCAAAATACTCGCAGTGACCTGCATGCGTCTCAAAGAGAAAATGGGCGAGGGGGTCGTCGCCGGGTTTTCCCGTGAGGTTGAGCGTGTACGTAAAGCGCGTGCGCAAATAGTTTTCGAGAGTGATGGTTTTGTCGAATGGTGTCTGCGCGCGCGCCGTGATCTGCCTCGCCAAATCCGGAATGCGAGGATCGAGTGTCGGCGGCAGCTGCAGGTAGACATCGCGAATATCCTCGGGATAGTCCGTCGAAGCCGCGCGCAATCTGGGCACATTCCGTGCGGGCAGAAGAGAGAACCCTTCGTAGCGCAGCGAAGTGAAATTATGGAAAGGATTGAAAAGGGAGCCCGTCGAATCACGGAGGACATAACTTCGCCGCGCGCCCACTTCCGGGTTGGAGCCTTCACCAGAAAGATTTCCGCGCAGAGAGACGGCGTTAGCCGGGGCGAACAGCGTATCGGTTGCGACAGGCTGGAGAAGAATCGTGTAGCGCAAAACGGTGGCGGTTGGATCTGGCTCGGGAGGCCGCTCTGTTAGGTTTATCCAACCGCTGAGTCCCGCGGGAATAGTGACCGACTCGCGATCTGGAGAGGACCACCGTTTTCCGTCGAACGAGGAGAGCGCAATGCCGCGCCAACGCAGGCTGGGATAGCCCACCGGTTTCCCGGTGCGCACGCGCATCACTACCTCGGAGTTCTTCTTGATCTCGCCGATTTGGCCCAGCTCCACGTCGTCGCTGAAGCCGGACATGAGCGTCGGCTGCAAACTGGTGCGGCCGAGATATCCGGCGCTGAAGCGGGGAAAGAAGAAGAACAGCGCGCCGCCGATAAGCATTGAGCCGAAAGCCACGCTGAGCGCTGCGAGGACGAGCGCGCGGTCGAGGCGGCGTTCTTTCTGAGGCTGTGCGTCAACCTCCGGCGCGATCGCGCCTCTTGATCCGCGGCGCATTTCCAGACCAACGAAGGTGGCCACGCCGAACAAAAGGAACAGGAAGAAAAGCCCGAGAAAGGTCGTGTCGATGGTGAGAACCGCGGAGGCCAGAATCGCCGCGAAAGAGAGCATGGTAAGAAAAAGCGCATCGCGATCGCTGGAGGCGCTGTAGAGGCGGATAAGCATCACAAAAAGGAGAAAATGGACGGCGCCGAGAAGCGCGGCGTAAAGCGCGGGATTGGGCGACGCGGACACAAAGGAACGCGAAAGAAAAAGGACATCGACCGGAAAAACGAGCAAGTACGCGACCACCAGCCGCGTGGCGATGCGCTGCGGAATTTCCGCGGGACAGCGCCGCCACCAGCGGACTCCTTTGTAGAGGACCGCCGATGGCGCCACGATCATCGTGATTAGATCGAGTTTTCCCGTGCTCACCAGCGTGGCGACGGCCGTGGCCATGAGCAAGAAAAGGGAAGTACGGAAGAAACGCTCGGCTGGCAGCGTGGCGACACTCGTTGCTGAGGCAGAGGCGGCCATTAGGGGACCATTTCATCCTAGCACTACAGCGGCCTGCGGCGGAGAACGCGGCGCCAAACGATAACGTTTATGCATTCAACTGTAGTTTCAACGCGTGGGACTGCGCGGTTGCTCCCGACGATTTCGAAAGAGCGGCGCGGGCAATTTTGCGCGTGAGATTCGAGACGGGCAGCGCCGAGAAGTCTTCCAGCCGAATGCTTTTTGCGCCGTGTACTTGCGGGATTTTTGCGATGGTGATCCGGAACGGAAGAACCGAGACGTTGCGATAGGTCACCGCGTGGCGGACTCGCTCGAGCGGCTCGAAACGAAGCGCGCCATTTCCAGTGGGCAGCTTCTCCGCGAGAAAAATCCGGAGTTCCGCCAGCGCATCCTTGCGAATCGCGACCGTGGGAAAATGCCACATTCGCGAGACCAGCGTTGCGATGTCGTCGGCGGCAGGCTTGTTCTCAGATTTTTTTCCGGGCGGAGAAAGAAGAAGCGTTTGGCCGCGCGGAGTAACAAATACCGCCGCGGCAAGCACGATTTGCACGGCTTCGCGTTTTTTGCGTTTTTCAGGAAAAGATTCAGGGTCGCCCGATTGGCGCGCGCGGCAGAATTTCGCGACAGGGCAAAGCAGGCATTGCGGAGCGCGCGGCGTACAGACCATCGCGCCGAGTTCCATCATGGCCTGATTCCAGTCTCCCGGTGATTTCGGATCGAGCAGTTCTCCCGCTGTTTCTTGCAGCGATTGCCAACGCCGCAATTCCCGCAAGTCGCCGCGAATGGCGCCAAGACGCGCAAGGACTCGAGCGACGTTGCCATCGAGCACAGCGCGTTTCGCGCCCAGAGCAATGCTCAGAATGGCGGCGCCGATGTAAGGGCCGATGCCGGGCAGCGCGAGAATGGCTGCTTCCTCGCGCGGAAATTCTCCGTCGTGCTGCGCCACGATTTGCTGCGCCGCCTTTTGCAGATTTCGCGCGCGGCTGTAATAGCCAAGGCCAGACCACAGCCGCAGTACCTCTTCTTGTGGCGTTTCTGCGAGCGCGCGGACGTCCGGGAATCGCGCCAGAAATCGTTCGTAATAAGGAATCACGGCGGCGACCCGCGTTTGCTGGAGCATGATCTCCGAAATCCAGATGCTGTACGGATCTTTCGTATGTCGCCAGGGAAGATCTCTCTGAAACTGGCGAAACCACGCTAGCAATTGTTTGCGAAAAGAGGCGAGCTCGCGGCCAGTGAGCATGGTCACGCCGTATTCTCGCACAGTCGCCGCACGAGACAGTTCGAGAGCGCTGGAAATTCGATCAGGACGCGAGATCTTCGAGAAAGATAACCCACGATTGGTTCCAGATGCTGGAGGGGATGGCTCCGCGGGATTCGCTGGTGACAATCACGCGGAAAATCTCCGCCGTGTTGGCCAGATCCGAGAGAAGTGCTTGTTTCGGGTCCTGCGGAATTGGCTTTGCCGTGGCAAGATGGCGCAGGATATCGAAAATAACCTCTTCGGCTTCGAGGAGCGGAGTCTCAAAGCCGGCGGTGCGAAATTGCAAGATGGCATTGCGTTCGTAGAAGTGCCAGGCGAGGGCGGCGCACATCGTGACGGCGCGCTCGAAGCGGGCATTAGCTTCCTTCTCGGCGAGACCCACGGACGTGCGAGGATCAAGAACTAGAACGACGCGGCAGTCATCTTCCCGAGTGAACTCGCGGACCATCAGGGAACCCAGGCGCGCCGAAGCTTTCCAGTGCACGTGTCGCGAGCTGTCGCGGGGTTGATAGTCGCGCAGGGCATATAAATCCTGGCCTCGGCCTTTGGCCAGGCTTTCGAGAGCGCCCTGCATGCCTGGGAGAATTTCAAAAAAGTCTCGCGTGGGCTCGACCGAAGGATAGACGAGAGCTTCCGATTTCAAATCGACGCGGCGCGCTTTCTGCAAGAAGCCGAACGGGAACCGCGTAACAATGCGAAAAGCTTCCTGAGAATAGATGCCGCGCCGCGGAAAAGTCATGGGCACGTGCTGCTGTACGCGGTCGTGTTTCGGAATATAGGGAAAGTAAACCGGCGTGTCGAGCATGGCGGCGTTCACCGCATTTTTCCCGCGGACGGCTTCGACGCGGAGCGAAAACGATGGCAGAGTCAGCTTCTCGTTGTGCACCTCGACAAGCGTGCGGACCGGCTGACCCGCGAAGATGTGCTCGGGCAGCTGCAGGCGCATCTCGACTCCAGAGAGTGTGATGGAAGAAAGAACACCGGACATCAAGATAATGGCGATCAGACTCGCGAGAATGAGAAAGAGAAGATTGTTGCCGGTGTTCAGCGCGGCGACGGCCACCAAAAAGATTCCCAGGATGTAGATCCAGCCTTCGCGGGTGACTCGGTACTCCATTTTGTAACCGATCCAGCGAAGGGCCGTCCGCCTGGCTAGAACAGGAACAAGCGTGACGGCCACCCACGCGACGACGAGCAGAGAGCCGAGCGCGGAGGCGATGGCCAGGCGCAGATGGCCCAGCTCCGCTGCCGTGCCGGAATAAATCGCGAGGAGCAAAGCGATGCCCAGCGCGGCGATAGAAAGAAAGAAAGCGCGCACAGCGGAGCGGTCGGCTTTGCCCCAGAGTTGCGCGGCTGTTGAGGCGAGACTCACAGAGGTACGCGAACGGAGTCGACGATCTCCCGGAGGACGGATTCGGTCGTCTCCGATTTTCTCTGAAGCGAGGCGTGGCGCGAGCTGGCGACCACGCGATGCGAAAAAACGGCCACGGCAAGCTGTTTGAAGTCGTCGGGCAAACAATAATCGCGGCCATCGAGAAAAGCGCGGGCTTGCGCGGCGCGCTGCAGCATGAGTGTGCCGCGCGGGCTGACGCCCAAAGCCAGCTGCTCGGTCTTGCGAGTGCGGTTGACGATCTCGAGGGCATAGTCATGAAGGCTGGCGTCCACCTTCACGCGGGCGACTGCTTCCTGCATTTCGAGCACGTCTCCGACATCAGCGATGGGTTCGAGAGCCGCGATCGAATCGTCGTGGATGTGTTTGCGCAAGATTTCGCGTTCGGTTTCGTGCGAGGGGTAGCCCATTTTGATGCGCATCAAGAAGCGGTCGAGCTGAGATTCGGGGAGCGGGTACGTGCCGTGGTGCTCGACAGGATTTTGCGTGGCGATGACGAGAAAGGGGTGCGGCAACTGCAGCGTTTTGCCGTCCACGGTGACTTGAGCTTCGTTCATCGCTTCGAGAAGAGCCGATTGCGTGCGTGGCGTGGTGCGATTGATTTCGTCGGCGAGAACGACGTTGGCGAATATCGGGCCGGAGCGAAACTCGAACTCGCGAGACTCGGGGTTGTACACGCTGACGCCGAGAACGTCGCTCGGCAACAGGTCCGACGTGAACTGGATGCGCTGGAAGGTGCAATGAAATGATTTGGCGAGAGCCTGGGCCAGGGTGGTTTTGCCGACGCCGGGCACGTCTTCAATGAGTAGATGGCCGCGGGCGAGAAGAGTGATGAGCGCGAGCTGAATGGCTTCTTCTTTGCCGTAGATCGCGCGAGCGATCGAGCGCTGAAGTTGTGAAACGATCTGCGATGTGGCCGAGGACATCGGTTGAAAACCAGGGTCCTTCCTGCTACAAATAGATAGATGACGCTTTGAAGCGTCGCGGCTGTACGGGCCGGGCGACTAGCTCAGTTGGTTAGAGCGCTCCCCTCACACGGGAGAGGTCAAAGGTTCAAGTCCTTTGTCGCCCACCATAACCCTCCCATTTTGGCATTAATCCCTCCAACGAATCAAAAAGTAGCAAAACGTGTGCTCAATCGGTGGTTGCATCAATCGATGAACATGGCGATGTACTGGTCGTGGGGACCATTGAATTAATCTTTTCTTGGCCGTATAAGTAACTATCCAATAACAGCGCGCCTGTTGGAGCGTCGCGCGCATCGTCCAGCTTTATCCATCTTCAAACAACTTCTAGGAGGGATCCGTGGGTACAGTGAATCCGAATCCGGCCAATGTAGCGAGTTCCGCAAATCCTGTTGGAAGGATAGGGCAGTGCCAAGTCTGCGGGAATATGCGGCAGACGAGCCCAGTCACGTTCCAGCGCAACATTGGGATGATCGTATTGCGGCAGACGAAAAGCATTCAAGGGAACATGTGCAAGACGTGTATGAGCAGCAAGTATTGGGAGTTCATGGCAAAAAATCTGCTCCTGGGGCCTTGGGGGATGATTTCCGTAATCGTCACGCCGATTTATATGATCACGAACACCGTGACCTATGTTTCGGGCTCGCGTAAATTGCGCGATGCGGTAGAGTAGAAGCCGCGGATTCCGGCGGCTACGCAAACGGCCGCCATTCTCGTCATGACATCCATTCTTCGCACCGTTGAATTTCTAGCTTTGAGTGTGTGGCTCGGCAGTGACATATTTCTGAGTTTTGTCGTGGCGCCGGGTGCGTTTCGGGTGCTGGCGCCGAACCGCGACCAGGCTGGGGCAGTCGTAGGCTTCTCTTTGACGCGCATGCACCTTGGCGGCATAGCGCTGGGCGTTGTGTTCTTGCTTGTGCGGCTCATTCGGACTCGGAGCTTTGCCAGCTCGATGACTCCCGCTGCGATTTGCGTCGTGTTGATGATCGCGCTGACGGCAATTTCGCAGTACACGGTCAGCGCGAAGATGGCTGTGTTGCGGGTGCAAATGGGATCGATCCAGGGAACGGCCGCAGATAGTCCTTTGCTGGCCCAGTTCAGCCGGTTGCACAGTATTTCGGTGTCGCTTGAAAGCGGCGTCTTGCTGGCAGGAACTGCGGCGATGTACCTCCTGGTCCGCGAGCTCGCAACGGCGCGCTGATAATGGCTGCTCCCAGTTAGCATCAATCAGATCTCAGGGAACCCTACTCTGTTTGCCACCGCCCCCCGCCCCCTGTTTTTTGTAAATGTTGCATCTAAAGGGTTTAGCGATCCTGTAAGTCATTTAGAATCAACATTTACAGCCACTCCTGCAGGCGTTGATTCTAAAAGAGTTAGAGTTGCGGCCGGAATGGAACGCCGGAGGCAGACAGCCTCGGGGAAGGCCAGTCTCTACAACGACAAGCTGCTGACCTAAAAACAAAAAAGGCTACGGCAATCTGCCGCAGCCAGAGATCTTCCAGGAAGAATCATACCACGGAGGTGGGGAGTTGGTCCGTGAGAAGAAATCGGCCCTCGGTGGACGAGCTGCCAGAAGGAGACGGGCGTTTGAATCGCACGAACCCAATGAAAGATTATCGCCGGGATTTCTTGGGCGGTTGATTGGTGACGAGGCGTTTCGGGCGGACTTTGGCGGGGCGGATTTTACGCATGGCAGCGTTGCCGGCGCGGTGGCAGGCGCGCCACATGTACCAGCTGGCGACGGTGCGGTAGGGGCGCCAGCGTTCGCCGAAGGCCAGGAGTTCTTTGGGTTTGGGCATGTGCTTTTTGCCGTAGGTGATGGACCAGCCTTTTTGTACGCCGAGGTCGTGGATAGGGAGAACGTCGGGGCGGCCGAGCCGGAAAATCAAAAACATTTCGACCGTCCAGGCGCCGATGCCGCGGACGGAGGTTAGGCGCTTGACGAGTTCTTCGTCGGAGAGTTTTTGTGCGTCTTCGAGCGTGGGGACGATGCCTTCGATTGTTTTTTTCGCGAGATCTTTCATGGCGACGACTTTTGCGCCGGAGAGGCCGGCTTTGCGAAGGGCTTGTTTGCGGAGCTTGAGCATTTCTTGCGGCGTGGGAGCGCGGCCGGTGGAGCTGAGCGCTTTTATGCGGCCGAAGATGGTGGCGGCGGCTTTGCCGGAAATGGATTGGTAGGCGATGGCTTCGAGGAGAGCTTCGTAGGGGCTCTCGACGAGGACTTCGTCGAGCTGGAATTGTTGCGTGGATTGGATCAGCTCGGCGAGACGGTCGTCTTTCGCGGCGAGATATTGCATCGCCTCGGCAAGATCGAAGGAGATGGAGCTGATGGGGAGCGTCATGGCGGTAAATAGATTAAAGTCGGGGAGAAGAAAAAGCAAAGAGAAATTGTTAGTGTCGGCACGAGCCGTCGCATTTCACCCAACTGTCCGAACCAATTACTTTGTCCAATTCCGCCGCGGTTCGCACGGAGATCTTGCGGCCAGGATCACGGGGAGCGAAGAAGTCTGCATCGTCGAATTTCTGGAGCACAGTATGGAGTTGGTCTTTTGTTTAGGGTTTGTTTACTGTGCTGGCCGGTGGGTTTTCTAGCGGGCGCTTGGCGTAATAGCCTTTGCGGGCATGGACCGAGTAGCCCTTTTCGAGGGCGAAAATCTGGAGCTTGCGAAAATTGCCGTCCCAGTTTTTGTTTTCGGGGTAGTAGCCGAGGCTGTACTGTGGTGGTGCAGTTCCTCGGAGATCTCGTCGAGAGCGGGTTCCAGTTTGTCCATGCCGCGAACGTCCAGCACGCGGCCTCCGGTAGCCTCGGCAAGCTTTTTGAGAGTGTCTTTTCCAAAAACGTGGAGCACGTCGCAATCGTCCCGGCCCCGAGCATCGTGAATCTGAAGAACGTAGGCAATGACGTCGTTTTCAAGGAGAGCTTTCAGAGCGTCTTCCAAAGTAGATTCGCTTTGGGAATCGCCTGAGAGGGCTACGATCACGACGGCCTTGCGTCCCACTTCGCCGGAGAGGTAGCGGAGCGTGGCGACACGGGCGGCATCGTAGAGGTGTGCAGCGCGATTTTGGTTGACGTGCTTGCCGTTGATGCCGACCGTGCCCCCGCCCGGCAACGAGACGCCGCGAGATGAAGGCGGACCCCCGCCGGGCAGCCCAATCGCTGCTCCCGTTTGAATGGAATACGCCTGCTCCACCAGGAGTGCGACGTCTGACGTAGGCAACTGCACGGTCTCCACGCGCGAGGCGTAGCTCAGAATGAAGCCTAGATCGGTTGGACGAATGACGTGCTTCACGAACAGCGATGAGGCCTGTGCTTCCTCGCCGAGAATCCAAGACATGTTCGTGCCGGTATCCAAGAGCACGCCGACGCTCAAGAGCACGTCGCTGTGGTGGGCGAAAAACTTGACGGCTTGGGGACGGCTGTCTTCAGAGACGCTGAACCTGTCTTGCGGCAGGTCGTTGACGAGGTGCTTGTTGTTGTCGCGTACCGTGAAGTAGACAGAGACCAAGTCGACGTCCGTGTGGACGACGCCTTCCTGGGAGGCTTTGTCGTTGACGGTTTTCTCCTGCGCGGGAGCGGATTGGGGGGAGGCCGAGCCGAGGAATGAAAGAACCAGGGCTACAACGGATATGCCGACTCGCATAAGCATAGAGTGGGCTCCTCTCTGCGTTGTTGCAATGGCCGTGAACCGTTGGATGCGCGCAAGTTGGAGCTGAGTTGTAGGTGCCATCGGGTGATTCTGCGAGGAGGTCTTGCATGTGAGGGTTGCAGCGGGAACGGTCAGGTGGTTGTGCCTAGGAGGAAATCGCTGACTGGTGGATGGATCGCTTTTCGTGAAGAGCTTTTTGGCGGGCGTGGCGGGCGCGGAGGAGGGAGGCGGTTAGGATGATGGCGGCGCAGATTTCTACGAAGACCTTTCCGCCGTCGAGCCAGTCGATGGGGGCGCCTTTTAGATCGGGGTCGGTGAAGAGGGAGTGGTAGAAGAGGGCAGCGGCGGCGAGGTAGATGGTGAAGTGGAAGGCTTTCCAGGTGCGGCGGCCGAGTTGGATGCGGAAGTAGGAGGTGATGACGATGAGGGCGAGGAGGTAGAGGGCGATGGCGCCGACCGTGTTTTCGAGAGGTTGTTGGGGGGAGTGGACGGGATAGAGGACGTCGACTAGGCGGAATTTCGGGGATTTGTTGAGGAGCAATGCTAGGGGATGGAGAATTGTGACGACCAGGGCGATGTAGCCGGTCCAGTTGTGGAGGCGGAAATAGTTGAAGCGGTGATGGGGCCAATTGCGGACAGGGCTGTAGCGGAAGGCCATCATGATGCCGAGGAGCATGTTGATGGTGATGGCGCCGACAGCGGTTAGACCGAGGTAGGCGGAGAGATCGAGGATGGTGATGTTCATCGTGAGAATGGGAGGCGGTTGCCCTCGCGCAAGTTGTCCATTATCCAGTGGAACTGATGTTCTCGTCTCTAAAATTGCCAGCTAGACGTATGGAAGGTGAGACTGTTGCCGGTGACCAGGCGTTTCATCTGATCTTTTCGATGGGCCGAACCTGCCTGAACGCGCGAGTTGGTGTTCAAATCAAGGGGGACGAGCGGGTGTGCTAGGATTGTGGGTTTGTGCTAAGGAAAATGGAACGGTAGAGGAAGGTACAAGGCTTGCAGACAGGAATTATTGGACTACCACAGGTTGGAAAGACCACGCTGTTTCGAATCTTGACGAAGGCCAACGTCGAGGGGAAGGGCGGCGGGTCGGCTACGCACGTTGGCGTGGCGAAGGTGCCGGAGCCGCGGCTGTTGGAACTGGCTAAGCTTTATAACCCGAAGAAAATCACGTATGCGACGGTGCAGTACGTGGATCTCGGCGGGATGCAGAAGGAGAAGAACCGCGATGCGCTTGCGCCTTTGCGCGAAGTGGATACGATTGCGCATGTGATTCGCGTGTTTGACGATCCGTCGGTGCCGCATTCGGAGGGAAGCATCGATCCTTTGCGGGATGCTACCAACTTGGAATTGGAGCTGATTCTTGCCGATCATGACCAGATTCTGCGGCGGCTGGAGCGGCTGGAAAAGGATTTGAAGAAGAAGAGCGAGCCGGTTTTGCTGGCGGAGAAGGCGGTTTTGGAGAAGTGCAAGGCGCATTTGGAATCGGAGAAACCTTTGCGCGAATTGGAGTTGACGCCGGAAGAGCGCAAGCCGATTGGGGGATTTTTGTTTTTGTCGGCGCGGCCTGTTCTGTACGTGCTGAATTTGGGCGACGACGAAGCGGACAAGCTGGACACGGCGGTGGAGCGGCACAAGTTGAGCGCTTTGCAGGGCAAGCCGAATGCGGCGGTGGTGGCGATTTGCGGGCGGCTGGAGGCGGAACTGGCGGAGATGGACGAAAAAGAAGCGGCGGAGCTTTTGGCGTCGTACGGATTGAAAGAGCCGGGATTGAACCGGTTAATTCGCGCGACATACGACTTGATGGGGTTGATCCAGTTTTTTACGGCGGGGGAGCCGGAAGTGCGGGCGTGGACGATTCGCAAGGGGTCGACGGCGCAAAAGGCGGCGGGAGCGATTCACAGCGACATCGAGAAGGGGTTTATTCGGGCGGAAGTGGTGAAGTGGAGCGATCTTTTGGCGGCGGGGAGTATTGCGGCGGCGCGGGAGAAGGCGCAGGTGAGGCTCGAGGGCAAGGAATATATTGTGCAAGAGGGGGATGTGATTCTGTTCCGGCATTCGGGATGAGAAGAAGACGTAAAGAAGTAATGAAGTAGAGAAATAAAGATTTCGGAAAAGAGATTTACGCAGAGATCGCACAGAGATTGAGATGTGGTGGCGTTGAGTAAATTGCAAAAGCGGCGGCAGGGCTGCCGCACTCCATATGGGACACGATTTGGCATTTCGGACGGCGCTGGCGGCGGGGCTGGGGTTGGTCGCGGCGGCGGGGAATTTGATTGGCGGGTATTTTGTTGTGCGGCGGGATTGGCCGCGGCAGTATTTGCAATATTTTTTGGCGCTGGGGGCCGGCTACATGCTGGCCGTGGCGTTTGTCGATGTGATTCCTGAGTCGATTCATTTGGGTGGCGAGTCGGCCTTACAGTTTGTGCTGATCGGCTATTTTCTTGTGCATCTTTTTGAGCATACGCTTGCACCGCATTTTCATTTTGGGGAAGAAACGCATCACGAAGAAATGAGCCATCACCATGCGCGAACCACAATTTTGCTGGGACTGACCATTCACACTTTTTTCGACGGCGTGGCGATTGCAGCGGGATTCTTGGTTTCCGTGTGGTTGGGAGCGATGATTTTTGTCGCCGTGTTCCTGCACAAATTGCCGGAGGGATTCACGGTGGCGTCAGTGGTGCTGGCTAGCGGGCAAGGACGGCGCAACGCTATCCTTGCAGCCGGATTACTTGGAGCAGCGACGCTGCTGGGAGTTTTGCTGACGAGCGTGCTGCAGAGCCAATTGAAGTATGCGCTGCCGCTATCCGGTGGAGTGACAGTTTATGTCGCGGCGACGGATTTGCTGCCAGAAGTGAACCGGGAGCCGAATTGGAGGATGGCGGCCCTGGTTTTCGTGGGCGTGGCCACGGTGCTGATAATGCAGCATTTATTCCATGTCTAATTTCGCTCTATCTTCGCCCCGTCTTCTCCTAAACGCCAGATAAACATTTGCAACTTTAAGAGCCTGCTAGGGTTCGATAGAATGTGGCGGCTATGGCCAGGTCGGACGTCCAACTAATGCTGGACGTGAAGGCGGGCGACGAGCGGTCGTTCGAACTTCTCCTCC
>Ga0307478_10001001_pt1 | contig 26113 bp, 13 predicted proteins | sample atmos_gasesECM4C_2_FD_203713 | JGI IMG/M metagenome (GOLD analysis project Ga0307478, IMG submission 203713) | Hardwood forest soil microbial communities from Morgan-Monroe State Forest, Indiana, United States - atmos_gasesECM4C_05 | ecosystem: Environmental > Terrestrial > Soil > Temperate...
GGGGCAACTTACAAGCTTCTGGGCCTTCACGAAACATCTGTACATTTGTTCGGCGTAGCCGAGCCAGCAAGAATTTTGATTATTGGTACCGACGGCTACGGACGCGATGAATTTTCTCGCATTCTGTTCGGCGGCCAGATTTCGGTTGCTGCTGGGATCACAGCGACATTTATTGCTCTGCTCGCCGGAGGCATCCTGGGAAGTGTTGCGGGTTATTATGGGCGCTGGATTGACGAGTCGCTGATGGGGGTGACTGAGCTTTTTCTTTCGTTGCCCTGGCTTTATTTCCTGCTAGGGGTGCGCGCATTCTTGCCGCTACATCTGAGCGCGCTCCGCACTTTTTTTCTCCTGACGGGCGTCATCGGCTTGATTGGCTGGGCCCGCCCCGCGCGGCTGGTGCGGGGAATCGTTCTCAGCTCGCGAAACCGCAACTACGTTCTGGCAGCACGCGGCTTTGGCGGATCTGATTTCTACATTCTATGGCGGCATATCATGCCGAAGGCCCTCGGGGTGCTAATAACACAGGCTGCGCTGCTGGTTCCGCAGTATATTGCCGCCGAAGTGACGCTCTCCTTCTTCGGCCTCGGAGTTAGTGAGCCGGTGCCGAGCTGGGGCAATATGCTGAGTGCGCTGGAGCAGTACAGCATACTGGTTTCCTATGGATGGCTGCTGGCTCCTGCGGGCGCTTTGATCATTACTTCCGTACTCTATGGTTACCTCGCTGATGCACTCCATTCCGGTTAAAATCTAAAACATCCCAGGACACTTTTCTGTGGGGTAAGGGTCCGATATGAAGCGAATTGCTGGCCTAACCCTGCTACATGTGTGTCTACTCGCCGGTGCATGTTTTGCTGCAAAGATCGTTCCCGAGGCGGCGAAACCCGGAGAAGAACTTGCGCGGATGGCTGATGTCTCTGGCCGCTACGGCGGACACTTGACCATTGGCCAACGCTCTGAACCGAAGACCCTCAACCCGGTTATGGCTACCGACGCGGTTTCACGCGAGGTGATTGGGCGTCTTATGGGCGATCTGATCGAGATCAACCGATCTTCGCAACAAACGGAGCCCGCGCTGGCGAAATCCTGGAAGATATCTTCCGACGGCCGGACCTTTACCCTGCAACTCCGCAAGGGGATTCGCTTCTCCGACGGGCTTCCCTTCGATGCCGACGACGTAGTTTTCTCTTTCGGCGTCTACATGGATGAGGCAGTGGACTCGCCGCAGCGCGACCTGCTGATCATCGACGGCAAGCCTATCACAGTTACCAAAGTAGATCAGTACACCGTACGATTCGTTCTGCCGCGCCCCTACGCGGCGGCTGAGAGATTGTTCGACGGGCTCGCGATGTTACCCAGGCACCTGCTGGAGAAGCGTTATCGCGAAGGCCATTTCGCGCAGGCGTGGTCCTTGAATGTGCGGACCTCGGAAATCGCCGGCCTGGGTCCGTTTCGACTCAAAGACTATGTGCCGGGGCAGCGAATCGTGGTGGAGCGAAATCCTTTCTATTGGAAGGTTGATAGCGAAAATCAACGGCTGCCGTATCTCGACGAACTCGTGTTTCTGTTTGTGGGCACTGAAGACGCACAGGTGATGCATTTCGAGGCAGGCGAAACCGACATCATCAGCCGGCTCAGCGCGGAGAATTATAACTTGCTGACGCGCGAGAAGGCCCGTATTGCGTTGCAACTTGCCGACATGGGACCAAGCCTTGAATATAACTTCTTGTTGTTCAACCTGAATGATCTTGGCGCGAAGAAGCTGGACGATGTTTCCAAGAAGCAAGCCTGGTTTCGCGATTTGAAGTTTCGACAGGCAATCTCGGCGGCCGTCGATCGAGAGTCGATTGTGAACCTGGTCTACGGGGCGCGTGGCACGGCCTTGTGGGGCAACGTTGGGCCGGGCAACAAGTTGTGGATCAATCAAACGATCCCGCATCCGTCGCGGTCAATCGAGAGAGCTCGCGAGTTGTTGAGGTCGGATGGCTACAAATGGAACTCCACGGGCCAGTTGCTGGATGCTGGTGGGCAGCCAGTCGAATTCTCGATCATCACCAGCTCCTCCAACAGCCAGCGTATGAAGATGGCAACCCTGCTGCAGGATGATCTCGTTCACCTCGGCATGCAAGTGCATATTGTTCCTCTGGAATTTCGCGCCCTGATTGACCGCGTATTTCAAAGCTTTGATTACGATGCGGCGATCATGGCTCTGGGCGGCGGAGATGCAGACCCAAACCCAGAGATGAATGTGTGGGCTTACTCGGGGACATCACACTTATGGCACTTCGGTGAAACTCAGCCGGCGACTGACTGGGAACGCCAGTTAGACCAATTGATGCGACAACAGATGGTCACGCTTGACTATGCCCGGCGCAAGAAGCTGTACGATCGTGCGCAACAATTGATCGCCGAAAACCTGCCGTTCATTTTCCTGGGAACGCCAAACATTCTTGCGGGCGCGAACCGCCGGGTCGGCAACTTCCATCCCGCTGTGCTCGACCCTTACACCTTGTGGAACGCGGACCAGCTTTACGTTCGCGGCGCGGCTCTGGAAAATGCTGGCGTCCGATGACCGGAACGGCTACAAGCAGGCAAAAGCAACGGCCGGCGGAGTCGGAGTCTTACGACGCGCAGCTGATTAGCCGCTGCCTGCAGGGTGACCAAGATGCCTGGGTGGCGTTGATCGATAAGTACAAGAACCTCATCTATTCGATTCCAATCAAGCTTGGTATGTACCAGGACGCGGCGGACATCTTTCAGTTCGTATGTGTGGACCTGCTTTCAGAGCTGCCGCGACTCCGAGAACACCGTGCCTTGCCGAAGTGGCTGATGCAGACCTGTTATCACAAGTGCCTCCGCCACCAACGCGCCGCCGCCCGGCTGGTTGAGCTTGAACCGGAGGGCACGGACAGTGACACCGGACTTCCCAGCGATGCCGACTATCTTCCTGAACACATGCTGGTGCAACTCCAGCAGGAACAAATTCTTCGCGACGCCATCACAGAGTTGCCAGAAAAGTGCGAGCAGATGGTCCGCTTGCTCTTCTTCGAACTTCCGCCCCGTCCCTATCACGAAATCGCGTACGAGTTGGGCATGGCGACCGGTTCGATTGGGGCGATCCGAGCCCGTTGCCTGGCGCATCTCAGAAAACACCTTGAAAAGAGAGGCTTCTGAATGAGCGTCCAGGCGGTTCAGAAGGCCGAATCGGATGCGGTGATCGAGCGCCTGCTCGCACTCGACGATCCCTCCGGCCGCACTCGGTTGGTCACACAATATCCTAGCGCCGCATGGGGAGAGATCGTAACGATTCTTACCGACAAAGTTTGGCAGGAAGTTCGAATCGATACTCATCGCGCCAAAAAGCTGGCGGATGCTGCCTTGAACGTCGCCCAAACTCTTGGCACTCCAAGCCTCATTGCCCGCAGCTTCCGCGCACAAGCAAATGCCATGTATGCGTTGGACGAGCACGGTGAAGCTATTCACCTCCATGCGCAGGCCATCGCTTTGTTTGAGCAAACTGGGGAAGAAACCGAGCTTGCCCGGACATTGAGTGGGTCGATTCAGTCGCTGCTGCTGTTGGGCCGGTACGATGAGGCGCTGGCCGCGGGCAAACGCGCGAGTGCAATCTTTCGCCAACAAGGCAACACGCGCCGGCTGGCTCGCCTGGAAATCAATATTGGAAACATCTATCACCGCCAGGATCGATTCACTGAGGCACTCGCGTATTACGAGCGCGCCTACGAGCAGATGCTGGCTCACGACGATGCGGAAGGGCTTGCGGCGGTTCTGAGTAATTTGTCGCTGTGCCACATCAGCCTGAACGATTTCCCCAAAGCGTTGGAGTTGCACCAGGTCGCGCGACGGCACTGCGAGCGGAAGAACATGCCGATTCTGGTTGCCTACGCCGACTACAACATCGCGTACTTGTATTTCTTGCGCGGAGAGTATGGCCGGGCGATTCAAATGCTTCGGGATGCTTCCGTCAGCGCCAAGAAAGCAAATGATGCCTATCAACTCGCGCTCTGCAATCTTGACCTTTCCGAAATCTATCTTGAATTGAATCTGAGCGCCGAAGCCGGAGAACTAGGGCGGGCCGCGAACGAAGCCTTTCACAAGCTGGGTTTCGGCTACGAAGCTGCCAAAGCCCTGGGCTTTGCCGCGATTGCCGCAAGCCGCCAGGGGCAGGCTTTTGAGGCAGTCAAACTATTTGCCTCGGTCAAAGAAATGTTTGTTCGCGACCAGAACCAAGTGTGGCCTTCACTGATCGACTTGTATCAGGCGCTGGTGCTTTTCACCGAGGGCCGCCTGTTTGAAGCGCGTCGGCTTTGTGTGGCGGCGCACGCCTTCTTCCGAACCTCGCCGATGCGGGGAAAGTCGGTGCTGGCGGAACTCCTGCTGGCGCGAATCACGTTACGGCTCGGCGACGCGGCTGTCGCGAAGCAGCGCTGTCAAACCGCACTGGCGGATCTGGAGAATCTCGATTCGCCGACGCTCCTTTACCAGGCGGAGTTTCTGATGGGCGAGGTGGAGCGCGCGACTGGAAATGAAGATGCGGCGTACGTAGCTTATGGCCGAGCCCGCACGGCAGTCGAGCGTCTGCGCAGCAGCTTGCGAGGAGAAGAGCTGAAGATCGCTTTCTTCGAGAACAAACTTGAAGTCTACGAGAACCTGGTCGATATTTGCTTGCGCCGCCCCAATAGTTTTGCGGAGGCATTCGAATACATCGAGCAGGCCAAATCCCGAACGCTGATCGACCTTCTCAACCAGCCAGTGCATGTGCCAGCCGCGGCCGATCCTGGGCAAAGCGAACTGGTGCGATCGATCCGCAACCTTCGCGAAGAATTGAACTGGTACTACAACCTGATTGAGCGTGAACAACTCCGTCCGGAGGAGCGCTCTCAGGAGAGGGTGCAGCAACTCGAGCAACAGGCACGCTCGCGGGAAGCCGATTTCTTGCGCGCTGTGAAAGAAGCCACCGTTGCCGAGGCGAACCAAGCGGGCGTGCAGGTTTCCTCCGCGATGTCGATGGAGCAAATTCGGTCGGCGCTGCCCAGCGATACCGCGCTGGTTGAGTTTTTTTGCGCGCAGGATCGCAGCATCGCATGCGTGCTGACCCGAGACAACCTTCAGGTCTGCCAGGTGACGGTGCAAACCCGAATTCAAAAGCTACTGCAGCTTCTGCAATTCCAGATGTCGAAATTCCGTCTCGATCCCCAGTATGTTGCCACCTTCGGCCAGGCGTTGCTGGAATCGACTCAGGCACATCTCAAGAGTTTGTATCAAGAGCTCATCGCACCGATCCGGCATCTGCTCGAAGCTCGGCACATCGTCTTTGTGCCGCACGGATTGCTGCACTATGTTCCGTTTCATGCCTTGCATGATGGCGAATCGTACCTGATCGATCGATTCGCGATTTCCTACGCCCCCAGCGCCGCCGTTTACGCACAATGCCAGATGAAGGCGGTTACAGCCAGCGGGGATTCTCTTATCCTCGGTGTGCCCGACGAACGAACGCCCGCCATTCGAACGGAAGTGGAAGCGCTCGCTCGAATTTTACCGAACGCCAAGCTATTCCTGGGCGACGATGCGACGGAAGATGTGCTGCGAACCTATGGGCCGCGGAGCAAGTCGGTGCACATCGCTACCCACGGATATTTTCGCCAGGATAACCCGATGTTTTCCTCAATTCGTCTTGGGTCATCTCAACTCAGCCTCTACGACATGGCTCATCTGCAACTGCCCGTCGAGTTGGTGGTGCTGAGCGGTTGCGCCACCGGGTTGAATGTGGTCACGCCCGGGGACGAACTGATGGGACTGGTCCGTGGCCTACTGCAGGCAGGAGCGCAGTCACTTGTCTTGAGCCTATGGGATGTCAACGACGACAGCACCAAAGACTTCATGGTCGAGTTTTACACCGGGCTGCAGCAAGGGCATTCGAAAACGGATGCGATGCAAATCGCATCGATCCGCCTACGGGAGCAGCGCCCCCATCCTTATTACTGGGCTCCTTTCTTATTGATAGGAAAGGGGTAACGATAATTAAATTTATTTGTCGCATACTGTATTTTTTGAGCCCCTGCCATCTCTTTTGTAATAAGCCCCCAAGTAGCTAAACCCCCGAAGCACAATGAGGACAACAATGGAGCACTTTTCGGAACAGCCCTGGATTGATTTTGTCCGCGGAGTTGGCGCGGTCGACGTTAGCAGAGACATCACGACACATCTCGACGCTAGCTGTCTAAAATGCCAGACCACCCTCGATGCCTGGACCCGAGTCCGACAATTGGCGACCGACGAAGCTGCGTTTACGCCGCCGGAGAATCTGGTGCGCCTCGTAAAGCTGGGTTTTGCCGGCAGGACAGCGGCGCAGCAACCGAGAAAATGGACTCTGGCCAACCTGGTTTTTGACAGCTTGGCACAGCCGCTACTGGCGGGTATGCGTAGCGGCGAACTGAATATGTGGCAAGTCATTTACGAGGCTGAAGGTTTGACGGTGGATTTGAGTTTTGGCCGACGTTCGAAAGCCAAAAGAGTTCACTTAGTCGGTCAAGTGCTGGACAAGCGGGAAGTGCAGCCCTGGCACAACGTAACCATTGATCTGACGACAGAAAAAGATCAGGTGCTTGGCACTACTGTGGCCAATGCCTTGGGGGAATTTCAGATGGAGTTTGAAGCGAAGGAGTTTCTCTGGTTATTGATCAAGGCGGAGAGCCACAACACAGTGTGGATTCCGTTGACGAACTTGAGACAACGGTAACCAAGCATACGTTACCAAAGGAAGCAGAGCGAGTTACTTCAGAAAGAGTACGGGTGTAAGTAGAAAGCACTAACGTTCCACTCTACACTCTCAATCTAGGACTGGATCAAAAGGGGAAAACGATGGGCAAGTTAAAACCAAATACGAGCCTCAAGCGTGCGGGCATGGTAGCGTGCCTGCTGTTACTGCTGACGACTTTTTGCGCGCCAGCAGCACAGGCACAAACGCGTCTAATCGTGCGCGACTCGCTCGGACTGCCGGGCCTCAACCTCACCTGTTTATTGACGGGCTGCAAGGTCGTCACCGGCCTTGGCGACCCCAACGGGCAGCTGTTCCTAATCACTTTCCCCGCTGTCCTAAATCCAGTGACGTCGCTGCTTCGTCTCAGCCTCCAGACAGGCATTCTCGATGTGGAAGTGGATCAGCCCGTGAATGCAGTGCCGGCGTATGCCTTTTCCGATCCTTCGTATCTAACCGACAAGGCGCCGGCTTCCTACTACGGGGCGACAGTTTGGCACGGTTACGTCGCGCAGCCCGCAAACCAGCTCGTGCGCACTGCTCAGACTCAGGCAACATTTAACGTTGCCGGCGCCGGAACGACGGTCGCAGTCATCGACACCGGCGTCGATCCCACCAATCCGGTTCTGAAAAATGTTCTGGTCAACGGCTACGACTTCACCACCAATACCAACGGTGGTTCGGAGATGAACGATGTTCAAGCCAGTCCAAATTTGAGTCAGGCGCAACCAGCAACGCTGGACCAGCGCACGGTCGCGGTGCTCGATCAGCGCACCGTGGCAGTACTGGATGGCGGCTCGTATTCAGACTTTGGCCATGGGACTATGACTGCCGGCATCGTGCACCTGGTCGCGCCCGAAGCCAAGATCATGCCGCTTAAGGCGTTCACCGCAGCCGGCACCGCATATGACTCCAACATTCTGCGCGCCATCTACTATGCCGTAAGCAACGGCGCCAAAGTAATGAACATGAGCTTCAATTACACAAGTTACTCTCCAGAACTCGCAACCGCTATCAAATATGCAAACAGCCGGGGTGTAATATCTGTCGCATCTGCCGGCAACAATGGCGAGCACACCATGGTTTATCCCGGTGGGCTTCCTGGAGTAATCGACGTCGCATCGACTTCGAATCTCGATGTCCAATCCACATTCACGAACTACGGCGTGCCGCCAGTATTTATGGCTGCGCCGGGAGAAGGCGTCGTCACCACTTATCCCTGGGGAACTTATGCCGCTGGTTGGGGCACATCGTTCAGCACTCCCTTCGTGGCTGGCACAGCCGCTCTCATGCTGGGGACTAACGGTAATTGTTCCAGCCGAACCGTTCCCATCGGATTGGCGAATGCTCACTACATCGGAAATGTGAACCTTGGCTTCGGACGCCTGGATACATACCAGGCGCTTGAATCGTGCAATCTGTTTTAGCAAAAAGTGAACAGGGAACGCGGATCCACGACGATATGGCGTCAACCCTAAATTCGGGACTGGATTTGTCTGGGCTCGTGCTCCGGGTCAAGGAACTGGAAGAGCAGCATCTCGCTTTCCGCAACTCTGTGGTTTGTGCGTTTAATCAGATGCTCGACCTGAAGGACATAAACACTGGAGTCCATAGCACTCGATTGGCGGAATGGGCGCTGCGCGTGGCTCGAAAGATGGAGATTCCGGAGGAACGCCTCTATCAGGTAGAAGTGGCCGCATTACTTCACGACGTCGGTAAGATTGGTGTACCCGACGCGATCCTGAAGAAACCGGGCACGCTCACGCCCGAGGAACGCGCCCTCATTAATCGCCATCCGGAATATAGCTGGTCAATCCTGCGGCTGTTCCCTGGCCTCGAAGAAGCCAGTCTCTATGCCTTGCACCACCACGAGAGCGTCGACGGAACCGGCTATCCTGCCGGGCTCAAGGGCAACGACATACCGCTGGTTTCCCGAATCATTTGTGTGATCGATGCGTTCGACGCGATGATCTCAAATCGCTGCTACCGGCAGGGCCTTTCGCACACGGAAGCGATCGCGCGCCTGCAGCGCAGCAGCGGTACCCAATTCGACCCGACGATCTTGCAGGCATTTATTCCGATCGCAGAGCAGGAAGCAGCCGATGTTTTCGCAGCTGCGGGAACGAGCATGTCGGCGGTTTTATAGCCCTGCCAGCGCCTTCTTATCTTCACGGTCACACCGCTGTCCCGCACTGACTGCCTCACGTAAGGGTCGCCTACGCTATTCAGCGCAGATCTCGCCCCGGTCCTGGCTGCTATTGTGGTTGGACTGCATTTCCTGCGCCTCGCCAAGATTTTCCGACAACCCCGTTACTATGTCTGGGGCGTTGCGATGGCGCTCTGGTGCGGCGTGTGCGCGATTCTATTCCGTTCCAACTCCCTCACAGCCTGGAGCAATATCGGAACAGGCATTCTTCTCTGGTCCACTTGCGCGGACGGTATACTGCGAGCCCGAAAAATCGTGCGCGCATTCACTCATTAACCAGATGCATCCGGAGTCGGGAAGTTTGGATTTCCGCTTTAAACAATACGAACGCAAGTCAGGGCTGGGACCGTCTGCTGTGCTCACCGCGGTGTCGCAGGTAAGTCCGATCAAAGTTTATTTCCCAATCAGCAAACAGGAATACCTGCGCATGGCGGACGACGGCGGTCCGGGTAGCGTGGATTGGCTGACTCACGCCTCACGAATCCCGTTGCGCTTGACCTGGCCGACGGCCAACCGGCGCGAAGTCAGGCAAAGTCACGACTCCGAACGGGACCGGACCAGCGCAGAGAAGTTCACTGGCAATTGATCTCGCCGCTAACGGATGCAGCCCATGAAACACTTGAAATTACCTGGGAGGCGGTCAAGCTATCTTTTTGAAGGGCCGCGCGTTCAAGATCTTTCCGCCTTCTTCGACCGTGTAAGTTAAATTCACCGCAAGGTTCTTGAGAATGTCGTGCTCGCCGCTGGGCCACTGGATTTCGACCTGTTCGGCGACCGTCTGGGTGCCCATACCAAAGGTTAGTGTAAGTTCCGACTGCGAACAGTAACTCGATCCGGAATGAACAACTTTGGACATAATGCCTGCCGGAGTCTGTACGCGCACCACAGCACCTATACCACTGCGATTGGATCGGCGGCCGACGGCTTTGATTCGCAAGCCATTGTTGGTGACGCCGGCATTTTGAAACAGGTAGGCCGGACCGCCGTTGGTAGAGACAAGGATGTCGAGGGCGCCATCATTATTAATATCTGCATACGCGGCGCCGCGCGCAACGTAGGGGCGAGTGAATCCCACGCTCGACCCGACGTTGGTAAAACGCGCGTTTCCGCGAGAGTCACGCCCATCATTGTGAAACAGCAAGGGGACCTGGGGATAGCTGACGCGCGGCTGCATACGGGCGATATCGGTTTCCACGTGGCCATTGGCAAGGAACAAATCATCAAAGCCGTCCAGATCGTAATCGAAGAAGAAAAGTCCAAAGGTGAGCGAAAGCAAGGTATCGCGCCCGATGCCGACCGTTGGCGCCACGTCAATGAAAAGCCGGTTCTTCACGTTGTGATACAGAGCGGCCATCTGGTTGGAAAAATTTCCGATCGCCAGACTTGGATACCCTGACCGGTCAAAGTCGTCCGAATCGATGCCCATGGCGCCGCGGGCAATTCCGCGCTCGTCCAAAGCAATGCCGGCCTGCATCCCCATCTCGGTGAAGGTACCGTCGTGGTTATTGCGGTAGAGCTTATTCGGCTGGGTATCATTCGAAATCGCAATGTCTGGCCAATCGTCCTGATCAAAATCGAGAATGGCCACGCCCAGGGATTTCGAAGTTGCATCATAAAGACCAGTGCGCTTCGTCACGTCTTCGAAGCGGCCCTCTCCAAGATTGTGAAATAGCCGACACGAAGATCCTTTGTACGACTCCGGCGTGCAGTAGGACTTGGTGTAACCGTCGAGAGAGCAATAAAGATCGCCTTTCTCTGTCCAGTCCACATAGTTGGCGACCAGCAGGTCGAGTTTTCCGTCGCGGTCGTAATCGAGCCATACAGCACTGGTACCAAACCCTGTATTGCGAACCCCCGCTTCATCGGTAACATCGTGGAACCGGCCATGATCGTTGCGTAACAGCCGGGAGTCGCCCACGCCGGTGATATAGATATCGTCCCATCCATCATTGTTATAGTCGCCGACGGCAACGCCAATGCCGAAAATTTCGATATCGAGTCCCGCTTCCACAGTTACATCGGTGAATGAACCCTTTCCGTCATTACGATAGAGTTTCATCGTGGCGCGCCGCTGCTTGTGCCCGGGCAGATCCATGCCATTGATGAGCAAAATATCCGGATTGCCATCGTTGTCGAAATCGATGAAGGCACATCCCGAACCCATGGTTTCAGGCAGAAGCTTCTTCCCGAAGGCACCGGTATAGTGAACGAAATCGATTCCGGCAGCTTTCGTGATATCCACGTAACGAATCGAGGAAGTGGCGACATTCGCCCACATTCGAGCCGCTGGCGAGACCGCCACGCCCATCATAGCGGCCGCGAACGACTGAAGGAATCCTCGCCGCGTGGGATCAAAATGCATCAGACATACCTCTATCGGAATGGGTAAAAGTACAAGAAATAGTGCGGCAAAGCAATCGTAGAGCTTCCTCCGACGAATTTTACTTCCGGCACACGATTCTAACGGCTGACCTCGCGGGAAGCGAGACATGGAGATTCCCGCACGTCGAGCTTGCGCTCCAAAGGTTGGAACGAAGGGTCTGAAGTCTCGCAGATCACCAGCACCCTATCTGCCGGAATGTTGACGAATGTCTGAACGATTTTGCTGGGCCAATGCACCTCGATCCTGGCGACGGTTGCCTGGTCGTTCAGTCCGAAATGCAGTCGCGCATCGCTGGACGAAAAATAACTTCCCGAGGTCTTCACCGTCGCAAATTGGTGATTGCCATCGGCGGTCGTCAGTTTGACCGTGGCGCCGATCGCATCGCGGTTTGACTTTGTGCCTTCCAGCTTCAGCGACAGCCAATGGCGAGGCAGAGAGAGATCGCTCCGCAGTACGTGTGCGGGACCATCATTTGCAGAAACGACCACATCAAGTCTTCCGGTGTTATGCAGGTCGCCGATTGCCAGTCCGCGGGCATCCCAGTGTTCCTGAAAGACCGCGCCCGCTCGTGGGGATACATCCTGGAATCCGGAACCGGTGTTGAGAACGATCAGAGGGGACTGGCGATAGTGAATGCTGGGAATCTCGGCATCGATACCGTCATTCACATGTCCCTGCGCGACAAATATATCTTTGAGGCCATCATTGTCGAAGTCGGCCAGGCGCAATCCCCATCCCGCCATCTTCGCGGTGATCTGCGCCAGTCCGGTGCTGGAGCTGGAATATGTAAAGGTTCCATCGCGATTGTTGCGATACAGGGAGTAGCGCTGGAAGCTCAGGTCGTCGACCAGCAGGTCGAGCCAACCGTCGTTATCGTAGTCGGCCACGTCTACGCCCATGCCGGAGTAAGTATGGCCGTGTTCATCAACCGCGATGCCGGCAAGAAAGCCGCGTTCTTCAAGGGTGCCGTCGCCATTGTTATGCAGCAGCATCTGCGGCCAATTGTCGTTGGCAATATAAATATCGGTCCATCCGTCCTGATCATAGTCGCCGATATCAACCCCCAGGCCCTTGATCTTTAAATCGGCGAGGCCTGACTTGGCGGTGACATCGGTGAAATGGCCGCCACCATCGTTATGGTAGAGAGTCAGAGTTGATGGTGGAAACTTTTCCGGGCCGCAAAACTGGCGATGCTCGGGCGGGCCACATCGGGTGCTGAGGTTGAAGTCCCACTGCACGTAACGGAGAACGATCAAGTCAAGCAATCCGTCGTTGTCGTAGTCGACCCATGCGGCCCCGCTCAAAAGGCCGCTCGCGCCCACTCCAGCCGACTCCGTGACGTCGGTGAATGTGCCGTCGCCATTGTTACGGTAGAGGTGGTTGTGATCGAAACCAGTCACGTAGAGATCGTCAAAGCCGTCGTTGTTGTAATCTCCTACGGCAACCGCGAAAGAGTAACCGTCTCCCGACAAACCAGATTTTGCTGTTACATCGGTGAAGGTCCCGTCCTTTTCTTGGTGATAAAGACGGTTCCAAAAAGACGGATCGATTTTTTCCGGGCGATCGGCTGGGCGATCGGCTGGGCCAACCGGATCTTTAATCGCTGCGCCATTTGCGAAAAAAATATCAGGACGTCCATCGTTGTCGTAATCAAACACCGCGACACCGCCGCCAAAACTCTCAATGATGAATTTCTGCGAGGTCAGCCCAGGCTGGTGGCGAAAGTTGATGCCTAGCTTCTCGGTTACATCGGTAAAGCGAAGCTGGGCGGGGTTGACCGGCTTCGGCGTTGGCAGGCGAGGCGGGAAAGGGGACTGACCCCAAGTTAAGATGCACCAAAGAACGGAAAACAATCCCAAAAGCACCGCGGCGCACGGACGGAACTGCATCATCATCTCGTGTGCTCGGACGCAAACTCATTTCGACTGGCGAAAAGAACTTCGTTGACCGAAGCGCTGCGATATGGCGGCCCCAGTTCCATATCTTGCGGAGGTAGCTCCGGTCGACTCAAATCTGGTGGACGCAGATTCAAAGAGATCGGAGACGCGGAATCCCGCTGCTGAGGTAAGCCGGAAACCGAGAGAGTGAACAAAGAAAAATCATCGAACCAGAATGCAGCGTCCCACGGCCGGAGCAGCCAAGAGCCGTAAGGCGGTCCAATGTGCTGGCCGTCTCCTCTCCCCGGAGGATTGGTCGAGGCATAAATCGTTTTCTGCGACTTGGTGAGCTTGCTCGTCTTCGGTGCGGCCGTCGCGCTGGCAATCAGAACATTGATTCCTTCGTAATTCGAATCGGAGTTCGTTATAACAACCGAGATCGTGTTTGTTCCGGGCAGGAACAGCGTGCTGTGAGGTCCAATCGAGAAGGGCATGCCGGGCTGCCCGGATAACGACCAGGTTGAATTATCCGCGTACACGACGGGCTCGTTGTTCAAATACATATAGGCGCCGTCGTCTACCCAAATCGTTCCCTGGATTGCTGCCGTCGCTGGATCGAATCCGCCGAGATCGAACGTCTGGGTGAATGTATATCCCGCAGGCCCTCCGTCATTGGTATCGGACCATGCAATCCACTGGGAATTTGCGGTGTCCGGAGGCCACGAAGAGTAGATGTTGCCCGCGCTCAAGACCGTGGCTGGACCACTATAAACGCAGCAACTGTTGGGGTTGTTCACCGACCAGTTTGGATCGGACGCGCCGCCCGCGAGCTGAGTGGTGCCTCCTGCCCCAAGGCCCGTGCTGTAGATCGGCAATGGGGCGCCGGTGGCCGAGCTCGCTGTACCCGTAGTGAAGTTGTAATACACGCCGTTTGTAATCGGGTTTCCGATTACGTCATAGATCGAGCCGGTACCGTAATTGATGCGGAGTTGGAATTGCGAAGTGGGAACCAGGTTATTGTTAGGCGTCAGAGTGACCGTTGTTTGATCGGGTGACACGGTAGTGAGCGAGAACGGTATCAGCTGTTCGTTGGAGTCGTTAATGCTTACATCGTTCAGCGAGACGCCGCTACCGTTCGTGAACGACGCAGGGTCGATCGCCTGCGAGAACACGAGTTGAATGGTTGTGCCCACGTCGACATTCGACAGACCGCTGTTAGTCAGCGGAGTCGATACGCCGCTCACGAGAACGTTCGCGGAAACTAGTTGCGTTGATGCCGACCCGGTTGTTCCACCGGTATTGAAACCAAACACGTACGGGTTAGAGAGAACATTGCCAGACAGGTCTTTCACTCCTGCCACGGTAACGGTATAGCTGGCATTGGCCGCCAGGAGAGCAGATGGAGTAACGCGAACAGCAGCATTGCCCCAGGTAAGTGAAGCCGTGGCTGGCACAGGAGTGCCGTTGCTGCTGAGAGCTACTTGTCCCAGGCTGGTCGGATCAAGCGGCCTGTCGAATACGACCTCAATGATCGAATTCTCCAGCACCCCCGTAGCGCCCACCGGCGGAACGGTAAACAGAATCTGTGGAGGAGTCGTCACCGGTGCGCTGGCTGTATTGAAGTTGAAACACGAGCTTCCCGACACGTTGCCATCGACGTCCGTGACGCCGTTGTAACAGAGTTGGTACTGAGAAGCGAGGAACAAAGCGGACGTTGGAATCAACGTGATCGTCATCCCGTCCGTACTTACGGATCCGGTCGTCGTCACATTTTGCCCGAGCGAGTAACTGTATAGAGTTACAAAGAGATAGGCGCTCGGGTCAAGTGGCTTATTGAAGCTCAGCGTGAAGGCGCTATTGACCGGCACGTTAGTTTGACTGTTGGTAACGCTCTGACTCACGAGTTGCGGTGTCGTGAGGTCGGGGCCGTTGCCGGTGTTGAACGTCACGGTCTTGGCGGGCAGGCTCTGGCCGACAAGATCGGTGATGCCACTTCCCAGCGAAAGCGTGATCGTCGCGTTATCCGGCAGCGGAGACAGCGGCGTCAATGTGACGTAGCTGACGTTGTCCGGGGTGCTGAATGTTTCGGAGTAAGCAAGCTGCGTCGGGCCGTTCGACAAAGTCACTGTGGATGGATTGATGCTGATGGTATCCATCAGCTTGTTGAACGAGAAGCGGATGGTCGCGTTGTCACCAACCTTTGTAGCGTTGTTCGCGGGAGCAATCGCGGCGACCGCCGGCTGCATTGCGTCGAAGGTGGTACCCGTGTTAAAGCTCCATGTACCTCCGCCGTAGGCATTGCCACTGAGGTCGGTAATGCCCGAGCCAATGGAGATCTGATACGACGAACTCGCCGGCAGCGGTGAAACCGGCGTCAGGCGAATCACACTAGGCGTCGGGTAGCTGATGTTGGTCGCAACCAAACTGTTGGACCATCCGCACCAGCCATTGCAGTTGTAAAGCCCGAAATTACTGGTCGTGACCGTGCCTGGATCGATGGGCTTACTGAATTGAACGTCCACGATGGAATTTGTGGGAGCGGTAGCGCTGCTTCCGGGTTCCACCGAGAGAATCGTTGGAGGAGCGACTGCATAGTCGGAGGTAGTTACGAACTGGGCCGAATACGCGGCGAAGGAATTTCCATAGATATCCTGGACGGCTGGTTGAACGAACACTTGCACGGTGGCGTTGAAGGCCAGCGGCGCGGACGGAGTAAATTCAATCGCGCCTCCATTTGGTGTCACGGTGACGCTTCCGGTAACGGCGACGCCGTTCTGCGAAACCACAATCTCACCCTGCACTGTGGCCGGATTTACCGGCGAGCTTGCATACAGCGTAACCGCCGTGGTCGTGGCGACACCGGTGCTGCCGCTGCCCGGCCGCATGGCCGTTATGTTGGGAGTGAATTCCGTAGTAGGCGCCGGAATCGTCGAGAACGAACTGCGGAAGGGAGCGGTAATCGGATTACCGCTGAGATCCACGACTCCGTTATTGACGACTACGGTCACCGTGGAGCTGTAGGGCAGGCGCGTATTGAGCGTGATCGTGCGGTTATCGGACGACCACGTGAGATAGGCCTGCAGGTTGGTATAGCCGTTGAAGAGCTGGAAGTTCGCGGGAGTGATGGTATTCGGATCGATAGACTCGTTGAACGCCAGCGTGACGCCCGCTCCGGGTCCAACTCCGGTTGCGCCATTGGCAGGAGAGACGGAGACGACCTGAGGATTGGTCGTGGCGCCTGCCCCGGTGGTGAACTGCTCCGTAGTGCAAGGGAATGCATTGCTGGCCAGGTCGAGCAACGAAGAAGAACAGCTCACCTGCACCTGAATGTTCGAGTTCGGAGGCAGCGGGGACGCGGGCGTGAACGTAAGCGTAATCCCGTCGGTCGATAACGCGACACTGCCGCCGATGGGATTGTTGTTGTCGGTAGCATCACTCAACTGGATGGAGTAGGCATTGGCGCTTGGCGGATAGACCAAGCGGCTGAACTGCACAACAACAGGCATGGAAGGATCGACGCCCTGCGCGCCATTCGCGGGCACAATCGAGGCAACCGTTCCGCAACAGGTGTAACTGCTCGTGCTCGTCAGGAAGCTGCTGGTGAATTGTTGGACAGCATTGCCATCAACATCAGTGAATCCGGAGACGTTGATGGTGTACTGCGTAGCTGGAGCCAATGGCGCCGCCAGGTAGTAGTAGAGAGTGAATCCGTCACCGGAGTAAGAAACGCTTCCGGGTGCTGCCGGAGTCAGCGTCAGGGCATTCTGTGTGAACGTGGCCGGGTCGATTGACTTGCTCAGGGTCACGCTGATCGTCGTGTTCAGCGGAACCGGATTCGCGCCCCCTGGATCGTTGGCAGGCACAACTGATGTGACCGCTTCGGGGCTTGTGTCCGCGCCGGAGCCAGTGGTGAAACTCCAGCAGCACGCATATCCGGAGTTTCCATTGAGATCGTAGAGAGAGCCCATGCCGAACTGGTAGGTAGTGTTGACATCGAGCGAGCCGGGATAGGTAATCGTTGCGCTCAGCAGATTCGAAGCGAACGTTAGCGCCGAACCGGCAACGTTCGTGTTGGCCGACTGGTTATAGAGATACCATCCCGACGAACGGATGGGATCAATCGCCTCGTTAAAGTTCAGCTGGATGGACGGTTGCGTGCCCGTGGTCGAGCCGCTAAGCGGGTTCACACTGACTACCTGCGGATATGACAGATTGATGCCGGTACCCGTGGTGAACATCACGTTTGCGGTCTGTCCTGCATTGCCTGCGGGATCGGTGATTCCGGTTACCGTCAGGACATAGGTGGTGCTGGTCTGGAGCAGTGAAGCCGGTTGGAATCGCACGATGGTGTCGCCGTTCACGAAGCTCGGCGTCAACGGGACCGGAATGCCGTTGCCCACCAAGGTCACGTTCGAGGCGGAGGGTTCGGCGATGGGCCGGTCAAACTGCACTTCTGGTGTGAAGTTCACCGGAAGACCCGTCGTGCCGGCACGCGGAACCGTTTGGAGAATCTGCGGGCCACCGGTTTGCGCCGTGATCGCCGTCGTGAAATAGGCGCTGTAGCAATTCTCGGAGTTACCAGTTAGATCGAGCGCGCTGCAGGTTTGCAGGTAGTAACTGCGGCCGACGGCGAGCGGAGTAACCGGCGCAACCGTAACCTGAGTTCCATCTGGGGTGAACGAAACAGCGATGGGCACTTGCTGGTCGAGAGATTCATCCTGCAGCGAAATCGTGTTGTTGATGACGAACGTTCGCGTGTCCATCGGACGGTCGAAGGTCAAGGTGAACACGCTCGCGATCGGTACGTTGGTATCGCCATACGAGATGGTGCTGGAGACTACGTGCGGCGAACTGAAATTCGGTCCAGCGGCGGTCTGGAACGTGATTGACGTTGGGGGTACGACATTACCCACACCGTCGGTGAGCCCGTTGGCGACAGCGACCGTAATCAGAGAAGAATCGGGCAGCGCACTCTCCGGCGTTATCGTCACCCGGCTAGTGTTGTCGTAGCTGAACGTATAGGGAATCGCGGTCCCGCCCGATTGCAGGGTCAGAGTCTGTGTGTTGATTGTCAGTGGATCAATGTTCTTATTGAACGTGACCCGAACGATGCCGTTGTCGCCAATATTCGTGGCGCTCTGCACGGGTGCGAAGCCGGCCACGGATGGTTGCGATTGGTCGGCAGCAGTCGTGACCGTGAAATCCCATCCGGTATTCCCGGGATAAGCGATTCCGTTAACGTCCAGAATGCCAGAACCCAGGATGACCTCGTACTGATCTCCAACGATCAGAGGCGAGGACGGTACCAGGCGAATCACGTTCTGCGATACCTGCGAAATCGTGGCGTTAATCGGGACTGGGGTGTTCCAGCCGCAGTTTCCATTGCAATCGGAAATGTAGAAATTGTTGCTGTTGACGGTAGTGAAGTTGATGGACTTATTGAACTGCAGGTCTACCACCGTGTTGGCTGCGGTTTGGCTGTTGCAGCAACTTGGATAGGCGGAGACTACCGACAGCGCCGTCGTAGTCAGACTCGGAGCGACGGAGAAGTTCGTGTAGTAGTTGTAGAGCGTATTGCCAAAATTATCGGTCGCGGCACTGGAGAACCAGACCTGAACCGTGCTGCCGGCCGCCAGCGGGCTCGACGGAGTGAAGGTCACAATCTGGTTGGTCGCGTCTACCGACGTGCTGCCGGTGATGAGACCACCGTTCACTGCGACAAAGATGGCATTGCTCACCGTTGCCGGGTTGATGGGCGAATTGATGAAGAACGTCAGCGGCGTATTCGGATCTACACTGCTTGCCCCAGTCCCAGGCCGGAAGGCTGTAACCGAGGGGTGAATCGTGTTGTCGCTCTGGACGGTTGTGAAGTTGGAGGTGAATTCCGAGCCGAGCGGATTGCCGGAAACGTCAGTCGCGTTTGGAGAAACGACGACCGTGAAAGTGGTGCCGTAGCTCAGGCTGCCAGTGTAGAAGGTCGCCATTGTGCTATCCGATGACATGCTTACGCCACTGGTGTAGAGAGTGCTTCCGACAAACAACGCCATGTCCTGATAAAGAGTGGCCGGGTTCATCGGTTTCGAGAACGTCACCGTGACCGGACTATTCGGCCCAATCCCATTGCCGGCATTCGGCGGCACGACAGAAACGACCGTTGGCGGAACGTTATCCGTAGTTGCGGCGGTAGTGAAGCAGGGAGACGTGTTCGGCGTTATAAACGGGTTCCCGGAAACGTCCATGATCGTCGCACTATAAGAAAGGTTGACGCAGATCTGGTGCGTTCCGGCGTAGGGGAAGTTCGGGGTGAAAGTAGCGCTCAATTGATCGTTGCTGACGGTGATCGTGCCACCCCACGATGCGCCTACCGTGTTGTCATTCACGTTAACGCTCTGAGAATTGACGCTCAGCGGGTCCACTGTCTTGCTGAAGGTGAGGACAACCGGAGTATTCACCGGGACATTCGTGGCTCCATTCGCAGGAGAAACCAGGACGGTGCCTTGGGTCGTGTCTCCCACGCTGGAGTTGGATGTGGTGAAGTTCCACGAATAGGGTGACATCACGTTGCCGTCAACATCTTTCACTCCCGAAACCGCGACGGCGTAATTTGTGTTCGGCGAAAGCAGATTGCCGTTTGTTGGAGCGAACGTGAGGGTGACGTTGTCGTAGGCCAAACTCGTGGAACCGGCCACGGCAGCGCCTCCGGCTGCGGGTGTCGGCACAATCGCGTTGGCAACCGATGTCTGGTCGATCGGTTTATTCATCACGACCTGGATTTGCGGGTTGGGGGCAATATTGGTAGCGCCCGGCGCCGGAGAAACTCCGGAGACCGTCGGTGCAACCGTGTCAACTGAAGTGCCAGTGATAAAGCAAGCCTGGCCGGAGGACCAATTACCCACGCGGTTCGCCGCTTCAATGTACCAGCAATATTGCGTGCTGGCTTCGAGCGGACCGGCGAGTGTGAGCGTGAACGTTGTGCCATCTGGAGAGAGCGCGAGAGTGGTACCGGGCACGTTCAAGCCGGTGTCGCTGTTGTAGATGTAATAGTAGCCGCTGTAGTAGCCACCGTAGTAGTTGCTGACTTGTTGCATCAACGGGCTCATGGGCTCGTTGAAGACCACCGTAAACGTCGGGTTTTCTCCCGTAGTTTCGGAGTAAGTGGGATTCCAGGTCGACATCTGCGCGTAGGAATTATCAGCGCCGGTCCCGGTGGTAAAGCTGAACGTGCCAGGGTTCGATAGCGGATTGCTCTCGGAATCCTCCAAGGTCGATGTGTAGGTGACGGTGTAGCTCGTGCTCGGAGTGAACCCGCCCGTCGGCATGAACGTGATCTGAGAATAATCCGGCGAATAGCCTAGCGTGCCGTTCACTGGCGCTCCGCTCGAGGTTACCTGGATCGCTGACAAGGCGGTGGAAGGATCGATCGGCTCACTGAAGCTGAGCACGACATTGGCGTTGGTCGGCACCGTAGCGTCGCCGTTCTTGATGTTGGCCGCGACAAATGCTGGACCTGAACTGTTGTTCTGGAAGCCGGTCGCGAACTCCTGATACGAACCTTGGTAGGCGTTGCCCGATGCGTCGGTGAACGATGAACCACCACTCAAGATGTAGTAGTTCATACAGATGGAATACGTCGCGCTGACACCCAGTTGCGACGACGGGACTAAGGTAACGATTCGGCCGGAAGCATCGACGGTCAACGTACCCGGAATTGCCGGTATGCCTTGATAGGCGACGTAGTAGCAGCCGAAACCGTTTGGCGCAAGATAGATGTTGTTGCTGTTGACGCTATTCCGGTTCAGTGGTTCGTTGAACACCATCGTGATCCGGGCATTCAGCGGAACATTTTGTGCGCCGGAAGCGGGGCTCGCGCTCACCTGCGAGGGCTGCGTGGTAGTAACCGTCTGCACGGTGAATCCAGCATTGACGGTCAGCATCTCGATAGAATTGTTCGGCAACGTGGTCTGGACGATGACGTTGCGGGAGGCGAGAGTCGCTGCCTGATCTATGGTCAGCGTAGCCGTCGCTGATGTTGGGCTGGTGACAGTCACTGGTCCAAAGGCGCCTTCAGCCGCTCCTCCGACGGAGATCGCGTTGCCAAAGCTCGCCACCGTGTTGTTCGCCGTAAAGTTGGTCGACGTTCCCGTGATCGTGACGGTCACGGTGGCGTTCGGCGCACCCACATTCGGATTAATGATGGTAATCGCGGGTAAGCCGGATGTAACCGTTAGGGCGCTCGCCAGGGTCGCCACTTCGCCGTTGGTGATTACGGTGACGCCGCGCGCCACAGGCGTTGCTCCGGTGGTAACGGTGACTGGGACCTGCAGACTGGTTGGGCTGTTCACGGTTACGACGCCGGCAGTGACGCCATCACCGCTAAAGCTGACTTGCGAGACGCCGGACTGGAAGTGAGTGAACGATCCAGTTACTGTAACGGTCTGCGTCGAGCCTTGACTGATCGTGTTCGGCGCCACCGACACGACCGACGGCTGACCCGTCTGCACAGTGAACAGACCGGTGCCCACCGCGACCTCGCTATTTGTGGTCATCGTGATGGTGCGAACTCCGACCGTCGCCACCGGATCAATCGCAATGGTGGCGCTCGCTGAAGTGGCGCTGTTCACGACCAAAGAGGTGACAGTAATGCCGGCGCCGAAGTTGGCGCTGGTTATACCGGCCGCGAAGTTTGTGCTTTGGCCGGTTACCGTAACCGTGAGCGTGCTGCCCTGCTGGGCATTGGCGGGTGAGGCGGCAGTGATGTACGGATTGCCGGCGGTTACGGTGAAGCCGTTGGCTAGCGATGCCTGTTCGCCACCCGTTGTGACAGTCACCGTGTTGGCTTGTAGCGGAGCAACGGGTGAAATGTTGACGGTCGCGGTGAGCGACGTATCGGAAAGCACCTGCACCTGCGTCGTATTCACTCCCGATCCGAGGTTCACCATCGGAGTGGACAGAGTGAAGTGCGTGTTGCTGCCGGCGATATTTACTTGCGTGCCCAAGCTGTTTTGCTGGCCGCTATTGGGACTCACGGAAAGAAGTGTTGCCGAGCCGGCCGTGATGGTTAGGGCATTCACCCCGGTTGCAACTTGGGTTCCTGTCGTTGCGGTTACGTTGAACGCTCCTGTAGCGGCGATCGGCGAAACCGTCACGTTGACGGTGGCGGAAGTGGCCGAAGTCACCGAGGCTGAATTCACGGTGACACCTGTTCCGAAGTTGAAGAGCGTGCCGGCACCAAAACTGGTCGAGTCGCCCAGAACCGTGAGCGTGACCGTCTGCCCTGCACCACAGTCGATGGGCTGACCGAAGTGATCAGAGCCGATTCGACCAGGTGTACCGGCAGAACTTGGCCGTTGCTGGTAAGCGTGGCGCCGCCCGCCTGAGCGCGGAGCCGGTTCGAACTATCGTAGACCTGGATCGTGTATGTCCCGAGTGGAATGGCGGTGAAGCTGAAGCTGCCATTGACTCCAGTCGCGGTCTGGCGAGTGGTTGGTCCGCTCAGGTCCACAGTCATATTCGACAGCGGTGTTTTGCCATCGGACGCGTAGACGACGCCCAGAATATTGCCAGCCGGCTGCAGTTTGACCGTAACGCTGGTCGAACCGTTCAAGGAGACACTTCCGCTAACACTGCCTCCAAGCAGCGTCACCGGATCGGTGGCGGAGACGAAGAATGAGCCGGCGAGCACGTTGTTGAACTGCGCCGTGCCATTGCTCTGAGTAGAGGTCTTCAAAGTTCCACCGAACTGAGTTTCTCCGGTCAGCGTGACCTGCGCGTTTGGAATTAAATTCCCGTTGGCGTCCTTGACCGTAACAGTCACTGCGCCGAAACCATTAAGCCGCACGTTCAACGTCACGGTCTGACCGTTGTTGGAGAGTTGACCGGTGCTGCGGCCGCGGTCGCCGTTGGAATTGGTGACGTCAACTGTGAAACCGACCAGAGGCACGCCGGCGAGCGAGTATGCACCGCTCGTATTGGTCACCGTCGTGGCCGAATATCCGGAGCAACTGACGCCGGAAAGGCTCTGGCAGAGAAGTACTGTCGCTCCCGGAGCCGGGGTCACACCGTCAGACTGGAACACGGTTCCGGATACAGTGCCGGAGGGTAGCAATTGGACATTGATCTGGATGGTCTGTCCGGAGAGACCGAGGGCGCCAGTAGATTGGCCTGACTCGTTGTTTGCCGGATCGACTCCTTGTACGGTCAGGTTGCCTGGGGCAACCTGGTTCACGGTGTAGACACCTTGGGTATTGGTGGTGGTGGTAAAGGTTCCGTTGTTCGCTGTAACGGTAATCTGCGCCCCGGAGACGTTCACTCCATTTTCCGTAATTGTGCCGCTGACCGTGCCACCTAATATGAGCACCAAATTCTGGGTGATGGTCTGATCTGCCACAATCGTGACTGGCGCACTGGCCGCTGTATTCGTCAGCGCGTCGTAAGTGGCTAGGGTAAACGCGGAAGTTGGTGCGTCAGTGAAACTGAATCGTCCGGCAGTATCCGTGTTTGTCGTGCGTGAGAAGCTTCCTGCTTGTAAGGACACGGTCACGTTGACCGCGGCACTTCCATCACTGCGCGTGACCGTTCCATTAACTGCGCCTGTAGCCGGAATGACAATGTTCGCCTGGGTAGTCTGGGCATCGGAAGCGCTCGCCGATGTATTGCCAGTCAGCCCCGTACCCAAGGGATTCGAAACGGTTGCAATCAGGGTGTACTGGCCCGGTGGAACCGCGTAGAAGGCGTAACTTCCATCGGCGCCGATTGAGGTACTCTGCGTGCCGTTAAAGCCGCTGCCGCTCAAACTGACCTGACCCAGGCTTACAACTTCGCCCTCCTGCCGGCTCACCGTACCGGCAATGATTCCCGTGTCGGTGAAAAAGATGTTTTGCGTGGCTAAGAGCGGCACATTCGGATCGAACGCGCCATTGGCCACAGGAGACTGCACGAGGGTCGAGGGTAGTGTTGCCTGCACGGTGAACGGCGCGGACGGAATAATAAGGTTGCTTCCCGTCGCGCCCGTGACCGCGTTAAAGGCGTAATTTCCATTACCGTCTGAAGTGGTGCTTTGCAGGCGTTGGTAATATGGCAGCGTACTTTGGAAAGTGACTGTAGCGCCCGGGATGGGAGTGAGCACGGAAATCGAGCCCGGCACCAGGAAGCTGACGGTGCTCGTCGATCCTGTCCCCGGAGTTACACTCGACGCCGGAGTAGTTATGGCTGTTCCGCCCGACTTAGGCGTCAGCGTCACGGTAACGTTTGCCGCCCAGATTGTCCCGCTGGGGAATCCCGAGCCGGTAACAGAGGCAGTGGTCACACCCGCCTGCGCGGTTGTTGGAGTAGTCGCAGAACCGAGCTTGATGCTCGCCTCATTTATCGCGAAGCCATTGGCCAGCGTCGCCGTTTGCGCGCCGGTACAACTGTCACGTCGTAACTGCCCACCGCAGCCGTGTTGCCGATAACGATATTAGCCGTCGCTTTGGTGGCGCTGACTACCCCCACCAAGCCGTTAGCGCCCGGCGACGCTCCACCCACGGAAATGTTTGGGCCGAAGTTCGCTTGCGTCACTCCACTAACAAAATTCGTGTACTTGCCATTGATGGTTACCGATATGGTCTGCCCTTGCAGTCCTGTGGTGGGAGAAATCGAAGTGATCGATGACGGCGGGTTAATCGTCAGATTCGAAGAGTTTGAGCTCTGAAATGCGGTGCCCGTCGTGGTCTGGCCTGAGATCGAGACTGCATAGACCGTGGGTGTAGATACGGAAATCGAAGCGGGCGCCAGGAAGGCGATCGTGTCTGTCGTGCCTGTTCCGGGAGTCACGCCAGTTGCGGTAGTGGTTACCGCAGTCCCACCGCTAGGCGTCAGCGTTACCGTAACACTTGCTGGCGAGATCGTGCCGCTGGGGAATCCGGAGCCGGAAACGGATACGGTCGTCAGCCCCGCTTGTCCAGATGTTGGACTCGTCGCAGCATTGAGCTTCACGCTCGTCTGCGCCAGAACCGGCATCGAAATCAATACCGCGCCCACAAACGAGAGGACTGTTGCTCGCATCGAACTCATGCCTGTGTGCCCCCACCACTGCTATTCATGAACCATTGCCACTCGCGTCTTCTGAATCTGTTCATCCACGATCGCCTTGAAACTAGAGAGGGTTTGTACTCCATCCACGCGCGCCCCGTTTACGAAGAAAACTGGGACGCCGTTGATTCCCGCATCGCGCGCCTGCAAAACATCACGCTGGACCTGATCAAGAAGCTTCTGGCTGGAAAGATCCGCGACAAACTTTTGTGTGTCCAGACCAATCTGTCCTGCGTAATCGGCCAGCTCGGGCGCAGATAACGAACTCTGATTGGCCAGCAAAACGCTGTGCATTGCCCAAAACTTCCCTTGGGAGGCGGCAGCCATCAGAGCCTGATGGGCAAGGACCGCGTCGTGATGAAATTCGAGCGGACGGTTCTTGAAAACGACGCGAACCTCGTGGGGATACGAATCGAGCACCTGCTCCATCAATCGATTCGCCTGCACAGCCAAAGGGCTGGCTACGTCGGAGTACCAGAGAACGCGTGTTCCGGACCGCGAGCAGGGCCGCCATCCGCGGCGATCGGCAGCCTGGCCGGCTCGATTCCTTTGGCGCGGAGAGAGCTGTCAATCTTGGCTTCGAACTGCGCTACGTTCGCCGCACCTACCAGTTCGTCGCCATCTACGTAGAAAGTCGGGGTACCCTGCACGCCCCTTCGCTGTCCTTCAGTACGCTCGGCCTCGATCTGCACTCGCACTTTCTCGCTCTCCACATCCTTGGCAAAGCGATCCATCTCCAGTCCAATGCTCTTCGCCATGGCAAACAGGTCATTGTGTTTGATCGTATTCTGCCGCGCGAAGATGAG
>Ga0307478_10001002_pt1 | contig 26089 bp, 29 predicted proteins | sample atmos_gasesECM4C_2_FD_203713 | JGI IMG/M metagenome (GOLD analysis project Ga0307478, IMG submission 203713) | Hardwood forest soil microbial communities from Morgan-Monroe State Forest, Indiana, United States - atmos_gasesECM4C_05 | ecosystem: Environmental > Terrestrial > Soil > Temperate...
CGGATTGGCGATGGAGATACTGGTCCAAATACCGGCGGCATGGGGGCGTATTCGACTGCCGAGATTGTCGATGACAAGATGCGCGACTGGCTGGTGAATCACATTGCGAAGCCGGTGGTTGCGGGGATGAAGGCGGAGGGCGCGGAATATAAGGGCGTGCTTTATTGCGGGCTGATGATGACGGCGCGGGGGCCGATGGTGCTGGAATTTAATTGCCGGTTTGGCGATCCGGAGACGCAGCCGATTCTGATGCGGCTGGAGAGCGACTTGGTGGAGGCGCTGGAGGCTTCGATTCAGGGACGGGTGAGCGAAGGGGATTTCAAGTGGTCGAGCGATGCGTCGGTGTGCGTGGTGATGGCTTCGGGAGGATATCCGGGGACGTTTGATGTGGGGAAAAATATTGTGGGACTGGATGCGGCTGGAGCGGTTGAGGGAGTGAAAGTATTTCACGCGGGGACTTCGAGACGGGGTGGGGAGTTTTTTACGGCTGGCGGGAGAGTGTTGGGGGTTTCGGCGCGAGCTAAAGGCTTGGAGACGGCCGTACAGCGCGCTTATGAGGCGTGCGGTAAGATTCGGTTTGAGGGAGCGCAGTACCGGAGGGATATCGCGGGGAGGGCGCTGAAGAAGTGAGCGAGTCAAAAGCACTCAACCACGAAGGGCACGAAGGTACACGAAGGTGGGAAAAGAAGGAGATCGTTCGACTGCGGTTTTGCTTCGCTTCGCGAAGCAAAATCCTCGCTTCAGGATGACAAAGCTTAAAAATTAATCACATACATAGAGGAATGATGAGCAAGATATTGGTATCGATTGTGATGGGGAGTGATTCGGACCTTGAGATTATGCGCGAGGCGGGGAAAGCTTTGGACGAGTTTGGGATTGGGTATGAGATGGATGTGACGTCGGCGCACCGATCGCCGGATCGGACGGCGGATTTTGCGCGGAAGGCGGCGGGGCGAGGGATTCAGGTGATCATTGCGGGGGCGGGCGGGGCGGCGCATCTGGCGGGAGTGATTGCGGCGCATACGACGTTGCCGGTGATTGGGGTGCCGATTCCGTCGACGTCGTTGCAGGGGATGGACTCATTGCTGGCGACGGTGCAGATGCCGGCGGGGATTCCGGTGGCGACGGTGGCGATTGGTAAGCCGGGAGCGACGAATGCGGGGATTCTGGCGGCGCAGATAATTGGGTTGGGGGACGCGGCTGTGGCCAAGAAACTTGTGGGGCACAAGGAGAAATTGGCGCAGGGAGTGGAGGAGAAGTCTAGGAAGTTGAAAGGGTCGGTGAGCCCCTAGGTTGGGCTTTAACGGTTACTGCGGTCAAGGAAAATCTTTAACACGGAGGGCACGGGGGACACAGGGTACGGCGAGGCGGTGACGTGCTGCGCAAGCCGAAAGCGAGCTGAGTGGGGTATGAGGCGGAGATTAACGCTAAAGCAAAAATACCTGGCGGTGGCAACGGCTGGAGTGCTAAACGTGCCGTTGTTTACGCGGATATTCTACTCAGTCGCTCACGGAAACGAAGCCTCTTTGAAAGAGCATGCGCCGACGTTTGGCGCGCTCAATCTGATCATCGGAATTCCGCTGTTCGCGTTAATTACGGAGAAGTGGATCCGGAGAGTGAAGTGAGGAAATTGCAGCGGCGCGCAAGGGCTGTTTCGGTGATGCAAACTTTCCGTGGGATCCAACGTCCGAATGTATGCTTTTAGTGGTGGAAATTCCTCACATTGTCATGGGCGATGTCGAAGTGGTAGGGATCCTTCGACTGCGGTTTTGCTTCGCATTCGCGAAGCAAAATCCTCGCTCAGGATGACAACTCTTATGGTTTGAAAACGACTAGAGCTTTAGTCCTTTTAGGTATTCGCGGAAGGGGGCGCCTAGGTCTTCGCGTTTTAGGGCGAATTCGACGGTGGCTTTGAGGAAGCCGAGTTTGTCGCCGGTATCGTGGCGGCGGCCTTCGTAGACGTAGGCGTACATTTTTTCTTTTTGCAGGAGGAGGCGCATGCCGTCGGTGAGTTGGAGTTCTCCGCCGGCACCGGCGGGGGTGTTGGCGAGGCAGTCGAAGATTGCGGGCGTGAGAATGTAGCGGCCAATGATGGCGAGGTTGGAAGGCGCGTCTTCAGGCTTGGGTTTCTCCACCATGTTTTTGATTTCGAACAGACGGTCGCCGAAGCGGCTGTCGACGGGTTTGACGTCGAGAACGCCGTAAGAGGAAATCATTTTGCCTTCGATGATTTGAGTGGCGAGCACCGAGCACTGTTTTTCGTTGAAGACTTCGACCATTTGCTTGAGACAGGGGACCTGGGCGTCGATGACGTCATCGGCCAAGAGAACAGCGAAAGGCTCGTTGCCGACGAGTTCGCGGGCCATGAGGACGGCGTGGCCGAGTCCGAGAGCTTCTTTCTGGCGGACATAGGCGACGTAGATCATGTCGGAGATGGAGCGCACGATCTGAAGCAGATCGGTCTTGCCGCGCTCTTCCAGCATTTTTTCCAATTCATAGCTGACATCGAAATGATCTTCGATGGCTTGCTTGCCGCGGCCGGTGATGATGAGGATCTGGTTGCACCCGGAGGCCATGGCTTCTTCCACGCCGTACTGGATGATGGGCTTGTCGACGAGAGGAAGCATTTCTTTGGGCTGGGCTTTGGTTGCGGGCAGGAAGCGGGTGCCGAGGCCGGCGGCGGGGAAAACGGCTTTGCGAACTTTCATGGGCATAAGGACGGTCTTAGGTGTCAGGTTTTAGAAGTCGGTTGCCGGCATTTCGGAATTTCTGTTGCCCGGTAATTGTACCCGTTGGGGTTTGGGGCTGGCGATACAGGACGGGGTGTAGAGTGCGGGGGTACATTGTTCACGGAAGAGTAATGCCGATTTGCAATCCGCCGATAAATCACATAGCTTTCTTTGTTCCCATACAGTTCGTAAGAGGAGTCGGTCTTATGAAGGCTGTGAAAGTTTGCTTGGTACTGGGGTTGATGATCCTGGCGAGCTACGCCCAGAGTTCGTTCGATTCGGAGAAAGCCCGGGTGGCGGCGCTGGAAAATGCGTGGAACGAAGCGGAGAAGAATAAAGATGGGAAGGCGATCGACGGGCTGCTGGCGCCGAGTTTTTCTTACACGGACTCTGATGGGTCGTTCATGAACAAGGAGCAATATCTGGCAAGTATTACGGAGGCGGGGTATCGTCCGGATCAGATTGTGAATGACTCGATGAGTGTGCAGGCATATGAACATGCGGCGGTCGTGACAGGAACCTATAAGGAGAAGGGCGCGGAGAAGGGAAAAGCATATAGCCGGCGAGGGCGGTTTACCGATATGTGGGTGGAGGAAAAGGGCCGGTGGTTGTGCGCGGCGAGTCATGAGACGCTGATTGGGAAGTAGGGGCTGAAGCCCTGTTGATCTTTGGGTGAGATTGCGACGCGCCTGAAGGCGCGCCCTTTCATGACTCTAGCATTTTGCCTTCAAAGCTAGGCGGGGCCGGTGGTGGTGCGGACTTCTGTGGTGGACTCGGCGCTAGCCAGCTGCTCCAGGATCGTGCGCAAGGCACGCAGGACTTCTTCGGCGGCGGTGGCTTTCAAAACAAATTTCAACATGCCGTCGGGGGTGAACTGCGCGCCGCGCTGGGCGGAGACGAAGCGAGCTAGCTGCTCGGGGTCGACGGAGGCGTTTTGCTGGAACTTCAGCGTGACTGAGTCACGTTTGCGCTCGATGGCATTTACCCCGACTTTCATGCACAAGAGTTTGAGCGAGGCGTAGTCGAGCAGGTTACGGACGGCGGGCGGGGGCGGGCCGTAGCGGTCCTGCAACTCAGCGGATACGTCGGTTAATTGCGATTCGGTTTCGACGCGGGCGACGCGTTTGTACATCTGCAGGCGCTGATTTTCTTCCGGCACATAATCCGCGGGGATACGAATGTTAAGGCCGAGGTTGAGCTGGGTTTCGGCTTCGTCTGGCGCGGCTTCGCCTTTCATCTCTCTCACCGCCCGTTCCAACATTTGTGTGTAGAGCTCGAAGCCGATGGCTTCGATGTGGCCGCTTTGTTCGCCGCCGAGCATATTGCCGGCGCCGCGGAGTTCGAGATCGAGGGCGGCGATTTTGAATCCAGCGCCGAGGTCGGAGAATTCTTTTAGCGCGGCGAGACGGCGGCGGGCGATGGGCGTGAGTTCAATCTCTGGCGGCAGCATGAGATAGGCATAGGCGCGGCGGCTGGAGCGGCCGACGCGGCCGCGGAGCTGATAGAGTTCGGAGAGGCCGAGGCGGTCAGCGCGGTTGATGAGAATGGTGTTGCAGAGCGGGATGTCGAGACCGTTCTCGATGATTGTGGTGGAAACCAGAATATCGGCTTCGTGGTGCATGAATTTCAGCATCACTTTTTCCAGCTCGCCTTCCGACATTTGTCCGTGGCCGACGATGATTCGGGCCGGGGGAACGAGTGTCTGGAGCTTGGCGGCGATTTCGAAGATGGTGTCGACGCGGTTGTGGACGAAGTAGACCTGGCCGCCACGCTCGAGTTCCTGCTCGATGGCGGATTGAATTAATTTTTCATCCCAACTGGCGACTACGGTTTGGATCGCCATGCGATCTTTGGGAGGGGTTTCGATGACGCTCATATCGCGCAGGCCGATCAACGACATGTGAAGGGTGCGCGGGATGGGCGTGGCTGACATGGTGAGGACGTCAACCTGCTTGCGCATTTGCTTGATGCGCTCTTTGTGGCGGACGCCGAAGCGCTGTTCTTCGTCGACGATGAGGAGGCCGAGGTCGGAGAATTTGATGTCGTTGGAGAGGATGCGATGAGTGCCGATGAGGACGTCAATTTTGCCAGCTTCAGTTTTTTCAAGAATTTCCTTTTGCTGTTTGGTGGTGCGGAAGCGGCTGATCATTTCAATGGTGACGGGGAATGGAGCGAAGCGCTGCTTGAAAGTTTCAAAGTGCTGGAAGGCGAGGACGGTGGTGGGGGCGAGGACGGCGACCTGTTTATTGTCGTTGATGGCCTTGAAAGCGGCGCGCATGGCGACCTCGGTTTTGCCGTAGCCGACGTCGCCGCAGAGCAGGCGGTCCATGGGCTGGGAGGATTCCATGTCGCGAATGACGTCTTTGATGGCTTGAGCCTGATCTTCGGTCTCATTGAATTCGAAGGCGTCTTCGAATTCGCGGAACCATTCGTTTCCGGGCGGGAAGGCGTGTCCGACGGCGGTTTTGCGCTCGGCGTAGAGCTTGAGGAGTTCGTCGGCCATGTCTTTCATGGCCTTCTTGACGCGAGACTTGGTCTTCGACCAGGCGGCGGTTCCGAGATGACTTAGAACCGGCTTGGCGCCTTCGGACGAGCGATATTTCTGAACCAGATCGAGACGAGTGAGCGGGACGTAGAGGCGAGCGGCTTCGGCGAATTCCAGCAGCATGAATTCGGCGGGACCATCGCCGTGATTGATTTCTTTTAATCCCTGATACTGGCCGATGCCATGTTCGACGTGGACAACGTAGTCGCCGACCTGGAGATCGCGGAAGTCGGAGAGGAAAGCGGAGACTTTGGATTTGGAGCGCTGCGGACGCGAGGCGACGGATTCGGACTCGTCGAATAGATCGCGAGAGCCGAATATGGCGAGATTGGCTTCGGGGAGCAGCACGCCCTCGGGAACGTAGGCGGTGGCAAGGGTGGTAGTGAGAATTTCTCCGGCGAAGTAGCTGGTCTCGTCGGCGTAGCTTTCGCCGCCGCGGGTGCGGCTTCCCAGGCGAAAGGAGACGTTGTATTCGGTGAAGACATCGGCGAGGCGTTCGACTTCGCCGATGTTGGGGACGGCAAAGAGGACACGTTTGCCATCCGCGTTGAGTTTTTGGACTGCTTCGAGCATGGCGGGAACAGCGCCGTGGAAGCGGGGCGAGGGCTGGGTGAGGAAGGTGACTGAATCTTCATTGAGGTCGCGGGTGATGCCGAGATGTTCGATGTCGGCGCCGGGAAGAGCTGCGGTTTTTTGCCACCAGCCGTCGGGCGGCAGGTAAAGATCTTCGGGGCGAACGAGATTGCCGACGCCGCTGCGCTCGTGGGCTTCGGAGACGCGGGTCCAGAAGCGATCGAATTCCTGACGAAGTTGATCGGTCTCGTCGAGCAGGACTGCGGTGCGGGGGATGAGATCGAAGATGGTGTGGTTGGCGCCGGCGACGGGAGTGTAGAACTCCCAGCCGGGGAAGACGTTGAGTCCACCGGCGCGGACGGCGGCTTCGACGATTTCTTCCGAGCCTTCGATTCTTTTGCCGCTGAGGCGGGTGTGAATTGCGCCGAGCAGATGTTCGCTGACCGGAGTTTCGGTGAGCGGGAGAAGCAGGGCTTCGTCGACGGGATTTGAGGAACGCTGCGAGGCGGGATCGAATTTGCGGATGGAATCGGCTTCGTCGCCGAAGAATTCGATGCGGAGCGGGCGGTCGGCTTCGGGCGAGTAGACGTCGAGGATGCCGCCGCGAACGGCGTACTGGCCGGGCATCTCGACGACATCGGTGGAAGTGTAGCCGACGGTGTTGAGATGGGCGAGCAGGGCTTCGAGGTCGAAGGATTCGCCGCGGCGAATGGTGCGGGCGAGGTCGGAGTAATAATCGGCGGAGCGCAGACGGATGGCGGTGGCTGCGACGGGCGAGACGACGATGGATGCTGCGCCGGTGGCGATCTTCCATAAAGCGGTGGCGCGTTCTTCCTGAAGCTCGGGATGCGGGGAGAGATTCTGGAAGGGGAGAACGTCGCGTGCGGGGAGGGAAATTACGGAGTCGGGATCGCAGGCGGAGGTGAGTTCGCAGAATCCGCGGAGGATGGGGATGAAGTCTTCTACGGCGCGGTTGTCGTTGACGACGAAAATCAAGGGGCGAGCGGCGGCGCGCTGAAAGAGCACGAGCAGCAAGGCTTTCGCGGTAGGGGTGAGGCCGGAGACACGAATACGCCCCGTGGCCTCCTTGAGGTGGGAGGCAACACGCGCAAAGGCGGGAAGCTTTTCTACGTCCACGAAGAGTTCGCGGACGAAGGGAAGAAGCATGCAGAGATATTTTAGCAGGAGTGGGCGGCGCGGTTCTGACGCTTCTTGTTATGGGCGTTCCTTGTCCATGAACGCTTTCACCTCGGCGTCGCTGGCGAAATCGCCGGCGTCGGCCTCCTTGATTGCGGCCTGAATCTCCTGAATCTGCCAGTCGTTCGTCTCCGCGTGCTCGCGAGCAGCGTCGGTCGCCCGAATGGACTGGCTTTGGCGGGTGATCTCGTGGACGAAGGGAAGAAGCATGCAGGGATACTTTAGCAGGAGTGGGAGGCGCTTGAGGGCGGGTGATTACGGTATGCCTGAAGGCATAGCCTGAAACGAAGAGTGTGGGATTTGTGTGAGGGCGGGGGTTATGGAGGTTCCGCCTCGCTGCGCTTCGGCGGGACGGGCGAAGGCGCCCGTCGCCACATGAGTTGTGCGGGGTAGGGCCGAGGCGGCTGTCGCCACATGGGCCGTGCTAGCTGCGCAGGACGGGGCGGGTGAGGCAGGTGGGGCCACCGCTGCCGTTGATGCAGAGTTCGGAGGCGGGGAAGGTGCGGAGGTCGAATCCGGCGTGGCGGAGGCGGGCGTTGGTTTTGGGATTTTCTTCGATCGCGAGCAGGCGATTGGCGCCAAGGGCAAGAACGTTGCAGGCGAGGGTGTCGCGTTCGGAGGGATCGATCTCGATGAAATTGAATCCGCGAGATTTCAGGAGTTCGACGGTTTCGACGGCGAGCCAGGGAAGATCGACGAGGGCGGTGTGATCGTTGAGCAGGCTGATGAGCGACATGAGATGGAGGCAGGCTGACGGGCCGGGGCCGTGGGGCAGAGGAGCGGAGAGGACTTCGACGCCTTTGGGTGCGAGCAGAGCGCGCATCTGCTGGATGCCGGCGGAGTTGGTGCGGTAGCCGTGACCGATGAGGAGGGTTTTGGAATTGAGCCAAAGGATGTCGCCGGCTTCGGTGGTGCCGGGTGGGGTGATGAGGCCGAGAGTAGGAATGTCGAGAGTTTCGCAGAATGAGGCTTGGCACGGGCCTTCGGCGACGCGATTCGGCTTGCCGGGTCGCATCACGATCAGGCCGAAGTCGGTGGCGAAGGAGGCGTCGTGGGTGTAGACGGCGTCGAGAGAAAGGTGGGGAGCGGCGGGCATTTCAAGGACTTCGGCTCCGGCGGAATTCAATTCGCGGCAGAGAGTCTCGTGCTGAGACTGGGCGGTGGTGAAATCGGGTGCGTGTTGAAAGCCGAGAGCTTGCCAGTGGGAGACGCGGTCTGGCTGATTCCAGCCGGCGGTGCGGGGAGAGCAGACCAGGACGCGGTCGAGAGTGGCGACCATGGAGTGTCCGTTGAAATGCGTGCTAGTTACCGCCTGCGGCATTTATCCCCCAAGGTTATGAAACTGCCGAGCCTGATAGGAATCTATATGGGCATTATGGCAAAAGCAATGTGGGAAGGTGCGGTGCTGGCTGAAAGCGATGCGACAGTGGAAATTGAGGGCAATCAGTATTTTCCGCCCGAGGCGATTCGCAAGGAATATTTCAAGCCGAGCGACGCGCATACGGTGTGTCCGTGGAAGGGCACGGCGAGTTATTACGATGTTGAGGTTAGCGGCAAGCGGAACGCTGGCGCGGCGTGGTTTTATCGAGAGCCGAAAGAGGCGGCGAAGCGGATCAAGGGGTATGTGGCGTTCTGGAAGGGCGTGACGGTGGAGAAATAGGGCTCGATGAGATTTACGAATCAAAACCTTTTGACCACTAAGGTCACGAAGGGACACGAAGGGAGACTGCTAATCGCTAGCGCGCTTTACTTTGTGGTAAAATGTAAAGGATGGCAAGCGCAACTGTTTCTTCCAAGAATCAAATTGTAATTCCGCGAGAAGCCCGCGATGCGCTTGATTTAAGGGCAGGCGATAAAGTGCTGGTAGTAGTGCGCGGCAAGAGGGTTCTGGTGCTGCAGAAGCCGGCTAGTCACCGTGGAGCGATACGCGGCTTAGCGACCGGGGTCTACCCGTCCCGACATCTTCCTAAGGAACGCGAGAGTTGGGAATAGATCAGCTTCGGCTATTTCTCCGGCGCCATCGGCGGATTGCTCTCGACACCAGTATTTTTATCTGTCAACTGGAAGCCAATCCCAAATATCTGGCGTTGTCGGATTCTGTTTTCTCGTGGGTGGAGCGGTCTGGCCATGAGGCCGTGACCTCAACTATCACGATGACGGAGCTGTTAGTGCCGGGGTATCGAGAGAAAGACGAGCACAGAGTCGACGAATTCTACGGACTGTTGTCGACCTATCCCAACCTGCGATGGGTTCCACCTGACCTGGAAACGGCGGACCTTGCGGCGCGGCTACGGGCCGACTATCGGCTGCGGACGCCGGATGCGCTGCAGGCGGCTACCGCATTGCAGGCGCACGCGACCGGCTTGATCACAAACGACCCAATCTTCACACGTATCGGGGAGTTGAAGACGGCCGTGCTGGATCAGTTTCTTTAACGGTTAGAACTCGATGTGGGCGCGGAAGGTGGGGACGAGGACGGGGCCGCGGGCGCGGTTGTAGCCGGGATTCTGGATGTGTTGCACGCCGGGAGCGAGATAGATGCCGCGCCACGCGTGGATGGTGTAGTAGGACTCGACGATGTTTTCGCGGCCGTAGTTGAGGTGGCCATCGCCGAGAAGGAAGCCGAGGCCGCCGTCGGCGAGGTAGGTCTGGTGGTCTTTGGCGATCGCGTTGGTGACGAAGGCGACGCCGGCGCGATCCTGCTTGCGGCGCCACCATGCTCCGTTTGCGCCGAGTCCAGTGGAGAAAGTCTGATCGACTTCGGTGTAGGCGAAGGACTCGGTCTTGCCGTTATCCCAGCTGAAGCGGGCGAATGCGGTCAGGTAGTGCGTGAGATTCTGCTCGAAGTTGATGCCGAATCCGTATTTACGGGTGATGTGCCAGGGGTGATTCGTGATTTCTGGGACAGGCGTGAGACCGGCTTCGAAGTTGGCAATGGCCTGGCGATAGATGCCCATGTTAGCTGCGTTGGTGTAGGCGAGAAGGCGGATTGCGCCGGGCTTTTTCGGGATCACACCGTGACGGAGTTCGTATTCAAAATCTTCCGCGTGAACTTGCCAGGGTCTCCAGACCAGGTCGATTCCGTTGGCGACTTTGGGCATTAAGGCTTCGGCGAAGCGGAAGCCCCAGTTGCGATCTTCGAAATCGGCGGTAGCGCCGACGGTGTAGCCGCGGGTGTCGGCGGCATAGTCCCAGGCACCGTTGTTGTCGATAGTCCAATTATTGAATTGGAAGTGAGTGTCGGAGCCGACGGAGTTTACGTCGAAGAAATCGGGAAGGGTGAATTTGCCGAAGCGGAGTTCGAGACGGCGGCGTGGGAGTTCATTGAAGAGCGAGAGAAAGGTGCGCTGGTTTTCGATTTTGTCTTTGCTCAGGGCAAAGACTTTGTGGACCATGGCGCGGCCGACGTAGGGGGCTTTGCTGAGAAGAGGATTTCTGACGATGTCGAGGTCTGTGTTACCGGCGAGACCGAGGCCGGTGCTGAGAGCGGCGCCTCCGGCTTCTTCGATATCGACGAGAAGCTCGGTGGAATTGTTGAGGCGGACGCCGCTGTAGAGCGTCAGGACGCGCGACGTAGCTTTGTCGTAGTGGGAGCCGAGGCTGTTTGGGCCGCTGTAAGGAGCGTGAAACGGGGGATGTGCCTGGAAGATAAAATTTGCCTGACCGGAGAGCCAGAAGCGAGAGTCAGCAAAATGGGGGAACATGGCTTCGGGATCTGTGCCTGGGGGCGGATCGACAACGCTGGCGATGTCCGCCTGGGTCGCGGAATCAGGCTTGGACGCGGAAGGGGCGTCCGGAGGCTGCTGCGCCGGCGCCGGCAAGGCTGGAGCAAGAGCAAGAGCGGCGCAGAAAACGAGCAGGAGCCGGCGAGTGCTTAATTTTGTGGATAGGGCCTGGCGCTTCATTTGTTTCGACATTCCACAACGAGTGACCTTGCCGAAGCCAACAGAGTCTCTCGCTGGCTTGCAATTTGCGATTTTAACGCGGGCGCTTAAACTGAATGTATCACAAGGGGTTAACTATAGTTAACAATGTTCAGCTGGCTGCTCCTGCGAATTGGGGAATCAGCAGGGCCAGCTGATTCCCCGATTACCCAGCCTACGCAGGATCAGTTAAAGGGAGGTTACAAACTCCGACTGGGAGTTCTATCAGTTTCCGTGTGCGAGCCATTGCATACGGAGCTGCCGACTGCCGTTTTTGCCGGTGACCACGACCCAGTTCATGCGCAGAGGTTGCCGTTCCGTGTTGAGTGTCCAGGGGCACGGAGTGGAAACTTCGTAAGAGATTTCGCGCGCGAGCTGCGTCGTCGCCATCGTCGCTGGTTGTGCGAGCATGCAAGCCATTGTCATGTCCTCCTTTCTGGGAGTGTCTACCGTCTAGTTCGATGTCTGGAACCGACGGAAGCGGTAAAAAGTTCATAAAGATTAACCTTGTGAGGCTCTGGATTTGCCTCTAAAACTGTTATAGCATACCCCCCTAGGGTACTAACAAGAAAAAACTCCGAAGGAAAAGAAAAATGCCAGATAAGGTTCCGGTGATTTCCAAAGAGAAACAAAAACTCCTGTTTCGCATTAAGCGGATTCGAGGCCAATTTGCTGCTGTCGAGCGTGCGCTCACGGCGGGGGACGAATGCGCGGACATTCTGATGTTGCTGGCTGCGATTCGTGGTGGGGTGAACGGATTAATGGCGGAGATTCTGGAAGATCACATCCGCCTGCATATGATGAATCCGGATCACGAAATGGACTCCCCAGAAGAGTTAGGCGAGGACCTGATCGGGCTGGTTCGCGCCTATCTGAAGTGATGTGGATTGGTGAAGCGTGCGGGAAATGAAAAAAGGACAGCCCGGAGCCCCCGAAGCTGTCCCTGGAAAAACCCTCCCGGTTAGAAGGGCAATGTAATGAACTTAAGGTACGCGCACGATGTTGCCGGATGATGGCAAAATCGTGAATATGTGATTAATTCTGAGCGATGGCGCTGATATAGTAAGCAGTCAAATCGGTTGACAATCTCCTACTGACAGCTTTGCGCGGGAGCACTTGATGACGTCCCTAACCACCCGAAAGGTCGAGCAGTCGCGCCGTTTGCAGAAACGCGCCGAGAGCATGATTCCTGGTGGAGTGAACTCGCCGGTGCGGGCCTTCGGTTCGGTGGGAGGAGATCCGCCGTTTATCGTGCGCGGAAAAGGTTCGCACATCTGGGATGCGGATGAGAACGAATTCATTGATTACGTGGGATCATGGGGGCCGCTGATTCTGGGCCATGCCGCGCCAGATGTGCTGGATGCGATTGTGGGAGCGGCTTGCAACGGGACGAGTTTTGGGGCGTCGACACCTTCAGAAGCGGACCTTGCGGAGTTGGTACTGGCGGCGTTTCCTCCGATGCAGAAGGTGCGTTTTGTGAGTTCCGGGACGGAAGCGACGATGTCGGCGATCCGGCTGGCGCGAGCTTATACCAAGCGAAAATATATTGTGAAATTTGAGGGCTGCTACCACGGGCATTCTGATTCACTGCTGGTGAAGGCGGGATCGGGCGTGGCGACGCTGGGGATTCCAGGATCGGCGGGTGTTCCCGAGGAGTTCACGCAATTTACGCTGGCGTTGCCGTTCAATGACGTTAAAGCGGTGGAGTATGCATTTCAAAAATTCAAGCATCAGATTGCGTGCGTGATCGTGGAGCCGGTGGTGGGGAATATGGGATGCGTGCCGGCGTCGGACGATTATCTGGTGGCGTTGCGCATGATTACCGAGCGCGAGAAATCGGTGCTGATTTTTGATGAGGTGATGACGGGATTTCGCGTGAGTTTCGGAGGGGCGCAGGAACTTTACAACATTCGTCCGGATCTGACGACGATGGGGAAGATTATCGGCGGGGGCTTGCCGGTGGGGGCTTATGGCGGCTCGAGCGAGATTATGAATCTGGTGGCGCCACTGGGGCCGATGTACCAGGCGGGCACGCTATCGGGAAATCCGTTGGCGATGGCGGCGGGAAGCGCGATGTTGCGACATCTGCGCGATCAGAAGCAGGAGATTTATCCGCGCATCGATAAGTTGAGCAAGGAGTTGGTGGAAGGGGTTGCGGGGGCCGCGAAAGATGCGGGAGTGCCGCTAAGTTTTAATCGTGTGGGTTCGATGTTTACGTGGTTCTTTACGCCGGGGCCGGTGAGGGATTGGGATTCGGCGTCGAAGTCGAATACCGGAGCATTTGGCAAATTTTTTCGAGCGATGCTCGACAGCGGAGTTTACTTGCCGCCGTCGCAGTATGAAGCGGCGTTTTTGAGTGCGACACATACAGAGGAGGATGTGCAGCAGACGATTGCGGCTGCGAAGCAGGCGTTTCAAGTGGTGCGTATCTAAGCAGACGACATCGCATAAACTTATGAGAGTATTACGCAGCCTACGGCGCGAAAACTCCACTTCCCATGTATTTTGTTGCCCTCGATGTAGCCGCCGTGACCGCAGTCGCCGGGAGCGCAAGCGTCGAAGTATCCAAACAATGCCTCTGAATGGTCGCGACTGAAGGCAACACGGGAGAATGTAATCAAGTGAAGAGTGCCCAGTGGCAGATCCGGGGCAATCTCCACTTCTTTGTAACTCCAGGGAATTTGCAGGTTGCTGGCCGCATAGAAGTTGAGCGGGTATTCCGCCTCTCCCAAGGCATGCATCTGGTTCATGAGGGACGATTTCACGCCATCTTTTTCGAGCGTCGTCTTGCAAGAGACGTCAAGGGGGTCAAACACTCCGGTCTTGCTGGAAAAATAGAGATGCTCGGGTGGATTCTTCCCAAAGTGCGATGTTGTCCATTCCGAATAAAGCGCGTACTCATTGGGAGTGACTCTATTTTGGATTTGGCGTGCGCAACTGGATAGTGCTGCAATCGAAGAGAGAATGAACAGCACTTTTACGCTCACAACGGCAAGCCTCCCGGTGACTGATTGCCAGCTTACCTAGCAGCATCATCTGTGGGATCGTCACAAAGAAGTTTTCTTGCGACCTATAAATTGAGATCAGTAGACCAGTTGGAGCTTGCGCTTCGACTCGCTCAGGGCAAACTTCAACCCGGCTCCACGCGAGCGCCTGCGCTCTGCATCATTCTTGGAATGGTCACGAATTCATATCTTTCAGCATGGTAGCGTGCGAGCAGGCGATCGGTGGCGATAAGGGTTTGGGAGCGGTCTGCGCCCAATTGCTTGTGTCCGCCATCGTGCAAGAGGATGACATTGCCGCCGCGAATTTGGTTTGAGACTTTGCTCTCGATCACGGAGGCGGGCGGGGCGTTCCAATCGTAGCCGGTTACGTTCCACATAACTGGTTCGAGGCCAAGTTCGCGAGCCACGCGGAGAACGGCGGGGCGGCGTCCGCCAAAAGGGGGACGGAAGAGATTGGAATGTTGGCCGATGGCGTCCTGAAGAGCGGAGCGGCACTGATGAAGTTCCTGGCGGATTTCAGCTTCACTCTTGAAAGTGAGCAGGGGATGGGTGAAGGTGTGGTTGCCGACGATGTGGCCGGCCTGGACGAGGGCGCGAGCGATTTCGGGATGTTGGCGAACGTAGAGTCCGATCAGAAAAAAAGTTGCGTGGACGTTGTGTTTGGCGAGGACTTCGAGAAGTCGCAGACTGTGCAGGGGGTTGGGGCCGTCATCGTAGGTGAGGGCGAGTTGGCGGGAGGGGCAAGGCAGTCCGGTGAAAGTTTGGCCATACCATTGGCCGGTCGGCGACATGGACTGGTAACCGGCGGCAATCGCGGCTGCGGCGGAGACGGCGCAAGTGAGGGCGAGGGCGAGCATGTGGGGATTGTATTTCATTGAGTGATTGGGCCATCGGGTTATTGGGCGATTGAAAAAGCGGATGCGATGTTGAGTTTCGATTATCTACGATGGTCCTGATTGGGTAATTTCTGCTGTTAACTCTTCGCGCAATTGCCAGTGGGCGGTATCCGAGATATCCTGCCAATTCCGATTGTTGAGAGCTGGGATTCCTGGGAAACCATGGCTAATCTTTTCGAACTGCCCCGATACATTGCTGTGGAAGGTCCCATCCGAGTGGGCAAGAGTACGTTGGCCCGCATATTGGCGGAGCGGCTGAATGCGCAGCGGGTGATGGAGCCGGAATCGAATCCGTTTCTGGGAGCGTTTTACGAAGGCGAGCGGGGCGCGGCGTTTCAGGCGCAGTTTGCTTTTCTGGTGCGGCGTTTCGAGCAACTCCAGGCGCTCGACCTGGGGCCGACGTCGCAGAAGACGGTGGTGGCGGATTACATTATTGAAAAAGACAAACTTTTTGCCTGCCTGAACCTTACCGACCAGGAACTGGATACCTACAATCGTTATTACAATCACTTCCGCGAGAGGGTGCCCACTCCCGACCTTGTGATTTATTTGCAGGCGACGCCGGAAGTGCTGAAGAAGCGGCTGAAGAAAAAGAATGCGCCGGGGGAGCGAGCGGTGAGCGATGAGTATCTGGAAGAAGTGGTGAAAGCGTACGAACACTTCTTTTTTCATTACACGTCTTCGGATTTGCTGATTGTGAATACTTCGGACATTGATTTCGTCGATCGCAACGAAGATTTGCAGGAGTTGCTGCGGAAGGTGACGGAGCCGATCAAGGGGACGCAATACTTTTTGCCGCTGGGCGGGCAGGAGGCGGTGGGGGCGTAGGGGCAGCGCCTGAGCTGACAGACCTCCAACATCGGTGGTAAATTAGCGCAATCGACAAACTGGGTTTTGACGCACCGGGGTTGTTATGTTGAAGCCGCACCACCCAGGGCATCTCCCGCACCACCACGTGCACGCGCATGTACACGGACACCCGCCGCATTTACACGGGACCCCCGTGCCGACGCGGATGGTCTTTAAACTCTTGGCGATCGCCGCCGGCATCCTTTGTCTTTTTCTGCTCGGGAGATCCAATGTTATTGGCTACCTTCTCATACTGTGGGGCGTCGTGGCCCCCAGGTATCGGAAGAAACGGGTAACCGGACCGCCAGTTTCCTGAGATTCGACGGGAATCGTGGCTCCGTCCGCTGGGAGTAACGAGGCTAGAAAGTGGGTCAGACGGCTATACAAAGTGATAGAGCCGATCAAGGGCATGCAATATTTTTTGCCGCTGGGCGGGCAGGAGGCGGTGGGGGCGTAACTCCTTGTATTGGGTGGCTTTAGGGTTGTTTTCCAGCTGCCTATAAAGCGCTGGTCAGCGCTGGTTATTGACGGTAAAATAGTTGGAGCATCCACGAAGATGCTGAGCAGGCTCTATCCGGCTGGGCTGGAGGGGCACTGGAGGAAAAATGAGTATCACGCCGATGGGCGGACGTCCCCAAGACGAGATCCGCCGGAAGGTCACAACCGCTACTCTGCGGGAACAGAAACTCCGACACGAACCTATCACTTGTCTCACCGCCTACGACTATGCCAGCGCACGCCTGGTGGATGAGGCTGGAATCGAGATGATCCTGGTGGGGGATTCGCTGGCGCAAACGATTCTCGGTTATGAAAACACGCTCTCGGTGACGATGGACGAGATGCTGCATCATGTGAAGGCGGTGAGGCGCGGGGTGAAGGATGCGCTGCTGCTGGCGGACATGCCGTATGGGTCTTACCACGTGGACGCTGAAAGCGCCCTTACCAATGCGACGCGCTTTGTGAAAGAAGGCGGGGCGGAAGTGGTGAAGATTGAGGGCGGCGAAAAGCGGGCGGACCTGATTCGCCGCATCATTGATGCCGAAATTCCCGTAGCTGGGCACATTGGGCTGACGCCGCAGTCGGTCAACGTGATGGGCGGGTACAAGGTGCAGGGAAAAAATCTAAGCGGGATTGAGCAACTCATGCGCGATGCGGTGGCGCTGGACCGGGCGGGTGTGGCGTGCATTGTGCTGGAGGGGATTCCGCGAGAAGTGGCGGCGATGATTACGGCGGAGGTAGGAACGCCGACGATCGGCATTGGGGCTGGGCCGGAGTGTGACGGCCAGGTGCTAGTGTTCCACGATATTTTGAACCTGACGTTTGCGCCTCCGGCGAAGTTTGTGCGGCGCTATGGCGATGGGGCAGCGCTGATCAGCAACGCGGTGAGAGCATTTCGCGCCGACGTGAAGTCGCTGCAGTATCCATCGGATGAAGAGTCGTACCATCTGCCGAAAGAGACGCGGGAGGGGTTGGATACGGTGCTGGCGAGAAAACGGGCGATGCAGCGGTGAAAAAACATTGGCCACGGATTTACACGGATCCATGGCAATGATCTGATGGGTCGCGGGTAGCGGGCAGGGCTTTAGATTGAAGGGGCGAAGGTGCTAGCCTAATGGCATGGAGGTAGGGTTATGTTGCCAGCGATAATTTTCTTTCCCTTCTTCGGATTTGGTTTTGTGATGTATTTCCTGCCGTCGATTGTGGCGTTGGCTCGGAGCAAACGGGACATTGCCGGAATCGTGGTTCTGAACTTCTTCCTGGGATGGACGATGATCGGATGGGTAGTGGCAATGGTGTGGGCGGTGAAAGCGGAAGTCCCTGCGGTGGTGCGGTGATTTCAGTTTGTCGCCGAAGGTGCTGGCAGGATGCTCTTCGGCCGGTTCTGGTAATTGTTTTGGCAAGCTTCGCGGCGTGCTCGCGGCAGGATACGCCGCCACCGGACGCGGCTACGCTGCTGCAGGCGATTCCGGCCGCTGACGAGGGGAAGTATCCATCGCTGCAGGCGAGCAGGCACTGGAGCAATCCTTATCTGGTGATTCGCAGCGACAAGGTGGGGCTGCTGAGCGGGATTGCGGCCAACGAAGAACAGATGCTGAAGCCGGAAGAAGTGATGAACGCGCTGGCGCAACTGCCGGCATCGGCGTGGCCGTATGGCCGGGCGGTGGCGATTCTGGTGGAGGAAAAGCCTAAGGCTTCCGAACAAGACAAGATCGAGCTTCGACGAAGGCGCGGCATTGTGGAGGGTGACTTGCGAGGCGCGCACGTGGCCATCCGCTGGATTCCAACTTCCTGAGCACGGTCGGGCGCCGTGCGATTCCAATGAAAATCTGCAATACCATCGAAGACATGCGGGTGGCGTGCCGCGCTCTGCGACGGGACGGAAGGCGATTGGGATTTGTGCCGACCATGGGAGCGCTGCATGAGGGGCACTTATCGCTGGTTCGGGCGGCGAAGGTTTCGTGCGACGCGGTGGCGGCTTCGATTTTTGTGAATCCCTTACAGTTCGGGCCCACGGAAGATCTGGGGAAGTATCCGCGAAGCTTTGATCGCGACTGCGCGCTTTTGGAAAAGGAAGGGGTTGAATTGTTGTTCGCACCACCGGTGGAGGAAATGTATCCGGGTGGCGCGATCACGCGGGTTGAAGTGGAAGGGCTGAGTGACAAGTTGGACGGGCGTTCGCGGCCGGGGCACTTTCGCGGAGTGAGCACGGTGGTAGCTAAACTATTCCACATTGTCGAACCGGACGCGGCGTACTTCGGGCAGAAGGACGCGGCGCAGGTGGCGGTTATTCGCACGATGGTGCGAGAGCTTAATTTCCCGGTGGCGATTGTGGCTTGTCCGATCGTGCGCGAAGCGGACGGGTTGGCGATGAGTTCGCGCAATGCCTATCTCGATGCGAAAGAGAGGAAAGAGGCATTGGTGCTGCATCATTCGCTGCTGGGGGTGAAGAAGTTGTGGGAAGGCGGGGAGCGCGATGCGGCAAAGTTGGTGGCGGCGGGGCGGAAAATAATTGCGAGAGAGAAATCAGTGCGGGTCGATTACTTTGAGATGGTAGACGCCGAGAGTCTGGATTCGGTGGTGGACACGGCTGACGGCGGACTGGTGGCGGTCGCAGCATTCGTGGGGGCGACGCGGCTTATCGATAACATTGTGCTGGCGCCGGGGGGTGCAGGCCGAAACCAAGGTCCCTCGCTTCGCTCGGGATGACAATGCGATCAGAGAAACGGGGGCGAGGGTTAGGGATGCGGAGGGGTGGAAACGGGGGCGGAAGTACTTGCCGAAATGTCGCGAGGCGATAACCGCTGGCGGACCATGTTTTCGATTTGCGACCAGAGGTGAGGATCGCATTCAGTCTGCATGTGGCCGGGGGTGAAGACACGATCGAACCATGAAGCTTCGGGGCATTCGACGGGAGTTTTTCTATAGTCAGTGAGGTAGTTTCCCAGGATTTCTGTCTTAGTGGGGTCGGCGGCGGTGATCCGCGGCTGGCCGTGGATGATGCCGTGGGTTTGATAAAAGTTCACGGCCTCGGCGACGTTGTCGGGAATGACGGAATCTTCCTGCCAGAGTTTGGCCACGCTATCCACCTGGACGGTCAGCAAAACGGGAATGCCATTGCGGCGCAGGTCGCGAGCCAGGAGTACGGCGGCTGAAGCTCCCCAGCTTTGACCGAAGAGAATAATGCGGGCGCGAGTTTTTTCCTCGGCGGAGAGGATGCCGTCGCGGTCGGTATCGAGAAGCTGGATGATCGCGTCATAGGCGCGCTTTCTCCGGCGGTTTTCGAAGACCCTCACATAAGTGTCTTTGGCAAACTCTGGGCGAATGCGTTGCGCGAGTCGAACCGGGCCATGGTGCTGATTGTTATGGCCGACGAAGCCGCCAACGAAACCGATGACGATGTTACGCGGAGGCGCGTTCTTATCGGAACGCAGAGATGGGGCGTCGACCGCGAGCGAGAGACTCGGCATGGTTGCACCCAGAAGCGCCAACGTGACGATCAACGCGCGAACTGAAAGCTTCCCGCACATGCGGAGTCCTAATCGGTGAGATGATCGTTTAGTCCAACGGATGCTGAAAAAAGGACGATCAGCTGCCGTCCATCCACCGAGTTTGCCGATTTCAAGACGTGGTCGGCGATTGAGTCAAAAGGCTTGACTGGCGACGGGTTCGCACATTTGACCCGCTGGAAAGTTTACACCCGTTTGTCAAGCCCGGGGCTGAGTCTTAAGTCTCTGGCGAGGATTTTTGGTCCGGAGACGAATGGGTTTTGGGCGAGAAAGTAACGCAGGGGGCGGTCGGTGGCTTTGGTGATACCGATGCGCGGAGTGATTTGGGTTCTCTGGGCGCGAAAGCCGTCTTCTCCGATCCATAAGCCGGAGGCCGGGGAGGTGAGATCACACCCGTTGTCGCGGGAGCGGGTGATGGCGAAGGCTTGGGCAAGACGTCCGGGGCCGGCGGTGAGTTTAGGAAGGTCGCGAGTGGTTTCGAGCTTAATTTTTCGGGCGCGGGCCATTTCCTCGATGCCCTGGAGGGGTTCGAGGGCGCGGAAAAGAACCGACCCGGCTTTACCTTCGTGCTCACATGTGACGTTGAGGCAATAGTGATTGCCGTAGATGAAATAAACGTAGGCATGGCCGGGCGGTCCGAACAGGACCGAAGTGCGGGGAGTGTTGCCGGCGGCGGCGTGGGCCGCGGGATCGAGCTCTCCGAGGTAGGCCTCGCCTTCGACGATGCGGGCGGAGAGACGTGGGGTTCCGTCGCGTACCAGGATTTTGCCGATGAGGTCGCGGGCTACGCGACGGGGATCGCGCGCGAAGAAGGCGCGGGGGAGCGGGCGGATTCGAGGGGGAGAGACAGCCGAGTTCACAAGTCAGGATGCAGAAGTCAGAATGCAAAAGTCAAAGACTGGAAGGCAGAATGTGACGACAGGGTGCCGATCCAAGCGATTGCGGGCTGTTCTCAACATCCTCGGGCTATCTGAGGAAAAGATAAAAAAAGAGGGCAGCCCCTGCTACCGAGACAATACCAAAGAGCCTTACCGTCCAAAGTGGCACCCCGATTATCGGCGGAAATGGAATCATGCTTTTTCCTTCTTCGAATCGCCTTGAAATGACTTGGCACTGCCTCGGATACACAAGCAGTGCGACCGCAACAGCAAGCCAGACCAAGCCCATCGCCAGGAGTTTCCAATCGTTCATTCCACGCCTCCCTGTTTTCCTTATGCCGCCCCCTTCGCCGATTGTTTCAAGTAAGCCAAGACCTCGACGGCGTGGCCTTCGGGCTTTACTTTGGGGAAGATGTGCTGGATTTTTCCGTCGGGTGCGATGACGAAGGTGGTGCGGACGACGCCCATGACTTTCTTGCCGTACATATTTTTTTCCTGCACGACACCGAAGGCATCAGCGACTTTCTTATCGGCGTCGGCCAGCAGGGAGAAGGGCAGTTTGAACTTGTCCTGAAATTTTTTCTGCGCCTTGGGGGTGTCGGGGGAGATGCCAAGTAACACGGCGCCGGATTTCTGCATCTGTTTGTAGGTATCGCGAAACTCGCAGGCCTCGATGGTGCATCCCGGAGTATCGGCGCGAGGATAGAAATAGAGCACGACGACTTTGCCCCGAAGACCTTTCAGCGAGATTTCCTTTCCATTCTCATCCTGCAAGGTAAAATCGGGAGCCTTATCATTGATATTGATATTCATGAGCGCCTCATTTCGAAGAAGAAGTTTGGTTTGAAGATGACGTCCACAATTTTAGCGCGGGCAAGGCCCAGGCCGGAAAAAGTTATGTCCAAAATGTGTTTCACAAATACGATGCCGGTGGTCTACGGGGCTACCGCGAGGGCTAAAGCCCTGATGTCCTGGTGCTCTTTAGGGCACGGATGGAAGCGGTGCCCTTTCAAACCTGTTTATGAAACCTACTTTGGAAGGCTTTTACATCGCAGATTAGGGTCAGGGGTCATTGTCATTGTCATTCTGGCGATTTTTATGGTGGCGATGTTTTCCAGCGTCACTCCGCGAAGCGTGGCCCAGGAAAGACCGCAGCTTAAACGTCCGCAGCAAACTCCTGATGAAAAACCTCCGGAAGTTAAGAAGAAAAAAGTAAAGGGTCCACGCGCGGTGGGGATTTTGCAACTCAGCAACGGGAAGGCGACATTAATTCCCGTAGCTATTCTGGTGGAAGGCAAGTTTTATGATGCGAGCGTCTATAAGGCAGATCCGGTGCCGATGGCGCTGGAGGGCGGGACGGTTTATGAGGCGGAGCAGGCGGGCGAGTCGCAAGGACTTTTTACGACGGCTGGGGCTTTGCACAGCCGGGGTCAAGGCAGCACGAATCCCTGGATGGGCACGGGATCTTACTTGCCGAATGGAACGGAAGCGGCGAAAACTACGCGCAAAGCGGAAGACGTGCCGGTGGGATTGGACAATAGCGGGGATGAACCGCCGCGGCTGACGAGGAAATCGGCGGCAGCGTCCAGTTCGAGTCCGGCGCCCACTGCTGCGGGCACACCCGGCGGGCCATCAACCGGGAAGGCGAATGCCAGTGGGCCTGCGAATGGTCCGGGGGCGGACAAGGCTGGGGATCAAAGCGAGAAGAAACAATCGGGGCCACCGGAAGAGAAAGGGCCGGAACAGAAAGGGACGGGACAGGCGGCGGGCGGGCAAGGGGCAGCAGGGCAAGGGTCTGCGGGGCAGGCATCGCACGGGCAAGAATCGGAAAACTATTATCGACCCACACTGCGGCGAGGCAAGCCGACGCAGGCAGCGCCGGAGGAAGAGGCGCCTGCGCCGAAAGCAGGCGGTGGGGGATCATCGGCGACTTCAGCGGCTGGTGGCGCTGCGAAAGTGGTGCAAGTGATGGCGGCAGTTTCCGATTCGGGTGGGCCGGATCCGGAGTCTTACAAGTATTTTTGGAAAGAGGGCGAGGAAGACGAGCGACGAAAGCAGATGCTCAGCCTGGCAGGCGATGAACTGCGGATTTATTTGAATGCGCGAGCGAAAGGAGCAATTCCAGCCAAGACGCCCGCCAGTAAAGGTGAAGCGCCGACGCGCAAAGCCAAAGTGAAGCCAGCGCTGCCGGTGTTTGAAAACATACAATTTCGGGGATTCGATGTTTGGAGGAATAATCAGCCGGTGATGATCTTGAGCGCTGATGCGCATTTCCCCGCTGAGCCGGAAGCGGCGACGGCTCCGGAGACGTACAGCATTACGCTGGCGAGCCGGACCGATATCTATGGCAGCCTGCGAAAGTTGTATTCGGGAGTGACCGATAGATTTCATCTGGATGTCACGCCGCGGCTCGAGCTGATAGACGCGGTGGATGCGGACGGGGACGGCCGTGGAGAGTTGTTATTTCGCGAAACCACGGATGCCGGCAACGGGTATGTCATCTACCGAGCAACCGGGGATAAGCTGTGGAAGATGTTTGACAGCCTAAGGGCGGAGTAGATTTTTGAATTGGAGTTCTCAGTTCCCGGTAAATGCAGTGAGCGAGAACTGAGAACCATTTGTTATGTTTCGATTCCCACGTGGCAGACGCGTCCAACCAGGTAGTCGGAGGCGGACTTGCCATCTTCCATGGTCATGACTTCGATGGGGTAGGCCTGATTGTGCGGGCGCAGAATCAGGTGATTGTCCGCGGTTTCCACATATTTCACGGTACAACTTTCGTTTTTGAGCACAGCGTACATATTGAATTCGCCCTTGTGGTAGGGCTTGAGCGAGTTGTAATGACGATCGATGAGCAGTGTGGCGCCTGGAAGAAGGCGGGGGTACATGCTCATGCCTTCGCGGCCGTCCACTTTGATGAGCACAAAGCGCTCCCATTGCTCGCGATCGCCTTCGGTTTCCGCTTTTAATTTCTTGAGAAAACTTTTCTTGAATTTGAGGATGTCTTTCACGTTCATGCTGGTAATGAGGGGATGGGTGGCAGCGACGGCGCCATCGGTGAGGAGGACATTCTGGAAGTCGTCGTTGCTGGGAGGCAGGATCGAAGCGCGCTTATTGATTTCGGAGGGGTCGAGAAGATCGAGCACCGAGAGATGCTGCACCGCTAAAACCCGGTCCATGCCCTCAAGGCTTAGTCCACGCTTGCGATTCAAGAAGTTGGAGATATGGGCCTGTTTGAATCCGGTCTGCTGTGCCAGACGGAGGCCGGTCAGATCTCCCTCATCAATGCGCTCCCACAGAGTATCGCGCAGGTTGTCTTGCAGAACTCGGAATTTCATAAGTGGGAGTATAGCACGCGGTGTATAGCGCAATGCTAATCAGAAAAAGATTTCCACAGCCGTCTTGGTATAACAACCTTGACTCTCAAAATTGGCAGCTATACGATCGCCATATTGTATAACCCACTCTCGCTCTCAGGGGTTATTTTCCGATGAGTAGTCCAGATAACTACAACGAAGAAAAGAACTTTGTCGAATTCCGCCGAAAAGTGCGGGCAGCGGAGGTACTTTCCGCGTCCATGCAGCAACTGTTGAAATCGCTGGGTTTCACGGGTCGGATCAGTGTAGTTGTGCAAAATGGCAGGGTGTTGAAATCCGGGTATGAAGAAGGATTTTTCCGGCAGCGCGATTCAGGTTTACTGGAGGCAGGAGTGGCGCTCGAACCATAAACATGCGAAATGGTTTGAGTTACAGTCTTTGGCGGCAAGGGTAAGACAGACAAGTAAATAGCTCAAGCAGGTCATCGTAAGAGAAACGAGCCCTGCGCTCGGTATCCGCTGGTAAAGCGGGGACCGGCGCAGGGCTTTTTTTTCGGCTGCCGGCTGCGGGCCGCAGTTCAAGAGTGTGAACCATAACCAACTCAGGTTCGCGACGTAGAGCCTGTTTGAGGAGGAGTGAATGAGAGACAAGAAAGAGAACAGCAGGCGTGCAGACGAGTTGCAGTTCGAACTGAAATATTGCGAGCGCTGTGGTGGATTGTGGCTGCGTCCAGTGGGCGGAGGCCAAGTCTATTGCGTGGCTTGCGCGAGGCAGATGGCCGAACTGCCGCAGGCTTCGCGTGAAGTGGGAAGAGCGACGATGCAGCAAGGGCCGCGATGGGGCGTGGATCACTGTGACTACGACGAAGATGGAGATGCGGGCGAAGAACTGGATCTGGACGCGGCGGTGGGGCATGAGTGAGTTTGTGGAATGGATTGCGGCAGAGGCGGATGAGGGAGACGCAGCGAAGAGTGTGTTGCCAATAAAGGGTACGATCAGGCCTGAAAGCTATAAAGCGTTTGAGAGCCCGGCGATTCCAAGGAAGAAGGCCTGGGACGAGTTGCCAACGCACGATTTCCCCGGTCGGCCTGCGACTGGAGCGGAGTTGCGGCGGGCACCGGACTGCGATTGGGACTGTGATCCGGATATTTTTCTGTATCGAAAAAAAACTACAGCGCTGCTTCGACGGTACATGAGGTGGTCGTTGGAGGCGGGACGAGTGCCGTCTCTGCTGGGGCGGGAATTGTTTCGGGCCCGGATTACGGCGTACACCGCGACTACGTTTGAAGCGCGAGTGATTTTTCTGCACGACGTGGAGCGGTGCCTGGAGCGGCTGCAGGGTTTCGACCGGGAGCTTATCGCGCGGGTTTGCTTGCAAGAGTATGACCACGAAGCGGCGGCGAGAATTCTGCAGTGCACCCGCAGAACGCTTTTGCGGAGATTGCCGGAGCTGCTGGACGAGCTGAGTGTGGCATTTCTTAAGGCGGAGTTGCTGGATCGGCTGCCGGAGACGAGTGAGGAGACTATATGAGGGCGGCTGTCGCCATGGGTGGCCTCTGGTGTAAGTCGACAGAAGGTTGTGGAAAAAGTTGTCAAGAGGGAATGGAGTGATTTTTTGCGCAAGTGATTGAAAATGTGGAGAAGATAAATTTGAAAACGTGTCACAGTTGCCCTATGCAGTATGATATAATGATCTTATAGAGTTAAGACAGAAGCAATAGTTTTTAGGGGCGCGCTGAGAAGCGCGCCTTTCGTGTTTCTGGGGGACCGCATTAAGGGTCCGGGCTGCGCCGGGGGACAGACGGGCGCGGCTGTACCTACATTGTTCTTAGGGCGCTCTGGGAATTGGCGTGAGTCGGTGGAAGGGGCTGTGGAAAAAGTTGTCAAGAGGGCGGCGGGGTGTTTTTTGCGCAAGTGATTGAAAATATGGAGAAGATAAATTTGAAAACGTGTCACAGTTGCCCTATGCAGTATGATATAATGGTTTTATAGAGTAAAGAAAAAAGTAATAGTCTTTTGGGGCGCGCTGAGAAGCGCGCCTTTCGTGTTTCTGGGCGACTGCAATTTTCTGGCTGGCCGCAAAAAAGAGCCGGGCTTCGGCCGGCGGACAGCCGGAGGCGGCTCTCCCCACATGTTGTGTTTCCGACGAACGGGTATGGAAGATTGTCAC
>Ga0307478_10001003_pt1 | contig 26072 bp, 23 predicted proteins | sample atmos_gasesECM4C_2_FD_203713 | JGI IMG/M metagenome (GOLD analysis project Ga0307478, IMG submission 203713) | Hardwood forest soil microbial communities from Morgan-Monroe State Forest, Indiana, United States - atmos_gasesECM4C_05 | ecosystem: Environmental > Terrestrial > Soil > Temperate...
TTTTCCTGTGCACCGGCAACTCGGCGCGATCGATCATGGCCGAGGCAATTCTGAATTTCAAAGGGCGGCCGACGTTCGTCGCCTTTAGCGCAGGAAGCCATCCCGCGGGAAAGGTGCATCCGGCGGCCGTGCGCCAGCTCGAAGCGGCGCACGTCCCTGCCCCCGACCTTCGCAGCAAGAGCTGGGAGGAGTTTGAGCGGCCCGGCGCTCCTCCTCTTCATTTCGTCTTTACTGTCTGTGACAACGCTGCGAAAGAGGTCTGCCCTGCATGGCCCGGGCAGCCGGTCTCGGCTCATTGGGGATTGCCGGACCCCGCAGCCGTTCGCGGAACTCAGGCCGAGGTGGAACGGGCTTTCCGGGACGCCTTCTTCACGCTCGAACGCAGGATCAGCCTGTTCCTCAGCCTGCCGCTGGATCGGCTCGATGACCTCGCCCTGAAGGACGAACTGAACAAGATTGCAAAGCGGTAATCTTGCCCTGTTTCACTTCTCGACTCCTCCAGCGAGGAACCGCCAGCCACAACGACGCATCTCAGCAGAAATAGGGTCGCGCAACGGCTCCAATATCCGCCGGAGTGTAAACTCTTCCCACAAGGAGAAGACTCATTAATGAAGGCCTGCAAATTGCAGATGGTCCGGGTGTGCTTTTTTCTCGCGGCGCTTGCCGCAGCTCACGGTCAAAATGGAACGATCGGAATTGATTTTGGCGAAGCATCCGACAAATTCGGCGCTCTTAACCGAACCACAGCGGCACTCGTCGACGTGACGGGCAAGGTGATTGTGTTGCATGCCAATCAAAAGGAGGGTTTTCCTAATGTCGTGGCCGGCGGGGAGGCGCGCTTCCCTTCTGACACCACCAATCACGTCTCGGAATTTGCGGTCTTCGGTGGTCTCGAGTTTCGCGCGACCCAGGCCTTTACCGCCGGTTTTCACGTCCAGGTCCGCAAAATCCTCATGCCCTCAAGCACCATTCAAGGTCAACTCTTTAACCGGGAGAACCTGGAACTGCTGGAAGTTCCGCTGTTCCTGGAATACAAATTCGGCAAAACCCGGCACGTTTTTGTGCAGGCCGAAGGCGCGCCGGAATTCCGGCCGCGATTCCGCACCTCCAGGGCCGGACCCTCGCCGCTGCCCAATCCCAACCTGGATCACGCTTATTTCATTCGAGGAAGCCTCGGTTACAACTTCGGCAAGTGGTACGCCAAAGGTACCTACCAGACGCGGTATTTCAAATTCGGTTCAGCGTTCGGAAATCCGAGCGGGCTCTACAACTGGCGGAGCGACTTTGCCACTGGAGGAGTGGGTTTGAACTTCTAAGCCTTGCGCGCCGCCGATTCTTAGTTCCTCCGCGTGACGAAGTCTCTGGCGGCTGGTTCTATAATAGAAAGATTCTCTGGTGCCGAAATTGGCATCTGTGGAGCTGTTGCCACGCGCGAGCCGAGATTTGCTCGGCCGGACAGCCGAAGGCGGCTGTCCTCACCTTGGGGATTGCTGTGGCCGGCTGCCCGTCTTGAATTGGTTTAAAGCTAGGAGCTAGAAGCTAAGAGCTTTTATGGACTTCAAACTGGTTTCCAACTACAAGCCTCAGGGGGATCAGGCGGCCGCGATTCAGGCATTGACGCGTGGGGTCTTTGACCGCGAACAGCATCAGGTTCTGCTGGGTGTCACCGGGTCGGGGAAGACCTTCACCATGGCGAAGGTGATTGAGGCCATAAACCGTCCAACGCTGGTCATGGCCCACAACAAGACCCTGGCGGCGCAGCTCTATCACGAGTTCAAAAGCTTTTTCCCGCACAACGCGGTCGAATACTTCGTGTCTTATTACGATTACTACCAGCCAGAAGCTTACGTTCCAGCGGCCGATCTCTATATCGAAAAAGAAGCGACCATTAACGATGAACTCGACAAGCTACGTCTGTCGGCGACGCGGTCGCTGTTTGAGCGTCGCGATGCCTTGATAGTGGCCTCCGTGAGTTGCATTTATGGCTTGGGCTCTCCAGAAGCCTACTACGGCATGATGCTGTTCCTGGAGAAAGGGCAGAAGATCAAGCGCGAAGACATCACGCGCAAATTGGTCGACATCCTGTATGAGCGGACCAATGGTGAGTTTCGGCGAGGCACCTTTCGCGTGCGCGGCGATGTGATCGAGGTCTTTCCTACTTACGATGACATGGCTTACCGGATTGAGATGTGGGGCGATCAAGTGGAATCGCTGTCGCAGATTGATCCGCTGTTTGGCACGATAAAGCAGAAGTACGTTCGCCTGCCGATTTATCCCAAGACGCACTACGTAATGAAGGACGAAACGCGCGCGTCGGCGGTCGACTCGATCAAAAAAGAGCTGGCATGGTGGGAACCGGAATTGGAAAAGCAGGGCCGCGTGGTGGAAGCGCAGCGCATCCATCAGCGCACCATGTTTGATCTGGAAATGATCAAGGCCATGGGCTACTGCCATGGCATTGAGAATTATTCGCGTCATTTTACGGGAAGGCTGCCGGGCGAGCCTCCGCCGACGTTGCTCGACTATTTTCCGCGCGACTTTCTGATGTTCATCGACGAGTCGCATCAGACCGTACCGCAGTTGCGCGGGATGCATGCGGGTGATCGGTCACGCAAGGAAGTGCTGGTCGAGTATGGCTTCCGGATGCCTTCGGCGCTGGACAACCGTCCGCTGACGTTTGAGGAATTTGAGCATCGCACGAACCAGCTTGTCTACGTTTCCGCGACACCGGGGCCTTACGAGCTGACGAAGTCGGCCGGCGTTGTGGTCGAGCAGATCATCCGTCCGACGGGGTTGATTGATCCGCCGGTGGAAGTACGTCCGGTCAAGGGACAGATTGACGATCTGCTGCACGAGATCCGCGCGCGAGTCGAGAAGGGAGAGCGCGTGCTCGTGACGACTCTGACCAAGCGCATGGCCGAGGATCTGGCCGAGTACTATGCGGAAGTCGGCGTAAAGTGCCGCTATATGCATTCTGAAATCGAGACGCTGGAGCGGGTAAAAATCCTCCGCGACCTGCGGAAGGGCGAGTTCGACGTATTGATTGGCATCAATCTTCTGCGGGAGGGACTCGATCTGCCGGAAGTGTCGCTGGTAGCGATTCTCGATGCCGACAAAGAAGGATTCCTGCGGTCTTCCGGGTCGCTGATCCAGACCATTGGACGCTGTGCCCGGCATCTGAATGGGCGCGCGGTCTTGTATGCCGATCGCATGACCGATTCGATGAAGCGCGCCATGGATGAAACATCGCGGCGGCGTGCGATCCAGACAGCGTACAACGAAGCGAACGGGATCACACCGGAGTCCATTGTGCGTCCGCTCGACATGACGCTGGCGGCGATCGTGGCCGCCGACTACGCCGACCTGACCGCGAGCGAATCGGAGGGCATGCCGGAGTTCAGGTCGCAAGAGGAAGTTGATACCTACATCGGCAAACTCGAGAGCGACATGCGCGAGGCCGCGAAGCGGTTTGAGTTCGAGAAGGCGGCCAAGCTGCGTGACACGATCAAGGAGTTGAGGACGAAGGAGTTTCTCTTCGCCTAAGAATCAAAGCCGAACAATCCTGCTATCGCTTTAGGTAGGCTGCTGGCGAAAGAATCGTCACATCGCGCCACGGATGCAACTCAAGCAAATCCTCATCTCCGGTAATGATCACATCGGCCCTGCCATTCAGCGCGACTTCCAGGAACTTGTCGTCTTTCGGGTCGCGATACTCGCGAGCGAGTTGAATGATAGGAACGACTTCCGCGACGCTTGCAAGCTGTGCCAGGAACAATCTGCGCTCACGGCTGACGTAGCGGTCGAACTTTGAGCGGGAGAGAACTTCCTGCAGTTCACTCATCGTGGCGTCAGAGAACAGCAGGAGGTCTTGGTCCAATGCTCTGTCCACGCACTGACGCGGAAAAGAAGATAGAAATACGATCGCGCTGACGAATACATTTGTGTCGATGACGCAGCGCATCAGTCTTTCAGGATGTCAGCGAGAATCTCCTCAGTCAGTCCCCGAGCGGCGGCCTGCGCGCCGATGCGGTCCATCGTCCGCTTGAGTTCCTTGATGTTTACCTTGCGAATGCGCTCATACTCTTCCGCCGACATGATCACCGCGACATCGCGATTTTGCCGACGGATGAGAATAGGTTCGCGCTGCGCAGCGTCGAGAAGAGCAGCGAGGCGCTGCTTGGCATCAGTGGCTGAGACAGTCTTCATGGATGTCTATTTTAGATAAAATGGACAAAATGAGCAATCTAGAAAGCGGCATGTCGCCAGAACAGACAGCCGAGAGCGGCTGTCCCCACATGGTTCTGCCGTTCTTCCGAGAAACTATCTTCCGTATGCTGCGCTGGCAGCCAGCGGTTTGCGGTAGAAGGTGTATCCGTCGTAGGTCTCGGCCCGGAAGTTCAGGTTGGGGGCAGAAAACTTTTCGGTCTGACTAAGGAAGAGATATCCGCCGGGTTCAAGGTAAAGGTGCAGGCGCTCGATCAATGCGCCACGCTGGGCGCGCGAGAGGTGCGGCAGTACGTCCATGCAGAAGATGCAATCGAAGCGTCCGATGTAGACGGGCTTGGTCAAATTCATGGTGTTGAACGTGACCAGGCTGCGCAGGCGCGGCTTCACCAGCAGGTGTGCGCCCTGCTCGGATAAGCCATTGGACGCAGGTTTCAGGGTTCCGTTTGATCCGTTTGATCCATTTCTGGGTGGAGCTTGGGCGAGATCTTGCGATCCGTTCGCGCCGCAGAGGGAATTCCCGATTTTTGAAAAGCTCGCGCGAATGAAGGCAGGGGGCAGGCCAGCCAGAGCTGATTGCGGATAAAGTCCACGCTCGGCCGTCTCGATCGCGGAGGGAAGAAGATCGGTGCCGACGATGTGGATGGACCAGTCTTTTGCCGCAGGCAACATTGGGGGAGAGGCGCTGTCTGCGACGCCACCGTTGCGAGAGGACGACCCTCTTTCCTTTGAGTCCTTGCCATTAGCCCCATTGCTGGAACCGTTACCGTTGGAGCTTCCATTCCCACTCGGCATCGCTTCGCAAATTGCCATCGCGATCGAGTAGGTTTCTTCCCCGGTGGCACAACCCGCGCTCCAGATGCGCAATGTGCAAGGGCCGTCGCACGACTTGCGAGCATAGATTTGCGGGACGACTTGCCGCGCCAACGCGTTCATCGCACCCGGATGTCGGTAGAAACCTGTTTTGACGTTAAGCACGCCGTCGAGAAACGCCGCCACTGCTGCAGGATCGAGGTCGGAGGCTCTAAGCCGATCCAGTAACACGGCGGTAGATTCCAGTTCCTGAGCCTCCAGATAATCAGCCACGTGGGCGGCCAAAGCACTGTTCGGGCAATCGAGCAGGATGCCCGTCTGGCGCTCGACCAGCAGTCGCAGTTCAGAGAGTTCGTGCTCGAGGATGGTGATGCCCGGCATCAGTCTGTGCATAGTTCTTCCCTTGGTGTGCTGAAGCACGCACCGAACTGCATTCGGGTCAGCCGCACCCAGGGGAGGGGGCAGTTCTCAGTTCTCAGTTCTCAGTTCTCAGTTCTCAGTTCTCAGTTCTCAGTTCTCAGTTCTCAGTCGCCGGCGGCCATGGCCGCGTACGACTTCGGTGTTTCTCGTATGGACTGCTGCGCGACTACGTTCATTTCCTTCTCCAGCGAGGAGAAGCGTTGCATGATCTCGTGAATTCTCAAGGTCATGTTGCGAATCGTTTCGATCTGGGCGCGAGTCTGGGCGGAAAGGCTGCCCGGTTCGAGCAAAAGCAGGTCTGAGTTTCCCAGCACCGACGTGAGCGCATTGTTCAAGTTGTGCCGCATTTCCAGCATGTAGCGACCGAGAGTAGCCTGCCGCTCGAGCGTGGCGCAGGAAAGCTCCGCCAAGCGGGCTCGGGATTCGGCGCGCGAGCGGTGAACGGCTTCGCTGGCTGCGAGAACCAGGGTTTCAAGCCAGTGGTCGCTGGGACGCAGTATCGAAACTCGCGGCCAGCGTTCGCGAACCAGTTGTGCCGTGGCGGTATCGCACGTCACGCAATAGACGGGCTGACCGGTTGAGTGCAACGGTTCGAGAACGACCGAAAGCAGATCACGACGAAGATCGCCAACGATGGCAACGTCGAATATGTCGGCAGCGAAACGAGGCCACAACTCGCCGCTCAACAAAGTGAATGTCGGGACGGTCCGCTCCATCTGCCAGCGGGCGGTCACGCGCCGGGAGAAATCGGGATCGTCGGAGATGATCAATACGGTCGGAGTTTCCACGCTTGAGGTTCCTTGGCTCAGCTCTTTTTCTTGGGCTGGGGATCGTCGGGCTCCCAGCCGGGCGTGTTAGAGATTTCAAATTCAGGGATCTCGTCTTGCGGTGGAGCTGCGGGCTTCGCCCGAGCGACCAAACCTTTCGAAGTGGACGTCGAACCATTCCCTGCACCAGCTTTTGCCGCAGCGGCCAGCGGCTTCCTGGCTTCCGGTCCATTCGGGCTTGCTGCAGGCGCGGGCTTTGCGTTGGCTTCCGGCTTGGCTTGCGCGTCGGGAGCCTTGCCGTGCCCCAATGCGTAATCCACCGAGGCTCGCAGATCGACCAGCATTCGCAGAGGCTGCCCCGACGAATACTCCGCCTGGAACATGACTTTCCAGGACTGGCAAATCATGCGAAGACGCAGAATCGGTTCCTGCGCGGAAAACTGCGCCCGACGGCAATCGATGGTCTGGACGCCTTTTTCCTCCAGTTCGCCCAATCCGTCGACAATCAAATTGAGGTCGCCCAGCATCAGCCGGAAGAATGCCCGGCGCATCAAGTAGCCGAAGCGGGTAAAGGCGACCAGTGCGATCGGCAAAAAGAACAGGTCTCCCGCCTGGCTCTTGGCTTTACGCCCCTGTTCGAGAATTCCGCCATGCAGCAGCTCATCGAGCGAGCGGCAGCGCCGGGCGGATTCCAGCACGCGATCGAGCGCGTTCAGCCATACTGGGGTCTTGAGATCTACCTGGCTCAGCACCGGTTGCAGAGTCTGCGCTACGTAAGCGAGATCGACCTCGGCATCGTCGAGGCCGGAGGGCGCCATCTGTGCGAAATACTGGACTAGCAGAAAGTCAATCTTGTCGCGCACCGTGTCTATCTTGTCTGCTTTCGCCAGGAAATGGCGCAGCAGATTCAGCAAGCTTTCGGGCGTTACCTGGGCGCTGGTTTGCAGGAATTGGCGCAACTGGTGGACCTGAACCCGCTGATCCATCTCCTCCAGCCAGCGGTTGGCCAGTTCCACCGCATCCTTTCCCGGTGCTTCCACACCTGCCTCGAGATCGGCGCATGCGCGAACATCGATGGCGAACTCGCGCGCCAATTCGAAATAAATGGGATACAACCGGCGCGCATTGCTCCACTGCGTGGCGAGATCTTGTACAAGTGTGGAAGAGGTCATGATTTTACGATCCAGTTAGGCACGTCGGAGCGAAAGCGCGCGGCCACCACAGTGTTGCCCGGGTTGTACTGCACCGCAACGACAGAGGCTTCGACGTCAAGAGATCCATCGGCATTTCGCAGCCGAAGAACATCGGCAAACTCGAGGGGAGTATTACAGGCAAAGAGGACTTCGCGGGTGGTGCCGAATTCGACGACCGTACTTTCTGTAAAGTGGGCGCTGGCTGATTCGCTACCCTCAACCACGCGGGCGAGCTGGATGGGCAGCCGCAGAGGGGCGGCCTCGGGAAAGAAACGGGCAAGCCCCGCCACCGCGCTGGCGGACTGTGATTTGCGTCCTGTAGCTGTGGCTTGTTGCGCCAAGCGATTGCCCCTTCACCCGACTCGCTCTGCACGACACAATGCGGTTGGGCTCGCCCCTCTTCCCGGTTAGGAAGAGCTTTTGGGGAGCCGAATTCCGCTGTTCGGAAAGAGAACGTGCAACGCGGGAACCAATTGAAAACACGGAAGGACTAGCACTTAGGTGGTAGTTTTTTCAGCAACTTAGCTGCAGTTTACGACGCGGTGGATGAGCCTGGGATCATGTCGGCGTCTCAGCCTGAGACAACGTCTCAGAATCGTGAGTTTCGGGGCGCTCCCGATTCGCTGTTGTCGCCGCCGAGCGGAGGGGCACGAGCCGCTTCTCTTACTGCAAGGTGTGGTTCGCCGATCCGGATGATCCAACGGTGATGTTGTAGCGCTTTAACTTTCGGTAGAGTGTGGCGCGGCTGATGCCGAGCATGCGTCCGGCGAGCGCTTTGTCGCCTTTAACCTGCTCAAAGACGCGCTGGATGGTGGCGCGTTCGATGTCTTCGAGATCCGTAGTCGAGGGCGATACAGGCTGGGAATCGGCACCCGACATTGCCTCGGCTAAATCAGGATCAAGCGCAGTCGAACGCTCCGAGGTAGTGGCCGCTCCGCCGATCGAACCTGCTGCGATGGATGGCGGCAGGTCGCCAAGATCGATGCTGCGCCCATTGCCCAGCGCGACGGCCCGTTCGATGCAGTTCTCCAGTTCACGCACGTTGCCGGGCCAATCGTATTGCATCAGAGCTTTCATGGCGCCGCTGGAAACTTGGGGACCTGAGCCAGGCGCGTAGCGTTCCAGGAACCAGTGCACGAGCATAGGAATGTCGCTGCGGCGCTCGCGCAATGCGGGGACGTGCACGGTGACGACGTTGAGGCGGAAGTACAGATCTTTGCGGAAAGTTCCGTTTTTGTAAGCAGCTTCCAAGTCGCGGTTGGTGGCGGCGATGACGCGCACGTCGACTTTGACACGCTGGTTGCTGCCCACCGGGCGCACTTCTTTTTCCTGCAAGACCCGCAGCAGTTTGGCCTGGAGTTCGAGGGGCAGTTCACCGACTTCGTCGAGGAAGACGGTGCCGCCGTCGGCGGCCTGGAATAATCCCTGCTTCGATTTCAGAGCGCCGGTGAACGCACCCTTTTCGTAGCCGAACAGTTCGCTTTCGATCAGGGTGGGAACCAGCGATCCGCAATCGACGGCAACAAACGCTCGCCCCGAGAACGCCCCACGAAAGTGGATAGCGCGCGCGACCAGTTCCTTGCCCGTCCCGCTTTCCCCGTAGATCAGTACCGGGGTTCGCGTGTCTTTCAGGCGGGCAACCATGCGCAGGACATCCTGGATTTTGGCCGACGATCCGACAATTCCGTGGACGGCGGTTTCTGAATCCATCCGCTGACGCAGGAATTCATTTTCCTCAACTAAGCGAATCTTCTCCGCCATCCGTCGCAAAAACAAGCGCAGTTCTTCCAGAGGAGAGAATGGCTTGGTGATGTAATCGTAGGCGCCCAGTTTCATGGCCTGGACGGCGGTTTCGATCGATCCGTGGCCGGTCATGACTGCAACTTCGGTCCGGGGAAGAAGCTTTTTTACTTTTTCCAGGAATTCCAGACCCGACATGCGTGGCATCACCATGTCGGTCAGGATCATATGGGCGGACTGTTCTTCGAGCAGGGTCAGAGCCGATTCGCCGCTGTCGGCCTCGAGACAGACAAACCCAAGTGCCTCGCCCACGGTCATGCAGAGCTTGCGAATGCTCTGCTCGTCGTCGACGATCAGCAAGCGAATGCGCATCTCATCCTTGGTCGGAAGTTTATTCACAGCGCTTTACCCATCGTTTTCGAGACCACATCAATAAACTGTTGGACGCGGAATGGTTTTTCCACGCAGGGAGCCCCAGTCTCTTGCAGAGTTGCGACCGTTTCCTCGTTGGCGATGTCTCCGGTGATGAAAACAATGCGGGAGGCCAGGTCAGGACGGTGACGCTTGATCCAGGCATACACCTGCCCGCCGTCAACCCCGCCCGGCGTGCGCATGTCAGAGACAATTCCAAGGAACGACCCGTTCTCCAGCAGGCGCAGAGCCTGCACGCCAGAATCGCAGCAGACGACGGGATATCCGCTGCGCTCCAGAGCCGCCTGCACGTAGGACATGACGGCCGGCTCATCCTCGATGAGCAGCACGGGCAGGGGTGAGGCTTTGCTTGCTGGTAAGCTCATTTTTGGATCACTCCTGCGGCCACACCTTTGGAGGCACTGTGGGATAAGGAGGGCAGGCGAACGATGAAAGTGGCGCCCTGGCCACCCAGATTATTGTGACAAAGAATCTCACCGCCATGCTCCTTCACGATGCCGTAACAGATGCTCAGGCCGAGGCCTGTGCCTTTGCCGACTTCTTTGGTGGTGAAGAACGGATCGAATATTTTTTCGGGCTGGGATATGCCATCGCCGTTATCGCGGAACGAGACCTCGACGACCTCGCCAGCCTTGGCTGACATGATTTCGATGCGGGCTGCGCGTCCGACTTCGTGAACCGCGTCATAGGCGTTATTCAGGATATTCAGGAAGACTTGCTGCAATTGATGGGGATCGCCCATCACCTCAGGCAAGTCTTCTTCAAGGCGCTCAATCACCTCGACGCCATGGCTGTTGAAATCATAGGAACGAAGCTGAATGGTCCGGCGCAGGATCGAATTCAATTGCACGGCGCTGCGTTGTGGCGGCATCTGGCGGGCAAAGCTCAGCAGGTTCTGCACGATCTGCTTGGTGCGCTGGGCTTCCTGCAGAATGACGCGCAAGTCTTTGCGGGCGCCATCCGGCAGGTCGGGATTCTCCATCAACAAGTCGGCGAATCCCAGAATCGCAGTGAGCGGGTTGTTCACTTCGTGGGCGACTCCGGCGACTAACTGGCCCACGGCGGCCATCTTTTCGGTATGGACCAGCTTGTCGCGCAACACGGCAGAGTCGGTAATGTCGGTAAGAACCGCCACGATGCTGGTCACAGTTCCTTGCTCGTCGCGCATGGGGCTGAAGTTGGCCGAGAACTGGCCGGCAATTCCGTTTCCGCGGACTATCTGCAATTCCAGGTTGTCCACCTGCTGGCCGTCGAGCGTGCTCTGCAGAGCGCTGTCGAGAGATCGAGCAAAGGCGGGCGAGGCCAGATCGAGCAAGGGACGACCCAGTAATTCGCGTTGCTGAAAGCCCGCATCTTGCCACCGGCGATTGGCGTAGCTGATCAGGCCTGCGGTATCAGCAACCAGAATCAGGCTCTGCGTGTTATTCAGGATTTTGGCGGAGAAATCCCGCTCCCGATGCAACTCCGATTGATACGTGCGCAAGCCGGTCACATCGAGGATCAGCCCGCGGATCTGCAACAGATGGCCCAGGTTGTCATGAAGGCCAAAAGCGTTGATCAAGACGTGGATGGGCGATCCGTCCTTGCGACGCAGAGTCGCTTCGAAGTTCCGCAGGCCGCCGCTTTCTTTCATGGCTTCGGCATGGCGCACGCGCTGTTCCGGCGAAAAGTAGACCTGGCTGGGAATATCCACTTGCAGCAATTCCTCGCGGGTGCTGTATCCCAGCATGCGCACCAGGGCGTCATTGACTTCCACAAAGCGGCCTTGCGGGGTGCTGAAGAACAGGCCTTCCTGAATGTTGTCGAAAAGCTCGCGATACCGCCGCTCCGCCTCGCGCCGGTCGGAGATGTCTTTCAGTACGTGAATCGTTTGCAGGCCTTCGTTCGAGGCGCCGTGCACGCGTGACGTAGAGACCAGAAAGGTGCGGTCGAAGACGGGATGTACGAATTCATCGTTGTCATCGGCCATGGCCCGGCAGAATGGGCAAGCGTACGGGGCAAACTCGCTGTTGAGCGACAGTAAAGCCCGGATGTTGAGGCCGATCAACTCAGCCGGGGAAACGCCAATGGTCGCCGCCAGAGACCGGTTTACGCGGAGCACGTTCCCGGCCTGATCGTGAACCACGATCAGATCGTTGATGGCATCGAAGATCTCCATCCAATGCCGATTCGCTTGCTCAATTTGCGTGAACAGGCGGGCGTTTTCCAGGGCCATGGCAGCGTGGCCCGCGACAGTTTCAAGGAACAAGCGGTCCTCTGCGCCCATGTGACGCGAGCCCGGGGAAAGGCAGAGCAGGCCCGCGAGTTCGCCGTTGGATCCGGCCAACCGGACCACGGTGCATTCAGTCCATCCCAAGGCTGTGGCGGCTTCCCGTCCGAAGAACTCTTCTGCCGATCCGAAAGTGACGTTTTCGGTGTGACGAGCCGCGAATTCTGCGAGAGAGCCACCGACTGCGCGATTCAACTTGTGAACCGATTCGTAGTCTTGCGACGGCTCGCCTTCCAGCGCGTGAGGTAACGCAAGAGCAACGCCTTCGCCGTCCACAAATCGAGGCTGCGCGTTCGCGCTCGAGGCATCTTTCGAAGCCGCCGCGGCCTGATGGTGCGCAATTACAGAAAAGAGGTTGTCCTGCCGAACGGCGAGCAGCCCCGCAGCAGAACCGGTCAGTTCGGCAGCCCGGCAAACAAAGCGGCGGGCGAAGTCGGGTAACCGCAACGCACCATCGATTTCACGGGCCAGTTCAATCAGAGCTTCGGCGCGATGGCGATGCTGTTCGGAGAGATGCAGATTCCGCGCTACCTCTAATGCCACCGCAGCCTGGTTCGACAAGGCCCGGGCACGGCGGATGTCCTCTTGCGAAATGCCGGCGCCATCCAGACGATCGAGCACTCCAAACATGCCGAGCAGTCGCCCGCTTGATCCGAGCAGGGGCACGGCCAGAAACTGGCGGACCTGGTACTGTGCCACGACGTCAAGATCGGCTCCGGGGGCATGGCGCGCATCGTCGGTCCAGAAGACTTCTTTGGAGCGAAGAGCCTGCGTAGCGACGCCTTCGGGAAACAGGGTGTCGGCGCGCCGCGGCTGGCCTTTTTCTACGCCGTAGCGGACGCGGAACTGGCCGGCCTCCAGCAGCGCGATGAAGCAGCGGCCGAAGCTGAGAAAATCTGCGGCATGAATGACAAAGGCTTGTAAGAAATGCTCCAGATCGGCGCTCGAACTGAGTTCGGAAGATATTTCAAGCAGTTGATGAAGTTCGTGCGACTGGGCGTGCGCAGTGGAATAGAGTTCCGCATGGGCCACTGCCACTGCCCCGAAACCGGCGATTGCTGAAACCAGCGCCCTTTCTTCCGAGGTGAAGGCGCCCTCGCGACGCGGGTAAACCAGGATCGCGCCCTGGGTGCGCGAGGTACGAAAAGGTGCGGCAATCAACATTCCGGGAGAAACCAGGTTTCCCAGTGAATGCGCGTCCGCCCCCACCGAGAGCGTGATCGGCTCACCTGCTGCAACAGCCCGTTGCGCCAGATCCGCGGCAAAACGCAGGGTCTGGCGATCGTGCCGCGAGCGCACGGTATTGGCCAGCTGCGAAGTTTCCGCGGAGACAGCGCGTAGTTCGAATGGGCCCTCGCGCTTCAGCAGCACGCAGACCAGACGAGTGCGCAGGAGCAGACGCAGACGATCCGCCAACGCCTCGATGACCGCCGACACGTCCGGGGTTCCATGCAAAGCCTGGGCGACATCCGCCAGAATCTCGGCGCGGCGATGATCTTCCCGCGAGGCCTCGCTCAGCCGATTAGCTTCCAGCAGGCTCCCCAGTTGGCCGGCAAGAATCGTGGCCTTGGCTGCCAAGTCCTCGTTAAAGAAGTTGTCGTCGGAATCGTGCAGAAACGTGGCTGCGCCAATGACTTCATTGAATACAACCAGCGGAGCAGCCAGCAATGATCGCGCACCAAACTCTTTAGCGGCTCCGAAACTGGTCGCCTGCAACTGGTTGGCGAATATTGTGCGCCGCTGCCGCACCGCCTCAGCCGTGACTGTGCTCTGGTCGGGGCGGATGCGCATTCCCATGAAGCGCTCGGCCATCTTTCCCGCTGCCTGCTCTCCCGAAAGCTCGTCTCCGGGCTGGCAACGCCAGAAGTACACCCCCGAAACCCGGAAGAACTCCTGAGTGGCCTCGCAGAATAGCTTGATCAAGGCGCGGGCATCGGAGCGTTCGCTGGCAAGCGATGCGATTCGTAGGAGCAGCTTTTGAAACCCCTCATCGGAACCGGGAGTGAAACTGGAATCTGGAGACAAGATGGGACGCTCTCCCAACAGGTCGCCGCTACCGATTCTCGAAGGAATCCGCTCTTGCTTCACAAGTGATTGAATCTAATGGGAAATTACGCGTCATCTCAATTTGAGTCAAGGAAAATGGGGCGGAGGGGTGCCTTGGTGTGAAATCCCACAATTCTGTGAGACGCCGTCTCATCCTGAGAATTGGGGGCCGATTCGAACGGAATGAGACTGACGCAAGAATGCCGGCTGCGATTCTGCGGTCCGGCCGCCCAGCTAACTGCCTTTGCTTGCTGGTAGATGCGGGACATTACTTCGGTTTTTTCAGTAAGTCACTCATGGCCCACTCATTGCACAGTTACAGCCACGAGTTTCTCGGACTGAAGGAGAAGTTGTGTCTCAAAGACGGGCAGCGGCTTTCCTGGCGGTGATGGCTGTAATCGGAACCGCCGCGCCACAGCCGGGGAAGGCGCAGTCGCAAAGCGAAGAGATCGTGCGGCGGGCGAAGAGCAGGGTCGAGCCCACTTATCCAGAACTGGCGCGGAGGATGCACATCTCCGGCACCGTCAAGATTGAGGTTGTAGTGGCTCCCAACGGAACTGTGAAGGCCGCACGGGTGGTCGGCGGGCATCCGGTGCTGGCTAATTCGGCCTTGGACGCGGCCCGCAAATGGCGATTCGAAGCTTCGCCGGCAGAGAGTTCCGGGGTAATCGATTTCAAGTTTGAGCCGCGGTAGGCGGTCGCGCCGCGGAGGAGAAATGGCATGACGATCGGCAAGAAGTTGTACGTGAATTTCGGCGTGATTCTCACGATGGTGCTGGTGCTGTTCGTCGTGAACTGGTCGGCGGTGCGTCGCGAACACGCCGCCAAGGCCGCCGCGGCCGCGTCCCTGCAACTGGCCGACGCCACCAATGCAGTGCGCTTCCAGATGATGCAGAACCGCCTTTATCTCAGCAACTACCTGCTGAGCGGCGACACGCGGGAAGTGGACCGGATGAATGAAGGCTTGCGCTCGCTGAACGAGAAGCTGGATCTGGGCAAAACTCTGGCCAACTCGGAACAGGTCAAGACCGCCCTCAGCAAAGTCCAGCAACTGGAGCAGTCCTGGGGCAAGGAATTCGCACAACCACTGATTGAGAAACGGAAAGATGTCGACTCCGGCAACGCCACCGTGGCCGAATTACAGATCTACTACCTCCAGAAAGACGCGTCTTCGTGGGTAAAAAACTCGACCGATTCCCTCGACGTGGCCGACGTGGAGAACCGGAAGCTGGTCGAAGAACGGCGCAGTTCCGATGAAACCGCTGCGACCGGAACCATTATTGTCTCGCTGCTCAGCACTCTGATCGCGGTATGCGTGGGCGCAATCATCGCCTATCGCACCGCCAAGACCATTACCGACCCACTGGGCAACCTGATGAATGTCGCTCGCGGCATCGGCAATACGGGCGATCTGGAGCACAACATCGACCTCACCCGTGAGGATGAGATCGGCGAACTGGCCCGCACTTTCGCCAAGATGGTGACTTACCTAAAGGAAATGGCGGGCGTCTCAGAATCGATTGCCGGCGGCGATTTGCGGGTCGAAGTCAAGCCACGCTCTTCGCACGACACCCTGGGCAACGCTTTCACTCGCATGGTCGACGGCCTGGCCGGGCTGGTGCGCAGTGTGCGCGATGCCTCGTCGCAAGTTGCCAGCGCTTCCAACCAGGTTGCAGGCGCGTCGGAAGATTCCGCCAAGATCGGATTGCAGGCCTCTTCCGCCATCGATGAAGTCACCAGCACCATGCATGAGATGAGCGTCAACGTGCAGAACATGGTGAAGAGCACGCAGGTGCAGGCTTCCAGCGTCAGTGAGACATCGGCTTCCATCGATCAGATGGTGGCCTCGATCCAGCGTGTAGCCGACACAGCGAAAGTCCTGCTCGACATCTCTAACCGTTCGCGCGAAGAAGTGCATAGCGGCATTTCGACGATGGAGAAGGCTACCGATGGCCTGAACCGCATCAACACCACCATCACTTCGTCGGGCGAAATCATTGGAGCCCTGGGACAAAGGGCCGACGATATCGGAAAGATCATCGAAGTTATTGACGATCTGGCCGAACAGACCAACCTGCTGGCCTTGAATGCCGCCATCGAAGCGGCGCGCGCCGGCGAGCATGGACTGGGTTTCGCGGTTGTGGCCGATGAAGTTCGCAAGCTGGCGGAAAAGTCGGCGCAGTCCACGAAAGAAATCTCCGAACTGATCCAGAGCATTCAAAAAGAAGCCCGCAAGGCAGTCGAAAACATGGACCGTTCGACCTCGATCGTGAACGAAGGACTGGAACTCGGCGGCGAGCTCAACTCGGCGCTGAAAAAGATCTCGAACGTGGTCACCGAGGTTTACAAGTTCGCGCAGGAAATCGGCGCAGCCACGAACGAGCAGTCGCACGGATCGTCGCAGATCGCTCGCGCCACCACGCGCCTGAACGAAATCACGCACGAAATCAATTCGGCAGTCGAAGAGCAGGCTTCAGGAGCTCAGGCGGTGGTCAAGGCCATGGAGCGCATGCGCGAACTGGTGCAGCAATCGACTTCGGGCTCGACCGAGCTGGCCGCTTCTTCGGAGCAGATGTCGAAGATGTCGCGCGGCTTGCTGGAATCGCTGGACCGCTTCACTCTGGCGGAGGCAACGCGCAGTTCGGCAGCGACCGACGCCTCCGGACGCAACGCGCGGCGCGCCGCGGCGGGAACGCAGTTCTGAGCCCGGCACGGGGAGCTTTCCATGATGAGCCGTGAACTCCATATCGTTGGCTTTCAGGTGGGACGTGAGACCTACGGCGTACCCATCACTTCCCTGCACGAGATCGTGCGGGTACCCGAGATCACGGCCGTACCCGACGCTCCCGACTACCTCGAAGGCGTGATCAATCTGCGCGGCAAGATTGTTTCCGTGATGGACCTGCGCAAGCGCTTCGGAGAAAAGCAAGCCACGCTTAAGAAACAGAACCGGATTCTGGTGGTGGAGCATGGCGGGCGGCTGGCCGGGTTGATTGTGGACTCGGCTTCAGAGGTATTGAAGATCCCCTCCGACGCCGTCGAGCCTCCACCCGCCGTTTTTCAGGAAGGCGGGCTGAACTGCGTCACCGGACTGGGCAAAGTGGGCGGAAGGCTGGTGGTGCTGCTCGACATGAGCAAGCTGCTCGCGCCTGCAAGCCTGCAGAACAAAAGTGAGAACTCAGAAAAGAAATCGCCGGCCAAGCCGGAAGCGCGGGGCGCGGCGGCGCGATAAGTTTTTGGGCCCAGTTGTGGCTGTTTCGTGAATTCAGTTTCAAAGCACGAGAGTGAGCATGAGCACATCAGGAGCAGCGCCTGCTCCCATACTGACGGAAGCCGAACTGAAGCTGCTGCAAGCGCTCGTTTACCAGGAGTGCGGCATGCACTTCGACGAGCGCCGCACGCACTTTCTGCAGGACCGGCTGTTGCGCCGGCTGAAGGAATGCCGCGTCGATTCTTTCTATGCATACTATCGCCTGCTGATCAGCCAGCGAGGCAAGGAAGAGCTGACCAAGCTGCTCGAAAACCTGACGGTCAACGAGACCAGCTTCTTCCGCCACAAGGCACAACTGGATCTTTTCCAGAAAACAGTATTGGAAGAGTTATTGAAGCAAAAAAGCCAGAGACGGGAGTATTCGATCCGCATTTGGAGCGCCGGCTGCTCCACCGGGCAGGAAGCGTACACGCTGGCCATGCTGGTCACCGATGCGCTGGCCTACTACTACCTGCGCAACCCGCTTCCGTTGGAGATGCCGCTGCCTAAACCTCTGATTCCGCCGCCGTGGCGCGTGGAGATTCTGGCCAGCGACATCAGCTACTCGGTGTTGCGGGCCGGGCAGGAAGCCGCCTACAGCGAGCACCAGATGTCGATGGTGGACTACGGCTACCGCCTGCGATATTTCGACAAAGTGGGCGACCGTTACGCGATCAAGAAGCCGTTGAAGGAAATGGTTCATTTCGACTTCCACAATTTGAAGACGGAATACCTGCCGCAACGCAACGACGTGATCTTCTGCCGCAACGTGATGATGTACTTCGACGAGGCCGAGCAGAAACGGCTGATCGAGAAGTTTTACCGCTGCCTGAACAGTAACGGCTATCTGTTTGTCGGACACGCGGAAAGCCTGCTGGGCCTGACCAAGAAGTTCCAGATGGTGCACAAAGACAGCGGGACAGCATACCAGCGGGTGGAAGTGAGGGATTAAGGCATGACGAATTCGCCCGACGAGCGCAGCACGGAATTGCGAGAACTCTTCTTTGAGACCTCGCAAGAGTTGCTGCAAGCGCTGAATGACGAAGCGCTGAAGCTCGAGAAACAGCCCGGCGACGAGGAGATCGTGCGCAGTATCCGGCGCGCGGTACACACCTTGAAGGGCGACTCGGCTGCATGCGGGTTCCGCGAGCTGAGTGAACTGGCGCACCAGTTCGAAGACGCGCTGTCCGTCGACGGCGCTGCGACACACGCGGCCGTGGCCGAAATCGCCTTTGCCGCCGCCGATGTTTTTGTCGAAATGATTGCCGCCTACCGCGCGGGCAAGAAAATCCCTTCGACCCGGAGTTTGAGTAAGCGAATTGAGGACTTGACGGCCGCACCCGCAGTTAAGAAAACGCGGCGCACGAAGAAAACCGGGACGATGGTTTCGAAAGCTGCGTCGGTGGGCACTGCCGCGGACTGGACGGAGTACGAAAAGCTCGCGATGACCCGGGCGCAGGCCGAGGGCCTGGCGGTCTACCATATCGTCGTCAAAATCGACCCGCACTGCGCCATGCCTATCGCCGGTCGACAGCTGATTCACAATGCGCTGAGCGGCATCGGCCAACTGCTGGGCATGCGTCCAGACGCGAAGTCTCCTGCGGCAGCGAAGCACGTGGAGTTTGTGCTGGCCAGTTCGCAGCCGGCCGAGCAGATCGCCGCCAAGGGACGAATCCCCACCATTGCAGAAGACGTGACAATCGATTTGATGCTTGCGCCCGCCGCGGCCCCATCCAAGAGTGAGGACGCAGCCGAGGTTACGCATCCCACCTTTGGCAATGGCCCGGAAGGAAGCGAGCCTGCGGCGTCGCTGCCTTCGGCAGCGGGCACCGAAACATCCTCCGTCCAGGCGAATCAGGAGAACGTCCTGCGCGTCGAAGCCGGGCGGATTGATAACGTACTGAACCTCGTAGGCGAACTGATCATCGGCAAGTCGATGCTGCAGCAGGCGCTGAACGAGTTTTCCAAGCGCTATCCCAAGGAACTCTTACGCGGAAAATTCGCCGACGCGATGGCCTTCCAGGCGCGCGTGCTCAATGATCTGCAACGCTCTGTCATGAAGATCCGCATGGTGCCGGTTGACCAGTTGTTCCGGCGCTTTCCGCGCATGGTACGCGATGTGGCCCGCCAGTGCGGGCGCGACGTGGAACTGGCGGTCAGCGGGCACGACACTGATCTGGACAAGGGGATCCTCGACGCCATCGCCGAACCGCTGACCCATCTGGTCCGCAACGCCGTGAGCCACGGGATTGAGCCGCCCGAAGAACGGCGCAAGCTGGGCAAGCAACCGCAAGGCACGGTGCGGCTAAACGCCTACCATCAAGGCAACCAGGTCGTTGTCGAAGTGGGCGACGATGGGCGAGGTATTGACGCGCAGAAGATTCGCGCCAAAGCCATTGAACTGGGCCTGACGACTGCAGAGGAGGCCGCGCGGCTGAGCGATACGGAGGCCCTGGATTTCATTTTTCGACCCGGATTCAGCACCGCCGAACAGGTCACCGAAGTTTCCGGGCGCGGCGTCGGTATGGACGTCGTGCAGAGCGTGCTCCACAGGCTGAAGGCTTCGATCAGTGTCGAGACCCGTCCCGGACAGGGCACCACCTTTCGGCTGAAGCTGCCGTTGACGCTGGCCATTATCAAGGCTCTGTTGTTCTGGGTGCAGGAGCGGTTGTATGCCATCCCGCTGAATGCGGTGCTCGAGATCTCGCGCACCTTCGAATCGGAAGTGCATCAAGTCGACAACTACGAGGTGCTGCAACTGCGCAATCAAGTATTGCCCTTGTTGCGCCTGGGAAAGCCGGCGCCGCAGGGAGATCACAAATCCAAGCTCTTTGTGCTCGTCATTCTGGTGGGAGAGAGGAAGTACGGATTGATCGTGGATGCACTGGAAGGGGAAGAGGAACTGGTGATCAAGGCGTTGGACGACCAGACATTCTCCACCGATCTGGTGTCGGGCGCTTCGATCCTGGGAGACGGGCGCGTGGTGCTGATTCTCAACCTGCCAGCGGTCGTCGAACACGTGGCGCGCTCGCGACCCGAGGATATGGGACGAGTCAATACCGGATTGTTGCTGACCTCGGCCGACCGCGCACGGTTGGTGCTGGGTGAGGCGATCGGAGGACGCATATGAGGAAGAATGCGGTGCGCGTCCTCGTGGTCGACGATTCCGCGCTGATGCGCAAGTTGATTCCGCAGATGCTGGCGGGCGACGAATCCATCGAAGTCGTCGGTACGGCCATGGACGGCTCATTCTGCCTGAAGAAGATCGATGAATTAAAGCCCAACGTAGTCACGCTCGACCTTGAAATGCCGGGCATGAATGGCATCGACACTCTGAAGGAGATCATGCGCCGTGAGCCCGTACCGGTGATCGTGTTCAGTTCGCACAGCACAGAAGGCGCAACCGTCACCATGAAAGCGCTGGGGCTGGGCGCGTTTGACTTCGTCACTAAGCCCAAGGACGCCTCGGCCCACATGGCGGAGACGGCGAAGGAATTGATTGCCAAAATCAAAGCCGCGGCCGAATGCAAGCTGAAGCCGCGCATGGCGATGGGCATTCCGGTAAAGCCGCAGAAGGCCTCAGCCGTGGCGGGAGCGCCGACCAAAATCATCGCCATCGGCGTCTCGACGGGAGGGCCGCAGGCGTTGGAATATTTGTTTTCTCAGCTCCCGGGAGACTTTCCGGGAACCATTGTCGTGGTACAGCACATGCCCGATGGTTTTACGGATATGTTTGCGCGGCGGTTGGACGAAGTGAGCCCGCTGCGGGTGAAAGAAGCGCAATCCGGAGATGTACTGCAGCCCGGGCGAGTGCTGATTTGTCCTGGGAGCCGTCACATGAAAGTGAAGCGGCTGCCCCTGGGAGATATCGTCGTGTTGAGCGACGAACCGCGCGTGAATGGCCATCGGCCCAGCGCGGACGTGCTGCTGCGCAGCGTGGCAGAAGAATTCCGCAACCAGTCCGTCGCCGTCTTAATGACGGGCATGGGCGACGACGGCGCCGAAGGCCTTGGGGCAGTCAAGAAAGAAGGGGGCATGACGATTGCGCAGAGCGAGGAATCCTGCGTGGTTTATGGCATGCCGAAGGCGGCCATCGAGCGCGGCTATGCCATCCGCGTAGTCGGCCTGGATCTTATGGGCGCCACTTTGCAGGCGCTCTGTGGGCGTAGCGGGTCTGAAATGGGATCCGGGCACCGGGCGATGCGCGCCGGAAACTGAGTTCGGGCACGGGGCAGGCCGTGACCAGGGTGATCTGGTCCCGGACAGCCCGGGCATGATAAGCAGTTGAAAGGGGAGGACGGTATGGAGCAGTTTGCACCAGTGAAACGCAGCAAGGACGGGCAGGCGGTCCGCTATCTGATCGTGGACGACTCTGTGTTTGCCCGCAAGAACCTGGCCCGCATGATCGAAACCTTCGGTGGGCAGGTGGCGGCTGAAGCCGGCGATGGCTTGACCGCTATCAGCGAGTTCGACCGGACGCATCCTGACATCGTGCTCATGGATATCACTATGCCGCAGATGGAAGGCATTGAGGCGGCCGAGCGGATCGTACAACAGCATCCGGAAGCACGCATCGTGATGGTTTCCTCGGTGGGCTACCAGGAAAACATTGTTGCGGCGCTACAGCGTGGCGCGCGGCATTTCGTGCAGAAGCCGGTGAAACCGGAAGTGCTTTACGAAGTCATCAAGTACGTGCTGGGAGAGGACGGCGCCGTAGCCAGCTCGGCCGGAGCGGGAGTCTAACGCAAATGAAGATGGAACTGATCCAGCCTTTCATCAACGCGGCGGATGCTGTGTTGTCACAAGGGTTGCAGGGCACGACCAAGGTGAGCAACCTCACCATGGAAGAGCAGGCCTATCGCCGCAAAGGCGTGGCCGGAATGATTGCTCTGACCGGCGACATCGAGGGCCGGATCATTCTCGATCTCGAGCCGCAGACCGCGGTGCGAGTGGCCAGCCACTATGCGGGCGCCGATTTGCCTGAATCGGATACGCTGATTAAGGAAACCATCTTCGAACTGGCAAACCAGGTTGTTGGCAACGCCATTTCCTCGCTGAACGACCAAGGCTTCCACTTCCGGGTGCACCCCCCGCTCCTGCTCACCGCCCACGAAGGCGACAAGACTAGCGAAGATACCGAAGCCCTGATGATCTGCTTCGAAACGGCCATGGGCAACGTCTTCATGAACGTTGCTTTGCGCTATAACAAGCGGCGCATGGCGGATCACGCCGCTGTAGGGGCGTAAAACAGAGGCCAGTGCTCAGAGCTGTCGGTGGTCCATTTCATTGTAAGCCGTCGATTTTTGCCCAGTACGCGAACGCTCCTTTTTTAATCTCTGTTCATTGTCATCCACATTTTGCGATGGATCGAACTCTCCAGCATTTGCATCTCACCGTTTGAAATCATGTCGGACAGAAGAGACCTTAAGAGACCTTGAATTTTGGTGGGCTTAGCGAGTCAATGTGCGGAAGCCTCTGCGGGGACAGCTGGCGTAATCTAACAGATGGAAATTCCCGAGCGGTGTGCCGATGAGAGCAGTAGCCATCAAGAAAGGTCAGATTCGCGAGGCCGCTCCCGGCTTTCTGGAAATGGGTACTCTTCGGTGTGATGGTTGCGGTGAGGAATTTATGATCCTCCACGATCCCGGCTTCGTGAACAAGAAGTTCGCGGAGCGTCAAGCGCAATGGCTGGAAAAGGTCCTTGCCGAAGAACACGAACGGGAACGGAAGCATCCGGATCGAATCCAGTTGCCCGACTAGGGCCCCGGAATGAACAAACGGTTAACCTCGCCGGACGTATTCATGCCAACCCTCGGGCGTTCGAACTGCTTCTAAGGTGATTGCGGGTGCGCTCCGGGGATGGCGGGGGCAATCAAATCGGCCATTCAGCTTCATATGTAACAAAATTTGCGAGAGGCAGTTGCTGGGTCTACTGGAGACTGGATAGCGGGGGTTTGCCTAGACCAGCGGATCTGCCATAATTTTGTCGCCGTCAGGGCCCGATGGCCCAAGCCTATTGGGAACCGGAGGACTACTTGAACCTGGTCTCGCGGGAAGAAGAGCGCGCCAAGTCTGATTCTAATGTCCCGTCGACTCAAGCCGTTCTAATCGCCTTATTAGTGCTTACCGCAAGCGCAACAATGCTCCTGCCTGGATGTGGCTCATCGTCGTCCCAACCGCAATCTCAACCCACGCTGACGTCAATTGCAGTCACACCGCCAACCGCCTCTGTCGTTATTCAGAGCACTCAGCAGTTCGCTGCCAAAGGGACCTTCGGCGACGGCAGCACAAAGGACCTGACTAGCTCTTCAACATGGTCATCTTCGGCAACCAACGTTGGCACGATCAGTGCCGGCGGACTGGCGACCGGTGTTGCGGCTGGCACCACTACGATAACGGCCGTGTCGGGCACGGTTAAGGGGTCGGCAACGCTAACGGTAACGACGACGGCCGCGCTTGTCTCGATCGCTGTCGCTCCTTCCAATCCGTCGATCGCTAGCGGGAGCCAATTACAGTTCACTGCCATCGGGTCGTACAGCGACGGGAGCAGCCAAGACATCACGAGCGCGGCCACGTGGAATTCTTCCTCTTCGGCAGTAGCAACAGTCACCGCCGATGGCTTGGCGATTGCGGCGACCGCCGGCAGTACTACGATCAGCGCAAAATCAGGCAGCATGACAGGCTCAACTACACTCACGGTAAGCGGTACAAGTTCGGTCGTTGCAATTTCCGAGTGGCTGGAGTTTGTGGGTGACGGCTCGGAAGGACCGTTCAACTGTTCTTCGGGTTCGTGCACCTTGGGAGGCGAACATTGGTTCTCCTCGTTTAACGTTGCCACAGGCGCGAAGGTGGTTCCGAGTGTACCGAACATGCCTCTCGTGGTTCGATCGACCGGTTCTTGCACCGTAGCGGGCACTATTTCGAATAGTCCCGGCGGAGGAAACGTAGGCATCACCGGCGGAGGCGATTTTGGCGGTGGTGGCGGAGGCGGAGGAGGAGGCACGAATGGCGGGGGCGCGGGCCAGATAAATGTCGGCGATGCCGCTATCGAGATCGTCTCTGGAGGTTCGGGAGGAGGCGCCGGTGGCGGTAACGGGGGAAATGCGGGCAACCTGGGTAGCCCCGCTCCAGCTCAATATCGCCCACTGCTGTCTGGCGGAACTTTCTGGCCAGTTGGCGGTGGTGCGGGTGGTCGAGGTGGTTCCAGCGGGGGAAGTGGTGGACTGGGCGGGGCACCAGTCATTTTGGTATGCCAGTCCATCGCCTTTACCGGGACGATCGATGTTAGTGGCGGGGCCGGTGCCGGATCCCCAGGAAATGGATTTGGAGCGGGCGGAGGTGGAGGCGGAGGCTACGTCATACTTGCCGCCCCAAGTTATTCTGCGAGCTCCGGCACGATCAATACCACGGGCGGACCCGGCGGAGGGTGCAACGGGCACTCTACCTGTGGAACGGGAGGTGCCGGCGGTAGCGGATGGAGTATTGAAATCACTATTCCATGAGCCGGCTACCGAGTCTGTCTGGACCATGGCTATCGAAACCTGTCAAAGGCGGGTCACGAACGACAAAGGCAAGTCGTAGACAACAATAGGGGACGATGATGAAGAAAACTCTGAGCATTTTCTGGGGTATTGCTGCCGTAATTGGTCTCTGTGTTGCGTCACAGGGCCAAACCACCAAAACGCCCGGCTGGTTGCGATTCTTAGGGGACGGCTCAGGAGGTGACTTCTCGTGTCCAACAGGGCAATGCATATTGGGAGATGAGCATTGGTTTTCATCGTTCACGGTGGCGCTGGGGGCAACGGTAGTTACAACAGGAGGGAATGGCCCCATCATCATCAGATCGACAGGTACATGCACGGTGGCCGGTATGCTGTCAGACAGTCCCAACAGCGGGGCTGGCGTGACCATCACTGGCGGCGGTGACTTCGGCGGTTCAGGCGGAGGCGGAGGGGGCGGTTCGGCGGCAGGATCGGGCGGATTTTCAACCCTGGCAGACGCCAACCTTACCATCAACGCGGGAGGCTCAGGGGGATCTCCAGGTAGCGTGGGCGGCACTGGGACCGCGCCAACCGTTGAACAATATCATTTGCTCCTGGGCGGCGGAAGTTTCTGGCCTGTTGGCGGCAGCATGGGCGGCCAAGGTGGGAACAACGGCGGTGCCGGCGGTACCGGTGGAGGTCCAATTATTCTGGTATGCAACACAATCGATTTCACCGGAACGATCGACGTAAGCGGAGGTCCAGGTGTGGCAGCTCCAGCAAGTAACACGGGAGGAGGCGGTGGAGGGGGTGCGGGTTACGTCATCCTGTCAGCCACGAGTTACACAACCAATACCGGCACGTTCAATGTCTCAGGAGGGGCGGGAGGCGGCTGCGGTTCAAATTCCGGATGTGGCGCAGGTGGCAATGGAGGGAACGGATGGCATATAGCACTGACCATACAGTGAGTCCGAAACGAATGGCCAGCTGAGGTTCAGTCCGATATTTTCCAGCTATTTCTAAGTTGTTCATAGTCCCTAGCGCCGCGAGTCGAACGGATCAGGCCAGCAGCGGCATTTGCGGACCAGAGTTCTGGTCGAAATCCTCGGCGGGGTCGGCGAACTTTCGTAGCTCCGGATATTTCTGGATCAGCGTCGGCGGCGCCGGCACGCGCTTCCCTGTGACCATGGCCTTGAGTTCGATCGCATTCACTCCCGCCTTGCTCTCGAAGTGGTTGTTGGCGATCACGTAAGTCGTCTCCGCTCTCTCGGCGACGCTCACTATTCTCGCTTTCCAGTCTTGCAGTTCTTTCTCTTTGTACAAGTAGTTGTAGCGATCGTTGCGGTTATCGGAATCGAACCACTGATCGTAGTTACGGCCGTGGAGGCGCACGTAGGCGATCGGCGCTGTGACATGCTCGGTGGCACCGAGAGAACG
>Ga0307478_10001005_pt1 | contig 26053 bp, 15 predicted proteins | sample atmos_gasesECM4C_2_FD_203713 | JGI IMG/M metagenome (GOLD analysis project Ga0307478, IMG submission 203713) | Hardwood forest soil microbial communities from Morgan-Monroe State Forest, Indiana, United States - atmos_gasesECM4C_05 | ecosystem: Environmental > Terrestrial > Soil > Temperate...
TTTGAGCGCCTTGATGGCTTCGTCGATCGAACCACAGTGCGCCACTACCTGAAAGCCAGGTTCGGTGCCCAGCAGCCGGGCCACACTCTCACGAAACAAGGCGTGATCATCCAGAACCAGGATGGAAATCGTCTGGGTCATGGGCTCAGGCATGCGCCGGTTCCTCCGCCTCCCTGAACGAATGCGTGATCATGGCGAAGCAACAGCCACGGTCCCTCTTTTCATACACAAGTTCACCACCGAAACTGCGCATGATGGCCCGCGACATATAAAGCCCCAGCCCGGTCGAATCTGAACCACTGTGAAATGGCCGGAAAAGTTTATCGGGAGACGCAATGCCGACACCTGTGTCCTCGAAACGGATAATTACCGACTTCCCCTCTTCGACAACGCTTACCCGCAGCCGCTTCGCAATCGTCTTCTGCATGGCCCGCTGGCTGTTCTTGGCAAGATTCAGAAACACTTGCACGAGACCGTAGCGGTCGGCCCAAACCAGCGGCAGGCTGGCGGGGACTTTCCACTCAATCTCCATCTCCGATTCTCGGTACGCGGTGTCGATGAGGACGCGAAATTCATCGAGCAGCGAAGTCAGTTCCACCCAGTCGGCATCCTGCGCCGTTGGAGTTCGTAACTCAAGTGCCGTGACCTTCTCCAGGCTTCCAATCAGCGTGTTGAGCGCGTGAAAATCTTCATTGTGCTCGAGGTCCGGAATGCGCGAAAGATTCTTGTGGACGACCATCATGGCGCCGCACAGGTTGCGCACTTCGTGGGCGACTGCTGCCATAAGGATTCGGCTGTTTTTGAGCAGGTGATTCAGGCTGAGGTCCTCGCGATTGCGGAGATCTTCCGAGAGGTCCACCACGATCGCGGCCAACCGCGGTCCCGACAAAGCCGAGTAAGTCGAAAACCAAATGCCGGCGAGAAACACCTCGCCATTGCTGCGCTGTCCGCGGCACTGCAAGGCGGTGCGAAATTGCCGCGACGCCTGAGTTTGTACGACCGTGCGTAATGCGGGCAAATAGCAGCTGACTTGCTGGCCCTGCAAAGGCATGCTGTCCTCGCCCAGCAACAGATGATGGGCCGCGTCGTTGGCCAGTAGGATCGTGCCGTTCAAATCAATCGTCACGATGGCGGCGGGGCTGCTTTCCACTAGAATCTGCAACTGCTCTTCGGCCTCGCGGCGAAGTTTCATTTGATCGCCGAGGGCATCGAGGTGCCGGCGTACTACGATTCGCCGATTGCGCATCAGTTCCGAGATGAACAATCCCGTGCCCACAAATCCGGCGGAACTAAAGATAAGATGCACGAGCGTTTCATCTTTGGGAAACTGCACGAAATCCAGTATGGCGCAGACCAGCGCCAGGCTGACGATGGTGGCCCGGGACAGGAATCCGCCGACGATCATGATGGGGAAAAGATAGAGAAAGCCGAGCGAAATGTAGGGCTCAATACGCCAGTCCACCACCGCAATCGCGATAAATAAAATACCGGCGAAAACCAGAAGCCTTGAACGGTTAGATGGCGAATAAATAAGCGATAACGGATCTTGCAGCATTCCCTTCATTGTTGCCTAACTCCGGGGCCGGGTTAACTGACTTTTCGGTGTCTGGCCGAAAGATAGCCTCTAATGGCAGCTATCCCTGCGAATCGGCTGTGCGTCCCTGCACAGTAGCACTCGAAATATCATATGTTTCCGCGTCTTTATGGCCCACCCGTGCCGTTTCGGAAGGAGATATCTACTTCCTGAACAGGAACCTGCCGGCAATCTTTACGATATATCACAGTGCGAAAGATAGGGTTCCATTCTTGTGCGGATTTGACCATTCTATGACTCGCGGGTGAGAACCACGAGAGTTCCGGCTGAGGGAGCAAACCCCCTAGGCTCTTTCATCTCTTCCGGGACATTCCTATCGAGGGTCGAAGATTGGTCGTCGACAATAGCGTTAATTCGCGTTTGCAATCCGCCTTGGAGCGCGCCGGCGGTTCCAGTACGGAAACGATGGATCTCGACACTCTTCCTGGCTCAAATCGAATCGGGCTTTCCCGGATTTTGTCGATCTCCCAGAGCGAGCTAGTTCCCGACTCCAACGCGAACCATTTATTGGTTGCGGGTTTTGAAGCCCTCGATCTGCTGAAAATCGGATTAATTGTCTGCGGCGCCGACGGCGAAGTGCTCGCCGCGAATGACACGGCGGAAGTCATCCTGCGTGCTCGCGACGGAATGGAGCGCGACGCCGAGGGCGTGCTGCTGGCCACGCAGGCCGATCCGGCCGCGATCCGCGAGATCGTGCGCGATGTCGCCAGCGCATCGCAGAATCCGGAACTGGGCAGCCGCGACCGCGCCTTTTCCTTGCGTCGTTCTTCGAGCAAACGAGCTCTCACCCTGTGTGTCCGCGCCGTGACGGGTGCTGGTAAAGGTGTCGACCCGGCAGAGGCGTCTGTACTGGTGATGATCCTCGATTCCAGTCTGCCCGTGCAGACCGCCGAGGCGGATCTTCGCCAATTATTTGGGCTGACGTCGACCGAAGCCCAGCTCTCGAACCTGCTGATGGAAGGGTTATCGCTGGAAGATTGCTGCCAGGAACTGGGCATTCGGCGCACCACGGCGCGTATGCACCTGCGAAACATCTTTGCGAAAACGGGTGTGCGCCGCCAGGGAGAACTGGTTTCCCTGTTGCTGAAGAGCATTGGTCTTGGCCCGCGTGTGAAGTAAGACGAAGGCGCGTCTGTTCGTACGTGCAGACGCCGTGGCTACGCTGGCCGAAGCTGAATTCGGCGCGTGTTGTCTTCCCCCATTGTTTTCTCCCCCGACAAGTGAAATCGCGATGAGCATCCCTGGACCTTTTGTCGCCATGGCCACGAACCAGCCGGTAGCAGCGCCGCAAAGCGATCTGCAATGCCCGGTCTGCGGCTCATGGAGCAGCGACAGCCACTGCCGGAAAACTCCAGCGTGCCGCGAGCTGAGCGTCGCCGCGCGTAAGGCGCACAAACAGGAAAGGTCTGCATCAGCGGCGAGCCAACAAGCGGCACCTGACTTCCAGGCGGCAGTCGATTGCATCCAGCACGCCGCTCTCGACGCACTCTCTCAACTGCATATCGGACTGGTTCTGTGTTCCGAGCGTGGCGAAATCCTTGGGCACAACGAAGTCGCTGAGGGTGTACTTGCTGCCGGGGACGCCCTGATGCGCAATCAAAACGGAGTGCTGTGCGTGACCCAGGAAGCGGGCCGATCGTTCCTGGAGATCGAGCAAGAGCGCACCCGGCATAAGCGGCGAACCCTCGAAAACGGCAGTGTTCTCGCGGTTTCGCGCGGTCCAGGCAAGCGCCCACTTACAGTGTTCATGCACGCCTGCACGTCACCGGTCGACGGCGCGACCAGCGAATCGGCATTGCTGTTGATGATCCTGGATTCTGCGTTGCCGCTCGGCTCGATTGAAGCCGAATTGCAGGAGCTCTACCGGCTCACGCCGACCGAAGCGCGGCTGGCGAGCCGTCTGATGGAAGGCAGCGCGCTCGAAGATTGTTGCGAAGCGCTCGGCTTCAGTCGTCCGACCGCCTGCACGCATCTGCGCCGCATCTTCAAAAAGACGGGAGTGCATCGGCAAACCGAGCTGGTCGCACTGCTACTTAAAAGCGTAGGCCTGGCGTTCCTGGGCGGAAGACACTCCTAATAAATCGATGTCGTGAGGTTGTGTACCTCGCGAACAATGAGCGTGGTTGAAACTCTTCACGCCGTTACCCTTCACCTTGTCGACTCGTCTCGAAACGGAACTGGTTACCGACGGACATCGTGCTTCAGAAGCGAAATTTGGCGCACGTATCATTCATGTGGACGTAGACAGAGGTAACTACCTCGCCTAATCTCACGTCAGTTCTTGGCGCGCCAGACTCCCTCCTGGCGATACAGCCTCCCCCAAATTGAAGATGGCAAGCACAGGCGCTTTTACTCCCTCGCCTCGTGCCTAACGATACATTCCACATTCTGATGTGGGGTTCTGTGGAGGAGTCCCTTTGGCCCAACAGGGCGCCAGCTTGTTCGACGAACAGGATTTGCTCGCTTACACCATGCACTTCGACAACGAAGCTACGCGTGTGTCCAGCGAAATTCCTGCGCGCGATCTGCTGGCGGACATTCAACCCCCGGTTCCTTCACGTCACCTCTCCCTAAATGCAACAAGGCGCCACGTGCGCCGGCTGGTCCGGAAGGAGGCCGCTTAGTTATGAGAAAGCCGCACCAGGTTTGGTTGCCAATACTTCTAATCTGTCTTGGGACAGTCGCCGCAAGCGCCCAGTCGTTCCGCGTGCAATGCCCAACCAGCACCATCACCCACCCCGACCCCAGTAAAACGGGTGTCAACAACTCCGAGCCGGCGTTCGTTGGACCGACTTATTCGGGCACCAACGGGTATCCCGCAGCACCCGCGAACGTGAACGGCGCGATCAAGTGTCAGCAGATCTCGGGCGGTGACGGCTACTCCACGATGGGCGACGGCACGCAGACTTACATGTTCTCTTTCGGACCCTTGTCCGGGCTCGCCGATATCGCCAACGGCAAGCCGGGAACCCAGTTCCCGAACGTGTTCAACCAGATCTATCCCGGCGTGGTTGCGCCCGGCGATCCGGCCACGAGTGGCATGACGAATTTCACCGGCAGCGATGGCAAGCCGTTCAATGGCGCCATCGGTCTGGCCATGGACATTCCGAATCTGGTCTCGATTTACGACATCGCGGAAGACGCGGTCACATCGGCTACGCCGCATCGTGTGACGGTGCAGACCAACGCTCCTCTGGGCATCAACGTTGGCGACACAGTGACCATCTCCGGAGCTGCAGCCGGGTATAACGGCACGTGGAAGGTCGACAGCATCGGGTTTCCGACCACCCCGCCGCTGCCGGCGATCGGGGCTGCCAACGCCGCGGGCGTTGTCTACTACGGCTTCCCGCCCTCTGACAACTTCACCTTCTCTCAAACATCGACGGGCACTCCCACACCCACGGGCCTGGCCGACGTGCTCGAATCGCAAACCGCGAGTGCCGGCATTCCTGCCCGCATGGATGGCCACGTCGATCCCCGCCAGATCATGGATGTGGGCGTGATGAACGGAAACATCCCCGCCCCCCTGATGGCGATTGACGAAGATGACGAGTTCTTCCTCACCCTGACCAACGTGGGCATGATCATGCGCCCCGACTTGTTCGAGCAGCACACGGTCCACTTCCACGGATACCCGAACGCGTCGTCGTTCTATGACGGCGTGCCGGACGCATCGGTCGCGATCAACATCGGCGCCAGCTTCACCTATTACTACCTGGCTCCCGACGCCGGTACTTACTTCTGGCACTGCCACATCACGCCTCCCGAACACTTGCAGATGGGCATGGTGGGTCAGTTGTATGTGCGCCCACGCCAGGATCGCGTAACGGGTCCGCTCTATGCCGCGCGCCAGATGCAGGATGCGGATCTGCGCATGGCTTGCGTTTCTGCGAACGACATTCTGTGCAGCCACCCGCTCCCGATCGTCAATACCGGTGCCACTGGAAAAGCGACGGTTCTCAACGGCGGCACTACCGGCTACGCCTACAACGACGGTGACGGCTCCACCTACTACGACATCGAGTACCCCCTGCAGATTCACGGCTTCGATCCCAACTTCCACTTTGTCGGCATGACCTTCAACCCGGAAGGGTTCGCGGACATGAAGGACAAGTACTTCCTGTTGAACGGCCGCAGCTATCCCGACACCATCACCGCGGGCGCGTTGCAGACGCAATCGGCCGATGGCGTGAACCACTTCTCGCAGCCGTTGTCAGCGATCGTCACCATCCCCGCCGGTAAGCGGGCGCTGCTGCGTATTTCTGACCTGGACGTCAGCGAGTATCAGACGCTGGCCTCGCTCGGAGTGCCGATGCAGGTGATCGGCTACAACGCCAAGCTGCTCCGCGATCAGGCGGGCAACAACCTGTACTACACCACGAACTCGATCACTCTGGGCGGCGGCGAGTCGCTCGACGTGATTCTCGATACTTGCCTGGCTCGCAGCAACCCCAGCGACCCATCGTCAACCTGCACGACGCCGATGGCCACGGGCACTTATTTCCTCTACACCCCGAATCTCGATCACCTGTCGAACGACGCGGAAAACTTCGGCGGGCTGATGACCGAAGTTCGCGTGAACTAGGAGCGCAGCAATGAAGGCGACGAACATGAAAAAAGCGATCTCAAAAACACAATTGCTCCCGATGGTGGTAGTGGCGCTCCTGCTCGCGGCGACGGCGGCCTTCGCCGCAGCTCCTGGCATCGGCACCACGGGCGCGTCCGTCACTTATAACCTGACGGCGCAGCAAGCCTACCTGACCCAGCCCGACGGGCAGATGGTTTACTCGTGGGGTTACGGCTGCGCGAGCGGCGCCACCAATCCGGGTTTCTTGCCGGCCACGATCACCACGGGCTCCTGTAACACCATGCAGGTTCCCGGTCCGACCCTCATCGTCACTGAAGGGCAGGCGGTCACGGTCAACCTCACGAACAACCTGCCCACGCCGGCGGGCAACACCTCGATTCTGTTCCCGGGATTCAATGTGACGGCGACCGGTGGCACGCCCGGATTGCTGACCACCGAAGCGGCGCCGGGTCAGAGCGTAACCTATAAGTTCACCGCCGGCAGCCCTGGAACCCGCGCGTACTACAGCGGCTCGCAAAGCGATCTTCAGGTCGAGATGGGAATGTTCGGGGCGATCATCGTCCTTCCCAAGAACGTGCCGAGCACTTGCACCACCCAGGCCATTCGCACGAACCTTTTCGGAGCTCCTGGGGTACTGACTCCGGAGGCTGACTTCCGGCTCGCCGACTCAGCTTACGACAATCCGCGCAGCTGCTACGACCGCGAGTATCTGTTTCAGTTCTCTGAAATGGATCCGCGGATTCATAGCCAGGCACAGGCGCAGGTTCTGGCACTCGGCAGCTGCACTGCGGGTGCTGCGGGCTGCAGCCTTGAAGTCGCCACTGAGCCCTATCACCCGGCGTACTTCATGATCAACGGACGCTCCATGCCGGATGACATGGATCCGAACTACGCCACGCAATATCCGCACCAGCCCTACAACGGCAATCCCCACATGCATCCAGGTGAACTGGTGCTGTTGCGGGTCATCGGCCAGGGGCGTTGGCAGCATCCGTTCCACGAGCACGGCAATCACGTGCGCATCCTCGGCCGCGACGGCAACCTGATTCTGGCTTCCAACGCTGCCAACGAAACGAATCTCGCTGGCCCGCTGCTCTTCACCACCACGACTACGCCGGGCTTGGCATTTGACGGCATCTTCTACTGGACCGCGAAGGGCCTGAACTGGGACGCGTACGGTCACACCACTGCCCACGCCGACGCAACGGCGACTTGCACTCCAGACGCCAACGGCTACAACACCAGTTCAACCGCGTATGGCTCGATCAACTACTACGAGTGGTGCCAGGATCACAACAAGCCAGTCCAGGCTTATCCGTTCGGCGATGTAGCCGGCGGCGGTCCGGTTACTCTGCCCGATCCGAACCTCTTCACCAACGGCGCCTGGTACGGTGGCAGTCCTTACCTTGGACCCGACGCGACGGTACGCGCGACTGGACCGACCGGCACTACGCCGCCTTCAGGCACAATCGCCAATCCTCCCTCTTCCGAGGCCGGCTTTGCCTTCATGTGGCACTCGCACAACGAGCGCGAAATCACCACCAACAATATTTTCCCTGGCGGCATGCTGATGATGATGCTGGTTGATTCCCGGGAATTTGTAATCGACGAGTCGAACTAATTGAGGAGAATAGCGATGCGATCCAACTTTCTCAAAGGAACTCTGAAGACAGCGGTATTCGCGGTAACCATTCTCCTCTTCGGAGTGGGCATGTCCTTTGGACAAGCCACAGTGTCTTTGACGGCCGGGGCAGCGCAGGTAGTGACGCCCGACGGCAACACAGTGCCGATGTGGGGCTACACTTGCGGTGCAACGTCGACTGGCGTTAGCTGTAGCAACCTCGACACGTTGCCCAAAGCTGGCACGACCTGGTCGCCCGTGGTGATCACGGTTCCATATTCCGGAGCCAGCACCAGCCTGACGATCAATCTGACCAATAGCCTGTCATTTACCGCCGGCACTGGCACCAACACCGTGCCGACGTCCTTGGTCATCGTCGGGCAGTTGGGCGGCGGTTTGGGAACGCCCGGGAACTATACGAATCCTCCGGACCACAGCAATGCCCAAGCTGTCACCTGGCCCATTGCCGGCACGCCTCCGGGCGCGCCCCCGGTGGGAGTCGGCACGCCGCCAACACAGCAGCCGCGCGTGCAGTCGTTTGGCATGGAAGTGCCAGCGGGCTCGACCCTTCCCCTGACCTGGAGCAGCCTGAAGCCGGGCACCTACCTGATTGAGTCGGGCACGCATCCTTCGATCCAGGGGCCAATGGGCTTGTATGGAATCCTGGTCGTGACCACCGCTCCCAATGGAGCGACTGCGGGCACCGCGTATCCGAACGTTTCTTATAACGCGGATGTTCCGCTACTCTTCAGTGAAATCGACCCCGTGCAAAACGCTGCCGTCCAGGCGGCGGTGACCACGGTCGGCTTCAAGGAAGACATGGTCTGGTCAGGACAGCCGGGCATGTGCGGCAATCCCAGCTCAGCGACTTATCATCAGTGCTATCCCCCGGCGGTGAACTACATTCCGCTCTATTACCTCATAAACGGCGTCGCGTTCGACAAGACGAACTCCGGCGCGTCGCTGTTCAAGGTGAGCATGGGCGCCTCGAGCGCGACCAGCGTGACCGGCAACGTGCTGGTCCGCATGGTCAACGCCGGGTTGCGTATGCACGTGCCTTCGATCGTGGGCTCGCAACTCGGAACAGCAGCCACACCTCCTTCGGGTTTCGGCCTGATCGCGGAAGATGGCAATCCGCTGCCCGGCGTAACTCGCCTGCAGAGCGAAGTCTTCATGCCCGCGGGCAAGACCTACGACGTGATGATCAATGCTCCCGCGGCCGGCTCTAACGCTCTCCCCGTCTTCGACCGCGAGTTGAGCTTGTCCGGCAACGCCATCGGGCGCGATGCCGGCATGCTGGCTTACATCAGCGTCAACGGCTCTAGCATCCCCACCGGAATCGCGTCCTTGACAGGGGCGGCGGCTCGCGCCGACAGCTACACCCTGGTCAGTGGGCAGACGCTCTCCGTCTCTGATCCTGGCAAGGGCGTACTCGCCAACGACACCAATGTCTTTGGCGTGCAGCTCGACGCGACGCATCTGCCGAACGCAACCAGCACGCTCACGCTGAATCGCGACGGAACGTTCACCTACGTTCCGGGTGCGGGCGTGGCGTCCGACACATTCGGCTACTGCGGCAATGGCGCGACGACCGGAGCAGCCTGCGCAATGGTGTCGCTGGGTGCGTGCAGTGGCTCCTGTCTCGAGGCCGGCAGCAACATCACGATGGGCAACACCTCGTTCACCTCGAACGTGGCCACGCACCTGTCGATCGCGCCTCCGGGAATTCTGGTGGCCGACAGTGACAAGGACGGTCATCCTCTCATCGTGGCACCAGGGACGGTGTCAGCTTTGAGCGGTTCTGGCACGGGCACGGTCACAGTCGATCCCAACGGTGGCTTCAATGCCAACGTCAGCGCGCCCGGCACCTATACCTTCACCTATAAGGCGCAGAACTCACAGGGCACCGTGAGTGGCTCGACGGCGACGGTCACCGTTATCTTCCCGGCCGGAAGCGGCCTGACGGTTTCGGTGGTGGATGGCAAGACCGGCACACCGATCAACGACTATCGCTGGGTGATTGAAGAAGACCGCACCTTCTATATCGACCCGAAGTGCACCACGAACCCACCGCCGGCGGGATGTCCGACTTCGGCGAGCGGGATCGTCCCGACCTTCGGCACGAACTTCCACACCAGCTACATGCCACTGGTCGCGACCGGCTGCGTCGGTCCGACTGGGTCGGCGGTAGCTTGCGAATCGGGCCAGACCATGTTTGATGCGGCGCCGCCCTGCACTTCGCCGGGAGTTCCAGCGGGTTGCAGCGCGACGTCCGGGCAGCACATCCCGGTAGTTTGCGACGTGGGCAACGGTGTTTGCCGGCCGGGTGTGGAACAGACCATCGTCGATCCGGCCAGCGTCGCCCTCGACCCGTTGAAGCACTATTACATTTCGGTGCTCCCTGGCGACGCGGGCAACCCGTTCATCGCGGTGAACCTTGCGGCTTGCCCGCCCAGCACCGACCCCAACTATGACCCCACGCTATGCGGTCACGGCATGGGCGGCGCTCCCATCGCTCCCGGACAGAAGGCGGTCACCATTCTGTCGCAGCCTTCCCCGTATCCGCCGTCGAAGCTGTCGGTCTTCGTATTCGAAGATGACTTCCCGCTGAACGGCGAGCAGGATGGTGGCGGCGGTATCGACGTGTTGTCGCCCAACGAAGGCGGTCTCGGCGGCTTCAACATCACGCTGTTCGACGATGCCGGCGGCAGCGGCGACGCGACCGGTCAGATGACCTACGACATGTTCAACCAGCCGCTGGTGAACAGCCTCGCGGGAACACCTGACCCGGCCAATAGCAATATCGATGCCTGCCCGATTACGGTGAATGCCCGCCAGGGCGCGAACGATCCCAACCAGACCGGCATCACCGGCACGATTGTGACCTGTCCCAAGTACGAAGCGGACGGCGTCACGCTCTCGCCTCTGGCTGGCCAGGCAGTTGTGGCCAACCTGATGCCTGGACGTTACGGCGTCGTAGCAACTCCCGCAGCGGACCGCATCGGACGCGGCGAAGAGTGGCTGCAGACCAACACCCTCGACGGGCAGAAGGCGCATGACTCCTTCCTGCGCATCGGCGAACCGAGCTTCTTCCAGGAGTTCGGGCCGGCCGGATACCACGTGTCCATCGGCTTCGCCAACCCGGCCATCATCAACGGTCGCAAGGCGACAGTTTGCAGCGGCCTCGACCCGACCCTGCTCGGGACCGGCGGCTGCACGAACTCGATCCACGGTACCGTCACCATGGAGCGCATGAGCCGCACTCCGGACGAGCGTCTCTATAGCAGCGGTGACAACAGCAGCTTCGCGTTCACCCAGTGTTACGTGAGCTTCGGCGACCCGGACGCTGAGGACTTCTCTTTCACCAAGTGCGACGCCAACGGAAACTTCTCGATGAGCGGTCTGCCGGATGGCGATTGGCGCGTGACCGTGTTCGACCAGTGGAACGACATGCTGGTGGACGGACTTTCAACGCCCGTACGTCTGGGCGGCGGTGCCAACGTCGATATGGGCCAGATTGCCATGAACCAGTGGCAGGCCAACATCTACACCAAGTCGTTCATCGATGCGAACTACGATGGCGTCCAGGATGGCGCACCCGGTACCGAACCTGGATTGACGCTGGTGGCCACCAACATTCGCTTCCGTGACGGCAGCTACTCCAACTTCAACAACACCGACCTCGCCGGCAACGCGGGCTTCAACGAAGTCTTCCCGCTGTTCAGCTGGTATGTGATCGAAACCGACACAACGCGCTACAAGAGCACCGGTGTGCACGTCGTCTATGACGCGGGTGGTCCGGCGGACGGAACGCCTTGCGGCGCTTCCGCCACGCCGCCGACGGCTCCCTGCGGAAACTCCGGCATCGGCGCCGGCCTCGCGAATACGGCTGAGCAGGTCTCTGTGCCTGTGAACCTGCGCGTCCCGGGTGCGCGTTACTGCGCATCAGCGGATTGCCCCGCCGGTGATTCTCTGACTGATCTTTCGCAACCTCTTTCCACCGGTCGCGTCGATCCTCCGTTCTGGTTCGGGTCGGAAGGCTGGCAGGGCTTCTCCGGTCAGAACAGTTTCGTGGAATTCGGCAGACATCCATTCGCGGTGGGCGAGACTGGCGGTATCCACGGCGAAGTGATCTATGCTTCCACCCGTCCGTTCGACGATCCGAGCCTGCTGATTCACACCAGTTGGACGCCGGACGTTCCGGGCGTGACCATCAACCTGTACCAGGAAGGCACGGCGCCGGATGGCACCGTCTCCCTGCACCTTGTCGATACCACCAAGACCAGCAGCTGGGATGATTGGGCGCAGGGCTTCCGTACCGATGGCTTCCCGAACATGAACTGCCCGGGCCAGGCCACCACCGACCTGTTCTACTTCTCGCTGTTCAATCAGCCGATGTGGCTCGATGAGTACAATCACGTACTGCATGGCACCGGCGGCACCACAGCAATGCCGAACAATGCGCAGTTCAAGTGCTACGACGGCATGCATAACTGGAACCAGGTACAGCCGGCGCCCTACGACGGCATGTATGCGTTCCCCAGCATCGTCACCTACAACCCGACAACCGGTAAGCCGGCGACCAGCAACTGCCACATGCAGTCCGGGACTGAGCCGTGGGGCTGCGTGGCGAACCCAGACACGTCTGACGCGTATCGGGTTGGTACCCCCATGCTCCCGGCCGGCAAGTACGTGGTCGAAATGATCGTGCCCCCGGGCTACGAACTTGTGAAGGAAGAAGACAAGAACATCCTGATCGGCGACAACTACATCGCGCCGGTAACCCAGGAGTTCCCGGGACTTGGATCGGCGATCTATATTCTGCCGGACCAGGCTGAAGTTGCTTCCCTCTACAACGCTACCAACGCGCAGAACCCAACCCAGACTCTCGGACGCACCACCCTGCCGAGCCACGAAGGTGACACCGGCAGCGTGGAGACCTTCTGGCCCTGCGTCGGCGCCAAGCGCGTCGTGCCTGACTACATCAGTCTCTTCCCGCAGTCGCACGAAGTCTCGCCCTTCGCCGGCTCGGTACGCAACCTGTGCGATCGCAAGGAAGTGCAACTCGACGATCAGACCGCGGCCCTGGCCAAGTTCTGGATCTTCACCTCGGCGCACGTCGCGGCTCACTTCACCGGCGTGATCACGGACGACTTCACCTCTGAATTCGATCCGTATTCGCCGCAGTTCGGTGAGAAGTTCTCGCCGCCCAACATGCCGATCTCGGTCAAAGACTGGTCGGGAACCGAAGTCTCCCGCGTGTACGCCGACCACTGGGGCAGTTATGACGGCTTGACCTACTCCACCTGGGAAGTCAATCCGCCGAACCCAACCGGGTACGCGCCCACGATGATGGTCACCTGCATGAACGATCCGGGTCCGATTCCTGATCCCGCTCACGCTGGGCAGATGATGACCGATCCGCTCTATAACCCGCAGTACAGCCAGTTCTGCTACGAAATTCCGTTCATGCCTGGGCAGACCCAGTACATGGACACGCCGGTTGTGCCCACCTCCGCCTTCGCGGGCGCGGGCTACAACAACCCGGATTGCGCTTATCCGGGCGGCACCCCGGCAGCGCCTGGCGTACCGGCCATCAAGGAAGTCGATGGCGATGGCATCGGTCCGTGGGTCGGAGTGGGTAAGAATTCAATCGCTTCGATCAGTTTGCTGACCTCCGGCAGTGGCTACAACACGGCTCCTGCTAGCTTCAACATTCCTCCGAATGCGGATGGCGGCACCGGCCAGATCACCGACCTGAAGCTGGTATCGATCTCCAGCTTCACCTGCACCACGAGCGGTAACAATCGCTGCAGCAACTTCGGTCTGCATCCGACGGTCACCATCACCGGCGCCGGCGGCTCGGGCGCAACCGCAACCGCCACGAAGAGCGGAACGACCATCAGCTTCGTGGTTAACTCCGGAGGCAGCGGGTACACCGGCAGGCCGACGATCCGCTTGTCCCGGACCGGTGGCTCGACGACTCTGTCGAACAGCTCCGCCAGCATGGGTGTGAACGGTATTGCCCTCACCGGTGGCGGTGCAGGCTATGCCGGCAACATCGCATCCTTCACCATCAGCGGCGGCGGCGGCAGCAATGCGACCGCATCGGCCGCGGTGGGCACGAGCACGCAGCAAATCACCATCACGGCCCTTGGCGACGTGCAGGTGCCGAACAACGCGTACTCTGGCCCGCAGCAGACCGTCGCTCCTTATAACCAGAAGACGGTGACCCGTCACTACGGCTTCGGGACTGCCAAGGGGACGGTTACCATCGGTGGCGTCAACGTTCCGGCCGCAAACATTACGACCTGGAACGACACCACCATCGTCCTCACCGTGCCCGGCGGGGTGCCGGCTTGCGCGGTACAACAGCAGGCGCAGTACCAGGGATCGTTCGCCGAATGCGGCCAGTTGTTCATCAAAGCCGCAAACGGCAGCAAGTCGATCGATACCGTGACGGTCACGATCGGCGGCAAGGCCCCCACGCACGTGGCTGCTAATGCGTCGATCCAGAGTGCCATCGATAACGCGCATCCGGGCGACCTGATCATCATCGACCCGAACTGCGCGGTGGGCGCGGTATCGTCCGCGTGCACTACCAGCACCGGTGCGTCGGGTCTCCCGACGGGCGGCACGACGACTACTGCGGCGCACAACGAGCTGTTGCTGATGTGGAAGCCGGTCCGGTTGCAAGGCGTTGGAGCGGCCTCGAGCGTCATCAACGCGAACACGCATCCCGCGGGCAAGCTGGATACGTGGCGCCGCGAAGTCAATTGCCTGTTCGGATTGGCTCTCGACGGCCAACCTTACACGTCAGGGACGAACCCTGTCGTCGGCACCGGCAATTCCAACCCATACGACTCGAGCGGCAACTTCAGCTGCCCGATGGCAGGCTGGAACGACTTCAAGGGCGCACCGAATGCTCCGCAGGTCGACCGTCTGCCGCTGGAAGCTGCAGTGGGTTGGGATGCGACGCAGAACGGCAACCTGGCTGAACTCCTGCAAGAGCCAACCCTGATGGGCGCGCTTGAAGGAGCCGGGATCACCGTCCTGGCCAAGGGTCTGAACTTCAATGGCCTCAATCCTTGGACGGACGGCAACGAAGCGGGCGGCTTCCCACCGGGAACGCAGCTCCTGCAAAACGTGGGAGGCGCGGCGCCTTCGAGCGATCATTGCCATGACAACCCGAATCCGTACCCGAGCAACTTCATGTGCAACCCGTCGAGCATCGACGGCTTGACCGTGACCGACAGCTCGCAGGGCGGCGGCGGCATCTACGTCCACGGCTGGGCGCACAACCTGCAACTCGCGAACAACCGTATCAACAGCAACTCCGGAACTCTGTCGGGCGGCATCAACGTCGGCCAGGGCGAATTCCCCGGAGCCTATATCTTCGGATCCGGCACCAATGCGGCTCCTGACTCCTGCCAGCAGACGGGTCTGCAACTGAACCAGCAGCAGCCCTATTGTTTCGACTTGAACGTGAACATGCATCACAACTCGATCACGTCGAACTCTTCGACCGGCGACGAATTGTTCTCGGCGACGCCGGCCGGCGCGGGTGGTGTCAGCATCTGCAACGGTTCTGACTACTACAAGTTCAACAACAACTGGGTGTGCGGCAACCTGAGCACCGGTGACGGTGGCGGCGTGGCCCACATCGGGTACAGCTGGAACGGGGACATCGAGAACAACATGTTCCTGTTCAACCAGAGTACCAACCCGACCATCCCGACCAACGGCGGCGGCCTGCTGGTGATGGGTGCGCCCGACGTCGATCCGGCCTGCGGTGCGACCACCGACCAGGATTGCATTTCGGCTCCAAGCGCGATCACGCCGAGCGACGGTACCGGGCCCGGCATGGTGATCAACGCCAACTTGTTCCTGGGTAACAGCGCCGACAGCGGTAGCGGCGGCGGCCTGCGCTTCCAGGGCGTCAACGGCACCGACGTGATCACGTTCCCGAGGACTCCGAGCATGTGGTACTCGGTGAACGTGACCAACAACATCATCGCCAACAACGTGGCTGGCTGGGACGGTGCTGGTATCTCCCTGCAGGATGCGCTGGCGGTGAACATCATCAACAACACCATCGTCTCCAACGACACGACGGCTTCGTCTGGCGTGCTGTTCAATACCCTGGGTGCACCTCTGGCCAGCTCGTCCGGCCCGACCTGCACCTCGAACTGCGGCACTGCGTCGCTGCCTCAGCCCGCTGGCCTGGTCAGTATCCAGAACAGCGCGGTGCTGGCGGCGAACCTGCCTGCCACGGTTACCTGCCCGGCTGGACACTTCGCTGGTGGCACTGCGACGAACGGGAACTGCCGCTTGTTCTCGTATCCGAAGCTGGAGAACGACGTGTTCTGGCAGAACCGCTCCTTCTTCATCGGCGTGGGCCCGCTGGGCGCCGGAACCTTGAACCAGCAGAACGTGGTCTCGACGAAGAACGCCTTCACCGGGACACCGGCACCGAGTCAGCCGAAGACGGACGCTACGACTACGAACGGCGGCGGTGTGATCGTCACCGGTGGCACCGGCGCCTGCACCACAGGCGTGAGCTACTGGGATCTCGGCGTGCGCGGCGACACTGGGCCGGCGAACCATACCGGCAGCACCAACGCTGGCAGGCTGGCTCCGTCGTACTCGATTATCTCTACGCTGGGTGGCGGCGGCGATTACAACGTTAACGGCCTGCATAACAGCTCGGGCAACCCGACGTTCCTGAGCCAGTACTGCAACGGTTCGCGCGTCCCGCCGGAGTTGGGAGCGATGGGCTACCAGGTGCCTCCGGGCATCTCGGACGCCCAGGTTCCGAACCCGGTCTTCAACCTCACGCCAGCGGCAACGATCGACGAGGGCAACAACTGGATCAACATGAGCTGGGGACCGCTCAGCATGTTCCAGCCGATTAGCGGTGCCGTGCTCGGCAACTACTCGCCGGCCGCGGGATCGTCGGTCATCAACCTGATCCCGTCCAGCAGCCCGAACTACGGCGACGCCCCGAACCAGGACTTCTTCGGCAGCAACCGGAAGAACGGATCGGTGGACGCCGGTGCAGTTGAGTTCGCGGCGGGCGGCGGGGGTGGTGGAGGCGGCGGAAACGTCACCTTCACGCCGGCTACCTGGAGCCCGGCGGCGACCCGTGGCGTGGGAGCTGGCATCCTGTGCCTTGGTTTCAACGTCGGACCTTGCCAGATCTTCACGCTCACCAATAACTCTGGCGCAGGGTTGACGGGCGTCACCATAGGCCTCAGCGGAACGAACGCTTCTGACTATTCGATCGTTCCACTGCTCTCGAGCTGCGGCTTCTCGACTACCCTCGGGAACGGCAACTCGTGCACGGTAACCGTGCAGTTCCTACCGAAGTCGACCGACACGGCGGGCACGAAAACCGCGACCGTCTCGGTTACGGATTCGGCTGGCACGCAATCTGCGGCGATAACCGGTACCGCTCGCTAGGTCGTACGGGTGGTGACAACTGATGAACCGATGCTGCTCGCGAAGAACCTGTCGCGAGCAGCGTCGCTTTTAGAGCAACGGCGAGAACGCGAAGCGGCTGAGCGGTGGACGCGTCAGAGACATGCCTGGCGCGCACGTGGTCCGCTGATCAGTCGCGACTCCCTGCAGACGTCAACCGAATGCGACGCCGAAGTGCTACTAAGGTGCCTTGTAAGACCATAAGCGGTACGGTAACTTTAAAAAATGATCATGAAGTCGATGCAATCTACGCTCGCGGCAGTTCTCCTCGCGGCCATCCAGATCTCTTCAGCTCAAACCCAATCTGCTCCCGACGCGCAGAAGCCCGCTCCGGCACCAGCACCGTCCGCGACTACGCCGCCAACGGCCTCCAAGAAAACATCTCCGTATAAGCCGAATCCCGTTTCCAGGAAAGCGACCGAATACTATGGAGGGGTCTGGGGTGTCGACTCACTCAGCGCCCGCTGGACCGAGTCGGGCGAGGTCATTCGCTTTTCCTATCGCGTGCTCGACGCGGAAAAGGCCAAACCCCTCAACGACAAGAAAAACGAACCAGCCCTGATCGACCCGCGCGCCGGTGTCAAGCTGGTTGTCCCTTCGCTGGAGAAGATCGGCCAGCTTCGCCAGAGCGCCACGCCCGAAAACGGCAAGGTGTATTGGATGGCATTCTCGAACAAAGGCCGTCTGGTGAAGCGCGGTGATCGCGTCGATGTCGTGATCGGGCAATTTCGCGCCGAGGGCCTCACCGTCGAATAAGCGTTGCTGTCGCACCGTAGCTGCAGGTGCATTCGTGTCAGGGCTTTCCCCTCGCTCAAGCGATCCTCTATTGGCTCGCTCTCTTGATTCCTAAGCACTCTTCTGCGCACGAGCACGGGCAGCGTGCCGAATCAACCACATTGCTCGAGTTCTTTGCGGCTTAGGAAATTTCCCGGCCACGCGCTACCAATTTGTTGCACTCTTTTGCGGTAACGTCACTTTCGTGCCATATCTTGGAATATCCCTAAAGTCTTTGTTTTCAATGAGCAGCGGAATCATCAAGTGGTACCTCGTCTGCGATACACAGTGCGACGGTTGATCCCGCCTGACGTAAGTCGGCGAACCGATCTTTACGGGTCTTACCGGTTGTAGAGACTTACCGCCGAGCCCGAACCTTAGGAGAAAGACATGAAGGTGCGTGTTGCGATTGGGGTAATGCTCCTGGCGCTGTGTGTAACTCCAGCGTTCGCTGATTCGCTCGGTTTCAAGAATGAAGGCCTGTTGTCGGCCTCCGGCGGCAGCGGGCTCACGCTGAGTTCCGAAATAACCCGGTTCTCGTTCAACGGAAGTCGGATCGGTTCGGGTCCGATGGGCGCGCTGTCGTTTAGCACGGGATCCATCGTCGGCGGCAGCTTCAGCGGCGGGACATTCGACATCAATCTGAACGGCTTCGGCGACGTCATATTCGCCAACAATTTCTCGGGCACGATCAGCTTCTTGGGCGATGACCTCTTCAAGCTGGTGGGGACGTTTTCGGGCGTGACCCAGGGTGTGAACCTTGCTGGCGTGACCGTGCAGTTCTTCGAGGCCGAGTATGAAGATGGCCATCTTTCTTTCGAAGATGTTCATGGAAGGACTTGCCTGACCGGTGGTGGCGGTGCGTCGGTTCCCGAACCCGGCACCTTGACCATGCTGGGCACCGGGCTGATCGGCCTGGCCGGCATGATTCGCCGCAAGTTCGCAGCGTAATTAGATCTCCTGAGCGAATAAAAAAGCAGGGACGATGCGTCGCATCGTCCCTGCTTTTTCTTTTGCACGAAACTCTTCGGGCTTCCGGGCCAGCGACCCTAGTTCGGTCGACCGTGCGTACTCTTCGGCCGGATCGCGTTCTGCTCGCCGGGCTCCAGCAGCGTCCGCAGACCACCAAAAATCTGCGCGCGATCGCCTAATGTGCTCAGCTTGATGCGGGGCGGTTTGGGGTGAATGCGCTGGACCACCGTTTCGACCGTCTCCAGCAGCAGTTCCGGAGCGCCCTGCACGATTCCGCCGTTGAACACGATCAATTCCGGATCGAGCACGCTCACTACGTTGGCGACGCCAACCCCCAGCACGACAAATGCTCGCTCCACCAGCTCTCGAGCCACTCCGTCGCCGCGGCGCAGAGCCTCAAAGAGGTAGCGCGCATCGCGCGTGTCGGTGAGCGACCCGGTCGGAGACCCGTTGCCCTGCGTGAAGAGCTTTCGTCCTTCGCTGGCCAGCGCCATGCCCGAGATTTGCGCTTCCAGGTAGCCGGTGTCGGTGAAGTTGTCGTTCCAGCGCGTCCAGTCTACGTTCATCCGGAACAGTTCTCCGGCAAAGCCCGAATGCCCGCGTCGGATGCGACCATCAATAAAGATCCCGGCTCCGATACCGGTACCGAGCGCGATGAACACAAAATTGTCGATGCCCTTGGCAATTCCGCGCCAGCTTTCTCCGATCGCTGCCATGTTGGCGTCGTTATCGAGATAAACAGGGGCGTGAAACGCATCTTCGAGCTCGCGGCCCATGTCGACTTCACGCCATCCGGGGACGTTGTTGGCGTCGACCACCTTGCCGCTCTCCGGATCGACCCCTCCGGGCACGCCGATGGCGATGCCGCGCAGACACTCGTCGGCAGGAGGCCGCAGCACGGAAGTGATGCCGGTGCGGATCTGGTCGATCACCCCTCGCGGTCCGGCCTCGCCATTCACGCGATCGCGCACCTCTTCGAGAATCGTTCCGTCCGCGTCGGCCAGCACGAAGCGCAGATGGCTTGCGCCCATGTCCACGGCAACGCCGCATGCACGCTTTCGGGATCGCCCGTCACCCGAGGTCACTCTGGCGCTCCTTTCGAGAGGCGCGTCCGCCGCCGGAGCGGCGTTGGGAGGCGAGAGCGCGGCGTATCCGGGGCATACTTCCGGCCTAGAGAATCGATCTATTGAAACGATTTAATCAGCCAGTATAAGGTCAGGCACAGACGTGCTTCTGTCAAGGAAGAAATTTAGCAGGAGAAAAAGGCTCGAAACCCGCGCCTATCCAACGACTTCAGGCCGGCAACCAGGCGCACAGCGGCCATCTCCCGGCGCGCCTGTTTTCAGCGGGTTAGAGGCTGCTTAGCACGCAGGCGAAACCCATTACCTCCGTCACTATCCAACCATTACGACCGTCTTCATACTGAAGCCAATCCGCAACTGTGAACCGGATGTTGGGTTTAGAGCAACGAGCGGCTTTCGGTGCCCGGGAACTGCCTGGACAACCAAAGCCGTTGCCTGGATCGACCGCGATTCCACGCGAGCCCTGCAGGAGGGCACAAATGAAAAATCTTCGCCGGATTGTTTTCCTATCGCTAGCTTCCGCGCTGTTCTTTTCTTCGGCCGCGCTTTCCGCATTTGCCGATCCGCCAGGTCGCGCCGTGCACCTCAAATATATGTCGGGCGCAGTGTCGATTCAGCCTGGCGGCGTGAATAACTGGGTTGCGGCCGTGGCGAACCGACCGCTGACCACGTCAGACCGCGTGTGGACCGACAAGGAAGCGCGCGCCGAGTTGAGCCTGGGCAGCGCCTCGATGCGCGCCAACGCCGAGACTAGCCTCACGCTGACCAACATCAGCGACGACATGGTGCAGGTCGAACTCGACCAGGGCACGCTGAACCTGCATATCCGGCATCTTTTCGGCGGAGAGACCTACGAGATCGATACACCCAATCAGGCATTCACGATTCTCAAAGCCGGCGACTATCGCTTTGACGTCGACCCCAACGCCGACACCACCTCGGTGATCGTGTGGCACGGCGAAGGCGAAGCCAACGGCCAGGGCCCGGGCGTGAAATTGAAATCCGGCCACCAGGCTACCTTCACTGGCGGGACGTCCCTTCAAAACCAGATGGCCAGCGCGCCCGATCCCGACGGATTCGATGACTGGTGCCGCGTGCGCGACGATCGTGAAGATCATGCCAAGTCCTATCAGTACGTTTCCGCTGACGTGGTCGGCGCTGACGAACTCGATCAATACGGAACCTGGCGCACAGTGGGTGCGTATGGCCCGGTGTGGGTTCCGGCGGTTGCGCCCGGATGGGCGCCCTACCACGACGGGCATTGGGTGTGGGTTGAGCCCTGGGGCTGGACCTGGGTCGATGCGGCGCCCTGGGGCTTTGCTCCCTGCCATTACGGACGCTGGGTGTTCACCGGCGGATACTGGGGCTGGGCCCCCGGACCCGTTGTCGTGGCGCGCCCGGTTTACGCGCCCGCGCTGGTGGCCTGGGTCGGCGGTCCGCACTTCGGTGTCGGCCTCTCCTTCGGTGGCGGCGGAGGCGTCGGCTGGTTCGCGCTGGGTTGGGGCGAACCCTATGTACCCTCGTATCACGTAAGCCAGACGTACTTCCAGCAAGTGAACGTCACCAATACACACATCACCAACATCACCACGGTGACGAACAACTATTACGTCAACAACAACAACACGACCGTCGTGAACAACAACATCCAGAACATTCACTACGCGAACCAGAACGTTACGGGTGCCGTGACGGCAGTGCCCACGCGGACCATGACCAACTCCGAGCCCGTCGCGAAAGCAGCGGTGACCGTGCCAGCGAGCGAAATGAAGAATGCGTCGGTGGTGAATGCGGCTGCTGTCGCCCCTGCAAAGACCAGCGTACTGGGTGCGAAGGCGGGAGCGCCGACTGCGACTCCGCCGGCAAGCGCCATGGCAGCGCGTCCGGTGGTATCGCACGCCACTCCGCCTCCGAAGCCGGTTCCGTTTGAGGCGAAGCAGGAAGCTCTGGCGAAGAACCCTGGGCGTCCACTCGACGCGCAGACCGAGGCGCAGATTCGTACCAACATCGCAGCGCAGCCCGCACACGCGATGACTCAGGGTGCGCCAGCAGGGAAGACGGGGGCAGCGGCTATGACTCAGCCCGCGACCGCTGGCAAGCTTGGAGGGCCCGCGGCTTCGACTCCGGCCAACGCAACTCCGGCAGCCAGCAATGCTCGCCCGGTGCCACGGCCCGGTGCGCCGCAACCGCCGGCGGATAACGCAAATGCGATGGAATCGAAGCCGGCTGGACCAGCAACTCCGTCGACGCCAGCAAACCTTGCGGGACGCCCAGTTCCTCGCCCGCCGCAACCAGGTGGTTCTTCCACGCCCAGCTCGCAGGCTCCTGTCGCGAACCCGAATCAGCCGGCCGCCGTTGCTCACCCGATACCGCGTCCGCCACAAGCAGGCAATTCCGGGAATACGGCCAACAATGCCATCAGCAAGAACAACGGACAGCCAGCAGCTACCAACGACGCTGTGAAGCCCGCGCTGCAAAACTCGTCACCGAGCACGCCGCGCGCGCCACAGAACGTCTCGATGCCCCACAATCCCCAGCCCCAGCGGCCGAGCGCGCCCGCCCCGCCGCAACATCAGGCCGCGCCGCAGCACCACGCTTCGAATCCGAAGCCCAGCAAGAGCGAGGAGAAGTCGGAGCACAAGGGCGAAGGCCGCTAAACCAAGCTAGCCGTATCGTCGAGCCGGACGCGTCCGCGAGATGCGTCCGGCTTTTTCGTTTGCGGGAGCGGTAGAATCGTCACCCTGTACGAACCGTCGCAGCGACAAATGCGAGCGTCGGAATGGAATTCGTCGAGGAGTGCACTATCCATGCCAGTTGTCATTTCCCTGCTTCGTGGCATCAACCTCGCTGGCCACCACAAGGTCAAAATGGACGAGTTGCGCGCGCTGTATGCATCGCTCAAGCTGCGTGACTCGCAAACTTACGTGCAGAGTGGAAACGTCGTTTTCCGTACGGATGAGAAGGATCTGACCCACCTCTCGCAGCGCATCGAGCAGGCTATTGAGCGCAAGTTCGGCTTCCGTGCCGATGTCGTCCTGCGTACTACCGCGGATCTGAAAAAGCTGGTCGCTAAAAATCCTTTCGCGAATCGCGGCGGAATCGAACCCGCCAAGCTGGCGGTTACTTTTCTGCCAAGCGAGCTTGAGAAGAAGACGTGCGCAGAGCTTGTGGGCATACCTTGCAAATCCGAAGAAATCCAACTGGGCAAGCGCGAGCTTTTCGTTTATTTTCCCGACGGCATGGGCAAGTCGAAAGTCGGCGGGATGGTCGACAAGGTTCTCAAGAAGAGTGGAACCTTCCGAAACTGGAACACGGTGAACAAGCTGCTCGAAATGGCGGAGAAAATGGAGAACGAAACCAGCGGGACAAAATAATCGCCGCTCCGCGAGCGCCACGGGGCGACCGCGGACTTACGTCATTTTTCGAGCGTCCGATCGATGGAGCGACGTCCCGACGGTGGAGTGACGGGCGTCCCCGCCCGTCGGCCAGAGACAAGTCTCAAATCAACCACGAACGCCTCTACATGGATCCCCACGATGCCGGATGCGTCGCCTCATACGCGCCGATTTCTTTTTCGTGCTGCAACGTCAACCCGATGTCGTCCAGCCCTTCGAGCAGGCAGTGGCGCACAAAATCATCCATGGCAAACGTCGCGGAGAAACCCTGGTCGTCGTAGACCCTGCATTGCTCGAGGTCCACAGTCAGATGGTAGTCGTGGCTCGCTTGCGCGCGCCGCATCAGTTCGGCCACCTCTTCTTCGCGCAAAACCACGGTGAGGAATCCGTTTTTGCTGCTGTTGTTGGCGAAGATGTCGGCGAACGATGGCCCGATCACCACGCGAAACCCGAAATCGCTCAGCGCCCACACCGCGTGTTCGCGCGATGATCCGCAACCGAAATTCTTCCCTGCCAGGAGTACGCTTGCGTTCTTGTAACGCGGAAGATCCAGGACAAACGGCTCGCCGGAAGCGTCGGCCGCGCGCCGCCAGTCGTAAAACAGGAATTCCCCGAAGCCCGTGCGCTCGATACGCTTCAAAAATTGCTTCGGGATGATCTGGTCAGTATCGACGTTGGCGCGATCGAGCGGGACGACGCGGCCAGAGTGACATCGGAAAGGTTTCATACCTTATTCTCGTGAAACGGAAGTGCTACAGAAGTCGCAGCGCTGATAAGGCATCGGATTATCAGGAAAGTCATCACTAAAGCCGTTCTCCGTGCTCTCTGTGTCCTCTGTGGTAAAAGATCTTACTCGGCGTCCTCCACGTGCTCGGCGGCCAATCCCTATCTGAACTCCATTTCTGAATATCGGTGAAGTGCCCGGAAATGGCCGCTGCCATCATCGGACTAACCGAAAGCCGTTCTCCGTGCTCTCTGTGTCCTCTGTGGTAAAAGTTCTTACTCGGCGTTCTCCACATGCTCGGCGGTGAATCCCTATTTGAACTTCCATTCCCGAATATCGGTGAAGTGCCCCGAAATGGCCGCCGCCGCCGCCATCATCGGACTCACCAGATGCGTGCGCCCGCCGCGTCCTTGCCGGCCTTCGAAGTTGCGGTTGCTGGTCGAAGCGCAGCGCTCGCCGGGCTGCAGAATGTCGGGATTCATGCCCAGGCACATCGAGCATCCCGATTCCCGCCATTCAAATCCGGCGTCCTGAAAAATTCGGTGCAGTCCTTCCTGTTCGGCTGCATGCTTTACGGCTTGTGAGCCGGGCACGACCATGGCGCGCACCTTCGGATTCACGCGATATCCCCTGGCTACACGCGCGGCCGCCCGCAAATCTTCAAGCCGCGAATTCGTGCACGATCCGATGAACACCCGGTCGATCATGATGTCTTCGATCTTCGTGCCGGGTTGCAGTCCCATGTAAGCCAGCGCCTGCTCGCTGGCCCGCCGGTCGGCATCGCTCGCGCCATTAAGCTCCGGCACCTGCCCGGTAACCTGCACGACCATCCCGGGATTCGTGCCCCAGGTCACGTACGGCGCCAGGGTCGCGGCGTCGATCGTCAGCACCTTGTCGAATTTCGCACCTGGATCGGAGGTCAGAGTGCGCCAGTGCGCCACTGCCTGTTGCCACGCTTGTCCTTGAGGTGCAAATCGTCGTCCCTTTACATAGGCGAATGTCGTTTCGTCCGGTGCCACCATGGCCGCGCGTGCGCCCGCCTCGATGCTCATGTTGCAGAGCGTCATGCGGCCTTCCATGCTCAGTCCGCGCACCACGTCGCCGGCGTATTCGATGACGTGTCCCGCCGCGCCGTCGGTGCCGATCTGCCCAATCACGCCCAGTGCGACGTCTTTCGCCGTCACGCCCTCGGCCAAACTCCCGGTAATCTCGATCTTCATCGTCTTCGGCTTGCGCTGTGGCAGGCACTGCGTGGCCAGCACGTGCTCCACTTCCGAAGTTCCGATGCCGAAGGCGAGCGAGCCGAAAGCGCCGTGCGTGCTGGTGTGGCTGTCGCCGCAGACGATTGTCATCCCCGGCTGCGTCAACCCGAGTTCCGGACCGATCACGTGCACGATTCCTTGCTCGGGCGAATCCATGTCGAATAGCCGGACGCCGAATTCCTTGCAATTTTTCTGCAGCGCTTCGATCTGGCGGGCGGCAATCGGGTCGGTGATGGGCGTCCCGCGCGGTTCCGTCGGAACGTTGTGGTCGACGGTGGCGACCGTGCGCTCGGGCCGCCGCACCGGACGCTCTGCCGCGCGCAATCCGTCGAAAGCCTGCGGAGAAGTGACCTCATGGACGAGGTGGAGATCGATGTAGATCAGTGGCGACCGACCGGTCGGTTCGGCCACCAGATGCGCTTCCCACACCTTCTCAAATAATGTTTTTGGACCTGGCATCTTCGGATTTCGCCTCAGGAACTTGCGAACGCCTCACCCTCGCGGAAGGCGTCACGAGCGCCCGGTTATTGTACCAAGTTCTCGCAATTCCCAAGCCTTTCT
>Ga0307478_10001006_pt1 | contig 26051 bp, 18 predicted proteins | sample atmos_gasesECM4C_2_FD_203713 | JGI IMG/M metagenome (GOLD analysis project Ga0307478, IMG submission 203713) | Hardwood forest soil microbial communities from Morgan-Monroe State Forest, Indiana, United States - atmos_gasesECM4C_05 | ecosystem: Environmental > Terrestrial > Soil > Temperate...
CGGATCCTTACTTATTCGGACTATCATGCGGCGGCGGATGGCCCATACTCTGTGAAAAAATAGCGGCCTTCCGGGAAGTTACCTTGTACGGCATCGGACCCACAGAAGGCCCCAGCGGTCTGCCTAACGAAGGCTTTCTGTTCAACGTTGCGGCGGGGCTCTCCAGTGCGTTTGCCGCGAAGGGATTGGCCGAAGCCAATGCGCATCTGCGTCATTTTCACGACAAAGCGCACAGGCTCGAACTCGAGGCGGCGCAAACGGGAATGGCTATCGCGCGTGCCGATTCGCCTTCTTCGCCGCCTTCCGCTGCGCCTTCGCGTACTTCTTCATCGCTTTTCGCTGTTTCTTGGAGGCCTTCTTCAACCTTTTGTTCTGCTGTTTGGCTGACTTCTTGTCGAATTCTGTAGAACTACGCGCATATTCGGCCACACCGGGGCTTTGCGCATTAGCGGGCATCAACCATGCCCCATGCATGGCGGCCAGCAGTACGAAAACAGAGAATCGTTTCATGCGGATATTCCTTTTTGACTCTAAAGACTGAACCAGTTTACTACCTCTTGGCCACTCGTGACATTGTGAAGCGATTTTCATCCAGAGCCCTTAGCCAACGCCTCAGAACACGCGGCCCAGTTGGAAGAACCATTTGTGATGGCCTGTGTCGCCAACGCTGCCGCCCACAAAAAGCGGCCCGATCACCGTCTCGGCCAGCACGCCGGCGGCAAAATCATTGGGGAATTTGCTTTCGTTTGGCGCGCCGTACATTTTTGCGAATTCGTAGGAGGCGATCACGAAGACTCTTTTTCCGGCGAGCGGCGGCAGCGTCCACAGATCGTGCAAATAGCCCGCCCGGAACAAGTAGTACTTATTTCCTTGCAGCTCGTTCAAACCGTAGGCGCTGAGAGTGAGCGGCCCGCCGAGAAAGAATTGCGGAATTCCTGTATTGTTGAAGCCAAATGTTGATCCGCCTTCGCCATTCACGAACACGGAACCCAACTCCGACACCGGTTGAAAATATTCGAGATTCGTTTGCAGCGAAGGGAAAGCGCTCGCTGCGCCGGGACTCGTGTCAAACCACCTGAAAGTCGTTTCCGAGCGCACACCACTTCGTGGAATCACCGGGTCATCCGTGTGATCGAAAAGGTAGTGCAGTCTCGCGTCGCCCACGCGTCCGTTCACCGAATTAAACACCGGCGTGCCCAGGCGCAGCTGGGCATCGAGATAACCCAACTCATACCCGAAACGCAATTCACTGAAGCGATTGAATCCGTAGCCCGCGTCCATCCCGATGTCGGCTTGGCCGAATTTGTAATCCGCCAGCGGATTGCCCTTCTCATAAATTTTGAACACGCGCGTGGTGGCCACGCCGTGCGGCGCGACGAACCATTTGCTCACTGCCGTGAACGGCCGGTACAGCTCGCTTCCCAGCCCGTAGGTGTTTCCGAAGAGAAAATCTGTCCGCCATTCGGAGCGGAATCCCGCCACATCCAAAAATGTCAGCCGCGCGCCCATCGTAAAGCCCACTTCTTCACTCTCTGAACCATCCACCTCAAACCCCGGCTGGATGGTGGGCGGCGCATAGTTTTTCTCGTTCACCTGAATCAGAAGCCCTTGTTTTCCGTCGCGCTCCATCATTTGGTAGCCCACCGTGTCGTAGCGGCCCAATCCCGTGAGCTGCGTCAGCTCGCGATCCAGCTTTTCCGTGTCCAGCGGCTTGCCTGCCAGCGGCGCTAGATAACGCTCGACGTTCTCCGTCTGTTGCGCTGTGTCCGCCCCCTCCACCTTGATAAATTGCGGCACCGGTGCCAGCGTCTTTTTCCGCTTCTCGCGGTCCAGCTTGAAGTCGTCCCATTCTGCGTTGCTGAGCGCGAACTTTTCGAGCAGACGTGATTTCTCGCCGGCGGCCGTGTAACCCTTTTGCATGATCGGTTCGTTCTTTTTGTAGTCTGTCGAGCTGTATCCTCCGAGGTTTACGCTAACCACCGCGTCTGCGTGCGCAAGCCCGCGGACTTCGTTCTCCGCCACCACCACGCGAACAGATTGATTGAGCACACTGAAAAGAGACTTGATGTCTTTTGCCTCCACAGGTTGCGTTTCCAGATGCACCGCGATCACGATGTCCGCTCCCATCTGCTTTACAACGTCGGTCGGTAAGTTGTTCACCAGTCCGCCGTCTACCAGCACCCGCTCTTTCTCGAACACCGGCTTGAACGCGCCAGGAATCGACATCGTCGAGCGCAACGCTTCCGCAAGCGAGCCCTGTTCGAACACGACTTCCTTGCCGCTCACCAGATCCGTGGCCACGCAGCGAAACGGCGTTGGCAATGCTTCGAAAGACTCCAGATTGAAATACGGCAGTGTAATTCGGTCGATCAACAAACCGATCTGATGCCCGGAATTTAATCCGCTTGGAATCGACAGGCCATCCCGCAGCCCGAGAATAAAAGCGTTCGGATACGCCCGTTGATCCTCTTTTCTTCGGTAAGAGAGATCCTCGAACGGTGTTGCATCACTGATTACTTCCTTCCAATCGACTCCCTCGATCAATTTTTTCATTTCCGCCGGACTCATTCCCGTCGCGTAAAACCCTCCCACGAGACCGCCCATGCTTGTTCCTGCGACATAGTCGACGGGAATGTGGTGTTCCTCAAACCAATCGAGCACGCCGATGTGCGCCAGCCCCAGCGCCCCGCCGCCCTCCAGCGCCAAGCCAATCCGCGGCCGACTGGTCGGCCTTTCCTGCGGAATGGCCGTTGGTGCAGCACTCGCTGCCTTCGCCGCTGGCACAGCGCCGGGTGCATTCGAACCGGGCGCAACGCTTGGCCGCGCGGAGTCTTGCGCCACAGCGGAGAAGGGAATCAGCAACAACAGAACATAGCAATGAATGCGCAGCATGAGCCCCTCCTCGAGGTGGCTTCCAGGAAAACCGATGCCGGAGGCGATTCCGAGTTTGTACGAGCGTGCCGATTCGAACAAGCGCGAATCTTCCGCGGTTTCCGGCAGGGCTCCGCAATATCTTCGGGCCGGGGCTTCCAGTGATTCGAATTGGCTCTGAAAATGTGAAGCAGGCAAGGAACTTCGAGATGTTCGAATCGCCTTTTGAAAATCAGGGCGACTTTTTTTCTTGAAGAATGTTGCCGCCATCTACCACCAGCACTTGGCCGGTGATGTAAGAAGCTTCGGGCGAGGCAAGAAAGCAAATCGCCGCGGCGACTTCATCCGGCGTGCCCGGGCGGCCTAGCGGCGTATGCACGCCGGCGATGCGCTCAGACTCCCTTGAGGAAGCTGTCGAGATCCAGCCGGGCGCGACGGCGTTAATTGTGACACCCATGCCCCCCGTCTCGATGGCGACGGCGCGCATCATTCCATCCAGCGCCCCCTTGGCTGCTCCATACGCTGCTGAACCAGGATTGCTAACCAACGGTCCGGTGACCGAGCTGACATTTACAATGCGCCCGTATTTTCTTCGCATCATTCCCGGCAAAACGGCGCGCGTCACGAGGAACGCCGTGTGCAGCGTTATGGCGATCTGATTCTGCCATTCTTCGTAAGTGGAATCCGCGAGGGTTTTGCTTGTTGTGGGCCGACCGGTCTGGGCCATCCCGGCGTTGTTCACCAGAATATCTATGCCTGGCGTTCGCGCCAGGACGGAATCGACGAGGCGCTGGACTTCCGCTTCGTCCGTCAGATCGGCGACGAAGGAAAGCACGCGTTGGCCCTCTGGATCGAGTTCCCGCGCCCGCGCGTGAATGCGATCCGTGGTGGAGGTAATCGCCACACAAACGCCGGCGGCCCGCAACCGCCGCGCAACTGCGAATCCAATTCCTTCCGCGCTTCCCGCTCCCGTGACCAGCGCTGTCTGCTCGTCCATCCGTCGGTTCATCAGAAACTCACCGCCGGCATCATACATCGGGCCGCGCGTTCGCCGCTGGTCTGTGCGCCTATTTTTTCTCTTCGAGATGCACGGTCGGTTTGATGGTTCCTTTGTCCCGCGCCACCTTGAGCAGTTGGGGATAGAACTGGACAAACGAATGCTCGACGGCGGCGTTCTGCTCGTGGCAGCTCCAACAGGCGTTTTTGCCTGGCGTCATCGCGCTTGCGGTTTTTGCACCATTATCGAAACCGAAATATGCCCACTTATCAGCAAAGCGAGATTCATCTTTTACTTCGACGTCCAAGCCCACCAGCGATTCCTGATAGCTCCCTTTCTGATTGATTGAGCCGTGCGATGTCGAGCCATAAATCTCAAGGACAAAAATCGTCTTGTCTGGCCATGTTCCTTTGGCCTGGAAGAAGTCATAGGCTTCCGGAGCGACGAACACATTCGTAAAGGCAGGCGCGCCGTTTCCTCCCGCGTCGGGGTTATAGCTCATGCCAAAACCAGAGGAGACGTACACCCAGCGGCGATAGCTTTGCGGACGGACGAGTTTCCCATCCGGCGTGAATTGCGCGGCGAGCGGCGTCGTCGGAGCCGCGTGACGAGCGGCCTGCGCGTGAATCGCGCACAAAGAAACTGCCCCCGCCAGCAATCCCGCGAACGTAAGAACCGTTATCTTGTGCATCCGAACCTCCCCTAAACTCTCTGACGAGGCTGACCTCGCAAAAGGAAGCGACCCAGCTGTGTCATATATCGGCGGCCGACTCACTATATCGACCGACGACATAGTAGCTAGACGCTGGTGCAATCTCTCTGTTTCCTGCTTTTCTGCCTGCCGCGCCCTCCGAAATGAAGAGGTAGTTGGCCAATGGACAGGGACGTTCGGTCAGGTGCCGAGTTTGTGCTGCGGGTACTTTTGTTCTGTTGCCGCAACCATAGGCAAACTCTAGGGTTAGCAGAAAGCGGGGAAAGGCATCCCGCTACGCTGCTTGGATGCCTCGCTGCCTGCTGCTGATTCGTTGAAAACACGAAACTTAGTAGCGCAAACGAACATCCAACCATTGGGGGCAGAAACGCAAGGAGCGTGTCATGCCAGATATCGCCAATCCTTCCGGGGGCAACCCGGCGCCCGATGCCCACACATCTAGAATGAGCACGCTCGTGCTCATCTTCCGGATCGTCCGTTGGACGGTCTATGCCTGTGTTCTCATTGTGTTGATGCTTTTGCTGCATAAGTCCGCGCCACCGCAGGTGTCGGCGACTCCCGAGGCTGCTGCGCGCGTCGAACAAAAGTTCCAGGATGCGCAGCAAGCCGTCGCGCAAGGCCAGCCAGCCACACTGCGTATGGACGAGACCGAATTGAACTCCTACTTGGCTTCGCGCTTGGTTCTTCCGGGAAGCCAGCCGGCTAACGGGACGGTGAACGCGGCCCCGAACGACGCACCTGGCGGCACGCCGAGCGCCGAGCAGCCGACGGCCGACGACGTCGAGCAGATGCGTTCCAATGTGAAGGACGTGAAGGTGCAGTTGGTCGGCGACCGTGTGCATGCCTATGTCGTGTTCGACGTACACGGAAAGGACATGACGCTGCAACTCGAAGGCAAACTGGGCGAGGAGAACGGCTTCCTGCGCTTTGAACCGGTGAGCGGCCAGATCGGAGCCCTGCCGATCCCGCAGGCCACACTCGAGGCGGCCGTCCGCAAGATGATGGAATCGCCGGAAAATCGCGAGAAGTTGAAGCTGCCATCCGACATTTCGGATTTGAAGATTGAGAACGGAGAAGTCGTCGCAAAGTATCAGTAATTGGTCATCTGCGGCTTGTGACTCGCGCAGCGTAACGATTCCGCGCTCCTGACCGTTGTCTCCGTTAAAGGGAGCGCTCCTTCCTGCGCTGCCCATCGTGCAAATGCACGCCGCTATTCCGGGAAGTAGCCTTCTTTGGATCGAACGCGAAAATCTTTTTGGCCGGCCAGCACGACTTCGATTTTTCGCCATCGGCCATCTTCGGAATCAGTCTCCGGCCGATAGGTCAGCATGTACAGATGACGAAGGTCAATGGCGATTTTTTGAAAAACCTCCTCAATTTCATTCGGTTTCTTTGCCTGATAGCAGGCGCCGCCGGTGCGTTTGCTTAAATCAATAAGAAGCCTCCGCAATTCGGCGGAATGCGTGGCCTCGCCTTCCGCGATGGCATACAGGGGAATGCCGGACCTCTTTGCCCGTGTGACAGCAGCGTTCGCATTCAGAACACTCGCGTTATCGTCGCCATCGGAGAACACAACGAGGGCTTTCTTCCCTGGCCGTTCGGAAATCTCCTGGATAACCTCGGAAAGCGCATCGAACAAGGCGGTTTGGCCTTCCGCACGCGTCCGCAAGACGGCGCGCTTAGCAGCGGCCTTATCGGTGGTGAATTCCTGCCTCACAACCAATCGGCGGTCAAACGTGAAAATCGCCACAGCGTCGTCTGGACCCAAAATATCAATGAGTTTGATGATGGAGTTCTTTACATGCGGCAGCGCCTCGTTCATGCTCCCCGTGGTATCCAGCAGAATGGCGCAGGAAAGCTTGCCCGAGTCGGCCTCAAAGTTCGTGATTTGCTGTGGTTTGCCGTCTTCGAAGACGCGGAAGCTATCGCGGACGAGACCCTCGACGTACTGGCCACCACGGTCGTACACGCTCGCATAAACTTCGACGAGGGGCACTTTCACGCGGATCACAGGCTGCTGCGCATGCCCGCATGGAGGCGACGCCATCACGAAAGACCCCGCGAGAATCCAAAGAGCCAGCGGCAAAATGTTGTTCTTCATTGTCGAAGGGCCTCCCTCAAATCGACCGGGGTGATCGAGGAGAATCCGGCAGTAACAGCCCGCCAATCGTGAGCGTCCATCATTTTCGCGTTGCGAAAGGCCTTCGCAGCGAGCGGCTCGGCTACACTCGAGAGCGCCGACGGCTCAACGCCCATACCGTCGGCCAGATACACCAGATAAAGCTTGAACTCTGCCACACGCTCGGCGAGCTCAGCAGGAAACATGTGTCGTTCGTACTCCTCGTAAGGAGCATCCTGCAACAGATGAGGGTGGGCGCAGCCAAAGGAATGATAGGGAACCGGGCCGAGGATGTTGAGCCGCGAACCATCGTTAAGCGTCGCTGCTTGCCGGAGCGCCGCCAGCGTTGGCGAGGGCCAGGGGTCGCTCGGGAAGCGCGCCAGAAACTTACCGGCGAGCGCGAAAAGGTCAGGCAAAGTGACCGCATCCCAGGCTCTTCGCCAATCGCGAGTCTCGATCGCGCTCAATAGATCGGCTCGCCTCGAGAGGGAGAGCATTCCCACGGTCTCTTCGCTTAGAGCCTGGAAGACGTCGGGGTGACTCGCGGACTCTTCAATCCACTCCCGCGCCAAAGTGCAGCGCAAACCAACCAGGCGTTGATCGGATTCTTCCAACCTGTCCCAGGTAGCGCCGCGAAGGCCCGCAATCTGTGCCCCTATTGCCTCCTCTCCGGCGGGGCCGGAAGTCTTCCATCCCGCGCCAGCGGCCGTGCCGGACGCCAATCCAAATTGCGCGAATCCTCCGACGAAATTACTTCCGCCGCCGGAACTAGACGGGTCAAAGGCGGATTCCGGCAGCTTCTCGACGTGCTCGCCCGTGCTGCCGAATCCAAAATAGTGATGCTTGCGGATCAGCAACGGATCCTCGGAAACCAACAAATCAGCTGGTCGCAGGAAATAAGCATAGATTTGACCCGCGAGAGCGAGCGTGACCTGGGGTTGGAGTTCAGCAAGCAACTCCTGGGAGAGTTTCTCGATATCCCGCGAATTGGGCCGGTTCTTGGCTGTTTTTGCGGTGAGTTGGTCGATGACCCTGAGAACCGGCGCCGGATCGTACCGCGTAATTACTTCCTTTTCTTTTGAGGCCAGTTTGCTGTTCTTCGGCAGCTCGACCACTTGGAGCGTGCTAGCAGCTTTCTGGAGCGAAGGGACATTCCCCGTTCCGTTGCTTGACGGCGCCCTCGCCCTCTCGTAAATCGAAAGCAGCGCTTCCAAACTCGGTATCTTTTGCAGCTCCAGGACTCGCTGGTATTCCACACCTCGGCGGCCGCGTTGTTCCATGTTTGGACCGAGCAGGCAGCCACGGATGCGTTCGTCTGCGCTGGAGGCTTGCTGCGCCGGCTGGCAATAGGGGAGGATGGCGAGGATCGAATCGAGGGAAGCCGCCGTATAAGCGGCAGGCCCATTGGCGGACGCAAAACGGTCGCTCACAAACCCGAAAAGCTTGGCGGCATCGTCCGCTCCGACAGCGCTGCGCCGTGCCAGAAGACTGATCCATTCGACCAGGGAATGCATTTGTCCAAGCTGCAAGTTGGCTTCGAGAGCCGGATGAGATTGGATCTGTTCCATTGCCGCGAAGAAACGAGAGAACTCTGCGGAGCCGATCCCCGTGATGTCGGTGAAATAGGCGTAGGAGCTGTAAAAATCGGAATAGTTCTGCGCCAGAATCAAGGCCGACTGCTCATCGAGAGGCTTTGCGCGGTGGGCATCAATGCGCGCGACGGCGAGGAAATTCGCAAGCTCCGTCTGGTTGGAGAGTTTTCCCTTGTAGTGTGTCTGCACGAGGCGCAAAAGGATCTCGTCCTCCTGTTCCGGCGCCACTGCCTTCGCCACCTTGTTCAGCATCTTCGCGGTCTGGGTAACACTCGTGGAGCGCCCCTTTGCAACCATCCAGACCTCCGCCGACCCCGGAAAATCGACATGGCCATCCGCGTCGAGCGGAATGGAACGCAGAAACTCCATGAAGGCACTATTGCCAATCATTGAGGATGCGCCGCGCCGCATCTCTTCCGTCTCTGAGAAGAATCTATAGAACTGCGAGGTGCGCGACGAACTCCAAGTAAAAAATGTCTGGTGAGTCCGGTCCAATTGGGATAGCGTGAAGAAAAATGCCAGCAACCTTCCTTGAGATTGCCGCAGCAGCGCGGCAAAGAATGGCCCAGGCTGCGCCGGATCCGCGCCGGCAAGGGCTGCCCATATCGGTTCTGCCTTAACGCCGCCAGGCACCGCTGCATGGCTTCCTTGCAAAGCAAATGCAGGAGCGTAGGAGTAGATCAAATCCGCATCATGTTCCTCGAGCGTCTTGATGTTGACCGCCGACAGCAGAGCCGCCACGGTTCTCCTATCCAACGAACTGAGCCCCACGTATAATCGTGCCATTTTCGGCATATGCAGTAGCGCGGTTGCAAATCCACCGGCTCCGCTTCCGCTTGGGTAGAAATTTTCGCGCCAAACTTTCTCACTGGGGTAGACCGCCGCAGGCTCGTCCCGGATTTCCAATGGGTAGGGCTTGCCAGCCTTAAGAGCTTCCTGGATTCCAAGTTCGTCGACGGCCAAAGCCGACGTGGTTTCTTGTTTCTTGACCTGGCTTTTTTTTTCCTCGCGATCCAATTCGATCTGGCCTTTGGTGTTGCGGAGCTTGATGCCGAGCAGATTCAGTGCCTTTTCAGTGTCGCGACGCTCCCCTTTGCCTTTCAGCGATAGAGTGATGGTCACGCCGTTGCCATTGCGTCTTCCAAGGGCTTCCAGCGCGGAGACCAGCTGGAAGTGCTCGTCGATTTCCTCCGCGTAGCTTCTGTCCTTGCATGACGGGCCGGAGCAAACCCGCTCAATGAGCGCCCGGCAGTACTCGACGAAAAACCGTTCCGGCGGAACTCCCTCCTTTGCGTGAGCCACAAATGCCAGGGCATCCAAGCCACCTGCGACAAGCGTGCTATCCGCTTCTTTTTGCTCCTCTCTCAGCGAATGGCGAAACTCGGGATGTCCGGCAGCTTCGAGCATTGCTGCAAACTCCTCAGCGCGCTTGGAATCTGCATCACGCACAGAGACGGTGAATCCTCGCTCGAGAGCCGGCAAACGCTGCGGGGAGGACGTGCCGAGCACCTCGACGAGCCTGGCGTAAGCCTCCGCTGCCGAGCCGCCGTAGGAATCCTGCACCTTTGCGAGCCGCGAAAGCAGCTCAGGGTCCGCCACGGCAGCAGACCCCTGCTCGAGGGTCTCGCGAGCCTCGTACATTCTCCGTTGGGTCTCGAGTGCGTCAGCTCGCACGATATACAACCCGGCAAATTTGGGCGCGACCGTCAAACCCTCATCGGCGGCTCGCTCCGAGGCCCGAGCATCCCCGGACTCCAGCAGAAGCCTGGCGATGCGCACGTGCGCTCGTTCGGAAGCAGGTTGTACTTCGACCACGCGTTCCCAGGCAACCAGAGCCGCCGGGCTTTGTTGCAAATCATCAAGAATCCCCGCAAATTGGGTTCGAATGGCGGGATCAGGCGGCAAACCTGCCGCAAACGTCGCCGCCAATGCCTGCGCCTTAGCAGCCTGTTTTGTGTCGAGATAGAGCTTCAACAGCGAACCACATTCGGAAACATGGACGCCGCCGAGCGCGAGTCCATGCTCGAAGGATTGAATAGCAAGTGGCGAATCTGCCGCGCGTTCCGCGGCATACCCTTGGAGAAACCAAAGATCCTGCCTCTTGGCGTTGCCGCGTAGTGCTTGGTCCAGGAACGGAATCGCGCCCTTGTCGTCTTTCCGCGCCAAGTGGACATGGGCCAGGTCTTCCGCAATCGTTGGCGTCATCACATCCAGATCGACTGCGTGCTTCAGTGCTTCTTCCGCTTTCTCATAATCCGCGGCAAGGAGCAGTTCGTGTCCGAGGCCCGAGAAAGCAGAGCTGTCCTGCGGCTGGACCTCCACAAGCAACTTGCGAAACCGGGCGGCGGCAGCGAAGTCTTTTTGCTTTTCGTTGTATGAGGAAGCTGCAAGAAGTGCTCCCGGTTCTAACGGGTTCACTTCCAACGCGGCGCGCAAATCTTCGCGAATGCGCTGCGCGTCTGCCTCGCTGAACGACTCTTGCTCCAGGAGTCTGGCGGCGTCGGCCACATTGGCCTGAATGCCCGCATATTGTCCGATGGTAGGAAGCGCAGAGCCATCCGGTGCCGCTATTTCCGAGACTTTGAAAAGATTTTGCCCGGACGAATCCGAAACCACGGAGTGGGAGATGACGAAGCCCATCGCAGGCGCGGTTGGCATCCAGTCCACTTGAAAGAGCGACTGCGCGGGGCCTTTCGACGGACGCGCATACTCGCCCACTTCGCCGGTGATTATCGTGCCGCCTACCAGCTCGAAGAAAGACATCCAATCATCGGATCTTTCGTCTGGTTCTAGCAAACTCACTTGAACATGCTGTGTGCAGAAGGCGCGCAGTAGGATCGCCGCGGCGTAATCTTTAACGGTCGGCTCAAGCGGAGGCAAGTTTCCAATCAGAAGAACGCGCGACCAATTCGACCCCCACGCCACGACGCTCGAGGCAATCCCGTCGTAAACAGCAACCTGTGAAATAGGCGCCGGACTATCCGTCGAGAGTTGAATTCTCTCGAACGTGCTTTTCAACCGCGCGCGACTCGCAAACGGACCCTGAGCCGAAATCGTTCCGTTCTGGAGCAATACAAGCCGCATCGCGCGGCCATTCAAAGAAGCATACAAATCAAACAGATCCTTGCGGGCCTTTTCCAGATCCTTCGCGTTCAAATTGTCCAAAAGTAACACAACCGTCAAGGCATCCTCGGCTTTCACCGGCGAGACGATGGCCGCTGTCTTTCCGGCATAGGTCTGGACGAGAGCCATTTCGGGCGTTGTTGGCCCCGTCGTACGCAACAACACGGTAGACGCCACTGCAGCCCGAGACATCAGAAGCAGAACTAGCAGTGCGCCAAGCCGAAAACAAGACCGGGGCGTTTTCATTTGGAGGTCCGTTACTGCAGAGCCGTTCAGTTGGCCGGAATTATAGCATAAGGCAAAATCCTGAGCGTCAAAAGCCAAGATAGACACGAAGCGCGCTCAGGCTGGCGGCCATCTTCTCTACAACGTATTTCAATGAACGTAAAAGCCGGTTTTCGAGAGGACTACGTACTCGCGGCCCTTTTTTCCGAACGAGGGGCCCAGGCGGACATCAAGTTTATGCGGCTTGCCGAGGGCCGCGGAAGCGTTCGTGTAGTAACCCAGCGTATAACGCGTCTTGATGCGCTGAATCAGCGCGCGGAAGACGGTATCGAGATGCGCGATGTCTTGCACGTCGAAGAGTTCGCCGCCCGTTTGGTCCATTACTTTGCGAATGTTGACCAGGCCGGGAATCATGCTGGCGGCGAAGAGCGTCTGCGGCGGGTTGTAGCCAGGAATTTTTAGATTGTACAGGACAGCATCAGCGGCGATAGCCTCGGTGACGATGTCGCCCGTGCCCTGGCCCCCGGCGTCCGTGCCGACGTCATCGCTGATGAGAATGATCACGCGGCGCCCCTTCGGCGGCAGCTTGAGGAGGTACTGCGACGCAAGAAAGATGCCGTCATTGATATTTGTAGCCCCTCCAGCATGGAACGAATTGATCTGACTGGCGATTTCCGTCTTGTCTTTCGTGAAGGGTACGCGCAACTGCGCTTCCGTGGAGAACGTAAAGAGCGCGGCTTCATCATCGGGCTTGAGCGCGGCCAGGGCGGTGTTCGCGGCGTCCCGCAGCGGCCCGAGGAATGGACCGATGGAATCACTCAGGTCCAGCACCAGCGCCACATTGATGGGGAATTCGTCGCGGCTGAAAACTTCCAGTTTTTGGGAGACGCCATCTTCGCGAACTTCGAAGTCTTCCTTTTTCAGGTCAGCCATGATTTGGCCGGCTTTCGTTTTCACGGTCGCATCAACGAGGACGAGGTTCACGCCGACACGAATCACGCCCTGGTCTTGGCTCTGCCCCCGAACGGGAACTTGGGAAAGCATGAAAAGGAAAAAGGATGCAAGGAAAACCGCAAGAGCCCTCAAGCGTGATTTCATTCGCCAGGATTTATACATCGCCATGGATCTATTGTACGCGAGACCACTCGCGGCCTAGCGCCACGCAATCGAAAGTTCAGAATATCCTTTGCCGTCCTCGATCGGCGTCGAGAAGTGGAGGGCCACGTCCTTGGCGCCCGAAATTTCCAACGCTTTCTTGAAGAATCCCACGATCGCGAATCCCATGATGCGATGTTGTTTTTCAAAACCGGTGTACTTGACGAGTGCTCTGTTGTCTCCCTCGAGTTTTACATCAATAGGGACGCCCTGAAAATACGTGGCGTGAACGGCGGCGATGCGCTTGATCACGAATTCAGGCGAACCCAGTTTCACGAACGCTTTGTAGATTCCGCGAAGCTGCCGTTCGATGACCGCTTCCGAACCGCGCGTAACCATCTCTTCGTTGCCGTTGGCCAGCACCTTAATTTCGATTTCGAGAAAGCGGGTGAAGAGATCGAGGGGATACCAGGTGGAAGAGAAGATTTCGCCTTCGAAGATCTTCCGCGTCTCCTCGTCGAGAAGGCCGAGGATTTTCTCGAGAGCAGCCTCGCCGGAGCGGTGCTTGATCTGGGCGATGGTTTCCTTGATTGCCGATCCCTTGATCTGCACCATTCAAACGCTCCTCCGAGGCCAGTTCAAACCTCGCTCTATGACCTTACTATGTTTCTTGGCGGACCACCGGTGCCCTTGTCCTAATCGGAACTGACCGTTAGCTCTTGCCCAAGTGCACCGCGCACTTTCAGAAGGGCAGAGATCACACGCTATGGATGCCCGCGCCGCTTGCGCATGGCGCAAAGGTCAGCTGCAAATGGCGTAGCAGCAGCCCGCGGGAATCATTGTGGCCACGGCAATCAATTTATGATTATTGAGATTTTGTTAGGCCCTGGTGGTAAGGCGGTAAGCGACACCACACTTGTAGAGCTTGTCCTTGGTGATTTCGACGACCCATGCGATTTCTGCTGGTACAAAAATAGCGTTACCCCCGGGCGAGTAAGGAACGGCAACCTCAATAGCGGTGCGCTCAAAATACTTTTTGCGGCTCCTGAAACAGATTCCGCCTTTGGACATGTCTTCGCACGTCACGATGTCATCGGTAAAGCCCGAGCGTCGAATGCAGGCCTTGTAGCTGACCTTGGTGCGGGGGTGTTTGCGCCGGTTGTCCAGGGGCACAGCGACCTTGCGGTCCGCAGGCGAGGCGTATGCCGAGGTATTCTGCGACCCAGGCGAAGCCTGCAAGTTTGCGGGAGTCTGCATGCCAAGGGGCGCCTGGGGGCTCCGGGGAGCTTGCGTTGCGGCGATATTCGTCGCCCCCACGAATGAGCTAACGCGGGCGGCTGGCCCTACAGCTACGAGAACCGTCTGCTCTTCAGGGGCTTCCGAGGCGCGCTTCCAAAGGGTCGAGTCGCCACACTGCTTGCAATAGCGAACGATCCCCTCATTGATGAGGAAGACGTCTGACTCCACATCGCTTTGTTCCACCGTTTCTTGTTTTTTGCAGTTCGCGCATTCGAGCGGTACGCGCCGAGCTTCTTTTTCCCGCTCCGAAACGGGGGCAAAGTCGATGCCCCAAAAGTCGATGGTGCCGGTATCCACAAAAGCCACGCCGTAGGTGTAAATCTCCCCCTCTGAGCCGATGCGGCCCACAACGCGAACGAGAGCCTCTTTGTTGGTATCGAGGTAACGAACAATCACTTCTTGCTCGGCGGAGAGCTTATAGGTAGAAATGATCCCGGCCCCGTGGCGGCTCAGCAAAACAGTCTTGGTCATTTCCGAAAAGCCTTTGCCGTCCATGTCGCTGCCAGTCAAAAGGATAGCGACCTCTTTCGGAATGCGGCTGCTGCGGCGCAAGTGTTCGTAGGACACGATCGTCACTCATCGAGGGAAGCAGTGCTTAAGCCAAGGGTAACCGGAACTATCCGAGCCCGGCGCAGAAATTCGGGCAATGGTTCCACCGGCGCAAGAGGCCACTGCATCCTCGGCTGATTCGCCTATAATTTGGCGGAACTTCCATGGCGCTCCAATCCCACGCGGTGACACTTCAATCCAAAGATGCGCTGGCCGAGATTCGCGACTCCTTGCTCGAAACCTACGCGAGCAACGACGCCATGAACCAACTCATCCTCTCGCATCTCGACCCTCGTGCGTGGCGCGCCCAGCCGCCGAGCGAAAAAGTCAATGGCCGGACCATCGCGGCCATCTTCGCGCATCTGCACAACAGCCGTCTTAAGTGGCTGAGGCGTTCCGCGCCGCATCTGAAGTGTCCGCCGACGCTCGATCCCCACCGCTGCACCATGAAGCAGGCGGCTGCCGCGCACAGGAGAAGCGCCGCGCAGTGCCTGCGCATGTTGACAGATGCCCTGTCGGCGGCTCCGGATCGCCGCGTTTCAAAGTTCTCTCGCGACAGTTGGATGCCAACGTGGCCCGCCGGAGGGACCATGTTCGCCTACATGTTCTCGCACGAGGCCCACCATCGCGGTCAAATTTTGCTGCTGGCCCACCAACTCGGCTACCGCGTCCTCTACAAAACTCCCGGAATCTGGCAGTGGGAGAAGCTCTGGAAACAAGCCGGCCTTACCACGCGCCCGCGCTGAGTAGAACCCGCCCTCGTGGCTGTTCGCTGCGCCGGGGAGGGACAGCGGGACCTTGGGGGCTTCGGGCAGCTGGGGCTAACCGCGAACCGAAGAGTGCCTTGCCGTATTGAGGGTGTTCTGTCCGCCGCGTTTGATCAAAAAATATTCGTAAAGTGAATAGAAATGAACAGCGCCCAGCCTCGACATCCTCTAGCGTACTGAGCCAGACGGTGAGATGGAGCGATAACTTCGCCGAGCGATGAATTATCGCACCAGCCCCAAAAGCAACACGTCCGCGGCTTCTCAGTTTGAAAGGAAAGTGCTATGCCACACGACCATTACCGAAGAGATGCCGAGTCTTCCAGATGGGAACCAAATCCTCCTGATCGTTGGCCGAATACCTCGAACCCGGATCCCGAGAAGCGCGACCCCGTCCCCGGCGATCCGGATCCTACGATGCCTCCGCCCGAACCTCAGCGAAATCCTTCACCTGATCCGGGCGGCCGATCCATGGTCGAATGAATCACGACACCATCTTTCCTCTGCTATTTGCGACGAGCTCGAACTGCGTTAGCTTGCGGAGTTAGATGCCGGGCTACTTTCAGCCCGCTTGCTGCGTGCAAAAAAGCAGTTATTCGTGCCGCAGGGCGACGAGCGGATCGATGCGCGTGGCGCGATGCGCGGGAATCCAGCAAGCAAATAGCGCAATCGCCGTGAGCATGAGCACCACAACAATAAAGGTGAGCGGGTCGGATGGTTTGATGCCCACGATGAGGCCGCTCATCAGGCGTGTGCCGGCCAGCGCAATAACCAGGCCCAAGGCCAGGCCGATGCCGACCACGCCTAGTCCTTGGCGTAACACCATTTTCAAAATGGCGCGAGGAGAGGCGCCCATGGCGATGCGAATACCGATCTCCCGCGTGCGCTGAGCGGCGGCGTAAGAAACCACACTATAAATTCCCACCACGGCGAGAATCAGGCCGAGGAAACCCATGACGGCCGTTATCTGTGCGCCGAAACGGAAGAAGAAAAAGCCGTTCGCGCCTTGCAGGGATTGGCTCATCGTTTCCACTTGGGTGATAGGAACGTCCGGAGCGAGTTCGTGGATTTGCGACTCAAGCTGCAAGGCCAGCGTTTCCGGAGGCACGGAAGTGCGGACGTGGAGGGTGCGCATGGACATGTAGCTTTGCTCCAAAGGCACATAAAAGTAGGGCTGAGGATCTTCGATGACGTCCTGGTATTTGCCGTCTTGGACGATGCCGACAACTTCCATGAAGGGGCCGTTCGGGCCTTTGATGCTGAAGCGCCGCCCGAGGGCTTCCTCGTTGGGCCAGAACTTCGTGGCCATATTCTGATTGACGATGGCAACGAGCGGGGCTTTTTCGCTGTCGGCATCGACGAACTTGCGGCCGCGCAACAAAGGAATCTGGAGGGTGTCGAAATATCCTATAGACACTATATTGTAGTTAACGTCGGGCGGCTGTTGACCCTGTTCGAGAGGATGATTCTCGATGGTGAGCCGATCGCCCGTGCTAATGAGGCTCATGGGCGTCGTAAACGCTTGAGCCACGGATTCAACGCCGGGCAGAGCGCGAATCCGGCTGTCCATTTCGCGGTAAACGTCGCGACCGCGGGGTTCCTTGTAGTTGATCTGCGCGACATCCACCGAGAGATTGAGAACATGATCGGGATTAAAACCGAGATTGATCTTTTGCGCCTTATCCAAACTGCGGACGAACAGGCCAGCGACTATGAGCAGCACCAACGAACCCGCCACTTGTGCCACGACCAACGTATTTCTCGCCAGTTGACGGCGCGGGCCGGACGAGGAGCCGCGGCCGCCTTCGTGGAGAACTGTGATCACATTGGTGCGAGCGGCGCGCAACGCCGGCATAATGCCGACAATCAGACCGGTCAGCAGCACCGCCGCTAGAGCAAACAGATAGACAAGGGCGTCGGGATGAAAATCAAACTCGATGGGGAGCTCTGAGCCAAGGCGGAGCGACCCGAGGATTCCGGCCGCCCAAGAACCCAGAAGCAGACCTCCGCCACCACCAAGAAAAGCCAGCAGAAGACTTTCCGTGAGGTATTGCCGTACGAGACGGCCATGGCCAGCGCCAAGAGCCGCGCGAATCGCCATCTCGCGTTGACGCACGGTCGCACGGACCAGGAGAACATTGGCGATATTGAAGCACGCGACTAGCATGACAAGTCCGGCTAAACCCATGAAGGCCATGGCGGCAGCAGGAATAGGATTTTGTGGGTCGGGTTCCGGCCTGGCGAGCTTTTCTGGGTAAAGCTGTACGGTGATGCCTTTCTCGGTGTCCGGATGCTGATCGGAAATGCGCTGGGCCAAAACGTTGAGCGACGCCTGGGCTTGCTTGATCGTTACGCCGGGTTTCAGCCTGCCCATCAGCGTGAGGCTGCGAGAGACCCTGCTTGTCCAAATCTTTTCAACGGGATTGTCGGGATCCTCGGACATTTCCGCGCTGAAGGGAACAAAGGCGTCCATGTCCAGGACCGAATAGGTGCCCTTAAATTCCTTGGGCGCCACTCCGACGATCGTGAATGGATGTTGATTGAGTTCCACTCTTCTGCCGACCACGTCCGGATCGCCAGCGAATCTCTTGCGCCAGTAGGAGTATCCCAGAACCAGGATGGGGTCGGCCCCGGGAGTGCGGCCTTCGGTCGGAAGGATGAAGCGTCCGTAGGCGGGCTTAACTCCAAGAGAAGAAAAGTAGTTACTGGAAACGCGGCTCATCACACAGTGGTCGGCTCTTTGGTCCACGGAGAGTTCTGCGAGTGATACTCGGAATGCGAAAACATCGCTGAAGGAGTCGGCGTGATCGCGCAAGTCTTCGAAATCGGGGTAGGAGAAATGACGATTTCCGGGAAGCGAAGATTGTTGCAGCGCGAAGACGGTGATCTGCTCGGGATGGGGCACAGGAAGCGGGCGAAGCAGGAAGCCGTTTATCACGCTGAAAAGAGTGGTGTTGACAGCCATGCCGAGGGCGAGCGTCACTATGCCGATGAAGGCGAAGCCGGGGTTCTTTGTGAGGGTGCGAAAGGCGTACTGGATGTCTCTCCAGAAGTTAAGCATAGCGTCGACTCCATTCGAGAATACGGAGATTGGTGGGCATTTGGTGTGCCTGCACGTAAGAGGCTCTAAACCCTTCTACACGTGGCGTTTACAATACGACTGCAGGGACATTGTAAACGCACAAGCGTTCGATAGTGGGATTGTCCTTCTCAGTTGCGAACAGCTGGCTGACGAGGTTTAGTTTGACCACCCTCCCCTGTTTTTCATAAGTGTCCTTTAGGGCCTGCGGCCCGCGAAACCTTATGAAAGCCGTTTCTGTAACTGCTTTGTTTTCAGCACGGGGACCGCGTCTTTCGACCCTGTTGATTCTAAAGAACTTAAGTTTCCAGTAAGTCGTTTAGAATCAACACTTGAGGGGGTTTCTGTAGATATTGATTTTAGACGAGTTGCAACTCAGTATAACTCCTTCCTGGAATTCGCGATTCCGATGTAGGTAACGCAATGGAAAGCGATCCGTCCTTGCTTCCCACCCTAGAACGAGCGGACCGCAGTGGTCCGCCATGCGCTACCTTTCCGCGCTGCGCATACTTAGTGGTTTGCGAAACAGTTTAGAAAGCATCGCCAAGAGGGCCGCACCTTGGGCCGACGCCCTGAAACAAAAAAGGCGGCAGAACTGCTGCCGCGCTGAGGAGTCGTAAGAATACCCAAGTGAATTATAGCAGATGGAAGCATGCAGTCAATCGGCAAAAGACAGAATTGTCAAACCTCTTTTAAAATGTCCCCTTTCTTACCTCGATTAAAATGTCCCTTTTCTTGGGAACGGAAGTTGGGGAGGGGTGCTGGGGGAATGAAATAGGACTCCAGCGTGACAAAAACACAAGAGCGCCGTTTAGGGAGCATGCGAGCCAGGAGTTTTGTGTGTCCGCGTGAGCTTGCTGCTTTGATCGCGGAGGATTTGGAGGCTGCCTTCCAGGTAATCGCGGATCAACTCTAGCTCCTTTGTGGAATAGCTGGCAGCCAGCTTTAGGGAGGCGGCGGCGAGGCCTTCGTAGAGGTGGCCAACGCGCTGGAGGGCTTCGGGTCGGGGGTGGACAAACACTTTGCGGCGGTCGGCGGGGTCGCGAAAACGTTCGACGAGGCCGGCTTTTTCGAGGCGGTCGAGAATGCCGGTGACGGCGCCGGTGGTCAAGCGGGTGGCGCGGGCGAGGTCACCGGCGGTAAGGGGTCCCAGCGAATAACGAGACATCCATTCAAAGCATCTGGTATCAGTAACATTGAGGCCGAGTTTTCCGGCGATGGACTGATGGAAGAAGATGGAGGTGGTGCTGAGCTCGCGGCAGAGCTCCATGCCGACCCGAACGATCAAGGCATTGCGTTTGGGCGATGAAGCGAGCCTGGGCATCTTTGCTTGGCATTTCATCTTGTTCATTTTACCTTGACAGCTCATTATCTCACGAACTAAGATAATTAGCAGCAGAAAGAGTATATCTCGATGAGCGGCCCGGCACAAAGCGCCGGACGACACATTCGGCCACCAGAGCATAAACGTACGGAAAACCTAGAGGCCGTATGCCGGAACCGCGCTGGTGGCAACAAAGCGGGGTAGAATGGAGAGCAGAAAGCCAGGTTTGGTCCCGTAATCTTTCGAATCGATATTGCGTACATGCAGGTGAAGGGCGTCTGGCAGGGAGAGCAGGGCATTGATGGCAACAACAGAAATTCATCCAAAAGCGGATTTGGGCTCGCTGCGGATTCATGACAGTCACCGTTCGGGAGGAAAGACGGGGAAGCTGCTGAGCTACGCGTCGGCGGTGCTCGGGGCAGTGGTGATCATTGCCGGGCTGGCATATGCCTTTCGGAATCAGACACCGACGGTGGAAGTGGTGACCGCGCAGAAACCCGAAATTGGAGGGCGCTCGGCGATTTTGAACGCGAGCGGTTACGTCACGCCGCGGCGAAGAGCCACGATTGCGGCAAAAATTACGGGGCGCGTGACGGGTGTGTTCTTCGACGAAGGGACGCATGTCCACCAGGGACAGTTGCTGGCTACTCTGGATGACTCGGATACGAAACGGGCGCTGGATTCGGCGAAGGCGGACCGGGACGCTTCGCAGGCAGCGATCACGGATTTTCAAGTGCAGCTGCGGCTGGCGGAAATCGAACTACGACGCGCTGAGGCGCTGCGCAACGCGGGTGTGCAGTCCCAGGAGCAGTTGGATACTTCGAGTGCTGCCGCAGACAGCTTGAGAGCCAAAATTGCGCTGGCGAAGCAGCAAGTGCAATCGTCCGAAATGAGGATTCGCGAGGCGCAACAGGCGGTGGACAATTGCGTGATCAACGCGCCGTACGACGGGATTGTGGTTTCGAAGGATGCGCAAGTAGGCGAGATGGTGTCGCCAATCTCCGCGGGCGGAGGGTTTACGCGCACGGGCATCGCGACGATTGTAGATATGAATTCGAACGAGATTGAAGTGGATGTAAATGAGTCGTACATCGCGCGCGTAAAAGATAGACAGAAGGTGACGGCGATTCTGGATGCGTATCCGAATTGGGAGATTCCGAGCCACGTGCGGACAGTGATACCAACGGCAGACCGGCAGAAAGCGACCGTGAAGGTGCGCATATCGTTCGACAAACTCGACCCGCGGATTTTGCCGGACATGGGGATTAAGGTGACGTTTTTGAGCGACGAACCGGTGAAGAAGGCGGATGCGGACGCTCCGGTGGTGGCGGCTTTGCTTCCGAATGAGGCGGTGCACGACGAGAGCGGCAAGAAGATTGTGTTTCTCGTGAAGAACGACAAGTTGGAGCGGCGCGCTGTGTCCGTGGGAAACCCGCAGGGGGCGCAGACGGAGATATTGTCGGGGATCGTGGCGGGAGATGCGGTGGTGGTGAAAGGGCCTGCCGATATGCAGGACGGGCAGGCTGTGCAGATTAAGAAGTAGCGCGACGCGCCGAATATAGGATCGCGTAGTGAATGGGAAAGGCGGCAGCGGAGCTGCCGCAGTCCAAAATAGGAGCGCCAAAGATGATTCGAGTGGATGGACGGGGAAACGGGAACAGTCTGATTCAGGTGCGCGGACTTTCCAAGACGTACCGCCGCGGCGGCGAAGAGATTCAGGTGCTGCAGCGGCTCAATCTGGATGTGGACAAGGGCGACTTCGTGGGATTCATGGGGCCGAGCGGCTCTGGAAAAACTACCCTGCTGAATCTGCTGGGCGGCTTGGATGTGCCGACGCAGGGGAGCATTACTGTTGCGGGTGACGAGATCACGCACATGTCCGCGAGCAAGCTGACGCAGTGGCGGGCGCGGCACGTCGGGTTCATTTTTCAGATGTACAACCTGATTCCGGTGCTGACGGCGTTCCAGAACGTGGAGTTGCCGCTGCTGCTGACGAAGCTTTCGAAGTCCGAACGGCGCAAGCATGTGGAGACGGCGTTGAGCGTGGTCGGTTTACCGGACCGGATGAATCACTACCCGCGCCAACTCTCCGGCGGACAAGAACAGCGCGTCGCTATTGCGCGCGCGATTGTGGCGGACCCAACGTTTTTACTATGCGACGAGCCTACCGGCGATTTGGACCGCAAGAGTGCGGATGAAATTATGTCCTTGATTCACCGGCTGGTGAAAGAGTACGGGAAAACCGTGTTGATGGTGACGCACGACCCGGTGGTGGCGAAGCAAGCGGACCTGACCTTGCATCTTGAGAAGGGATTGCTGGTTGAAGGGGGCCCCCAGCGGCAGGAAGTGGCCGCGGGAGGTGTGGCGTGAAGTTCAGCGGGCTGATTTTTGCAAATCTCTTTAGAAAAAAAGTGCGGTTGCTGCTGACCATTGGCTCGTTTGCCGTGGCGCTGTTTCTGTTTGCGTTTCTTGCAGTGGTGAAGAGCGCTTTTAGCCGCGGGACCGAAGTGGCCGGGGCGGACCGGCTCGTTATCGCCAGCCGGGTTGGGCTGATGCAGACGCTGCCGATTTCCTACGACGACAAGATCGCGGCGATTCCCGGCGTAAAGGCGGTCACGCACAACCACTGGTTCGGAGGGGTATATCAGGACGAAAAGAATTTTTTCGTACAGTTCGTGATTGATCCGGAAAATATGCGCAAGGTCATGAACGAATTTGTGGTGCCCGATGATCAATGGGCGAACTTCGAGAAGGATCGCCAAGGGGCCGTCGTCGGAGTGAAGACGGCGAAGCGTTTCGGCTGGAAAATCGGGGACCGCATCCCTATCAAGAATTCCCTGTATGGCCCCACAAAAACCTGGGAGTTCAATCTGGATGGGATTTATCACAACGATCGTCCCGGTGGCGACGAGAATCAGTTTTGGATTCAGTGGAAATACTTTGACGAAAATGTTCCGGCGGGCGTCAAGAGCACGGCGGGGTGGTACGTCCTCAAGCTGGACAACCCGGACGACGCCGCGCGTGTCGCCAAGTCCATCGACAATATGTTTGCCAACTCGACCTATGAAACCAAGACGGAAACCGAATCAGCGTTTGCGGCGGGATTTGTCAAACAATTCGGGAACATCGAGTTTCTGATCGAAAGCATCGGCATGGTGGTGTTCTTCACCTTGCTCTTGGTTACCGGCAACACCATGGCCATCTCGGTGCGCGAACGGATCAGCGAACTCGGTGTGCTCAAAGCCATAGGTTACAGCGATCGCTCCGTGCTCTTTTTTGTGCTCGCGGAATCCCTGGTTATAGCGCTCATCGGAGGAGTTTTAGGGCTCGGGCTTGCGCTAGTGGCTGTGCCGGTGCTCGGCGCGGCCCTGAACGGGTTGCTGCCGTCGCTCGTGCTGTCGCCGGCGATTTTGTCGTTGGGGCTTTTGGTAGCGTTGCTCGTTGGAGGGATCAGCGGCCTTCTGCCGGGCATCGGAGCGATGCGCATGCGCGTCGTGAACGCGCTGCGGAGGGTGTGAGATGGCGATACCGGTCGTTTACAACTTTCGCAGCGTGAAGGCGCGGTGGACCTCCGCGATCGTGGCTGTGCTGGGTATTGCGGGCACTGTGGGAGTCTTTATCGCGATGCTTTCCCTGGCGCAGGGATTCAAAGCAACCCTGGTGGCCTCCGGCTCCTACGACAACGCGCTGGTGATGCGCGCGGGCGCCACGTCGGAAATGACCGGTTCGGTCTCGCTGGAGAGCTCAAAGATTCTACAGGATGCTCCGGGCATCGCACGCACTGCCGCGGGGCCGATGATTACCACCGAAGCGGTGCTCATCGCGCCGATTCCATTGGTCTCCACAGGCAGCGACGCCAACGTTCAGGTTCGCGGTGTGTCGCCCAACGTCCTGGAAATCCGCAGCACGGCCAAAATTGTGCAAGGCCGGATGTTTCGGCCGGGGCTTTACGAGGTCGTGGTCGGTAAGAATGCCAACACCAGTTATAAGGGCTTGACGCTCGGAAACACGCTGACCATGGGCGGGACGAATTGGAACGTTGTGGGCGTGTTTGACGCGGGCGGGAGCAGCTTTGATTCCGAAGTGTGGTGCGATGCGCATCTGCTAAACGGAGCGTTCAAGCGGCCGGAAGACAACTTTCAGTCGGTCACCGTTCACTTGAGTTCGCCGGCCGCGTATGAGCAGTTCAAGGATTTCGTTACGGCTGACCCGCGGTTGAATGTGGATGTGACGCGCGAGATAGACTATTACGCGAAGCAATCGACGCGGATGACGCAGCTGATCACGATTCTGGGCGGGCTGGTCGCGGCGGTGATGGCCATTGGAGCGATTTTTGGGGCGCTGAATACCATGTACTCTGCGGTGGCCGAGCGGGGCCGCGAAATCGCCACGATGCGGGCGCTGGGGTTTGGGGCTGCGGCGGTTGTGATTTCGTTTTTGATCGAGGCCTTGCTGATTTCTTTTGTGGGCGGGGCGCTTGGAGCGGCGGCCGTGCTGCCTTTGAACGGGTTTACTACTGGCGCGATGAACTGGCAGACGTTTTCACATATGGAGTTTGCGTTTCAAATCACGCCGGTATTGCTTTTGAGTGGATTGATTTTCGCGCTGGTTATGGGTGTGCTTGGGGGATTACCGCCGGCGGTACGGGCGGCGCAGCGGCCTGTGGCGACCGCTCTGCGGGAATTGTAGGTCCTTGCTGTTCTATTCGTTCGAATAAGAAAAAGAATTTACACAGAGAGCGCGGAGGGCACGGAGACGTGTGTCTTGAGACTGCGCGGTTGCGCTACAATCCAACGCATGAATGAAGAAAAGAAAGATCGCGAATTGGGGATGGGGCGCGCGATTACGCGGCGCGATTTTTTGAATGGCGTGGCGATCGGGGTCGGCGGGGCGTTGGGTGGAGGCACGCTCGCTGCGGAGACGCTGCTAGCTGTTGCGGCGCTGGACGAGTTCGCGCCGGAGAAGGCGGCGAATTACTATCCGCCGGCGCTGATGGGCATGCGCGGAAATCATGATGGGACCTTTACGTTTGCGCATCAATTGCGGGATGGGGAGAGCTGGGATTCGGATGGGGCTGCGGCTAAGGCGGGCGAGACTTACGATTTGGTGGTGGTGGGCGGCGGGATCAGCGGACTTGCCGCGGCGTATTTTTACAAGAAGAGCGCGGGACCTGGGGCTCGGATTCTGATTCTGGACAATCATGATGATTTTGGGGGACATGCGAAGCGGAATGAGTTTAGGGCGGGAAACCGGATGGTGTTGAGTTATGGGGGAACGCAATCGATCGAGAGCCCGGGGAAATATAGCGATGTCGCAAAGAGATTGATCAAAGAGATTGGGATTACCACGGAGCGGTTTTTCAAGGCCTACGATCAGAAGCTCTACGCGAAGATGGGTACGGCGGCGTTTTTTGATAAGGAGACGTTTGGCGAAGACCGGCTGATCACAGGAATGAACGTGACGCCGTGGGCGGAATTTTTGGCGAAGGCGCCGCTTTCGGACGTGGCGAGGAAAGATATCGCGCGAGTCTATACGGAAAAAGTGGACTACCTGGTGGGGCTTTCGAGGGAAGAGAAGCGCGCGAAGCTGGCGAAAATCAGCTATGCGGATTATTTGACGAAGTTCTGCAAGTTGCATGCCGAGGCGCTGCCTTTCTTCCAGACCTTTCCGCATGATTTGTATGGTGTTGGGATCGACGCGGTCTCCGCGCTGGGGTGTTTCGAGTCGCCTGACGACTACGAATCATTTACGTACGCGGGCTTCGATGGCTTGGGCTTAGGCGAACCCAAAAAAGAAGAGCCGTACATTTTTCATTTTCCGGATGGCAACGCGTCGATTGCGCGGCTGCTGGTGCGCGCGCTGATTCCGGGGGCGATGCCAGGACACTCGATGGAAGACGTGGTGACGGCGCGGGCGGATTACAGCAAGCTGGATGTGGATGGCGAGGTGATACGCATCAGGCTCAACAGCACCGTGATGCGCGTGCAGCATTCCGCCGAGAGCGACACGCCGAAAACAGTTGAGATTGCTTATATGCGCGGGAAGAAACTTCAGTCGGTGCAGGCGAAGAATTGCGTGCTGGCCTGTTACAACGGAATGATTCCGTACATTTGCCCCACGCTGCCGCAGAAGCAGAAAGAAGCGCTGTCGTATCTCGTAAAGACGCCGCTGGTGTATACGCACGTTGCGCTGCGGAATTGGACTTCGTTTGCGAAGCTGGGCGTGCATCACATCGTGGCACCGGGCGGATATCACACGTACACGGCGCTTGATTTTCCGGTGAGCATCGGCGAATACGCTTT
>Ga0307478_10001008_pt1 | contig 26044 bp, 21 predicted proteins | sample atmos_gasesECM4C_2_FD_203713 | JGI IMG/M metagenome (GOLD analysis project Ga0307478, IMG submission 203713) | Hardwood forest soil microbial communities from Morgan-Monroe State Forest, Indiana, United States - atmos_gasesECM4C_05 | ecosystem: Environmental > Terrestrial > Soil > Temperate...
GGAGATACCCTCGCGCACGAGCGCCGCGCGATGTTGTCGCGTCCGCCGCACATTTTAGTCACTACTCCGGAATCCCTCTACATCCTGTTGACCGCCGCGAAAAGCCGCGAAGTCCTGAAGACCGTCGAAACCGTGATCGTGGACGAAATTCACGCAATGGCGGACGACAAACGTGGGTCTCACCTCGCGCTCTCTCTTGAAAGGCTTGACCATTTGACCGGCAAGCTCCTCACGCGGATTGGGCTTTCCGCCACGCAAAAACCCATCGAGCTTGTCGCGCATTTTCTAGGCGGAACGGCCCAGCCCCATCCCGTCATCGTGCAAATAGGACATCGGCGCGAACTGGATCTGGCCGTCGAGGTTCCCGGAAGCGAGCTCGGCCCGGTGGCGTCCAACGAAATGTGGGGCGAAATCTACGATCGTGTCGCTGCACTGGCGACGCAGCACCGCTCAACCCTTGTTTTTGTAAACACGCGGCGTTTGGCTGAGCGCATGGCGCATCATCTCGGCGAACGGCTCGGCCAAGAGGCCGTTGCCGCGCATCATGGCAGTTTGTCGCGCAAGCTGCGCCTGGCCGCTGAAAGAAAACTGAAGGCAGGCGAAATTCGTGCTCTAGTCGCCACCGCCTCTCTGGAACTGGGAATCGATATTGGCAGCGTCGATCTCGTTTGCCAAATTGGCTCTCCTCGCTCGATAGCTGTCGGCTTGCAGCGCGTCGGCCGCGCGGGTCATTGGCGGGGAGCAATCCCCAAAGGACGCATCTTTGCCACAACCCGCGATGAGTTGCTTGAATGTGCCGCGCTGGTTCGCGCCATTCGTCAAGGCGACCTCGACAGCCTCGCCATTCCCGAACAGCCCCTCGACATTCTTGCTCAACAAATCGTCGCCATGTGTGCCGCCGAGGATTGGCGCGAAGACGAACTATTCCAATGCGTACGCGGTGCGTATCCTTATCGCGATCTTTCTCGCGCGGACTTCGAAGAAATCATGGAGATGCTGGGCGAAGGCATTGCCTCCGCGCGCGGACGCTACGCCGCCTATCTGCATCGCGATCGTGTGAACGGCATGGTGCGTGCGCGCCGCGGCAGCCGACTCGCGGCTATCACCAGCGGCGGCGCCATTCCGGAAAATTCGCTCTACACCGTGGTCGCCCTGCCGGAGTCTACCGTCGTCGGCACCGTGGATGAAGACTTCGCCGTGGAAAGCCTCGCCGGCGACATCATGCTTCTTGGAAACACATCCTGGCGCATCCGCCGCGTGCAAGCCGGGAGTGTCTTGGTGGAAGGCGCGCAGGGCGCGTCGCCTAATGTGCCCTTTTGGCGCGGCGAAGCCCCATCTCGAACCGACGAGCTTTCCGCGCATGTCGCGGATTTGCGCGAGAAAGTTAGCGAGCTGGTTCCGCGCATGTCGCCGGACTCCAACGGGCAGGCCGCGAGCGGTGTCAGCGCCGCGGTGAACTGGCTCAAACTCGAATGCGGCCTCGATGATCCTGGAGCCGAGCAAATTGTCGAATACATCGTAGCGGGGCGAGCGTTGCTCGGTGCGGTTCCCACGTTAACCACGATCATCGCCGAACGCTTTTTCGACGAAAGCGGCGGGATGCAGCTCGTCATCCACGCTCCTTTCGGCGGCCGCATCAACAAAGCCTGGGGTCTCGCCCTTCGTAAACGTTTTTGCCGTTCGTTCAATTTTGAGCTGCAAGCCGCTGCCACTGACAACGGATTAAATATCTCGCTGAGCGAGCAGCACAGTTTTCCGCTGGCGGACGTCTTTCATTTCCTTCACCCAAACTCCTTGCGCTCCGTTCTCGAGCAAGCCGTGCTTACCTCGCCGTTGTTCACCACGCGCTGGCGTTGGGACGCCGGCCGCGCCCTTGCGCTGCTACGTTTTCGAGGCGGCAAGAAAGTTCCGCCGCCGATCCAGCGCATGCGCGCGGACGATTTGCTAGCGGCCGTGTTTCCAGAAGCGCAGGCTTGCCAGGAAAACATTGAGGGCGATATCGCCATCTCCAATCACCCGCTCATCCGCGAAGTGATGAAAGATGTCCTCACGGAAGCGATGGACATCGAAGGGCTTCAGCGCGTGCTGCATGGCATCGCCGATGGCCGAATCACGTGCCTTGCCGTGGATACGCCGCAACCATCGCAGTTTTCCCACGAAATTCTGAATGCCAATCCCTATGCCTATCTCGACGATGCGCCGCTCGAGGAGCGCCGTGCTCGCGCCGTCGAGATGCGTCGCGTTCTCCCCGAAGCGGTGCTCGGAGAAATTGGCCGCCTGGATCCAGCCGCCATATCCGAGGTCTGCGACGACGCGTGGCCCGATGTGCGCGACGCCGAGGAACTGCACGACGCGCTGCTCACTCTGATTGCGTTGCCCGCCAGTGATCAAAATGAGGTTCGGGATGTCAAAGGCTTGCGCGCCAGGTTGCAGCAATCGGTACACGCATGGAGCGCCTTCTTCGACGAGCTTGCTCGGGACCGTCGCGTGACCCGCGCGCACGTAAACGGGGAAGTGTATTGGGTCGCCGCCGAAGGCACCCGCACATTCGCCAAGGTCTTCCCGTTCGTTGAGTTCGATCCAAAGTTGCCGGATTTCGAATCCCTTGGCGTACTCAAGCGAGAAGACGCGCTTCTCTCTCTCGCGACCGGATGGATCGCCCACTCCGGTCCCGTCACTGCAAACGAACTCTCGAGCATACTTGCTCTTCCTGCGTCCGAATTGGAAAAGGCTTTGCTCCGCATCGAGTCCAGCGGTGTAGTTCTCCGCGGCAAATTCACCGACCCCGTCTCACCCGAAACAGAATGGTGCGAACGCCGCTTGCTCGCGCGTATCCACCGCCTCACGCTCGGCCAACTTCGCAAGCAAATTCAGTCCGTCACTCCCGCCCAATTCATGAACTGGCTGCTGCGATGGCAGCACGTCGCGCCGAGCACGCAACTTCTCGGCGAGCGCGGCACGCTCGAAGCCGTTCGTCAGCTGCAGGGCTTCGAAGCTCCAGCGAATTCCTGGGAACGTCAAATCCTAAAGCGCCGCATCGCAGATTACGATCCGACGATCCTCGATCAACTCTGTCTCACTGGCGCCGTCGGCTGGGGCCGCCTCTCCCCGCATCCCGCCACGCTTGAACCTCTCACCGACGCAAAGCGTCGTGTCGTCCCCACGAGTGTCGCTCCGATTACCTTCTTCGTTCGCGAAGATGCCGAGTGGATGATTCCGCGCCGTGAAGCCGGCGAAGCCGAAATCACAGGGCTGAGCGCCGATGCAGATGCACTCCTCCGGTTTTTGCGCCAACGCGGCGCCTCGTTCTTTGCGGATATCGTGCGTGGCACCGGCAAACTAAAATCCGAAGTGGAAGCCGCGCTCTGGGAACTTGTTGCGGCAGGCCTGCTTACCGCAGACGGCTTCGATAATTTGCGCGCGCTGATCGATCCCAAGCGCCGCTCCGGGCAGGGAACTGGCCGCGCGTCGCGTCCACGCCACAGTGCTGGCCGTTGGTCCCTTCTCTTTTCTGGCGAAACCCAGGACCACACTCGCGCCCTCGAAGCCACCTGCTGGATGCTTCTTCGCCGCTACGGGATCGTTTTCCGCGAACTCCTCAGTCGCGAGCCCATCCTTCCCAAATGGCGCGAGTTGCTCATCACTCTCCGCCGTCTCGAAGATCGCGGCGAGATTCGCGGCGGCCGGTTCGTCAGCGGCTTTCTCGGTGAACAATTCGCTCTCAGCATGGCCGTCGATTCTCTTCGCGCCGCGCGCAATCAACCGCCTTCCGGCGAACGCATCTCTATTTTCGCCGCCGATCCACTGAATCTCGTCGGCATTGTCGTTCCCGGTGATCGCGTCCCCGCCAATTCCGGCCAGGTAGTTACCTTCCGCGATGGTGTTGCCGTCGAACCGGACGAACTAGTGAACGTGATTCGAATGCCCGTGGCCCTTTGAGCAGAGCCACACCCTCTCGTATCCGTTTCGGACTCTCCTTATTCCACTGCAGCCCACGGATATCCTGCTGGGGCTGCACTCACGAAAACAACAATCCCGGTTGACAGCACCATCAGTCCCGTGCACGATTTCAGGGTCGGGACAATCCCGCCTCTGCCCTCGTCGCGATCTGTTTCATATCCAGTTTTTTTCAGGCGGCCTTCTATGAAAATGAAAACGCTACGCGCATTTGCTCTCTTGTGCTCCGTTCTTCTTCCCATCCCTGCGCTCGCGCAGTGCAAGGAGCAGCTCTGCCAGAATTTGCAGAGCATTCTCGACGCCGCGGTTACGGACTTTAGAGAGTATCGCGCGAATAGAATTGCCGCTCCCGACGTCTCAGTCATAGGAGCGAAGGTCCCCTGTCAGATGACCGCGTGGGCCAACAACGTTCCGATGGTCATCTGCTACGCCCAGATTCCTTACCAGAGCGCCGAGAGCTGGTACATTAACGCGCTACAGTCTCTTAGGATTCTTCAGCCCTCGTGGCACTTCAAAATCGATTCCCCAGTCGCGGATCATTTTGTGGACGGTGGTCCACTGGATTGCGCGGTTCCCGACACGGAGGGACCGTACCTCGGCCATTGCCCGCTCCATCTGCAAACGACAAAACAAAACGATGGCACGGTGAAACTGTATCTTTGGATGAGTTCGCTCTCGTCGCCTTATCTGGTCAACCGCCCGCCTGGTCCTCGTTCGAAAGCGGCGGCGCCAGTGCCAGTTTCCGGGGGTTGCGACGAGTTGTGCCAGGGCCTTAAGAAGGCGTTCGAAGCCCGCTCGAGTGCCTTTGCAGAGATCCGCTCCGCCAAAACGAGCAGCGGGTCGTCGGACCCCGCCCTCAAACTCCCGGGGGCATCGGAGTGCGTCGTCAACGCAGCGCCAAAGACTCGTCCCACTGAGCTAGGCATGCAGTATGTGTGTTATTGGCAAGAACCATCCGCTGCCAGTGCCGACGCAAGATTTCGCGATCTCGTCTCGCGATTCCAAATCCTGGCGCCTTCCAATTGGTCCATCCGGCAGGAAGACGAATCGGAGGAACTCACGGGCGCCAAAGTTAAGGCATGGTGTGCCGTTGCCGCCGACAACAAACAGGAGCTGTGCACCTATATCTCAGGGGAGTCGGTGGGCCTCCACATCAAATCGTGGAACTAGCCTGCATCTCTCGCGACCAAGTAACCTGTGCGCGCGCCGTGGAGCCGCTGTCTAAGGTGGACCACTCTGTACTCTTACGCCGACTTCGCCAGTTGCCCCAGTTCACGCATCTTGCGGTCGTCGACTTTCACCTCCGCCGTTGCAACGTTCTCTTCCAGATGCTTCACACGCGAAGTCCCCGGGATCGGCAGCATCACCGGCGAACGCCATAGCAACCACGCCAGCGCCAGTTGCGAAGTGGTGATCTTCATTTCCGCCGCTGTGCGCGCCAGCTTGCCGCCCGGAGCCGCCAATTTGCCGGCTCCCAGCGGGAACCACGGGATAAACCCAATGCTTTCGCGCTCGCAATATTCCAAAACATCCTCGGCCGCGCGGTCAGCAAGGCTGTAGCGGTTCTGCACCGAGACGATCGGCAGGATCTTTCGCGCATGCTCGATCTGCGCGACGCTGACTTCCGATAGACCAACGTGTTTAATTTTGCCTTGCGCTTCTAAATCCTTCAGCGTCCCGAGCTGATCCTCCGCCGGTACCGCCGTGTCGATCCGATGCAGCTGATACAAGTCAATACGCTCCAGCTTCAACCGCCGCAAACTCCCCTCGCACGCTTTGCGCAAATGCTCCGGCCGGCCATTCGTCGTCCACTGGTCCGGCCCCGAACGATCGAACCCAGCCTTCGTCGCGATGACCAATCCCGCCGGGTAAGGATGCAGCGCCTCCGCGATCAGCCGTTCGCTGACATGCGGCCCATACGAATCCGCCGTGTCAATAAAATTGATCCCCAATTCGACCGCCCGTCGCAGCACTCGAATCGCTTCGTCGTGGTCCTCTGGCTCGCCCCAGATGCCTTTGCCGGTAATCCTCATCGCCCCAAATCCCAGCCGCCACACCGGCAGCTCCCCGCCAATTCGGAATTCACCGCTCTTCGCCGCCGGCAAGTTCTTGCCGCCAATTCCAACCCCACTGGTTGCCGCTGTTTTCTCACTCATGGTCCGGCTCCTTGTTCTCACTCTTCAAAGATTTTCTCTGGCTCGCGCTGCGCACAACACACTCACCTTTCTAACCTTTGCCAACCACTAGCCGCGCTGCCGCTAGATTTCAGTTGTTTGGATGCTTTAGTGACACATTAGGGCGTATGAATTGCCCTCTCGGCTTGGTTTCCAGGCAGATGGCTGTAATATGTATTTTCTCCATCGACGGTGCACAAAAACGGGTTGTGCGACTTCTTGAGACGAGACGCGAAACATCCAAGGGGCCGCTGCCATGAGGTGTCCGGTGGAATCTCCGGTCGCTGCTCTGAACTTGGAGAAGGCAATTTCTTAATGACGCCACCGAGTTCTGGCGAACCATGTTGAACATCGGCTCCAAGCTGGGTCCCTACACAGTAGCGGCGCGCATCGGCGCAGGCGGTATGGGTGTGGTTTATCGCGCTCACGACGAACGGCTGGAGCGCGATGTCGCGATCAAGGTTCTCCCGTCAGGCATGCTCACGGACGAACCCGCGCGGCGGCGCTTTCGCAAAGAAGCCCTCGCGTTAGCCAAGCTCAGCCATCCAAACATCGCCGCCATTTACGACGTCGGCGAACAGGACGGCGTGGACTATCTCGTCATGGAGTGCGTCCCCGGACAGTCGCTTGCCGAGAAACTGAAATCAGGGCCGCTCCCGGTAACGGAAGCTCTCGCGCTGGGCGGGCAGATCGCCGCGGCTCTCGAGGAAGCACACGAGCATGGCGTCGTTCATCGCGACCTGAAGCCTTCCAACATTATGGTCACTCCCAAGGGCCATGCAAAGATCCTCGATTTCGGCTTGGCAAAGCTGTTCGCGCCAACAGATTCTCTCGACGCCACTTTGTCCGCCGACGAGACCAAAGGAGCGATCGGCACTTTGCTCTATATGTCGCCCGAGCAGGCAGAAGGCAAAATCGTCGACTCGCGCACGGATCTGTGGAGTCTAGGCGTTGTGCTGTTTGAATCTCTGGCCGGAACATCCCCCTTTCACGGAGCTGGCGGCGGCTTTTCTCTCTTTCGCGCCATCACTCAGGAAACCCCCAAACCTCTGCGGGAACTTCATCACGACATCCCGGCGCAAGTTTCCAGCATGGTCTCGCACGCGCTGGAAAAGGACGTCTCCAAGCGCTACCAGTCTGCCTCAGAAATCTCTCGCGACTCCTCGGCTATTCTGGCCGAGTTGAGCGCACCGGGGGTGCCACCTGGCGCGCCGAGTCTAAGGCTTGCTCACAGATATGTTGTTCCGGCCTCACTCTTGATCCTGCTCTTCGCAGCCGCCACAGCCTGGTTCTATTGGCGTTCCGAGAAACGCCAATGGGCACGCGAGGAAGCTATCCCCGAGATCGCCAAGCTCAAAACGGAAGACAAGTCTCTGGCAGCCTTCCTCCTGCTCCAGAAAGCAGAGCGCTATTTGCCGGGCGACCAGCAAATCACGCAGCTTGCCGCAGAGGACACAACCACCGTTTCGATCCACTCTTCACCTCTCGGCGCTACAGTGGAAATACAAGACTACTTGTCGCCCGAAAGCGCATGGTATTCCCTCGGCGTGACGCCTCTAAAGACCATCCGCGTCCCCACCGGCTATTTTCGATGGAAGGTTTCGAAACAAGGCGTTGGCGAATACATCACTGCTCCTGAAACCCAAAATACGATGAACTTCCCGCTCGATTTGTCCCTGGCATCTCCCGAGGGAATGGTCCGCGTCGACGCCAGTAAGTGGGAAGCCCTCATCGATTTTGTTGGGTGGCTCGGCCCCTACGATCTACCGTCATATTATTTGGACCGCTTCGAGGTCACCAACCGCCAATACCAGCAATTCGTTGACAGCGGAGGCTACGAGAAGCGCAGCTATTGGACCGAGAAGTTTGTGCAGAACGGCCGCGAACTAAGCTGGGACCAAGCCATGTCTTTGTTTCGTGACGGCACCGGTCGCTCAGGCCCCGCCACTTGGGAAGGCGGCCACTTCCCGGAAGGCCACGCGGAATACCCCGTCTCAGGAGTCAGTTGGTACGAAGCTTCGGCGTATGCGGCCTTCGCAGGCAAGAGCTTGCCGGCCCTCGCCCAGTGGTATCAGGCGGCTCCGCAAGCGGTTGCCAGTTATACGGTTCGCGCCAGCAATATTTCCCGTTCCGCACTCGCTCCAGTCGGCGCGTTCAAGGGATTGGGCCCTTTCGGCAACTACGACATGGCCGGCAACGTCAAGGAATGGATTGGCAACCCCGTTGGCGACAATCTCCATTTCATTCTCGGCGGAGGCTGGAAATCCCAAACCTATCTCTACGCCGAACCAGAAGCGATCCCGCCTTTCGATCGCTCCCCGGCGAATGGCTTCCGCTGCGTGCGCAACGTCGCGCCGCTGCCCGCCGAGGCCGCGAGCGCCATCAAGCCTTTCTTCCGTGACTTCTCGGCCGTGAAGCCCGCATCCGATGAGGTTTTCCGCGCATACAAGGCTATGTATTACTACGACCAGAAGCCGCTGAACGCGAAGTCGGAGGGAGTCGTTCAGGATGCCGCGGACTGGCGCAAGGAAAAGGTCACCTTCAATGCGGTCTACGGCAACGAGCGCGTGATCGCCTATCTCTTTCTTCCGAAAAATGTCCGGCCGCCCTACCAAACGATCGTTTTCTTTCCTAGCGCCAGAGTCCTGTCCATTCCGGACAGCCGCGATCTCGGAGACATCCAGTTTTTTGATTACGTTGTCCAGAGCGGCCGCGCCGTTCTGTATCCGATCTACAAGGGCACCTATGAGCGCCAGGACAAGATTGAACGCCCCAGTGCCGCCAGGAGCATTGAGGACTCCTCCCGGCGTTTCAAGGATATCGCCCGTTCATTCGATTACCTGGATTCTCGCGCTGATGTTGATAAAGACAAGCTGGCCTATCTTGGCGTCAGCATGGGCTCGGCGGAAGGAGTCATCTACACCGCCCTTCTTCAGGACCGCCTCAAAACCGTCGTTTTCCTGGACGGCGGTTTCTTTCTCGACCCGCCCAACCCTGGCGCCGATCAAGCCGATTTCGCTCCACGCTTAAAGAAGCCCGTCCTCATGGTGAATGGCCGCTACGACTTCAGCTTTTCTCTCGACAAAGCGCAAATCCCGCTCTTTCGCATGCTCGGTTCACCCGAGTCCGACAAGCGCCACGTGATCCTCGAAACGCCGCATGATGTAACCGCCCAGCGCCCCGAACTCGTGAAAACGGTCCTAGATTGGCTCGACAAATACCTTGGCAGGGTCAACTAAAAGTCGGGCACTTCTCAGTGAACTCTGTGCTCTCGTGTCCTCTGTGCTAAAAGCCCCTTCACCAAAACCGCAACGTCCGCATCGCAAAGCTCTTTCAAGCATGGCACAGCGAGGCCCGTAGCCTTCTTCCACCCGCTGTCGCCGCCGAACCTCAGCTCCAATGACTCGATGCGCGGACCGCACGATAAGGCATCAAGACTCTTGCAGTTCCATCCGCTGGAATCCCCAGTCCAGTTCCAGCAAAGCGCGCATTCGCGGCCTTCCTCGAAAACGCCGGATAAACGTATAATCCCGCGAATGAGCAATGCTCCTCTACCGTTTGGGATTGACCGGTCCCTTCTGCGCCTGGATGGGCAGAGCCCTTATTTCTGCCTGCATTTCGTTATGGTTTTCGTTCGCGATCAGGACCGAAGCCTGCGCTTCTACGTCGACCAGCTTGGTTTTCGGCTTGTGGTCGATCTACGCTTCGAGTTTGGCGGCCGCTGGATCGAGGTCGCGCCTCCCGATGGCAGTGCGAGCCTCTCACTCGCTCTGGCGGCGCCCGACTCTCCGGCAAGCAAACTCGTCGGGCGCGACACGCAGATCTATTTCATAACCGAGGATGTCAACGCCAAGTTCTCCGAATGGAGCAATCGCGGAGTTCGTTTTCAGTTTCCACCACAGCAGCCCGAATGGGGCGGGATCTTCACGCGATTTGAAGATGTGGACGGAAACTCTTTCGGGGTTGCTGGCTTCGATGAACTGACACAAGGCGTCGAAACGCAACGCCGTGCGCTAGCACAAAAGCTCGAATCCGAACACCGCGCCGCGCAAGAGATGGACATTGCCAAGCGGGTTCAGTCAAGGCTGTTTCCACAAATCCATCCTAAACTTACGACCCTTGAATACGCGGGTATATGTTTTCAGGCTCGTCAAGTGGGCGGAGATTATTTCGACTTTCTCGATCTCGGCCGGGAGCGCCTCGGCTTGGTGCTCGGCGATGTTTCGGGCAAAGGAATAGCCGCCGCTCTCTTGATGGCCCATCTGCAGGCGAGCCTGCGCAGCCAGTGCGCCATCGCCTCGGATCATCCGCAGCGTTTTTTGCGTTCCGTGAATCATTTGTTTTACGAGAATACCGCCGACGGCGACTACGCAACTTTTTTCTTCTCTGAATACGACGACAAAACGCAGCGTCTGCGCTACGCGAATTGTGGCCATCTTTGCGCCCTTCTGCTGCGTCAAGATGACACTTTGGAGCGGCTCAACTCCACGTCTACTGTGCTGGGGCTTTTTGAGAACTGGCACTGCTTGCTCGAGGAACGCCAGCTTTTCTCGGGAGACACGCTCGTACTTCACACCGACGGCGCCACCGAATCGTTCAACGAAGCCGGCGAAGAATTCGGGGAGCGCCGCCTAATCGAAGCGCTGCGCCGCCATCGGGGAAAATCCTCGCAATCCATGATTGCGTCCATCGTCGAAGAAGTCCGCAAGTTCAACCCCAACGAACAACAAGACGACATCACGCTGATCGTCGCCCAGTGCCGAGGCAGTGCAGCTCTTGGCTGATCTGATTTCCAGGAATCGGGTTTCAGGATGGCCAGGAGTTTCTCGGCTGCTTTTTCAACTCCGGCACAGCGCAGCAGCCCCAGCGATCCCCGCATCCGATCCGTACTTCGCCAAAACCATCGGCATCTCCGCAAAACGTTGGTTCACGCACCACTTCGGCAGTTGTTCGCTAATGCGCCCAAAAAACCCGCTCATGAGCTGCGCAACGCCTCCGCCAAAAATAAACACGTCTGGCTCGAGTAAGTCGATGACGTTCCCAATCCAAATCGCCAAAAAATGTGCAGTCTCTTGCAGCACCTCTGTGGCAATCGGATCACCCAGCCGAAACGCTTCGGCCACAATCTCGGCATTCACGCTGTCCACTTTGCCGCCCGCGAGAGCAAACATTTTCGAGTCGGCGTCCGGCGATTCTATAAGCCGCTCTTGAACCCGCCGCGCGATCGCCGGACCGGAGCATAACGCCTCGATGCAACCGCGTTTCCCGCAGCCGCACTGAGGTCCGCGATAATCGATCGTCACGTGCCCGCCCTCAGCCGCGCTCCCCGTTCGCCCGTGATAAATGCGTTCGTTAAAAACGATGCCAGTTCCAATTCCCGTGCCCAGTGTCGCGTAAAAAACGTTGCGGTAACCAACGCCAGCGCCCCAGATCGCTTCGGCAAGCGCCGCCGCATTTCCGTCGTTATCGACGTGCGCGGAGAATCCAAAGACCCGTTGCACTTCCGCCGCCAACGGAAAGTTCCTCCAACAAGGCACGTTCGGTGGATTGAGGATCACTCCGGTAGCAGGATCGAGCGGCCCTGGAGCGCAAATTCCGATCCTCGTCAAACTAGACCGCACATCTGGCCTCGCGACAAAGATAGCTTCTATGGCGGACTGCACCGCGGCAAATCCCGCGGCTGCGTTTCCGCGCGCAGGCATCGCCACACGCGTCTGAAAAAGAATGCAGCCGTCGGTGTCCACAAGGCCCGCGGCCACTTTCGTACCTCCGATGTCCACACCAAGCGCAAATGTGCCAGCCACGTCCAAGTTCTGGCTCCTAGTCTTTCTGCGACTCCATCACTCGATACCCAAACGGTGCTGCATCTCTTCGAGAGTGCATCCCTTGGTTTCTGGATAGAAGAAGAACACAACGAAAAACTGCACCACCATCATGCACGCGAAGACCACAAACGGAGTCCCCGGCGACAGCGCAAACAGTACCGGAAATATCAACGAAACAATGGCGTTCATGATCCAGTGGGAGGAACTGCCCACGCTTTGGCCCTTAGCGCGCACGCGGTTTGGAAAAACCTCGCCGATATAAACCCATATCACCGCACCCTGCGAAATGGCAAAAAACCCGATGTAACCCACCAACAGCCACAGCAGATATTTTTGATGGCTATGCGTCAGGAAGATGGCAGCCAGGCCCGACAAGCACCCAACCAAGCCGACCGACCCGATCAACAAAAGTGTCTTGCGCCCAAGCTTGTCGATGACCGTCATTGCCAGAAGCGTTGCGCACAGATTCATCGCGCCGACGGCCACGGGTCCCAACTCGCCCGATACCTTGCTGAATCCAGCCGCCGCGAATATGTCGTTCAAGTAGTAGAGGATTGCATTGATGCCCGCGAGCTGGTTGAACAGTCCGATAGTGATCGCAAGGAAAATCGGCAAGCGGTATTTCCAGGAAAAAAGAGGCTCGGACTTCCGCGCGCGCTCGAGATGAATCGAATCGACGATCTCCTGAAGTTCCTCCTCCGCATCGTGTGACCCCATCATTTGAAGCACGGAGCGCGCTTCGTCAACGCGGTTTTGAGTGGCCAGCCACCGCGGGCTTCGGGGAATTCCAAAAAGCATGATCAGAAAGAGTGCCGCCGGAACGGCAACGACGCCGAACATCCATCTCCAATCATTAGCGCCAAGCCCGAGTTCCGCTATCCGATAGTTCGAGAAATACGCGAGCAGAATTCCAATCACGATATTAATCTGAAAAAGTCCTACAAGACGACCGCGCCATTTGCCGGGCGCGATCTCTGCAATGTAGACAGGACCAAGCACGGACGATCCGCCGATGCCCAGCCCTCCCAGAAATCGGGACGCCACCAGCACTGGCCAGTTGAACGCCAGCGCGCACCCCAGCGCCGACAACACGTAGAAGACCGCAAGCACGCGCAGCGTCTCGCGGCTCCCATATTTTTGCCCGATCACCCCGGCGGACATCGCCCCTATGACCGTGCCCCACAAGGCGATCGAAACCGTGAGCCCCAAGCTCGAGGGAGTCAGGCCGAACACAACGCTGAGCTGGTGCGTCGTTCCAGCAATCACGGCAGTGTCGAAACCAAAGAGCAAACCGCCAAGTGCTCCGACAGCGGTGGCTTTTGCGAGATTTACGTTCATCACCGCCCGCTCGAAAAAGAAAACGTCATTCGCGTCTCTTCCAATGCTCGCGCGCTCTCACTGCGCGTAGAAAGCGCTCATGGTCCGATAGAAATTCCAATCATCCACTTTGGAAGACATCTCGAACGGAGAATGCATCGAAAGCAGCGGCACGCCGAAGTCGATCACCTCCATGTCTTCGCGGGACATGAAACCCCCGATGGTGCCACCGCCGCCGACATCCACTTTGTAAGTGTGCGTCTGCCATGGTATGCCGCTGCGGTCGAGCAGGCCGCGGATCTTCGCCGTATATTCCGAAGGCGAATCGAACCCTTCTCCGTACAGCTTGATAGTCACGCCGTAGCCGAGCCGCGCCGCGTTTGTGGCTTCCGAAGTGCCGGGGAATATCGGATTCAAGCTGTCATTGGCGTCCGCGGAAATCACCAGCGAATTGTGCAACGCCCGCCGCAAGTCCAAATCGTTGTACGCCGCCCCGCGCTGCGCACCGATGAGCCGCGCAAAAGTCGAATTTAGAAACTGGGAGCCTGCTCCGGTGTTATTCACCGATCCGACTTCCTCGAAGTTGGAAAGATAAGCGAGAGCCGTAACTTTCGGCGTGCCTTTGAGATCGATGATCGCGCGCGCTGCGCAAAACGAAGAAACCCGGTCGTCCTGTCCATACGCGCCGACAAGCCCGCGGTCAAATCCAACGTCCGCAGGATGCGCCGCCGGCACGAGAGCAAGCTCCGCGCTCACAAGGTCTTCTTCTTTGATCTTGTATGTAGACGTCAAAAGCTGTGTGACTTCCACGGCGACGGATTCTTTCTCGCCGGGGATGCTGCCGATCACGGGGTCGAGTTCCTCGCCTTGCAGAACGTTGGTGTATGTGCGCGCCCGCAACTCCACATCCGAATGCGGTGCGCTGTCGGGTATCACAAAAACCGGTTCGCCCGGATTCAGGCCGATGGAAACGTCGATCGTGCGTCCATCGGTTGTGTCAATGCGGCCGACAAGTGCCAGCGGAATGTTGGCCCATTGATATTTTTTGATGCCTCCATAGTACTTCGTCTTAAAAAGCGCAAATCCCCCGGCGGGATAAATCGGGCGGCCCTTCAGTTCGATGTGCGGGCTGTCCTGATGCGTGCCAACAACGTGCGAGCCGTCCACGATGGGATCGGAGCCAATCACGGCGAGAATTAGGCTGCGATCGCGATTCGGAACAATCAGGCGCGCCCCGGGTTTTACCTGGTCAGGTTTGGTGAATTCAGTAAAGCCAGCAGCGCGAGCACGGCGGATCACTTCGCGCGTCGATCCAAGCGCCGATCTTGCGATATTCAAATAGTTTTTGTAGTCCTCCGAAAAATCCTGAACTTGCGTGCGCTCTGCCGGTGTTAAAAGGAGCCAAGACGATTTTTTCTTCCCCCAGGCGTCGCCTTCGTCTTGCGCCCAAAGTGTGGCAGAAAAACTTCCGGCGAACGCGAGCAATATGGCCAACAGAAAGAAACGCGGTTGCACAGTCCTTATCATACTTTCTCCTCATCTCTCAGTATTTCTGGCGCGCATTCAATCCAGCCAGCCTGCAGGGAACTGAGGATGGTACCTCAAAATCGGCGTGGCGAGTGTTCGCGCAGCAGCCGCGGACTCTTCCTCCACGCGAATTCTCGGATTTGGGAAGCGGTCGGCGTTTCTGTATGATTTTAAGCCGTGAACATTGTCCTGACCGATGTTGAAGCGAGAGTGCTCGGCTGTCTGGTGGAGAAGGAAATCACCACGCCCGAGTACTATCCCCTTTCGTTGAACGCGCTGGTTCACGCGTGCAACCAGAAATCCAACCGCGATCCGCTGATGAATCTCGATGAAGACGCCGTGCGGACCGCTTTGCGCGCGCTTGGTGAGCTGGCGCTTGCCAGGTCGGCAAGCGGGGACAGTCGTGTAGCGAAATACGAGCACCGTCTCGCGGACACTTTCAATTTCACGCGGCCAGAGACGGCTGTTCTCTGCGAGTTGTTGTTGCGCGGGCCGCAGACCCCAGGCGAATTGCGCAGCCACGCGGAGCGCATGCACCCATTCGAAGATTTGAGCGTGGTGCAGTCAAGCTTGAAGCATTTGATCGAGCGCGAGCCGCCCCTCGTGAAATTGTTGCCGCGCCAGCCGGGCAACAAAGAGGCGCGCTATGTGCATCTATTATCCGGCGACGTCGAACTACGCGATACACCAGCCATAAGGGAAGCGGCGGCATCCAGCAGCGCCGGGGAAAGCTCGCGGATGACAGACCTCGAGAACGAAGTCGCGGGCTTGCAAAAGGAAATTGCGGATTTAAAGAGTCAGTTTGCGGCGTTTCGGAAGCAATTTGAGTAGCAGGTCGGTCTCCCGGCAGCAAGCCTGAGAGATTTCAAGTTTTTCGAAGGAAGAGTTGACATGGGCCTGTCCGAGTTCATAACATGAGGTTTCACGAATGAACAGTTAAGTCTCCTTGGGACGGTTCGAAACGTTGTGCATCTCGCGGCAAGAAACAAAAATACATGATCACAGTTAAAGAGCTTACGAAGAGGTACGCGCGCAACACGGCTGTCGACCACATCTCCTTCGAGATCCAAAAGGGCCAGATCGTCGGCTTTTTGGGCCCGAATGGTGCGGGCAAAACTACGACCATGCGCATGCTGACGTGTTTTCTCCCGCCCACATCCGGGTCCGCGACGGTCGCGGGTTTCGACGTGCTCGAAGAGCCCATGGAAGTCAAAAAGCGCATCGGGTATTTGCCAGAAACTCCGCCTCTTTATCCCGAGATGATGACCGGCGAATATCTCTCTTTCGTTGGGAGCTTGAAGGGCCTTCGTGGCGCCGAATTAAAACAGAGGATCGATTACGTTAGCGAGCGCTGCGCCATCGCGGACGTGCGCAACAAGCAGCTCGGCAAGCTCTCCAAAGGCTACCGGCAACGCGTCGGACTTGCGCAGGCCATCATTCACAATCCCGAAGTGTTGATATTGGACGAACCAACGGCGGGCTTGGATCCCAAACAAATTAACGAGACTCGCGACTTGATCAAAAGCCTCGCCGGCGATCACACCATTATTTTGAGCACGCACATCCTTCCGGAAGTCGAGCAGATCTGCCAGCAAGTGATCATCATCAGCAAAGGCAAGTTGGTGGCGACCGATACGGTCGACAACCTGCAAAATCGCTCTCGCGGGGCGGAATCCGTTTTCGTGGAAGTCGCTGGGCGCAATGGCGCTCTCGATACGACTCTTGTGCAAGCTCGAATCGGAAAAGTTTCCGGAGTCAGCCGCATTGTGCTCAAGGAAAAGCACCCGGCGCACTCCACGTTCGAAGTCGAAACCCAAAAAGACCATTTTGTTCGCGGCGATCTTGCACGTGCCATCGTCGAGGCCGGCTGGGATCTGAATGAGATGCGTTCCGCCGCGGTCAGCCTCGAGGAAATATTTCTGCAGCTCACCGGGAAGCAAGAGGCTACTCCAAGAGAAGATGCTGTGGTTGCGGGAGCAAGCAAATGAGAAACGTTTGGCTCATCTGGCGCAGAGAGATGCGCAGCTATTTTGTTTCGCCGATTGCTTACATCCTGTTGTTGATGTGCGCGTTCATTTTCGGGTTTTTCTTCTGGAGCCTTTTGCAGGCGTACCTGCAGTTCAGCATGGAAGCGCAGATGCGCGGCGAAATGTTTCCCATGAATATGCCGGAAGAAATCACGCGCCGGCTTTTTGGAAATATCCCAGTCACCGGGCTCTTTATTATTCCGTTGATCACGATGCGGCTTTTCGCCGAGGAGAAGCGCACCGGCACGATTGAACTTCTTACGACCTCGCCGATACGCGACGGCGAAGTGATCCTCGGAAAATGGCTTGCGGCGACGACGATGTACTGCTGCCTCTTGCTGCTAAGCGTGCTGAATGTCGCTTTTCTTTTCTTTTACAGCCACCCGGACTGGAAGCCCATCCTGGTCAGCTATCTGGGTCTCTTTTTGCAGGCCGCGGCTTTGCTGGCGTTCGGAACATTTTTCTCGACGCTCACGAAGAATCAAATCATTGCCGGTGCCGCGACGTTCTGCGCCTGCCTCCTGCTATTTGTTTGTGGGTGGATTGGCGAATACAACAGCGAAACATGGGCACGCGTCCTCGCGTACTTATCGGTGTCCACGCATATGGAATCATTCACCAGGGGAACTCTCGACTCGAAGGACCTGATTTTCTACGTGACGGCGATTTTTGTTGGACTCTTTCTTACGGCGCGCTCGATAGAATCGCTGCGCTGGAGGTCGTAATTGAATACTGAGTTGTTGAAAGCGCGACAAACAAAATACGTCGCTTATGTGACGCTCTACATCGTGGTGGCGCTGGCTGTAGTAACCATCGCCAATCTGCTCGCGGACCGCTACGACAAATCCTACGATTCGACAGCCAACAAGCAGTATAGCCTTTCGGATCAAACCATCAAGGTGGTCAAAGGCCTCAAACAGGACGCGACCATCACCTACTTCGCTCAGGACTCGCAGTTTGCAACAGCCAAAAACAAGCTGGACATGTACGCCAATCTCTCTCCGAAAGTTCATGTCGTGTACGTGGACCCCGACAAAAAGCCGCTGGTTGCCACGCAGGCGGGATTCAAGACTCTGAACACCGCCATCGTGCAAATCGGTGCCAGCAAGAACGAAGCGAAGAGCCTTAACGAGGAAGACCTCACCGGCGCATTCATCCGCGATTTGAAAAACACCACGCGCACCGTCTGCTTCGTCACCGGAAGCGGCGAGCACCAGATCGACGATTCCGGCCGCAGCGGTTTTTCGCACCTGAAGGAATTGATCGGCAAGGACGACTATCAAGGTAAATCGATCGAGTTGCTTCAGAAAGCGGAAGTGCCTGCCGATTGCACCGTCGTTGTCGTGGGTGGGCCGCGCGGCGATTACCAGCAGCCCGAGGTCGATGCGATCAAGAAATTTGTTGAGGATGGAGGCCGCGCACTGTTCCTGCTCGACCCGCCGTTGAAAATAGGGACTCAGGAAATTGGGGAAAACGGCGCGCTGACGGCCTTGCTGGCAAACTGGGGCATAACGCCGAACAAGGACTTGATACTCGATTTCAACCCGGTCGGGCAGATGGTTGGGCTAGGCCCGCAAGTGCCGCTCGTTACCCGCTACGAATCACATGCCATCGTGAACGAGATGAAGGGGACAGCTACTGGTTTCCCCTTGTCGCGCTCCCTGGACACAAAAAACGGCGACAAAACTTCCGTCGCGAAACTGTTTGACAGTTCGGAGAGCAGCCTGTCCACGGCTAAATTGGATTCCGACAGGATCGATCCCAGCGACCCCAAAAACAAAAAGGGACCGCTGACCATCGCCGCGGCAGGCACATACACAACGGGCAAGGATAATTCGCAAGGGCGATTCGTGGTGGTCGGCAGCTCACAATGGGCGGCTAACAACTTTTTAGGCTTCAACGGCAATCGCGACCTCGCTCTAAATGCCATCAACTGGCTGTCTTCGGATGAAGATCTTATTTCCATCCGGCCCAAAGAGCCGGAAGACCGCAAGCTTTCGATGACGCGAGCACAAGTGAGATGGGTGGGCATTACAAGTTTGTTTTTGATTCCGCTCATCGTGATTGGCACGGGATTGTCGGTCTGGTGGCGGAGAAGGTAAAACGCTTCCTGAGCCGCGAAGAGCAGTTTACAGAATACCGGGGCATCTCCAATGAAAATGAATAATCTGCTGTTCGCTGCCATTGTACTGGCGGCGCTCTCGGGAGTTCTTTACTGGTCCAATCATCGAAAGCCCGCGGAGAGTGCGGTGAAAGTTTCCGCGGACACGCCTCCAAAGATTCTTACTCTCTCTCAAGCGGACATCGCAAAAGTTGACATCAAGAAAAAGAGCGGAGACGAAGTAGATCTCGCGAAAGATAGCGCGGGCAAATGGCAAATTGCCGGGGCGAAACCGCTGCGCGCGGATCAAAATGAAGTTTCGAGCATGCTTTCAACATTGTCTTCGTTGAGCTCAGAGCGGCTGATCGAGGAAAAAGCCGGCAACTTGGCCGACTACGGATTAGCGGAACCTGCGGTTGAAGTAGACGTCTCGGAAAAAGACAACAAGACGCAGAAATTGTTGATTGGGGACAACACGCCCGCAGGGAATGCGGTGTACGTTGCGCTTGCCGGCGATCCTCGTGTGTTTACGCTTGCGAGCTACAGTAAGACAAGCCTGGATAAGAGCGCGAAGGATTTGCGCGACAAGCGCTTGCTGGTGTTCGAGCAAGACAAACTCAGCCGCGTGGAATTGTCCGCGAAGAAACAGGATATCGAGTTCGGGCGAAACAAAGACCAATGGCAAATTGTGAAGCCGAAACCGTTGCGCGCCGACGATTCGAAAGTCGAAGAGCTGATTCGCAAACTCGGCGACGCAAAAATGGATTTGACCGCGTCTGACGACGACCAGAAGAAAGCGGTAGCGGCGTTTAATTCCGGATCCGCGGTGGCGGTTGCAAAAGTAACGGATGCTTCCGGGACGGAAGAGTTGCAAGTCCAGAAAAACAAGGACAATTATTACGCAAAGTCCAGCGCGGTCGAAGGCGTATTCAAGGTCGGAAGCGACTTGGGAACTGCCCTCGACAAAGCTGTCGATGATTTCAGAAACAAGAAGTTGTTCGATCTGGGATTCACCGATCCGGAAAAGATCGAGTTGCACGATGGGTCCAAGGCATATTTTTTAACCAAGGGCGGCTCGGATTGGTTTTCGGCGGACGGGAAGAAAGTCGATGCGATTGGCGCGGAGGGAGTTGTCGAGAAAGTACGCGACCTTTCGGCCAGCAAATTTGTGGACTCGGGATTTGGCGCTCCCGTGCTCGAAGTGATCGCAACGTCGAACGGCGGAAAGACCATCGAGAAGGTTTCCATTGCTAAAGATGGCGATCACTATGTGGCTAAGCGCGAAGGCGAACCGGCCTTGTATCAGTTGGACCCGGTTGTGGTGACGGGCCTGGAGAAAGCGGCGGAAGATTTGAAGCCTGCAGTTGAGCCAAAGCCTGCGGCGCCGAAAAAGTAGTAGTCCTCGCGGAAGCCATCGTCGCAAGGCGCACCGATGATGCTGCCCGGACGCGTCGAAGCGCCATGCCTCGCTGCGCACTTCAGAAGCCCGACCCTACCGCCGCGGCGCAATCGCTTTAGTGTTTTGTTTCATGGCGCGATCCAGCGTGAGTTTTTCTTCCGCCGTCAGTGGCCGGACGGCCGCTTTCGCCAGATCTCTCAGTGCGAGCGGACCAATGGCTACTCGAATGAGTCGCAGAACTTCAATATCCAAACTCTCTAGCATGCGGCGAATATGGCGGTTCTTGCCTTCATCGAGAATAATTTCCATCCAGGAATTGCGCTCCCCTTGACGCAGCAGCGAAGCGTCCTTCACGCGAAGCGTGTCTCCTTCTTTCGTGCGAACACCCTTCTTCAGAGCTTCTAGCAGCGCCGCATCGGCGATCGTTCCAATTTGCACGTGATACGTTTTGTCGAGATGCGTTTGCGGCGCGGTGACTCGGGCGGCCCACTCCGAGTCGTTGGTAAGCAGCAGCAATCCTTCGCTCGCCTTGTCGAGCCGACCAACTGGCGCAACCCATGGCACGTCCGCGCCCAGAAGCGAGTACGCCGTGTCGCGCCCTTTTTCATCAGAAGCGGTAGTGACAATGCCGCGAGGCTTGTTCAACACAAGATAGATTTTCTTTGCCGAGGCGACGGCCTGACCCTCAATTTCGATCCGATCCTTGCCAATCCACACAGGAGTTTCCGGATCACGTCGCAGCGCGCCATTGACGCGAACTTTTCCCGCGCGAATAAGTTGCGCGGCCTGCGCTCGTGAGCAGTAGCCGAGCTTGGAAAGCGTTCGAGCTAATCCGGCCATGGATTCTCAAAGGCACGCGTTGGCAAGGATCGTGTGGATGCTCCTGGCGATTTGAGCGCAGATATGGAAATATGATATGCAGGAGTTTGCCATGGCTGAACAAGACAAAATCGATTGGTCCCAATGCTCATTGGTGGAGGTCGACCCACTCGTTCTTAGTGGGGCTCCGGTGCTGCGCGGCACCCGCATGCCGGCGAACGCGATCGTAGACAACTTTGACTACGGGTCGAGTGTAACCGAAATCTCGGAACAATTTGAGCTACCTGAGGAGACCGTCCAGGCGATTCTGGCGTACGCAAAGAGCCACCGCGTTGCGCATCCTGTCTGACAAGAACGTTCCGGTTGGTATTCGCCACTTTTTGCGAAAGCATGAAGTTCGGACCGTCGTTGAATTAAAGTGGCCTCCCAAACTTCAACACGGGGAACTCCTTCTAGCTGCCGAGGCTGAAGCTTTCGACATTCTGGTCACCTGCGATCAAAACATCACTTATCAGCAGAACCTGGCGCGTAGAAACCTGGCTTTGATCGTCTTTGGGTCGAATATCTGGCGCGTCGTTCGGTTTTACAGCGAGTCGATTGCAGCGAAAGTGGATACGGCGAGACCGGGAGGGTATTGCTTTATCGAGATGCCGCATCCGGCCAAACCGGTGAAAAAATCGATCGACTGAAGCGGGCTAGCTCGATCGTGTTGCAGGCGGGGTGGGCTCCGGCGCTGTGGATGGACTCGTCGTCGGCGGAGACGTGGACGGATCGTGCTTTACTGCGCCGTAACGGGCGGCTAGCCAAGCGCGAACTTCGTCGGGATCGTAATGGAACGGCCCCATGCCGCCGCGGTAGGCGATGTGGCCGGATTCGTCGATGATGTAGAGGCGCTCGGGCCACGCGGAATAGGCGGCTTCGGCTGCGTTGTTGATATCGTCGATGCCGAAGGCGATCGGGTAGTGGAAGCGCTTGATGAAATCGTTGGCGATGGCGACGCGCTGTCCGAGATTTTTCGGCTGGGCGTAGCACACATCGTCTTTCACGTTGGATTTCATTTGCCATTCGTCCGTGGGGTGGGCTTCGCGCACGTAAACCGTGAGGAAGTCGGCGTGATCTTTGTAGTCGTTGTAAATCTGCACCACGTCACCGACGTGGCGGCGGAATGGCGGTCAAGTGTAGCTGCCGAAGATCATGACGAGAGGGCGTCCGCCGGTGCGTTCGCGGATGTGGAAGCGATCCGACCCGTCGAGTGCGACAAGCCGCGCGTCGGGGGCGTCGTCTCCGACCTTTAGGGTGCCGCGATGCATGTGGGGGAAGGCATAGCGCACCATGCCGTACGCATCCTTGGGGCTTCCAGCCATCTTGCAGAGAACCAGGAACGCTGCGAGCAAGAGAACCACGAAAGCGGCGATTGTCCATTTCCAGATATGAATCATGGTCGGTTTTTCCAGTCGCTCAAGGCTTCACGCACACGGGATTCGCCTGCCACAAGAACTCCGACCTTTTTGCCGCTAGGGAAGACAGCGAACACGGTGGCGAAACGTAACACCCTAGCGCTCTCAGATGAATAGTGTTTTTGCATTAGTTAGAGCGCTTCACGGTTTTGCTGGCGTCCTTGGCCAGCAGGTGTTCGCGCTCGGCTTTGTAGCGGGCCAAGGAGCGCTCGATGACCGTCAGCGCCGCGTAGGCGGGCCGGATTTCTTCGACCTCGACTTTTTTGCCTTCGAGCAGCTTGTAATCCTGGAAGAAACGGCGAAGAACGAGCAACCGATGCGGGGGAAGGTCGCGGGCTTCCAGGTAGCTGCTGAATTCGGGGTCTCCGGTAGCCACGGCGATGATTTTATCGTCGCTGGCGCCAGAATCAATCATGGACATCAGCCCGATGGCGCGCGCCTTGATAAGGGCGAGCGGCTGTACGGGCTCCTGGCAGAGAACCAGAACATCCAACGGATCGTTATCCTCGGCATAGGTCTGGGGAATAAACCCATAGTTCGCGGGGTAGAAGACCGCCGAATGGATGATGCGATCCACTTTAAGTAGGCCGCTCGGTTTGTCCAGTTCGTACTTCACATTGGAACCGAGCGGGATTTCGATGACCGCTTGAAAATCGCGGGGAAGTTCGTCTCCTGGTGAGACATCATGCCAGGCGTGGAGCATCAGGGCACATCCTTCAGTATGGGCATTGTGAATTGCTACGACCTATTATCTCTGGAAAGTCTCTCCAGGCCAAAACAGTAGTGTTGATGAATCGCGCGATGGCTACGGCTGCGTCACCACGGCGACTGTTGCTAGCGTGGACGGGTGGACAGGCAAGGATGCCTGTCCTACCTTGTGTAGTCCAACGTGGAAGCGCCCGTAGGGGCACGACATGTCGTGCCCTCTTTCTACGCAGCTGGCAGTTCGCGGCGTTTGCTCCAGAAATAGATGGCGAAGGCGATGGCCACCAGCGGGAGAACGCAGCCGAACTCGTCGATGAACCACTTCGTCTTCCCGGTGTCGCGCGTGATTGGAGTGAAAATTCCCTGGATATAAAGATTGTGGCTGGCGTGGAGGATAGCCCCGGTCCACAGACTGCCAGACTTGAGGCGCATCCAAGCAAAGACAAAGCTGATGGAAACCACCATCACGGTGAAGCACATGAGGCCGTACCACGTAGGCGTGCCGGCGTTGTAATCGCCGAAAATGAGGATGGGATAGTGCCAAAGCGACCAGACGATGCCGCTGACGAGCGAGGTCGTCGTGAACGAGGTTGTCTTCGCTAGCTCCGGCACTAGAAAGCCGCGCCAGCCGATCTCCTCGCCGAGTGCGCTGGAAACGCTGCTGATCATGCCGTAAGTAGCTATCAGCGCAATGCCGAGCACGACGGAAATCCAGGGCGGTCCGCCCTGATGCATCGACCTCGTCAGGGAATTGTAAAAGTCAGGATTGCCAAATGCGCCGAAGCGAGAAATCCACACGATGGCGTAGGCAATGGATGCGTAGAGAAGAGGAATATACCAACTGCGGAGCTGATACTTGGTTTCGCCCCATTTCCAGCCCAGTTCCGAGATGCTGCGGCCGTTTAGACGCAAGGTGAGCATGCCTGCAAGGGCAGGGCACCACATCAGACCGAGGACGTACAAGCCGCGGCCGTATCTCAGACTGCCAGAGTGAAGAACGAGAAAATAAAAAAACGAGCTGAACGCAAATACAATGCCGAGATACGTGAGCACCTGAACGCGAGAACGCGCGGGCTGGGCCATGCATGCCTCCGGTTTGAGGCTGGACCATACAACGGGTGGAGTTCCGATACAAGCGCTGTACGGGGCTAGGCTCGTGCCTTCTCAATCATTTCGTCCCAGATGCCTTTCGATTTTAGGATGAGCTCGACGGCTTCGCGGATGGCGCCTCTTCCGGCAACGGCCTTGGTGACGTAGTGCGCCGCGAGTTTTACTTCGAGGACGGCGTCGCCAACGGCCACGGCAAGGCCCACGCGGCGCATCACCGGCAAGTCTGGGAGGTCATCGCCGACGTAAGCGACGGCCGACTCCGGGACGCCCGATTTTTTTAGAATTTCTTCGAGCGCGGGAATTTTCGTTGGCTGTTTTTGGTAGATGAATTCCATTTTCATTTCATTGGCGCGGCGCATCAGCGCGGGGCTTTCGCGCCCGGTGATCACGCCCGTGCGGAGGCCTGCTGTGTGCGCGAGAGTCAAGCCTTGGCCGTCGTGCGCGTCGAATGTCTTGATTTCGAGGGCCGTGCCGTCGGGTTGCGAGAGTAGCGTGACGGAGCCGTCCGTCAACGTGCCGTCCACGTCCATGATGAGCACCTGGATTTGCTTTGCGCGTTTTTTGAGGCTTGCGGAGATTTTGATCATGCCTTTTGCCATGGGTTGCTCCTGGTAGAAAGAACAGAAGAATCGCGGACCTGAAGGTCCGCCGCACTTCCATTTTAAGAAATCGCGGACACATAGAAATTGCTGTTAGATAAGCTCCAGAGTCCACAGGTCGTGGAGATGAACGACGCCGACGACCTTCTTGGAATCATCGACGACTACCACGCTGGTGATTTTGCGTTTTTCCATTTGGTTGAGCGCTTCGCTGGCCAGGACGTGCGGGCCGATGGTTTGCGGATTGCGTGTCATCGCGGCGCCTGCGGACATTTCAAGCGTTGCGCCTCGGTGTTTTTCCATCAAGCGGCGCAGGTCGCCGTCGGTGACGATGCCTGCCAGGCGGCCGTCGACGTCGACGACGGTGGTCATGCCAAGTCCCTTGCTGCTCATTTCGTGGATAACGTCGACCATGGGCGTGTTCAGAGAAACGCGGGGTAAAGCATCGCCTGTGTGCATGGTGTGCTCGACGCGGAGAAGTTTCGTGCCGAGACGTCCGGCGGGATGGAGATCTGCAAAATCCTGGGGTTGAAAACCGCGGCGCTCTAGGAGCGAGACCGCGAGGGCATCGCCTACGGCCATGGCGACGGTGGTACTCGCGGTTGGGGCGAGATTTAAAGAGCAGGCTTCTTCGCGGACGCTGACGTCGAGAACGACGTCGCTGGCTTTGGCGAGAGTTGAGTTGGTTTTGCCGGTGAGGGTGACCAGCGGAGCTTCGAGGCGCTTGAGGGCTTCGAGGAGCTGGATGATTTCATCGGTTTCGCCGCCATAGGAAACGGCGAGAATGGCATCTCCGCGCGCGAGCATGCCTAGATCTCCGTGCAATGCGTCCGCGGGATGAAGGAAAAAAGACGGCGTGCCGGTACTGGAGAGGGTGGCGGAGATTTTGCGTCCGATTAGCCCGGATTTGCCCATGCCGGTGACGACGACGCGGCCTTTGCAGGCGAAGAGGATGTCGACAGCTTTCTCGAAAGAGTCGTCGAGGCGCGCGAAGACGTCTTGGATGGCTTGGGCTTCGATTTTCAGG
>Ga0307478_10001009_pt1 | contig 26043 bp, 28 predicted proteins | sample atmos_gasesECM4C_2_FD_203713 | JGI IMG/M metagenome (GOLD analysis project Ga0307478, IMG submission 203713) | Hardwood forest soil microbial communities from Morgan-Monroe State Forest, Indiana, United States - atmos_gasesECM4C_05 | ecosystem: Environmental > Terrestrial > Soil > Temperate...
CCAGGGCCTAGCTGTCGTAGATGTTCGCGACATTGCCGAGGCGGCTGCGATATCGCTGACTCAACCAGGGCACCAGGGAAAGACCTACGACCTCGTTTCGTCAGAGCTGTTGACGGGTCCGGCTGCGGCAGCCACGTGGTCAAAGCTGCTGGGCAAGAAAATCACTTACGCCGGTCACGGAGACTTCGACGGCTTTGAAGCCCAACTGCGGAATACAGGGATGCCGAGTTGGATCGCCTACGATCTTCGCGTCATGTTTCAGGGCTACGTCGAGCGCGGATTCAGCAACACGGAAGACCAGACGGCGCGCGTTGCGGCCTTGCTTGGGCACCAGCCGAGAACGTACTGCAGCTTCGCAGCAGAACTAGCAAAGGAGTGGGCTGCAGCGTAAGCCCGAGCGCAGAAAACAACGGTTCTCGAAAAATAACTACAGCTGGTCGATTTTGCGACACGCACTTTCGTACGTAACCGGAGTCGATATCGTCGTCGATCGCGGAATGAAGGTTTGACGAGCGGCGGTCAGGTGTGCTTCGGACTTCGAATTTCCAATCGAGAGTGCAGTTGCTTCCGATAACGCCGGCTCAATCGGAGTTTGGCTCCATTTTCGAGCAGCACTCCATATTCTCCATCCCGATTGAGTTCCAGGCGTTGGACTCGATGCAAGTTGACGATGGTCGAACGGTGGATACGACAAAACGCACTGGGATCCAGGTCGTGCTCGAGTTCTGACATGCGACGGCGCAACAGATGTGTTTTCGATCCAACATGAAGACATGCGTAGTAGTCCGCGGCTTCGATCCAATCAATCTCACTGATCCTTATAAGTGATACCTGGCCGGTGCCCTTGATGACCAGAATTTCTGGCTTCTTCGGAAATTCTTTGCTCTGCGCGATTCTTTCCTTGGCGCGAGCAAGCGCTAGCTCAAATCGATCGTCATCAAATGGCTTTAGCAAATAATCGAGGGCACCGGCCTCGAAGGCCCGCAGTGCGTATTGGTCATAAGCCGTCACGAAAACAATGACGGGAGGCAAGGCCATCCCCAGTTGCTCGAGCACATCAAAACCGTCGCATTCCGGCATCTGGACATCCAGGAAGATCAAGTCTGGTTTGACCCGCCGAATCTCTGCCAGGGCTTCCGTGCCGGAACTGCATTCACCTACAATTTCGGTCTGAGGATCGCGGCGCAATAGAACGACAACGTTGCTGCGAGCGAGGGGCTCGTCGTCCACCACCAGCGTGCGTATTTTCTTACTGTCTTGTCGCTCGTTCAAGAATCAGATTCCCTCACAGGAAAGGACAGTGATGCTTCCACGCCCTCGCCTTGATTACGAAGGCTCAGCCCGAATCCATCTCCGTACATGGTGCGCAGGCGAGCTCGGACGTTGGAGATTCCAATGCCGGAATTGCTCTTCTCCCAATCCACGGGCAAAGGCGGCCCGTCGTTATATACGCAGAGAGTGAGTTGTCCGTCCGATCGAGAAGCTGTCACGCGAAGCCAACCTCCGCGAGCCTGTTTCGCAATTCCGTGTTTGACGGCGTTCTCAACGATGGGCTGGAGAATCAAGCTGGGAACTTGCATCGGACAGAGCTCTTTCGGAATGTCAAACCTGACTTGAAGCCGATCCGGAAACCGCGCTTTCTGAATGTCCAAATACTGCCGCAAGAACTGTACTTCGTCGCTCAGCGGTACCTGTTGCCGGCCAGCACCCTCAACGACTTTGCGCAAAAAGTCGCTCAGTCCCACGATCATCGTAAGCGCCGAGGCATTGCGGTTCTCGCGCACCAGACCCGCGATTGCGTTGAGGGCATTAAATAGAAAGTGCGGCTCGATCTGCCGCCTCAGCACGTCCAGCTGTGCCTGCGAAAATTGTTCGTTGAGATGTGCGGTTTCGATTTGTTGTCGAACCAATCGCTCCCTCGAGTCAAGGATGTAACTGATGGCGGCGAGAGCAGCGTACAGACAGACGGACTGGAAGAGTTCACCGTAGAAAGTGTCGCGCCACAGAGACACGAACGGCGGCGGACCAGGACTGAGGGCCAATGGATTCATTAGTTCCTGAAGCCATGCCTCCCAAGCGCTCGACAACACCGCGATGGCGGCGCACGCAGCAAAGTGAATGACCCACGTGGATATTGGCGTCAATCGTACAGGCGGATATTGATGCGCCAGGCGCAGGACCAGCGGCGTGGCCACCGCCCAAACCAACCAAGAAAGCAGCAACGTCACGAACAAGCGAGTCCAATTGTGATGCATGCCCTCCGATCGCATGACGAGAACATTTTGGCTGGCGGTGAATAGCGCCACGGTTAGCCAAACGGATCCAATCCAGAACCATCGTCTCCGGCTGCGTCCCGTAGGCTGCGTGCTCATATCTGGATCGTAGTCCATTGGGCTGCTCAGGGGTAAAAAATGCCGTGAATCGCCGGCGACATGCAGTAAGCGGTCTCGTCTGTGAGTTGCGTTGACCGCATAATGCGCACTTAGATCTGGCTGAAAAAGGACACTGGAATGAATCGAAGAGAATTGCTTCAACGATCGGCAACACTTGGATTGATGGCTGCGGTTCCCGGTTTTGGCAGGTTTTCGTCGGCCTCTGGCTTCCCCGCCCCGACAGAAGGACCCCAGACGCCGGCGGCAAAACTTAGCTCCCTCAAGCCTCCTGCCGAGGGGAGCATTCCAGTCGCCTTTTTGATTTCGGAGGGCGCGGTCGTCATCGATTTCGCGGGACCTTGGGAAGTTTTCAGCGAAGCCATGATTGGCGGGCGCATGGATTTGTTTCGCGTCTACACGGTTGCTGAGACACTCGCTCCCATTCGCGCCAGTGGCGGACTGCGAATCGTCCCTGACTACACGCTTGAATCTGCCCCCGAGCCCAAGGTCATCGTTATTCCGGCACAGAACGATTCCAGCGAAGCGGCACTTAACTGGATTCGCAAGTCGTCAAAGACAGCGGACGTAACCATGTCTGTTTGCACCGGAGCATACGTACTGGCGCAGACCGGCTTGTTGAATGGCAAATCTGCTACGACGCACCACGGCGCTTACGTTGACTTCGCCACGAAGTTTCCCGATGTCCGAGTCAAACGCGGGGTCCGATTCGTGGAAGATGGTAATCTCGCGTCTTCCGGGGGACTCTCCTGCGGAATCGATCTGGCGTTCCGGGTAGTCGAGCGATATTTCGGATCGAAGGCCGCCGAACAAGTCGCTTACGACATGGAATACCAAGGACACGGATGGATGAATCCGGATTCGAATGCCGTTTATGCAAGCGTACGCACTTCAGCGAACAACCAGCCGTTCTGTGCCGTATGTGGCATGGACGTTGATACGGTGAACGGTCCGAAATCTGTTTATAAAGGCAAGACATATTACTTTTGTTCGACGAATCACAAAGCTCAATTCGATGCCGCTCCTGCGAAATTTGTGGCGGATAGTAAGCCGTAATACGCGGTTCTTTCCTGACGGCGTGCCTCTGCACCTGGAGCTGGTTGAGGAACGCCGGTTCGGCAGTGGCGTGCTCATCCTGCGCTACGGCGTCCGCGGGTCTGCGCGTGGGCTTGCATCCCGCGTCAGGTCTTCCGATATCCGGCCGGGCTACTCAGTAGGAGCTTTCAGACGCTTCCCTTCCTGTTCGTTGCTGGCAGTTTGCTGGAGAGGCGCGCGGCCTGCGCGAGCAAGTAGTTTCGCTCGGGGAGGCTCCCTGTTTTGCCGGCGGCTGCTTGGTAATGCTTAACGGCGCCATTCTCATCTCCGGCGAGTTCCAGCAAATGTGCTCGCACCGCATCCACGCGGTGATGTTCGGCGATGCGCGGATCGTCTTTCAGCGCATCCAATAGTTCCAGGCCCTTCGTTGCGCCGTGCACCATCGCCTCCGCAATCGCCCGATTGAGCGCCACCATCGGATTGTCGGACATGCCTTTCAGCAGGTTGTAAAGCGCCAAAATCTGCGGCCAATCCGTAGCCTCGGCCGTGGCCGCTTCGTCGTGGACGGCGGCAATGGCGGCTTGCAATTGATAGGGGCCCACCGCGCCCTTCGGCAACGTCGCGGAGAGCAGCGCCACTCCTTCGGCGATCTGTTGCCGGTCCCACAGCGTGCGGTCCTGCTGCGCGAGCGGGATCAACTCCCCGCCCTCACCGGTTCGCGCCAGGCGGCGCGCATCGGTCAGCAACATGAGCGCCAGCAACCCAGCGACCTCCGTGTCATTCGGCTGCCGCTGCTGCACGATGCGAGTCAGGCGCACCGCTTCCACCGAGAGATCGGCCCGTCGCAGTTGCGGTCCCGCGCTGCTCGTGTAGCCCTCGTTGAAAATCAGGTAAAGCACGTGCAGCACGGCGCGCAGCCTCTGCGATCGCTCGCCGGAAGTCGGCAGCTGGAAGGGAATATCCGAGTCCTTGATGCTTTGTTTCGCGCGGCTGATCCGCTGCGCCATCGTCGCCTCTGGAACGAGAAACGCGTGCGCGATTTCTGCCGTAGTCAATCCGCCCACCGCGCGCAACGTCAGCGCGATCGCCGATGCTGGAGTCAATGCCGGGTGGCAGCACATGAAAAGCAAAATAAGCGTGTCGTCTTCATCCGATTCGCTGGCGGCAGCGGCCGCAGGCGCAACTTGCTCCATTTCGAAGGCTGCCTCGCTTTCGCGCCGGCGGCGCGCTGATTCGCTGCGAATGTGATCCGTCACGCGACGAAACGCGACTTGCGTCAGCCACGCGCGCGGATTTTCCGGCAGTCCGTCGCGCGGCCATTGCGTCGCTGCGGCAAGCGACGCTTCCTGCACAGCGTCCTCCGCCGCCGCAAAATCGCGGAATCTTCGCACCACGCTGCCGAGCACCTGCGGAGTCAATTCGCGCAGCAAGTGCTCGATCGCAGGTTCCAAAGGCCGTGTGGTCACCGTGCGTTTCCTTCCTGAACTTCAGAGTCCCAAGTCAGAATGACCGCTGAGCACTTGACGCACCTCGATCGGCATGTTGCCACGAACGCCGCCGGGCCCGGGCGCCCCCGAAGCCCGCGCCGCGATCTGGTACGCTTGCTCCGGGCTTTCTACATCCACGATCCAGTATCCGGCCAGAAACTCCTTCGATTCCGGAAACACTCCATCGGTTATCGGGACGTTGTCCTTGCCCGCGCGAACCAGCTTAGCCTGATCCGGCCAGCCCAGCCCTTCCGTCGCAACAAACACTCCTTCATCCTTGAGTTGCTTGCTGAAACCGCGCATGAATGCGACGTTTGCCTCGATATCCTGTTTCGACCATTTGGCATACTCCGCAAAATGCGCCTTCGTGCCATTCATCATCAGAATGTACTTCATGTTTTTCTCCTTTCGTGTCTGGCGCTGGCCTGGCGCGCTCGCATGATGAGTCGTAACAGTTCGTCACATCGCTAATTCCGCCGAATGCAACGCTATGGGTTAACGGGAGGTGGCCCGCTCATTAGAGGACGCACCTCGATAGGCATGTTCAGCGGCGCACCGCCTGGTCCGGGCGCCGCCGATCCGCGCGCGGCGATAGCGTAGGCTCGTTCCGGCGTCGCAACATCTACGACCCAGTAGCCAGCGAGGAATTCCTTGCTCTCGGGAAAGACACCGTCGGTAATCGGCATCCCGTCCTTGCCGGCCCGCACGAGCTTGGCCTGATCCGGAAAGGTGAGGCCTTCGGCAGACACTAACTCGCCCGACTTGCCCAAATCCTTCGCCATGCCAATCATGTAGGCAATGTGGGCCTGCACGTCCTTCTTTTCCCAGCCCGAGAAACCCTCGCAACCGGCCTTCATCGTGTTCATCATCAATATGTATTTCATGTCAATTCGTCCTTTCGTCCTTGCGCTGCTGCCGCGCTTTCATCGGATCGTCGGAGCAGCTAAGAGTTTCTCGACGCCCCCTAGCACGATTTTTCTGGACGCTCCATGATCTGCCGCACCTCAATAGGCATGTTCGTCGGGACTCCGCGACACTCGGCGGCTGAAATCCGGCCGGCGATGACGTAGGCTCGCTCGGGACTCTTCACGTCCACGATCCAGTAGCCGAGCAAAAACTCCTTCGATTCAGGAAAGATACCGTCAGTAATCGGCATGCCATCTTTCATTCCGCGGACTGTCCTGGCCTGGTCCGGGCCGCCCAGTCCGTTGGTAGCCACAAACTCCCCGGATTCGGTCAACTCCTTGCTGATGTTCCTGAGGATCGCCATGTGCGCATCCACGTCGGCCTTCGCCCACGTACGATAATCGTCCACTCCTGCTTTCGTCCCCGTCATTAGCAGTATGTATTTCATGTTGTTTAACTCCTTTTAGTTGCGCGTTTGATGCCGCGCTTTCACAGAGTAGTCGGAGCAGCCTGGCAATCCTCTACATGCCCCACACAAAAATTTTCGCCGAAAACATGTCCTCACGATGTCGATTTCGCCGCCCAACATGCGACTTACCCACAGAGGTGCGAAGATGACGACCAATACAGAAGTTCTGGATGTCAGTTGGGACTGGATGACCGCCTGCGACGTGCAAGAGCGGTTCATGCAGCAGGCCGGACCCGCCATCGCCACGCTCAGTTACAGCGCGCGTTGCCGCCAGATGCGCGCGTTGGGCGGAGACTTCTACGATTTTATGCCGTTGTCGCATGATCGGCTGGCGCTCGCGATCGGCGACGCGTCCGGCAAAGGCCTCGCGGCCGCGTTGATGATCGCGAATGTCCAATCCTCGCTGCGCACCGCGGCCACCTTTGTCGGCGACGACGGCCCCGCAGTCCTCACGGCGGTGAATCGTCAGGTGCACGCAGCATCGCTCGCGGACCGTTACGCCACGCTATTCTATGGCGTTTTCGACGGAACCGCGCGCACGCTTGAGTATGTCAATGCAGGCCACAACCCTCCCATCGTCTTTCGCCGAGACGGTTCAACCTTCCCACTCGCGGCCTCCGGCGTGCCCCTGGGAATATTTCCGGATTCCACCTACACGCCAGAGACAATTCAGCTCAATCCCGGCGACGTAATCCTCGCCTACACCGACGGTGTAGTTGAAGCGCGAAATCCAGCCGGCGAAGAGTGGGGCATCGAGGGAGTGCGCAAGAGCGCGACCCAGAGCGCAGCGCAATGCGCCGAAGCCATCGTCAACGAGGCATTCACAGACGTGGATGATTTTTCCCACGGACGCCAGCTGGACGACGCCACAGTCGCCGTCGTGCGTGTCCTCTGAGCCCGTAGCCGCGGCTGCGGGTTCAACAGGAACCTGACCCGCTCGTGCGCTGTAGCGTAAGTTGTCCGCGCGGTGTGCGAATGGTAGACTTTCGCCATGGCCAAGAAAAAACCGTCCCGCAAGAAGAAGTCCGCGAAGAAAGCTGCTCCCAGGAAGAAGCTCGCGCTCAAGAAGAAATTGTCTGCCAAAAAGAAGCCCGCTCGCCGCAAGAAGATTCGGAGCCGCCCCGCCGACGAGATCTCGAATCCGATCTCACGGCGTGGCAATCGCGGCCTCGGCCCCGATTCCGGCGGACAATCCGGCGACATTCAGGGATTGTCCGGTCGCGAGCTGTCCGATTCAGAAAGCGTCGAGGAGCTGGCGGAAGAAGGTCAGGACTACGAAGCGGGAGTCGTGAGCGGCGTCGAGAACGCGCCCGAAGCCGACCAGGGTGAAGTCAGAACGCGAGAAGTGCCGGAGAACGACGTTCCAGAAGAATATCTAGACGAGCAGTGACATCGATCGCTCGGGACGAGCTTAGTCAACTCCGCTGTTCAACTCGAGAATCTGAACCGGCTCAACAGTACGCCGAATACCGAGATTAGTGTCATCCGGAGCGCAGCGAGGCCTGCCTGCCGCAGGCAGGGATCTGCTATTCGCTTTAATCCAAAAAACAAAGCAGATTCCTCGTGCCGACTGCGCTCCCGGAATGACAATTCGTTCATTTTTCCGCAAGCCACTGAGTCGACGCAAATCCCCGCAACTACGGCTGCCCCGCACCGCGGGTTTTGGCGCGCTCAACCCGCTCGTCGGACTCCACATCGCGAGCGGTCTCGTCATTGAGTTTTTTCAGAAACGTATCCACTTCGCGCGTGGCAGCTTCCTTGGCAATTCCGTAGCGCTCTTGGATTCTGCCGATCAATTGATCCCGCCTGCCGGAGATCACGTGAATATCGTCATCAGTGAGTTGTCCCCACTTCTCGCGCACTTCGCCTTTCACTTGCTTCCATTTCCCTTCCAGTTGGTCTGAGTTCATTTTAAGGCCCTCGCTTCTCGAATTTTTTGTAACTCTTCTCTTCCTATATCTGTTGCTGATCCATTCTGCGTGCACCTGGTCACACATCACGCAATGCCCGGGCCACCCCCGAACACATTAGGCAAGCTGTGCTTTTTCATGGGCTTGGCAGCATACAAGCAAAGATTGTTGAACTTCGAAGCCCTCGCGTTCCCGTGTAATTTTTGGAGAGCGGCTGCCGATTCTTGCTTGCGCCGCGATCGTGAAAAGGGTGGTCATCCAACGATCGCCAACGTTGCCCCCGCGCCCCGCTCAAGCATAAAAAGTTACAATTGGCGGAGGAAACCTGCTTCGCAACCCGTGCATCTGCTTAGGTGACAAACGGGCCAAGTAAAGACCTTTTAACATTCAATCGCTTCCGGAAGGGCTAGAATCCAGGAACTGTAATCTTGGATCTGGGTGCGTGCCGCACCTAATCTGCCGCTCAATCGCGGCAAGATTTTTGGGCCATTAATCTCACAGTTTGCTTGATTCGGGAGAGACTATGACCACACGCAAAAGTTTGTTGGCCGTTCTGATCGCCGCGACGCTGACATTCATCGGTTGCGGGGGTGGCGGAAGCTCCACTCCCGTCACCGTTACGATTTCCGCAAACGCAAGCAGCGTAGAAACTTTCCAGACCGTGCAATTCAGCGCGACCGTGACCGGCACTTCGAATCAGGCCGTTACCTGGAGCCTCAGCTGTACGGCTACGGCCACCACAACGACTGCCTGTGGCACGATTTCTGCTAGCGGCACGTACGTTGCACCGAACACGGTGCCCACTGTTGCAACTACGAACAGCACCGACCCGGCAGTTGTCACTGTCTCCGCCACTTCGCAGGCGAAATCCAGCGCCGGCGCGTCGGTCCAATTCAATGTCAACTCCCTCAACCAGCAGGCGCTGGCAGTTCCCGTGCAGTTGGGATCGTCGGGCGGCAACGCCAACGCCTTCTGCTCTAACTCGGGTACCTGCACGGGAGGCACGCTTGGCTCTCTCGTGACCGGAGGCGGAAAAACGTACATCCTCTCCAATAATCACGTACTGGGCTTGAGCGATGGCGCGACCGTTGGGCAGGAAGTCACTCAGCCCGGCATTATTGAAACCAACTGCATGACTGCCGGCACAGTCAACGTCGGCACTGTCGCGGACATCATCAGTCTCGAAACGCAGCCTATTCCGGCGACGCCAGTGGATGTAACGACGGCGCTCGTCGCCAGCGGCCAGGTAGATCCCAACGATAACATTCTCGAGTTAGGCGCGCTCAGCACCGTCAACGGCGTCCAAGTTCCAATGAATGCGCCTCCCGCGTCCGGTTCCGGTATGGCCGCCACGGTGGGTCAACTTGTTGCGAAAAGCGGACGCACTACGGGTTTGACCTGTGCCCACATCGAAATGATCGATCTCTCGATGCAGGGCGTGATTTACACGAAGGGCTGCACGACCACGAACTTCACGGTGACTTACACCGATGTGGTTGAAGTCGCGAACATGACCAACGGGCAGGGTTTCATCGCCAATGGGGATTCTGGTTCGCTGGCCGTGGACGCGACGACCGCCCAGCCTGTCGCTCTGATGTTTGCCGGCGATGCGAACAGCTCGATTGGGAGCCCAGTCGCCGATGTGCTGGCCGCTCTGAAAGCCACAAACGGCGGTACCACATTTAGTTTCGTCGGCGGCGCACAGCACGCCGTCCCGGGTTGCGGCTTGCCCGGATTAAGCTCCGTTACCGTGACGCCGCAATCCGCGAAAGCCACTGGCAGCGCTCTGCAAGACGCTAACTCCGCAGCGATGCGCAATGCAGCGCAAATTCTAAACACCGCAGGGGTCTCGGCCTACAGTGCGGGAATGAGCCTCGATTCGCCGAACGAGCCCGCCATCATGATCTTCGCCGCGCCCGGTACGTCGCACGCAAACATTCCGCCCGAAATTGACGGCATTCGCACCAGAATCATCGAGACAGGCAATCCCGCAGCGCAAGGCGCATTGAGCCAGGAACAGGCCGCGCAGCTCGAAGCCGAATCAGCCGCCGCACAGCCCACCGCAGTCCCAACGACCGCCATCGAAAATGCTCGTCAAATCAAAGAACAGCACGTCGCCGAACTTATGAGCGATCCCGCCGTGCAAGGAGTGGGCGTAGGCAGCAGCTTCGACAGCCCCGGCGAACCCGCCATCGGCATTTTCGTCCTGAAAAATAAATCGCACAAACCCATTCCCGCAACGATTGACGGCGTCCGAACCCGCATCAAGGAAACCACCGGCTTCCGCGCCATCGTGGACCATTCTCCGAACGCAGCGGGCTGCTCAGCGCGCAAGTCCGCGCACCTCCCCGCGCTGCCGGCCGGCTACCTGCAGCCGATTCAACCGGTCTCGACAGCAGTGCAACACTAGCCCGACAAAGTGATAGCGTCTCGCTCGCGTCTCGCAAGCGTCGGCTGGCGCATTTCGCTGCATTCAAGCTGCCAGCCAACGCCATAACGCATCTCCGTAGTTGCTTTCCTGCCTGCAAGCCATTTATAACTTTGCAGCGCGATTCGTGCGCGGCATGAGCCTTGCCGTGCCACCGGGCTTCACAAAATCGCGGCATCCACATACATGGCGCCCAAAAAACCGGCAACCCTCCAATACATCTGCCTGAGCATTCTTTTCGTCTTTGCGTGCGCGTACCAGGTTCGCGCTACGATTTACTACTTCCCCGAATACTTTCACGTACGCGCGGTTGGCTGGCCGTTTATTCCGGCATACACCGAAGGCCGGCCGCTCGCCACGTTCGTGCTTCCGAACGCGCTCGAAGCCGGAGTGAAAGAAGGCGACATCCTCGTCGCCATCAACGGACGTCCGTTCACCGGCACAGCCGTATACGGGGACGTAATCGCCCGCGCCAAAGCGGGCGACACGCTGCAAGTTGCCGTTGAAACGCCAGGGGAAGCCACGACGCGCACGATGAACGTGATTCTCGAGGCCCACAAGCTATTCCTGAGCAACGTCGGGGTCGTTTTGGTCTTGACGCTTAAGCTTGTTCTGCCTGTGTTTTGCATCTTGCTGGGATTTTGGGTGGCGGCGGCGCGGCCGCGTGATCCATCGGCGTGGCTGTTGTTGCCTGTGTTGCTGTTCCTTTCGACCCTATACAACGCCGGCATCGAGAGCTGGGGAGCCGGGATTCGCGACCTGGCAACAATCTACCGCTACATGTTGGGCTTTACCTGGCCGCTTTTCATGTTTCTGTTCGGTCTCTACTTTCCGGACCGCTCCGACGAAAGAGAAGGTCCGCGGTGGTGGCGCTGGATCAAATCGATTTTCATTCCCGCTGTAATCATCCTCGCGATCCTCGTTACGATCGATAGCGTCGGCCAAGTTGAAAATTTCGCGCTGGTCTCCCGGCTGGACGCTTTTCTGGACCGCCTCAGCCCGCTGATCTTCCTCTTGAATTTCGTGGGCGTGGGCAGCTTTTTTGCGTCCATGAAAATCAAATCGCACCTGGCGCCTTCGCCCGACGTTAAACGCCGATTCAATCTGGTCTACGCCGGCGCCACGGTCAGCATGACACCGCTTTTCATCCTTACAGTCATACAAATCTTCAAGGGCGGAAAGGAACTGGAGAAACTTTTCCCTGAATGGCTTGTTTTAGGCTGTTTCATGATGTTGATGCTGTTTCCCGTCACTCTGGCGTACGTCATCGTCGTGCAACGCGCGATGGACGTGCGCGTCGTCATCCGCCAGGGACTGCAATACGCCCTCGCCCGGCGCGGCGTCCTGATTCTGCAAATCATTCTCACTGCAATCGTCATCACTGCCGCGATCACTCTGGAAGGCAGCGCCCAGCGCAGCAAGCCGCAAAAAATGATCATCATCTCCCTATGCTTCATCGCCATTCTTTGGCTCAGAAAGTTGGCGGTCTTCGTGCGCGCCTGGGTAGATCGCCGCTTTTTCCGCGACGCCTACAACGCCGAACAGATTCTCGCTGGCCTCAGCGACGAAGTGCGCACCCTGGTCGAAACCAAGCCGCTGCTCGAGCGCGTCGCACAACGCATCGCGGAATCGCTCCACGTCCCGCGCGTCGCCGTCCTGCTGGAAGACGGCGGCTGGTACAAACCCGCCTACGCTCTTGGCTACGCCAGCGCCCCCGATGCAACGCTCGCCGAATCGTCCGCAACGATACAGCGCATGCGTGCCGATTCTGAACCCACGCGGGTATATCTGGACGACGAGAAATCGTGGGTGAATTCTTCGAACGTCGCCGCGGACGAGCGTCAGAAAATCGCCAGCCTCGAAACGCAACTCCTTCTCCCGCTTGCAACGAAAGAAAAACTTCTCGGCCTCATCGCTCTCGGCGAAAAACGTTCCGAGGAACCGTACTCCGGCTCCGACCTGCGCCTTCTGAAATCCGTCGCCGCGCAAACCGGCTTGGCTCTGGCGAATGCGCAATTGACGGCGACGATTGCCGAAGAAGTGGGCCGCCGCGAAAAAATGAATCGCGAAATCGAAATCGCCCGCGAGGTCCAGGAACGCCTCTTCCCGCAGCGCCTCCCGCAAGTAGCCGGCCTCGATTACTGCGGACGGTGCCGTACCGCACTCGGCGTCGGCGGCGATTATTACGATTTTCTCGCGCTTCCCGAAGGCATGCTCGGCGTCGCACTGGGCGATATTTCCGGCAAAGGGATTCCGGCGGCGCTCATGATGGCAAGTCTGCAAGCCTCGCTGCGCGCCGAAGCCATGCGCGCCAGAAATGAAATCGCGGGATTGATGTCGCGCGTCAATCAAGCGCTCTTCGACGCTTCTTCCGAAGATCGCTATGCCACTTTTTTCTATGCGCAATTCGATCCGGGTACCCGTTGCCTCACCTATGTAAACAGCGGCCACTGCGCGCCGATGCTTTTTCGCGCTGCCGCTGATGGCCAGATCGAACGTCTGCACAGCTGCCAGATAGAGCGGCTGGACATCGGTGGGCCGGTGGTGGGCCTCATTCCGGACTGCGCGTATGAGCAAGCCCGCGTCGTCCTTCATCCCGGCGACCGCCTGGTGATTTACACCGATGGAGTCAGCGAAGCGATGAATCGCGCGCTCGAAGAATGGGGCGAAGATCGGCTGATTGCCGCTGTGCGAAACGCGGTAAATTGCAGCGCTGCGGAAACGATCTCCCAAATCATGCAGGCAGCGGACGCATTTGCGGACGGCGCTCCGCAGCATGACGATATGACTCTCGTTGTCGTGCACGTGCTTCAGCAGTAGAACATCGTGTGCAAGCCGCTAGCGGCGCCGCTCACGCGTTTCGCGGTTGCTTTTCCAGGTGAGGCGCGTCTATAACTGTGTTTGGTATCCAGCGCCTGGTCCTATGTGAGGTACTCCATGAAGCCGCCCGCTATTATTCTCGTTGCGCTCGTGTTTTTGTCATACGCAGGCATGCAGCCCCTCAAAGCGCAATCCACTGCACCGGTTGACTCGAATCCGTCCGAGCAGCAGAAGCGCTCACAGCTCGCGCAATCCGCCCATGCCGATATCGTGAACGCATCGGGCCAGAAAATCGGCACGGCCGCGTTTGCGCCCTCCGAAGGTGGTGTTCGCATTGACGTTGACGTCGCGGAGCTTCCGCCCGGAATTCATGGGATTCACATCCACTCAGTGGGCAAATGCGAAGGACCGGATTTCACCAGCGCCGGACCACACTTCAACCCCGCCGGCAAAAAACACGGCAAGGACAATCCCCAAGGTCCGCATAACGGCGACTTGCCGAATATCGAGGTAAACGCCGATGGCCACGCCACCGCTTCCATGCTGGATACAAACGTTACTCTCGGCGATGGCGCCACTTCCCTGTTCCAACCCGGTGGCACTGCGATCGTTATTCACGCGAGCTTCGACGACTACAAGACGGATCCCGCCGGAAATTCCGGCGCACGAATTGCCTGCGGAGTGATTCAGAAGTAGCGGCAGCGCCGCGACTTGAACTCGCACCGATCTCCTGCTCCGTCGGCGCCACGCGCCAATGTCTGAAAGCTACAGCGAAGCGATCGTGCGGAGCGCTGTCTGTTCGTCGGGAAAATCCGTGAAGACAGTGTGGAGGTTGGTCATGTGTAATATCTCCCGCGCGCGCGGGCTCAAATCCACGGCGTGCAGCTCGGCATTATTTTTTCGCGCCGAATACAATCCCCGTATGAGCTGGCCGATTCCGGAGCTGTCGAGATAGGATACATCTCGAAAATTCAATAAAACACGCTTCCGCCCATCCTCGAAGAGATCCATCAGTAATTCGTGCACTGCCTGGCCTTCGATCAAGGTAAACCGGCCCCGAACATCGACCACCGTAACGTTTCCCAACTGCCGTGTACTGGCGCTGAAACCCACCGAGTTCCTCCCATTGGAACTGCTGACAATTATCTTACCGCAAGCTCCGCAGGATTCTAAAATCGGCGCCCACGCGCACTTTCGCCGCATGTTCGATTGCCATGGGGCTTCGATTCGCTACGAGGAAATCTCTGCTAGCCAGGAATCCAAAATCTTCAACTGTTCAGGAGCGACGTCTAGAAACGCAACTCCCATTCCCATCCCTTCCTGCACGTACACAATTTTACCTTTTGACGCGAAGACACCTTGATCCCGCGAGATGCGCACGTCCAGATGCGTGCCTTGCGGCAAGGTGATTAGGACGTCCACGTAGCAGCCCTTGCGGCTGATCTCCGAGATGCGTCCCGCAATGCGCGTATCGGTCACCGGTTCGCGCAATTCGATGCTGGCAATCAGGGTGTACCGCGGTACCTCGCGGTGCTCCCGAAAAGGTCCTCCGGGACTTAAAGGTGCGTCGGAAAAACCACCCATGGTTTCCGCTCCAGGCCAGCCTGCAGGCGGGTTCAGGTTCGCACACTCGCGCTGGCGTAGCTAGTTTTCTGCAGGCGGTTGACGCTAAAAAGTGAACCGTCGCCGCTTGTTCGCCCCGGCGTTGAGAGTCTGTGCGAGAACCATGATTTTCGACAGGGCACGGCTCCAGCCGCTGAGGGAACGAATTTCGGGTCCTCGCGCAGACTCTTCGTCCCGGCACGTGGTGACAGACCGTCGCATTTCGAGGCACATACTAACGAGTAACGTCGTAGCGTTATCTGCTCCTTCCGTAATTTCACGCATATGCCGATTGCAGCGCAAAACGTTCCTTGAGCAATCATTATCCCCTGCGGCAACGGTACCCAATGAGCGAACGACGGCGTCAGCTGTTCCGAACGCAGGCGCAGCAACTCATCCACGTCGCCTTTCTAAACGCGCAAAAAAATGCCTCGCATCCTTTGACTGCTTCTAATTGAAAGCAATCTTTTGCGTTTTCTGAGATTCGACGGTATTTTCATTCCGCGAAGCCTGCGCAACTGGGTCCCAGACGTGCCATTCCTCGGGGACTGCTGTAATCTGGAATAACCAATTGATTAAGCAGGCGGACAGGTTTTTGTCCCCTGCAGACTCGTTCGAAAGGAAGCAGGGCGCACGCATGCAGTCAGGTTTTCGGCCGGGAGACCAACTTCGGGAAATCCGCAACCGGCTCGGGGTTACCACGCGAGAGGTTGAGGAACTGAGCAGGAAGATTGCTGTCGAATCCGCGAACGAAGAGTTTTGCATCTCGAATGCCTGGCTCACCCAGCTCGAGAACAAGAACTCGGTTCCCAGCATCTACAAGTTGTTCAGCCTCAGCGTAATCTACCGCATTAAATTCACCCAACTTCTCAACCTGTTCGGCATCTCACTGGCCGACACCGTCCGCTATCAACTTTCCACGCCTCTGCAAAACACTCATTTGGCCTCCATGGAGTCGCCGGATTCGGACAAGCCGGTTACCTTCCCGGTCCGCTTCGACCGCGGGTTTACCCTGGAGAAGACCAACCTGATTTCGCGCATGGTGGAGGCCTGGGGAGAGGTGCCGCTGTCCTTGCTTCAGATGCTGGACGTGCGACATTGCCAGTACGGCTACATCGGAACCGATGATTACTTCATGTCCCCTTTGCTGCGCCCTGGTTCCCTTGTCCAGATTGACAGCCACGCGAACCGGGTGCAGAGCAGGGAGTGGCGTACTGAGTTCGACCGCCCGATCTATTTCATCGAGCTCCGCGATAGCTATGCCTGCTCCTGGGCCCAGCTATCCGCATCGCAGCTCACGCTGATTCCCCATCCGCTGTCCGGTTCGTCCATTCGGCAATTCGCCTATCCCGACGAAGCCGAGATCATCGGACAAGTGACGGGCGTGGCGATGCGCTTGGTTTCGCCGGCCACGGCGTCATCAGCCGCGTCTCCAAAATAGCCAGCGCAATCTTGAGGTTCGAGAAGAGAAGCTCGCTTGCCAGAGAGTCGGTGCCGGCCGGAATAGCCACGCGGTAAGGCTCCAAATCGCGCCACGCCGCAATGAAATCGCTCATGGAAGCTTGGGACCTCTCCGCGTAGTGTTTCAATTGATATACCAGCTCCTGCAACGAGGCGGCTACGAGTTCGCGAAATGCCTCCCGGTGGCAATCCGCCAGGGCCTCGCACGACGATTCCTCGGAGAACCGCAGCGCCAAGCCATCGTGATGATATAGGCCCGTGTTGTAGTCGCGCGTGGATGATAAATAGATCAGCCGTTCCAGAGCTCGCGGCATGTGCGCTAGTGTGCGGCGCCTTAGATCCTCTGTCGCCGCTCGGACGTCTTTCGCTTTGGCCGGGAGCGTCATAGCTGAATCGTCGCGCCTCCGCTCCCAGTGTCGTTTGGCAAAGTTGCACCCCCCAAGGGGTTCAGGAAAGCCAGCGATTTTTCCGAGATACTACACACTCGCGCCGCCGCTCCTGCCGCAACTCCTACAATGGCCGGAGCGCCGTAAGGCCCGCGGGCGAAGAGGACGAGCTGCAGCGCGCGGCACGCGAGTACGAGGACCAAGAAGTCGATAGCGAGGCGCACTTCCGTATTAAGACTCATCTTGCCTTGAAACCGGGAATAGCCCAGGTGGAAATGCATCAGATTGCGAATCTCCAGCCGCACGCGACTAGCCCAGATCAGTGAAATCCTCTTGCGCTCCGTCAGAAACATCCTGTGAATTTCCGGCACCGTCTCCGCGGTCACGTACTCCAGGTCGCCCCGGCCAAAAATCCCTTCAATCAGATCGGCCGGCAGCAGCCCTGATCGCAGCGTCTGCAACGCTTGCCGCGCCTCCACAAATTCCTGCCCGCATCCTTCCACGGGAGCACCCTTTCGCAGCGCCAGCGCGAGCAGGAAGACAAAAAGTCCCGCGCCGATCAGCAAGTAGATGATCAGAGTTATCACGAGCGAGCCGTCCGTTTGAAATAAGATCGCAAGGAATTCAGAATCTCTCGCGTAGCACTCGCCAGCGCTTCATAATCGCCGTCCAGGCGCGCCCGGTCCACTGGCACAGGCTGCGGACTATAGGACCAGAGAGCAATCGTCCATACCATCAGGGAAAGCAGGTAGGCGCTGCTCTGCAGAATGCCCCAGCTTTCATTGAAACGGGGGCCGGCGAACGCGCGCACAGCCAATGTGATCAGGCTGGCTCCCACGTAGGTTCCGAAGCCCACAATCAGGCCCACCAGGTTTCTGCCCAATGCGATGCCATAGTAAAACACGATGCTCAAGACCGTGACCAGCAGCAGCGCTTCTGTCACCCGGAGGTCGCGCTCCAGTCCCACGGTTACTGCCAATGGCGTCAATTCCGCTTGCGTCGCGGCCTTCAATCCCACGTAGAAAATCGTTGCACCAAATATCGCCAGGCACGCCACCCGTGCCACTCGCTCGGCCCCCGCATAAAATCCGAACGCGTGCTCCACCACATCAAGGACGACCCCGCATCCTGCCACCAGCGTCGCGAATTGCGTCGGCCAGTACCAAGTTTCATAAAAGTCCGGCCGCACTTCATTGCTGATATACAGACCCAACGACACTACGAATACGCAGAAAATGTAGCCGTAAAAATACGGGAACTTCGTCGCCATCCTGCTGCGCACCGCTCGAACCAATATCAAAAACTCGAGCAATAGCCCGGCGCGCCAAAGGAGTAAACTTAACATTTCGTTAACTTCCGCGAATCGTACCACGAAAAGGGAGAGATTTCACCCTACTCCCCCTTTTCGCGGCAATTAGTGTCGCCGTTAAGCCTCGGACTACGCGGCCTGCCCGTTGGTGTGCTGAGCAAGAAGTCCCGGCCCCTTCGGTGGCACGGGAGGCTGCGTCCCGTCGGCTGCAAGTGCAGCTAATCTAACACCGTTTATGTGCTGCTGCGAGAGAGACAATGTCATCCGAGTCGCACCCGGGCCTTTTGGCGGTACCGGTGGTTGGGTCCCGTCCGCAATTAAGGCAGCGGCGCCCGGGCCCTTTGGAGGCACCGGCGGCTGCGTCCCGTCGTTCAGCGAGGAAAAGCTGCCGGGTCCCTTCGGCGGAACTGGCGGCTGCGTCCCGTCGTCAACGCGGGCGGTCGTCCATCCCGGATGCTGCGGGTGACTCTGGGTGAGACTCAACGCAACCGTTGCGGTTGCAACGAGACACAACGACACCATCATCTTTCGATTCATTTTGCTCTCCTGGATTTGCGGGTTTTGGCGCCCGAAAGCGCTACGCGAAGGTAAACAGGAGGCGAAAATGAAGCGGCCTTTGCCGCAAATTGCTCAGGATTACAAGCAGGACGGCGCGGATTGCCGCAAACTCATCAGGACGATGGCTCGGCAGGGGTCTCGGAACCTAAAGGAACGATTGATGATGAGCAGGCAAGGCCAAGCAGTCGAATCCGGATATGTTCTAAGGTGATAAGTGGAATACGTCAAAATGCCGTTACTCAGATGGAAACCCTGCGAAACTTACGTATAGAGCGGCGACAAGTGGTCTGGCATTCTTCGGGCAGGCACTAACCCTGGTCATCGTATGACTAAAACAAATCCGAATACCGAGACGGAGCATCTTTCTGGCCCGAACCTCGAGCCCGAGCAAATTCGCGAACGTCTCCAGCATCTGGACCGTCGCCAGTGGTGGTTGTGGTCCACTACAGTTGCCGTCGTTCTGCTCCTCACGCTCGGCGTGGCCTCTTTTGCCTTCCCCGCCATGCTCGACCACGACCAAGGCACCTACTCCTTCTTCTTGAATCAGGCAGTCCGCGCGCTCGTCGGCCTCGTCTTGATCTTCAGCGTATATTTGGTCTATCAGCAGACTCAAATCATGCGCTTGCACCATCAGGTCGCTGACCAGATTCAATCGCTGGCCAAAGTGGAATCGCTGGCTTCGGAGGTTTACAAGCTCGCCGCTCTCGATCAACTCACCGGACTCTACAACCGCCGCTCCGGCGAGCAGCGCCTCGCGCAGGAAATCAGCCGCGCGCAACGCTACGGACGTCCTCTCACGCTGCTTCTGGTAGACGTCGACGGCCTGAAGCTCATCAATGACAATCACGGCCACGCCGCCGGTGACACGCTCCTGAAAGGTTTCGCCGATCGCTTGCAACGCGCCATTCGCGGCTCCGATCTCGCGGTCCGTCTCGGCGGCGATGAGTTCATGGCCATCCTTCCCGAATGCCGCTCAGAAGAGGTTCGCCACGTTCTCGGGCGCCTGGAAGGCCTGGAGTTCGACTTCGCCGGAAACAAGATCCGGCTGCAATTCTCCCGCGGGTGGACCGACTACAAAGCCGGCGAAACCGCGCAGGAATTCCTGCAGCGCGCGGATGTGGCGCTTTACGAAAGCAAGCGCGCCGGAAAGCGTTGCGCGGTGCCGGTACATCAAGCTCCCGTGCCCCAATCCGCCGGCTGACGCGGGGCAGTCTCGGTCGCTCAGATTGAAAAATGTTCCTGTCAGGAACACTATACGAAAAAACTCTTGCGCCCCTTTGGGGTTAACTCGTAAGATACGCCCCAGTTAGAGGAACGATACCTATGCCCAAAGAGAAGCCGAAGGTTAACATCGGAGAAGTCATCAAGTCCTACCGGGCCGACCGCGGCCTATCCCAGGGCGATATCGAGCGCCGCACCGGCCTGCTTCGCTGCTACCTCTCCCGCGTCGAGAACGGCCACACCGTCCCCTCGCTCGAAACGCTGGCGAAAATCGCCGAAGCCATGGAAATTTCGCTCGCCGATTTCTTCCCCGGCAGCGATACGCCTGGCGACCGCGAGACCCGCAAAGTCCTCGGCGAACTCTCCGAGGAAGAAATCCGCTTCCTCGCCGACATCAAGAAATATTCCACCACCCTCTCCGACGACGACAAGAAGCTGGTCTTAGCCATGATCCGCAAAATGGCCACCATCGCGCCGCCTCCATCGCGCGCCAACGCCAAACCCAGCAACATAGGCCGCCGCCCCGAATTTTAATCGCGCCGGACGGAGAAGTGTCCCCGTAGTACACGCGCTCGAGCCTGCGCGGTTCATTTCTTGCCACTATATTCGCAACGCTGCCGCAATAGAGGTAGGGGCGCTGCTTGCTGCGCCCCAGCTTGCCACGCAGTCAGCCAAATTGCTGCCCGTTAGCGTCTTTTCATGTTTTTCTACTCGTTTGTCGTGATCTTCTCACCGCACACCTCCCCATCCGCTCACTGGCGTCCACCCGCACCGTTTCGCTACAATAGATAGGACATGACACAGAAACGCCATAACACCGTAGGTGTAAAAGTAGGCAAGATTCAGGTAGGCGGCGGCGCCCCGGTGGTCGTGCAGTCCATGACCAACACCGACACCGTGGACATCGCCTCCACTGCGCAGCAATGCCTCGAACTAGCCCAAGCCGGCTCGGAACTAGTCCGCATCACCGTGAACATTCCCGAAGCCGCCGCCGCCGTCCCCGAAATCAAAAAGCGCCTGCTCGATAACGGCTGCGACGTCCCCGTCATCGGCGACTTTCATTACAACGGCCACGTCCTGCTAACCAAGTATCGCGGCTGCGCCACCGCGCTCGATAAATACCGCATCAATCCCGGCAACGTGGGCGCCGGCCAACGCCGCGACGAGCAGTTTTCCACCATTTGCAAAGTCGCGCGCGACCACAATAAGCCTGTGCGCATCGGTGTGAACGGCGGCTCGCTCAATCAAGAGCTCGTCATGCGCAAGATGCAGGAAAACACCGACAAAGACCTCGGCAAAACCTCCGAAGAAATCATCAACGAATGTATGGTGCTTTCCGCGCTGCAATCCACCGAACTAGCGCTCGAATGTGGCCTGCGCAAAGACCAAATCATCATCTCCTGCAAAGTTTCCCGCCCGCACGATCTGATCGAAATTTATCGAGACCTCGCAGCCAAGACCGATCAACCCCTGCACCTAGGCCTAACCGAAGCCGGCATGGGCGCGAAAGGTTTGGTCTGGTCGTCCGCCTCGATGGGCATCCTTCTGAATGAAGGCATCGGCGACACCATCCGCGTCTCGCTAACTCCGCGCCCCGGCGGCGATCGCCGCGACGAAGTCTACGCCGCCTGCGAGTTACTCCAATCGCTAGGCCTGCGCACCTTCGCCCCCAGCGTCACCGCCTGCCCCGGCTGCGGACGCACCACCAGCACCACGTTTCAGGAATTAGCCGAAAGCATTCAGGGATACATCCGCGACAAAATGCCGGAGTGGAAGCGTCACTACGAAGGTGTGGAAGAAATGAAGCTGGCAGTAATGGGCTGCATCGTCAACGGCCCCGGCGAATCCAAAGCCGCCAATATCGGCATCAGCCTGCCAGGCACCGGCGAAGCCCCCCGCTGCCCAGTCTATATTGACGGAAAACACTTCAACACGCTGGAAGGCACCTACGACGAACTCTCCGCCGCCTTCCAGAAACTAGTAGACGATTACATCACCACAAAATACTCCAAGCGCGAAACCCCACTCCCGGAAGTAACGGTCCCACCGCCAGCCGCAGCAGCAAAATCATCGCTCCGCGTACTGGCCTAGGCGTGGCACAGCCACTCCTGGCTGTGCTCTTCGGTTTCGTTCGGTGTTTCACGAAGGTCCAGGGTTTTCAGCGCGTGAATAAGCGCACGTACCCAGAAGACACTACGATCAGTTCGAATACTTTCGCACCATCAAAGCAATCGGCAACCCAACGCAGAAAATATGAATGACGATGCCGATAATCGTCAGCTTCCACTGAAACGGATACTTCACCGCAGCCGAAAAGTGCACAACGACGAGCTGCATGAAGAAGTACACTGCAACTCCGTACAAAACACCCGACACCACGGCATGCTCCAGCAGAAAAGAAATCTTGCGGCTCAACGCGAAATAAACCGAAGCAGCACCGAACGCAATCACAAAGTGGCAGAACAATCCCAGCACCGCAGTCGCTAACCCGCCCCTGAATGCTTCCCTACCCAGCAACCCAGCGGCGATCCCCTGCAGCAAGTGAATCGGTGGTACTCCGTAAACCAACCCATACACGACCAGTGCCGCGGTGATGTCCATCACCCCGCACGTCAACCCAGCCCACACAATCGCGATTCCACCGCCAGGTTTCCGCGCCAATACCGCCGTAGCCGCCGAGTTCATACACCCCTCCTCGAACGTGCGTCCTACGGATATTAAACGCGCGATGCTTGGAAAGGTTATTCGTGCCGCAAAGCCACCAGCGGATCCGTCCGCATCGCTCGTCGCGCCGGAATGTAGCTCGCCGCCAGCGCCACGCAAGTCAAAATCACCGCCACGCTCGCGAAAGTCACCACATCTGTGGGCTTCACGCCGAAAAGCAAGCTAGCCATCAACCGCGTCAAGGCCAGAGCAGCCACCACGCCCACAAGCACGCCAACCACCGCGGCGCCAATTCCCTGCCGCATGACCAACTCCAAAATATCGCGCGGCTGCGCACCCAACGCCATGCGAATCCCGATCTCTCGCGTACGCTGCGCCACCGTAAACGAAATCAAGCCGTACAATCCGATCATCGCCAGAATCAGCGCCAACCCCGCAAAACTTCCAATCACGTACGAAGGATAGCGGCGCAAGAACACTGCGGGAGTTTGACCGGTGAAGTGTTCCATCGTCTGCGGCTGGATCAAGGGCAGCTGCGGATCCAGCTCGTGCAACGCTGCCTGCGCCGAGCCTACGAACGCCGCCGGATCTCCCGCGGTCCGCACCATATACGTCAGAAACGTGGAAGGCCCTTGCTCGTTTGCGACGTAAATAATCGGCGTCGGCGGCCCCGCTAAATCGTCCTGCGCAATGTTTCCCACCACTCCCACGATCTCGCGGTACGGTTCTCGGGCATCGAACGTAAACCGCACGCGCTTCCCCACCGCTTCCTCGTTCGGGAAAAACTGCTTCACGAAGGCGCGATTCACCATCATTACCCACGGAGCCTCGACGGTGTCCGTTGCGGAAAAGAATCGCCCCGAAATCAGCGGCACATGCAACGTAGAAAAATATCCCGCCGTCGCGGTAATGATGTCGCATTCGTCTTCCTGGCCTGTCGCCGTGGGACGCCCCTGCACGAGGAACCGGATCGTGCCGCCGCTTCCGCCAATCGGCAGAGCACTGGTCACTCCAACGTCCTGCACACCGGACGTATTGCGCAATTTTTCGCTGAACTGATGCTCGAAAAGCCGCGCGGCCGGACTATCTCCTGGATAATTCTTGTCGCTCGGATACGAGCTATCCGGTAGGTTCACAGAAAAAACCAACAAATTGCGTATGGAAAAACCCGGATCCTGGTGCAGCAGCGCGCGTAAACTCTGCAACATCAGCCCCGCGCCAACCAGCAGCACCAGCGACACCGCGATCTCCGCCGTCACCACCGCGTTGCGCAACCGTGTGTTCGCCGTGCTGGTGCCCCCGCGCGACTCATCCTTAAGCGCATTGCCCACTTGCCTCTCCGACACCCCCAGTGCCGGCGCCAGTCCAAAAAGAACCGCGGTCAGCAACGTCACGCCACAGAGAAAAGCCAGCACTGGCAAATCGGTCCCCGCGTCACGCAAATTCGGCAGCGAACTCAGAACCGGCTGCGGAATCGCGGCGATCAGTCCATTCACGCCCCATTGCGCCGCCGCGAATCCCACGGCCGCGCCCAAAGCCGCCAGCAAAACGCTTTCCGTCAAAAGCTGCGCCACGAGCTGCCCCCGGCTCGCTCCCAACGCCGTGCGAATCGCAAACTCCTTTCGCCGCGCCGCCGCGCGCGTCATCATCAGGTTCGCTACATTCGCGCACGCAATCAACAACACGAATCCCACGGCGCCGAAAATTACCAGCAGCAATGGTTGTACCTGTCCGACGATTCTGTGCCGCAGTGTCTCCATGCTTACGAATACGGAACCGTCCTGCTGCGGATACTCGCGCGCCAATTGCGCCGTGATCCCGTCCATTTCCGCGTGTGCCTGCGCCACGCTCACTCCCGGCGCGAGCCGCGCAAACACGCTCAGCCAGCGAAGGTTTCGGCGCGTCAAGAGGTCTTGCGTTGGGTGCATCGGCACCCACAACGGAAACCCATTCGACGGTGCAAATTGAAAATCGCGCGGCAGCACGCCCACGATTGTCGCCGGTTTGTTGTCCAGGGTGACGGTCCGGCCAATCGCGTTCGGATCACCTCCGAAGTCGCTACGCCAGTAGCCGTACGTCAGCATCACCACGTGTGGGCCGTCGCTGACGTTTTCGCCATCCACGAACCCGCGCCCTAGCGCCGGCTTCACTCCCAACGTCGAAAAAAAGTTCGGCATCACCTGCGTCGCAAAAACCGCCTTCGGTTCGCCGTTCCCCGCGAGTGTGAACGCGTCGAAGCTGAAAGCCGTCAAAGATTCAAAGCTCTTCGCCGTCTTCTTCCAATCCACGAAGTCCGGGTAGGAACTATTCCGGTTCACTGCCTCGGTTTCGCGGGTCTGTGTCCGGCCTTCACCGACCGCCAGCAAGCGCTCCGGCTGGTAATAAGGCAGCGGCCTCAGCAACGCCGTATACACCACCGAAAAGATCGCCGCGTTCGCGCCGATGCCCAGTGCCAGCGTCAGCACCGCGACGGCGGTGAATCCCGGACTCTTCGCCAACAGCCGCGATGCGTGCCGCAAATTCCGCCATAGACTATCCATCGCCGTACCTCCACACACCCAGCATGAAGAATCCGACCTTTAGGCCTCGCGCTACCGAACCCAATGTACGTGGTAACTTCCTGTAGCATCTTCGAGCGTCATCCGCAGGTGCCACTCGCCCTTGACCGCCTGAATATTGGTAGCATCCATGCTTGCTCGCTCGGTGGTGCCGACTCTTGTACGCGTGGTTCCCGTTGGATCGATCAGTTCCCAGCGAACCAGTCCGTGTTTTACTTCCGCCGCGATGTTCAGATTCACCATTCGCGTGGCGTCTTCCAAGGTGAAAAGATAGTCTCGAACATCGGTCTGATTGGTGAACGATTCATTCTTGGTCAGCTCAGGCGCAGGCGCAGGTAAAGGAACCGTCGCGAGCACCGTTAGGGTGTCGGCAGCGCTCGAGAAGCCACAACTCACATCACGGTTGGCGTTCGGAGTGTACGCGGTCGTGCTCGCGACTCCCGCTCCCAGCAAGTAAACGAAAACACCCAACAGGGACCCGGCGCGGCTTTTCCAATCGGCATTCATCGGCACACCTCCCCTCCGAGGAATTCCGCAAGTTCGATGCCAGGGAATGTTCGAGAGAAGTGCCGCTTTCACAGCGAGTTATGCGATAGACATGGTTGAGAACTTCACCGCGGTGACCGTTTGTGGGAAGCGGGCGTCGTGCAGTCGGACACCGATCCGCCGTTCTAATGCCCGCTGAACTACAATCCAGCCCGCCGCTTCACGCGGCTCTTGTGCATCGAAGCGCTCTTCAAGCGGATTTTCCTTTGCGAGCAAGCGGCTCATTCTTGGTTTTCATCGACTTCACGAGATCGGCCGACGACGCTCCTTCGAGCGACAATCCATAGCCGACT